>Ga0068713_1000010_pt1 | contig 343535 bp, 321 predicted proteins | sample MTBAKSrepl2MetaG_FD_62223 | JGI IMG/M metagenome (GOLD analysis project Ga0068713, IMG submission 62223) | Enrichment culture microbial communities om Arthur Kill intertidal strait, New Jersey, USA, that are MTBE-degrading - MTBE-AKS2 (Arthur... | ecosystem: Environmental > Aquatic > Marine >... | reverse complement strand
ACGCCCGGCACGCTGACCACGGACGAGTTCGGCAACTGCTTCCTGTCCATGGCCACCTCCGGCATCGACATGGACAAAATCTCGGCCCTGACCTCGGGGTCAGCGGGGTGCTTCATCGAAACGGCAAGTAAATAATGTTTTTAAGATTAGCGTGTTAAGTTTTAAGTAAACAAAGGTAAAGACCATAAAAGAATAAGGCGCAAGGTATTCAACCGAACCTTGCGCCTTTTATTTCATCCAACGACTATCCAGAATATGGTGCCCCCGGCAAGGATCGAACTTGCGACACCAGGATTAGGAATCCTGTGCTCTATCCACTGAGCTACGGGGGCCTGTGGCGTTAGTTAATATTTGCCGGCGGTTTAAGTCAAGGATTATTAGAGGCGCTCCCCACTCCTTGAAGTATCAAAGGGACGGGGCGGTTTTCCCTTAAAAAATCCCTGTGGATCGCCTCGGTTTTTATGGTAGAGGTTTTCTATGGAAATCCCGGCGATCAATGCTCTCGGGAGCCCTCGGGCAAATGGTGTGCGGTAGCCTATGCGAAAGGTTTACACGGGGCTCGGTATATGCCTGTGCGCGATCCTCATCCTGGTACTGGGGATCGTTGTAGGCGCGCATCTGTTCCTGAGGACTGAATCCGGGGCCCATGAACTCATCGATGCCATCAATGGACTGATCCCGGGCAAAATCTCAGGCCGCGATATCCGGCTTTCACTCTTGGATCAATCGGTATCCATGCGTGATGTCAGACTTGACGGGCCGGACGGGCAGACGATCGTCAGGGCTAAACGACTGCGTCTGAGCATGGATCTCCCGGCCTTAAGCAAGGGCGATCTCCGGTTCAACACCATCCGACTGGAACAACCGCAGGGCACCTTGACGATCGATCAAGAGGGGCGGTTCAATATTGAAAAGGCCTTTGTGGAAAAGCCCTCCAAGAAAAGCGCCCTCTCGGTTTACATCCAAACCCTCACCTGCCGGAAAGGCCATCTTGAATTTCTCGGGCCGGATGGAAAGGCCTGGGCGCGCTTGAAACAGTTTGATCTGGATTTCAGCGCTGTCTTTGCCGCAAATACGAGCATGCGCTTCGCGATCCCCCGCGCGCAGCTTACCATATTCCTGGGTGGCCGGACGATCGATTGCGGGATGGGCGCCTTTTCCGCTAGGCTTGTCAACGACCGGATTCAGGACATCCTTTTTACCGCCCAAAAGAACACCTCCCGGATGGTCGTCAAAGGCGCGGTCGATAATCTGGCGCACAAGGCCAGGCTTAAAGGCTCGGCGGACTTCGACCTTGATCTGGCCGAATTCAAGCAAGCGATCGGCATCCCAGGAGAAACCCGGGGACGGTTTTCCGGAACGCTGGGCGTCTCCGGCGACTATGACAATCCCGATCTGGCTTGTGATCTGGCATATGGAGGCGGAGTGCTCCGAGGCCTGAGCATGGGACCGATCAAGCTCAAGGGCGCATTGCACGACCGGGTGTTTTCCTGTGACGAACTGGCGTACGCCATGGCATCTGGCCATATCCTGGCCCACGGCGCGGTTGATCTGAAACCGGTTTTCCCGCAAGGATACACGGGTCGGATGGATACGGACAAGGTCGCGTACGATCTGACGGTAAAAGCCGACGATCTGCGTCTCGACGAGATGCCTGCCCTCCCGCGGGACATTGACGGAAAGCTGAACGCTACGATGCTTATCCAGGGAAAGGGCACAGAGACTCAACGCATGGACATGCGGGCCACGTTCAAGGCCGGGGCCACCGGGTTCACGGTCGGTCGCCAGTTATCCAAGAGCGTCATGACCAGCGAAGGGCGTCTGGAGTATCGTGGCGGCACCCTGATGCTCTCCTCGCTGACGGCTCGCATGAACGCCGCCATGCTCACCGCCCGCGGACAGGTCACGCTCGATTCAGACAAGACCATCGCCGGAACGATGGAGCTTCGGATTCCGCAGCTTAAAGGGTTCCTGCCTCCCTTCACGTCTGAAGCCCGCGGCGCGCTTGTCGCCACGGCCGTGCTGTCCGGCACGTTTAAAGTCCCGCAGGGTGAACTCATGCTCTCCGGTAAGGACTGCGCCTGGCGGGACATCGTTCTGGGCGCGGTCGATCTGGACGGCCGGCTGGATCAATCCGGCGTGTTGACCATCAGCCGCTGCCGTATCCTAAACCAGGCCTCCCATATCGATGCCACGGGACAAGTGCGACTCCTGCGGGAGCTTACGCGTATCGATCCGAACATGGATATGTTCTTTGCCGCCACGCTTGAGGATGTTACGCCACGCGACTTCATGCCCGGCCTCCCTGTTTCCGGCCGCCTGGCCGGACAAATTACGGCGGCGGGGAACAAACGCCGCCTGGCGGGCCAGATAACGCTCACGGGTGAAGATATACGCTACGCCGATATGCCGCTGGGCGTGCTCGATATCCGCGCCAATCTCCAGGATGGCGTGGTTACCATCCGCCAGGCCGGGTTGAGACGCGCCGGTTCAGCGTTGGCGATTACCGGGACGGCACGGGTCCTGAAGGAGAATCCGCTGGCGTGGATGCCTGACCCTGCCATCGATCTGCGTATCACCGAAGGTCGTCTGAAGCTGGAGGATTTTTTCCCCAACGCCGCCGGAGAAACCACCCTGACAGGCTCCGTGCAAGGCACCTTCAAACAGCCGCACGGTGCGCTTGGGTTGGCAGGGCGAACATTGAAGCTGGGACCGCAACAGGTTGAAGCACTCGATATAACGGCGCGTTTCGAGGGCGACACCCTTACGCTCGATCAAATCGGGGCTCGTATCATGCCCGGGCAGGAGCTGAAAGGTTCGGGATGGGTAAACCGGCAGGGGGGCTACGCCCTTGAGCTCAAAGGGCAGGCGATTGAGCTGGCGGCCCTGGACTTTCTCAAAAGCGAGGACGGGCTTACGGGTCGGATGGACCTTGCGTTCACGGGACAGGGCACCATCGAGCATCCGCGTCTGTCGGGCCATGCCAGGATACAGGGGCTCAAGATCAAGGATCAGGCCTTTCCTGATGGAACGCTGTCGATCGAACTGCGCGATCAGCGGGTGGATTTTGAGGGGATGCTCCCTTTTGCCATCCGTGGGTGGTATGACCTGGCCCGTGATGCCTATCAGGCCGTAGCCGTATTCGAGCGCACCGATCTCACCCCTTTCTTCAATTTGTACGGCAAGCCCGGCCTGTCCGGAGAGATCACCGGACGTTTGAGCGCCGGCGGGCGAGGATTTGCGCTGAGCGGGATCGATATGCTGGATGCCGATCTGAAGGACTTGCGTATCGCACGCGGACAAAGGCCGCTCATCCAGGCCGATACGATCAAAGGCTCATACAGCCACCGAACCCTTACCGTCCCCAAGACGCATGTCCGGCTTGCCCGCGGTGGCGGTTTCGATATCAGCGCCGCCGGAACGCTGGAAAAGGATCTGGTTTTCACTGCCCAGGGCGATGTCCCGGTGGCGGTGCTGGGGGCCTTACTGCAGGGTATGGCTGGCGCCAGCGGCACCGTCACGTTCGACGCACAGGCCAAAACCAATGCCTCACGCAGCGTTATGAAAGCCCTGATCACGCTTCAGGATATCGGGTACCCCATCGACTATAACGGACAACAGATCCACGGCGTGAATGGCACCATACGGGTGAACGACAATCAGGTCTTGATCGACCGGGTGACGGGCCAGCTTGACACCGGCGCCTTTAGCGTGGAAGGTGGGGCAATGCTGCAGGGATTCACACCCTCCCGGATGGATTTACAGCTGCACGCCGAGAAGCTGCCCATCGTGGTTCCCGACACCATGGACATGAGCGTGGATGGAGACATGACACTCAAGGCCGACCGGAAACGCTCCTCGATCGAAGGTGATCTGGCGTTGGTTGAGGGCACCTATTATCGTGACGTGGAGGTGAACATCTTGACCGGATTATTCACCCGCATTCTGCGCAAACCGCAACCGGTGCAGCATGGAGGCCCCATGGCTTTGTCCTGGCCGTTAACGCCGATGACGGAACTTGCCGTGGTCGTGAAGCGCCGTGGCTCGGTCAAGGTCGACAACAACCTGGCAGAGCTCGATCTCAACCCGGACCTGAAAATCACGGGCACCCTTGCCGACCCCATTGTAAACGGCAGGATAACGGTCACGCAAGGGACGGTAACCTTTCAGAAGAACGATTTCGAGGTGCTCAGGGGCGCCATCGATTTCGTCAATCCCAACCGCACCGAGGCCTCGGTGGATATTGAAGGCCGGACCACGATACGGGACTGGACCATCGATCTGGATATCACGGGACAGCCGGACGAACTTCAGGTTGAATTGAGTTCCACGCCGGCCGAGGAACAAGCGGACATCCTCTCATTGCTGCTGGTCGGCAAGATCTCGCGGGAGATCACCCAGAACCAGACCGGGGTGCGCGTGTCGCCTTCCGGCATGGTGGCCGAGCTGATCGCCGGCACCTACGGCGAGGAGATCAAGAAGGCCACCACCCTGGACATCCTCAAAGTGGAGTCGGGCGATTTCACCACTGCGCAATCGGGTGAGAATATCAAGCTCACCGTCGGCAAGACCTTAACGCCCCGCCTGAGCATCCAATATGAAGTCCAAAACTCGACCACCGGCGCGGTACAGCGCGGTATCGCCGCCTACAAACTCCTCGACCATGTACTCGTCAACGGGTATCAGGGTAATGATGGCGCTTATGGAGCCGACATACAGTTCCAGTATGATTTCCGCTGATGTACGCAGCCTGTCCTGGGCCAGAGCGGCGGCGCTGATCGTCGTGCTCTGGCTGGTGCCGGCGCGCCTGTCCGCTCAGGAGGCCGTCGGGGGCGACCAGGCGCAGAATCCGCCTCCCTATGCGCGGTATGTCGGTGTCCCGGTGCAGAATATCAACATCGAAATCCAGGCCTGCCCGTGGTGCACGGTCGAGACCGCCAACTTGGCCCATGATCTCATCAGTTTGGAAAAAGGCGAGCCCTTCAGCCTGGAGCTCTACGAGCTGTCCCTTGAAGAACTGGAGTTGAGCAAACGGTTTGAAGAGGTCCTTACCGCGGTGGAGCCTGTTGAGGGCGGTATCGTGGTGAGCTTTTATCTTACCCCGGCCTGGGTGGTGCGCGATATCCGGGTAAGCGGATATGCCCCGCTCTTCAAGACGGATGTGCTCAAGGCCATGAGTATCTCGCCGGGAGACTCACTGCTTCCTGATGTTTTCGAAGCCCAGGCCGGATTGATTGCGGAGCTCTACCGGCGCGAAGGGTTTGTGGATCCACAGGTGCGTCTCTCGGCGGATAAAGATGCCGGAAACGGCGCGGCGGTCCTGAACGCGAGCGTCAGGCCGGGACGATACTACACCCTGGATCGGCTTACGGTGCACGGCAATACCGCCGTAACCACGGCCGAGATCAAGTCACGCATGCGCACCTGGCGCTCATCGTTTTTTTTACGCGCCGACGGCCGCTACCGTAGCGCCGAGATCGAACAGGACATCAAGGATCTTACCAGTCTCTATCGCCAGAAGGGGTACGCCGAGTGCCGCATCAACCTCAATGCCCAACCGGATCCCCGGCAGGCTACGGTGGCGGCCGAGATAGCCATCGTGGAAGGTCCCCACTATGAGGCGAGGTTCAGCGGCAACCGGCGCTTCTGGTCCTCCACCCTGAAAAAAGACCTCGTGCTCTTCAAGGATGGCAACCTGAACCGTCAGGGCATCCGCAGGAGTATCGCCAATATCAAGAACCGCTATCGCCGGGCCGGCTATCAATTCACCACGGTGGATGTCCTGGAGGAAAAGATCACCCTGCAGGGCCGCATAACGCGTAAGCTGATGTTTGCCATCAACGAGGGCCCCTGCGCCAAGAAAACCACGCTTACGTTTACCGGTAATACGGCCTTCACCGAGCAGGCGTTGCAGGACGTCATGCAGACCGGACGCACCAATCTTTTCAGTGACACGGTTTTCGTGCCCGAAATCCTGGAGGAGGATCTCGTTAATCTTCGCGCCCTGTACCACAAGGAGGGCTATGCGGCCGTGGAGATAAGACATGCGCTGGAATGGAGCGCCGACAAATCTTCCGTGGTCGTCACGGTGGCCATCGAAGAGGGCGTTCGGACCATGGTGTCGGACATCGGCTTCGAGGGCCTTTCCGTCATCGACCGGCATGATGCCGAGAAAGCACTACAGCTCAAAAAAGGAAGCCCCTTTCAGGAACAGCTTCTCAAACATGATGAGATAACCCTTTCCCAGACCGTCGCCGCACAGGGCTATCCCTATGTAGTCACCAAGGCTCGAACGCTCTATAACGCCGAGAGGACCGGCGTGAGCATCGTGTTCGCCCTCACGCAGGGCAAGCGGGTCACCATGGGACGGATCTACTATCAGGGGAATTTCGCCACCAGAAAACGGACCCTGGCCCGCGAGATCGTGGTCAAACCCGGTGAGGCGTTTTCCCCCCAGGCCATGCTCAAGGGACAGAAGAACATCCGCAACATGGGGATCTTTGAGTCCGTACAGTTCAAGACCCTGGGACTGAAGTCTCAGTCGGACAAGGTGACGCTGTTGGTCGACATGCAGGAGATCCCGCCATACTATGTCCAATCCGGGGCCGGATATACCAGCGATAGCGGACTCTTCGCCAATGCCCGTCTGGGTGACCGCAACCTCCTGGGCTGGGGCGACCATATATGGGTGGGAGGCGAAGCCAGCCAGACCGGCAGAAACGCCCAGATCAACCTTACCCAGCACAGGATCTTCGGCACGCCGGCCACCAGCAGTTACGCCGTCTCCTATGATCGCAGCGAACCGTTCAACCAGACCTTCGGCCTTACGGTCTGGACCTCGTCGGTAAACGTGCTGCGCGAGTTCGAACGGCAGCACCTTAAGACCTCGCTAGGATTGCGCTATGAGCGTCGCGACGAATTCGTCATCGAACCAACGCCACAGGATGAGGACACCTATGGTCCGCGCGGTATCATCGTGCTGTCCCCCTCCATCACCTATGACACGCGCGATTCCATTGTGCGTCCCCATAAGGGCCTTATCGCCACCGTTACCACGGATGTCTCCAAGGGGCTGCAGAATTCCCTGGACAACTTTCTTAAGTATTACCTGACGCTGCGCACATATTGGAGCCCGTATCAACGTCTCACTTTGGCGTGGCTGGCCCGCTGGAATTATATCCAGACCTTTGGAAAAGAAAGCACCATCCCTCAGGACCAGTTGTTCTACAATGGCGGGACCATGTCAGTGCGCGGTTTTGAAGAGAACATGCTCAGGTACGACGCCAATAACGACCCTCTGGGCGGCCGCCTGTCCGTGGTCGGCAGCATGGAGGCGCGCTTCGAGGCCACCAGCAATTGGGAGATCTCACTTTTCTATGATACCGGTGCGGTTCGTCAGACGCTTTTAGCCGGCGGATCGGGCGATTTCCGGTCCTCCGTTGGGCTCGGCATGCGTTATATCACCCCGATCGGCCCCATCGGGCTGCTTTACGGCCATAAGCTCAGACCCAAAGAAGGCGAAAGCAAAGGCCGCTTCCATTTCTCGCTCGGATACACATTCTAGCATGAGCGCTTCTTGTGTTCTCGGCCGTCCAGGGCTTGTTCAGGGTTTTGGTTCAACAAGGCAGCCGTGCAGGAGCATGTCTACGATGATCGGGATTTCATCGAGGAGATCATATGATTTGCCGGCCCTGATCCACTTGTAGTACACCCAATCAACAAATCCCAAGCCGCCGATAAAGATGGTCTCAAAGGTCAACTCCGTGACCCTGGTCCGATCATCGCGCGCTACGGCCACGGAGCGTTCCTTGAGCATGGGAAGCTTGCTCACCATTTGGCTGAAGAAGATATCCCGCGTATTGGTGTCATTGATCTGGATAATATTTTGGATAAGGCCGTATAACTCTTGATTCTGATAAATGAAGTTCACCCAACCCGCGATGATCATCTGAATGCGTTCGGCGATATCGATTTCCAGTGAGAAGACGACATTCATGTCTTCAAAGAACTGTTCCGTGCGTTCCATCAGGATGCATTGCAGCAGGTCGTCCTTGTTTTTGAAATAGCGATACACCGAACCCTTGCCGACATCGGCCAGCTTGGCGATATCGTCCATGGTGGCGCGATGGAAGCCGTCGCGGTCGAAGATCTTAAGAGCCGCATCGATCACCCGTTCGCGCTTCTTGTTGGAGGCATTGATCTTTTCCCGCTTGGGCTTGATATCCTGCGCATGGGTGAGAATGTAGGACAGGCTGTCCGTTGGCAGGACAATATCCGGCAATCCCAGGGAAGCGCATTCATCGATCGCGGTTTTGAACAGTCTGAAGGAGGCCTCGGGCATGTCCTTGTTATGCAGATAATCGATGATCTCATGGAGCTTGGCCGACAGCCATGTATTGGCATGCAGCGAGAATGTGGCTTCATCCTGCGAATGCGCTTTGATGTACTCAAGCGATTTCTTGAGGGATTGCCTGAACTCTTTTTCATTGAGGTTGCCGTCGGCGGAGAAATAGCTGCCGAGCTCGGCAAAGAATTCATCGGTCTTGGCCTTAAACATCTCCATGCGGGCATCCAATTTGTTCATTTCAGGCAGGCTCCTCAATGCATATCCTTAAGCATGTGTGGATGTACCGGAGGCTGCGGCCGGTGCAGTTCATCGATGCAAGGACACGTTTCACGCTAACAGATTGACCGGGGAGATGCAATGCTTGAGCATAAGCCATCTTCCGCTGTTCAAGCGGGCGCTGCGACAAAGTCCTCGGCGTGTAATGTTCCCCCTTGAGCCTTAAGGGGTTATTTTCACGATTTCCGCCGAAGATTTATCGATTGAGATAGCGGTGAAGACCCGTCTGATCTGCAGGTGGGCCGTGATCAGCCCGCTGGCCTGCATGGCCGGGATTATTTTTTTCCCGATCAGAATTCTTTCCAGCGACCTGGTGCCGCCGTCACAGCAGACGGTGACGACTGTCTCATAGTCTCGGCATTTCCTCATGATTTTTCCGCAGCCACGCTTGTCCGGAGTGCATAGTATGCCGGTCGGGTAGGTGCCCATCCAAGTATCGGCACGTATATTGTTGGCTGAAAACACACCTTGCAGGCGGTCTAATTCACTGCGCATGGGAACCGCTTTGTAGCCGGTAAGGGAAAGTTTCAGCATGGCCGATCCCGATGCGGCATCCCTGAGGTAGAAGCACGTATTGGCGCAACCGGGACACCCTATCGTCATGACGGACCGAACGCCTTCCAAATTTGAAAGCAAAAACTCATCCGGATACGATTCGCAGTAGACCATGCTGCCTCCTTATCATAAGGATCCTGTAGACTATGAGCGTACATCCGGATCGCCGTTCTTTTCAGCCCCATCCCGTCGGGTGTCAGGCGTAACGAGAGACCGGAACGGGTCCGGCAGGGCCGCCACGGAATATCGACCCTGCCAACGGCCCCATACTCAGTTTCTTTTTCCGCGCAATCGGAACCGAATCCTTTGTACGACCTGTTTCAGACCCCAGGAGGCAATGGGCAGGCGCTGATTCAAGATGGCGGTAAAGAGCGCCGCTGCGGCCTGATCGACGGCCTTGCGGTCTACGTTCGCCAATACGCGCGCCACGAATTGCTCGATCAGCTGCGGCTGCTTACGATGCAGCTCCTGAAGGTGCTGCGCCCCGGCGGTGATGCCCTTTCCGAGCATGTCGGCCAGGGTGCCGGGATCCGTCAGCGCGGGGTGTTCCTTGAGGATCCCGCCGATGACGCCTGCCCACGCCGCGCGGCCTTCCTGGAAGGTCTCGCGGTCGAGATCGGCCCCCACCTTGGCGGCCAGGGTGTTCACCAGGCCGGGTGGAAAGGCTGAGAGCTGACGGGCCGTCTCGCAGAAGGCGCAGATGAGGGTGTTGAGCATGGCGGGCATGGCCCCGGCCAGAGAGAAGACCAGCTCGGGGTCCTGCCACAGGATGGTCTTGACCATCCGGGACCCGGTGGCCGGATCGATATTATTGAGATAATCACGCAGGATGTCCTTGACGAAGGGGGTCTTCAGGACCTCCTCCAGCACCGATCCCTGGGGGGGCTGCTCCGCGTTCTTATGCATGGCCGCCTCCTTGGATGCCTTGCGTTCCGGCACTGTCTTCTTTGAACTCTTCCAGGACCGGCGACAGGTCGGCTAAAAGCCCCTTCAGATTGACAAGGGTATGGTTCAGGGCTTCGCGGTCGATGTCGCCCAAGATGCGCGCGGCGAAACGGCGGATCAGGTCAGGGGGGAAGCGGCCGACTTCCGTGCTCAGCGTTTCCGCGCTACGGATAAGGCAGTTGGCTATTCCAGGCAGGGCCGCGGCCACGGAAAAGGTCAACTCCGGATCGTTCCACAAAAGCTCCCTGACCAGGGCCGGGGCATTCTCGGGATCCATGTGATAGAGCAGCGTGCGGATGGTATTTTTCGCCACGGGCTTTTGCAGTATGACCGCCGCGATCCTGCGTACCGCGTCCATTACTCCACTATGCATGATCTGTTCGGACATGGGGCCTCCTTCCTTACAGGGTCTGGCTGTCGAAATAAAAGCGGGAGCCTTCCATCTGGCAGAGCTGCTTGCCCCCAACCCAGAGCTGGATGATCTTGATGTCGCGCCAGTGCTTCTCCACGTCCCACAGGCGGTCGGCGCCGTAGGTCCCCATGATGTCCATGGCCCGTTCGATATCCTTGATGCATCGGTCCACGACCACATGCTTGGTGGCGCGTCCGTAGGACACGACCTCGTGTGACCAGCGGGCGCCATGGATATCGGGCCGGTCGAGCATGGCCGCCAAGCGGTAGACCGAGGCCCGGCTCACCTCGATGCCGCCGACGATCTCCGAGAGCTCGGCCGCGACCGCGTCGTGCTCCTTTAAGGGGATACCGTTCAGGGTCTTCTGCGAGCAGAACTCATAGAGGATCTCATAGGTATTGATCAGCGGTCCCAGGGCATAAAACGAGCTCAGCATGGCAAAGGCCAGCACCTCCCGGAAATAGAGGGCATCCAGGCCCGGACCGTGCGCCCGGTACCAGGCCGGCACCCGCACCTCCTCAAACCAGATGTCGCCGTTCTTGTCCGCTGCCATGCCGACCTTCTCGTAGGGCTTGCCCTGTGTCACGCCCGGGGTCTCGGCCGGCACATAGATACAGGCGATGTCGTCCGGGTTTTCCGAGCCCGGATTGGTGGTGCAGAGCACGGCCATGAGGTCGGCCTCGCCCCCGGTATTGGTGGGCCAGAGCTTGTGGCCGTTGATGACCCATTCATCGCCCACAAGCCGGGCCGTGGTCTTGAGGGTGCGGCCCTTGACGATATCGATATTCTCGATATCCGCACCGCCCTGCGGCTCGGTCAGGCACAGGGCCGAAAGGCGCGGCCCGTCGGCATCCACGAACATCGGGGCGAACTCCTTGCACAGGCGCATATTGACATGCGGTTTGGCCGCGATCATGATCAACGGCCAGTAGCATACCCCCATGGCCACACCGATGCCCGAATCGGCCCGGCTGACCTCCTCGAACATCCAGCCGCACATGGTGGCCACGGAATCGGTCTGACCGAGGTTCCACCCGCCGCATTCCATGGGGAAGATGGCCTTCTGGAATCCGAGGTCATACAGCAGGGCCTTCATGGCATGCTCGATCAGGGCGTGCGCCTGCCAGTCCTCGTCATAGGAGCGCCGGTTGGGGATGGCGATATGGTCGGCCCAGTCGCGGATAATGCCCCGGATATACGACTCGGCCGGGTAGTTCGATACATTGCGCAAAAACAGATGGGGATCTTTCATAACATGCCTCCTGTCATCAGATACGTGTCGATCCGTAATAGGCCCTGGCCACGTCCATCTCCACCGGGAGCCTGCCGCCCAATGTGCCCTTGAGCGTATTGACGTCGCGCCAATGCTTCTCGATGTTCCACTCCTTGGCATAGCCGGCCGAACCCATCATTTCCATGGCGCGGTTGATGGCATGCAGGACCTGCTCCATGACCGATACCCGTACCGTGGCGGCAAAGGCGGCCAGATCGTCGCCGGAGATGACGCCGAACTCACCGGGATAGGCCACGGCGCGCCCGAGCGAATGCACGGCAATACGGGCGAGGAGGATATCCATGGTGACCTGGGCCAGCACGGCCGCGTCCATGGTGTTCTCCTTGAGGAGCCCGCCGGTCTTGATCACCCGGTTGTCGGCCCAGTCGCGCACGATGCGGTAGGCATCGAGACCGGCTCCCACGGCAACGGCGCTGCACAGCAGGTCGATCCAGGTCAGAAGACGCTGAAAAGGCGAACGTTCCAGGGGTAGGACCCTCTCATTTGTCAGGGATACACCCCAAAAATCGATGTCCGCGTTCTGGCTCGCCTTCAGGCCTGCCATCGTGAGCGTTTTTCCCTTTTTGATCCCTGGGCTTGAGGCGGGGACCAGAGCCAGTGCAAAACCCTCCGGATAGGAAGCGACCACGGCATACAGAACGGCATTGGCGCCGGAATTGAGCGGACGGGCCCCGGCGGCGTTCAGGCTCCACCCGTCCTTGGTCCGGGTCAGCTCGGCCTGCACTTCCCGCCCGCACAAGGCGGGCCGAGCGCCGCGGGATATATCCCCCAGCCCCGGCATGACGAGCGAGATAAGCTCGAGTTTATCGGCATGAAAGACCGCGTTGATCTCTTTGCGGAGAGACTCATCGACCCTTCCGTTTTCCATCAGAACCGCGGCCAGGGCCACCTTGATGGCGGAAATGAAGCCCAGTCCCGCGTCGCCCCGCCCGATCTCCTCATAGGCCCGCACCAGAGTGGACGCGGCCTCGGGAAAGGTGAACCCATCATCCTCCTCGCGTTCAGGCCAGATGAAGCGGTCCACCCCAAGGTCCTTGGACAGGATCGTCAGGGCCCGCATCTGGTGTTCAAGATTCTCCCGGTATTCGAGACGTTTTCCGATAAGCTCCACATCGCTCCATTTGCCGATCGACTGAGCGATCTCCTCGGACTGGGTATCGAGCCATTGCCGTGGATACGGAAAACTGCCCGTCACCTGCCCTGCCTGCGCAGCACTTAGCTTCATGAAGACCTCCTTTAAAAGTTGTGAATAATTCAATCCCTAAGAACTAAGGAACAGTCACTAGCTGTGTGTATCAGCCACAAAAGGGGATGGAGCCTTTTGCATCAAGAACGGCGATGTAAAAGCGGGCCCGGTGCTGCCGAAGCGTTGATGTTTGCCACGGCCTAAGAAAAATCATGGATGCAAGTACGTCTCTCCCATCAAATACAAACGACGCAACTCAATAAAATTACATTGACACGTATATCAATTCACTTTTTATCATGTCCATCCCGCTCACGTCAATAAAAACAAGCAGCGCCGACCAGGACTTCATCCTTTTTCTGCATTCAAGCGTTGCAGCTTTGCACGTGCCAGCAGTGCGGCTCCCAGGGCGCCGTTGATCTGGGGATCGCCCTCGGGGCGGTTGAATTGGACACCGAGCACCTTCTCCAGAGCGGCGTACACCCCCTGGTTCTTGGCGACACCGCCCGACATGGCGATCGGCGTTTCCAGCCCGATGCTCTTGGCCAGCGCTGCGATGCGATGCGCCAGGGCTCGCACCAGGCCGCCCGCGATGTCGGGCTTGGCCTTGCCGCCATTTAAGAGCGATACCACCTCGGTCTCGGCAAAGACCGCGCATTGATTGGAGATGCTGATGGGATCCTGCGACTCAAGCGCCAGCGGCCCCAGGTTTTCCAGCGCGACCTCCAGGGCCTCGGCCATCACCTCCAGAAAACGACCCGTGCCCGAGGCGCATTTATCATTGTAGACATACTGCAGCACGCCGCCTTTTTCATCCACCCGGATGGCCTTGGCATCCTGACCGCCGACATCGATGACCATGCGTATGGAGGGATTAAGCCAATGCATGGCTTGGCCGTGACAGACGATCTCGGACACCACGTCCTGCACGAAGGATATCTGCCGGCGGCCGTAGCCGGTACCCATGACATAGGCAAGGGCTTGCATTTTTAGACCGGCCATCTCCAGGGCCGTCTCCATGATCTTTTGCGCCGACTCCTCCGGACGCGCGCCGGCCCGCATCACGGCCTGCGACACGATGCCGTCTTCATTCATTATCACGGCCTTGGCCGTAAGCGACCCGATATCACAACCCGCCACGATCATTGAGGGCCTCCCATGCGTTCATGCGCCAGTATGGCGGCGCCCAAGGCGCCGATAGCCTGGGGATCGACCTTGGGCGGCCGTTTGAGCTTGACTCCCAGCAGCTTCTCCAGGTACGCGACCACGCCCTCGTTTTTGGCCACCCCGCCGGTGATGCAGACATTGCGCTCCAGCCCCAGACCGTTTACGATCATAGCCACGCGCTTGGCCATGGCCTGGTTAATGCCCGCGGCGATATCCTCTAACCCCATGCCGTTGTTGAGGTGATGAATGACCTCGGTCTGGGCCCAGATCGTGCAGGCTGCCGCCAGGTCCAAGGGGGCTCTGGCCTTGGACGAGAGCGTACCCAGATCGTCCAGAGATATGCCCAGCAGCTTGGCCATGACCTCGAGGAAGCGGCCGGTGCCGGCCGCACACTTGTCGTTGGTGGCGAACTTGACCACCCGGCCGTCCCGGTCCAGCTTGATGGCCTTGCAGTCCTGACCGCCGATATCGATGATCATCTGGACCCCTGGGATGAGCCACTGCGCGCCGCGGCCGTGGCACGAGATCTCGGAGACGGCGTCGTTGATAAAGGGGATACGCTCCCGGCCGTACCCGGTGGCCACGGTGTAATTGATGTCCTTGAAACTCAGCGATGCGCCGGCCAGGGCCTCCTCCATGACATTGCGGGCCGAATCCTCGGGCCGGGACGTGGCGCGCTGGATGGAGCAGGACACGATCTTGCGGTCGGCCAGGATGACCGCCTTGGCGGTCAGAGACCCTACATCACATCCCGCGACGTTCATTTCAGGATCCCCCGTATGGAGAGGAACTCATCGATGCGTTCGCGCATGCTCTCCCAGGAGGTAATGCGTTGGTCGAAGGCATCACCAAAAAGGATCAAAGTAGGCAGGCCCATTTTTTCCGTATCGCGCGCCAGGACCTTGATCGCGCCCCAGGTGTTGCGGCAGCCGATCGTGCCGGTATAGGTGCAGAAATCCGGTTTAAAGGTCCGGATGGAGCCCCTGGTTTCCAGGAGCCATTGGTGCGGATCGTCCATGGGGCCGCGGATCTGCTTGACCATGGGCATGCGCGACATCTGGTCGCACAGGGAATCGAGCATGGTATCCCGGTTGGTGGCGTCCAATTTATAGATCCCTTCCGCGAGCTCGCCCTTGGCCACGGGCGCGCCATCGGGCCAGAAGCCGTTCATCATGCTCCCCACATGCGAGATGTCCTTGGAATCGAACCAGGCCCAGGGGCGTAATTGGGCGCTATAGTGATCGACGTACACGGAAAAGCACCGCGCTACTTCTTTGCCCGAGGCCGTACCGGCCCGACCTTGCGCGGCGTTCTGTTTGGCGTGCTTGAGCATGGATTCCAGGACCTCAGTGCCCTCCGGATATCCGCCGTAAATGAATTTAACGGAGTACATGAAGACATTGTACGTGCCGGGCACCGGGCTGGGCTTGAGCTGCATTAGGTCCTGGATCTCATTGATGAGATCATCCTGTTTTTTGATCTCATGAATCACCTCGCGCATGAGACCGACATCGAGCTTCTTGCCCGTTTGTTCCTCAACGAAGCTGATCAAGCCCCTAAAGTCGCGATGCTGGTAGTCGATCGTGCGTTTGTCGGCAAACAGCGGCAGGGCGTTGAGCTGATAGAAGGGCAGGTCCAGGTATTCGGCAGCGAAATTGAAGGCCGTGGCGTTCGTGTCGCAGACCCCGACCGAATTGCATAACACGAAGTCGGGCTTGACCCCCAGGCCGGCCAGATAGGCCCCCATGGCGCCCCGCTGGGCCGAGCACGAGGTCTCGGTGAACCCCAACTCGCAGCAGTAGTTCAGGTATTCGCCCATACCCCTGAGCCACATCATGACGCCCAGGGTTGTGAGCGGTTCGACCACCAGCGGTACGACACCCAGCGGCTTCAAGACCGCCGGGGAGAAGTTGAAGGTGCACAGCGCCACCTTTTTACCCTGCGCACTAGCGTTCAGGACATCGCAGAGGTATTTGTCAACCATCTTCATCAATTTCACGCCCGGTTCACCCGTACCCAGGATCGTCCCAAAAACCTCCTTGAAGTGCGGGGCATAGCGGAACATACCGAAGCACTCCTTGTCCGTGCCGTCCTTGGCCAGCGACCCGAAGTGGACGATGCTCTGCACCATCTTGTCGAACTGATACTCCTTATATTCTTTTCGCATAGCTAGTTATCCTAAGGCGCCATCAAGAAACCGTATTGGTGTCCACACCCTCGTTGATGCGTTGCACGTACAGGGCGGCGCGCTCTTTGAGCGTTTTGGAGTCCACCTTCTTGACGATCTCCTTGAGCGCGGGCAGAGACTGCCGCCGGAACAGGGTCAGGGCGTCGATAGCCCGCTGCCGCTCGAACAGGATACCGTCCGCGACCAGTACAATGTCCTTGAGCACATCAATAGCAATCGATTTCCGGTCTAATTCCGATTGACACATGGCTTTCCTCCCTTTTTTAGTTAGGCGCGTAAATTCTCTACAAATGCGTCGACCCGCATCTTGATCCGACCTTCTTCCGCCATCGGTCCGTACTCGCGCTCGATCTTCAGGCACGGGATTCCCGCGGCCTCGAGATCGCGCTCACACAGGCTGTTTTCCGCCCCGTGCATGTCGCAGAAGCGGATGTTCTGCAGGATCACGGCATCCGCTTTGGTATCTTTGACACGCTCGCGCATGTAGGCCAGCCGCTCCTTGTAAGAGCCGAATACACGCGGACAGGGATTACGGGTCAGATAGCGCTTGGCGATGGCCGTAACCGGGTCACCGTCTTCCTCGATTAGATCTACATAGGAGCGGGACCCGAAACAGAGCGTATCCCCCACGACCACCACGCCTGACGATTCGATCAACGCGACGATGTCGGAGTCGTCATGGGCGCTGCCGCCTAAGATTAGGCGCTTCTTGCCGTTTAGGCCGCTGCCGCTCTTCTTGAGCTTGGCGATGAGCTTTTCCAGGGCGGCGTTGTAGGCGTCGCGCGGCATGGCGTTGGCCGCAATAATAACGGCCGTGGCATCCGCACCCGAGATCGGGACATTATCCTGGAAACGCAGCTCGTCAAGCTTTTTCAAGAGCGTGCGGCTTTTATTGTACTCCTTGATGGATACTCGCAAATCCTTGTCACCGATCGTGACGCCGAAATGCTCTGAGAGGCTCGCAATGAAGCGCCTGACCTCGCTGATAAACCACTCCAGACTGTAATCGGTCACCTTGTGCGGTATGCCGAGATAGAAACGATACCCTGGAAAAACCCCGTGCGATTCCTCGGCCGCCTTGCGCCAGCAATCGTCCAGGCGGCGGATTGAATCGCAGCCAGGCGAGAAGATCATGCCGTCCAGGAAGTTATATTTGCCTTCACCGGCCAGCTGCAGGATGCATTTGGGGTAAGAGCAGATAACCGGCCCGAAATATGTATCCGCAATGGAGGTGGAGTCGGCCCCGATGCCGCGCACCCGGTACGGCAGCATGCCGGCGGACGCGATGACTTCCTCCGGTACGTGGCCGCAGTTATACCCGATGACCTTCTTGCCGGCATTTTTCCACTGCTTGAGATGGTTATTGAACAACTCTTTGCCGATCTTGTGGAATTCATTAAGCATAGGGCCCTCCTTTTATGGCAACAAATCAGAAAAGAACATTAGTCCGCCCGATCCTAGGCACGGTTCAGCTCGCTTAAACCTTCGGCCAGCACGGGCAACACTTCACCAGCCAGCGGACGCAGGCCATCGACCAGATCCCGCACGACCCATTGCGTGGCGGTCTTGAGTGCCTCCGAATCGACGTTCATGAAGAAATTTCCCATGAGTTGCGAAAAGAATTCGGGTTGCTCTTCATGCACCCGGTTGAACATGGAGAGTGTGGTATTCACAATCTCCGCCAGGGTCTGCGTGTCGAGCTCCGTGAGGCCATCAGTGATGGAAGCGGCCAGGCCGTCCTGGGGAAGATCCTCAAAGACCTGGAGCCGGCGGTTCAAGGCCCGGATGCCGGGATTCTTGATCTCGGCCAAGTGGGCGATGACTTCCAGAACGAGATCGGGATTTTCTTCCATCACGGCGGAGCGCGCATGGGCTCGTTCCTCGGTGTGCTCGGCCTCGATGATTTTCATTTTGGTCATGAGCTCAGGGTCGATATTGGCAACGATGTCGCGTAGTTTATTGGTGAGTTCCATCTGAAACTGCGGGATGCCTGATTCGCCCTGGAGCAGGCTGCCGGTATGCAGCTGGCGCCCCATCTCCATAAGGCCGTTCATCAGTTGGCCGAGATCACGACCGTCAATGCTGAATACGATGTTGATGATAAGGTCGGCCAGCAGGTCCGGAGAAACCCCATTGAGCGGGACGACGATCTCCTTGAGCGATCGCACGACGGTGTTGCTTATGGGATGTACCATGGACATGAGCGCCCCCAACTTGGCCGGATACGTGTTCCAGACATAGTCCATCAAGCGCCGCATCAACTCCACAGTCGAGTCCTCGGAACGGTCGAGCAGCTCTTTGATCTCGCCGAAATCCGTATTCTTAAAGAAGTCTTTGAGCGGCTCAGTCAGGCTGTCGGCCAGATGGGTGGGGTTGTCCGCCAGGTGCTCATTGGCGATCTGTGCCATGATGGTTAGAAGCCGGCCGATATCCCCTCTGCCGGTTGCCTCCTGGACAGGCGCATCGAGCGGCAAGGTCTTAAAGACCATGTTCATAACCCGATTAGAGATGCGCTGCTTCAATGGGCTCGCGCCTGACCATGCAGAGAGCCCCTCACGAAGTGAGGCGTGCAACATCTTCCTGATAATCGGTTTCTTTAACAAGCCAATGGCCAGCTTGCTGAGGATCTCGGTTGATTCGCGCTCCAGGCGTTGCTGAGAGATTTTGAAATTGGATACCGTGACGCGTTCTTTGGATTCCATGGATCCCACCTCCCTTGAAATTCAAATTGTTCTTAAGGATTTCACAGCGAAATCCTTGGTTTATGAATGGAGCAATTACAAGAAAGCTGAAGCTGCTATTAAGAGACTGACGCGTCAGTCCATATAGGTCAAATTTTATAATCCGTCAATGAAAAATATGCTATGCGAAAAGCGCAAGAATTATTCGCGATTGGTCGGCAAGAGAGGCAGGGTTTACCGAAACGTGATAGGTGCAATCTCCAGCGGGTTTTTTATGGTAATGCCATGCGTTCAATCTTTTCATCCAAGCGTGTATGGGACCGTCCCGTGAAAGATCTATGCGTGGTTTCGGTTTGCAAAAATAGTGCAGCTAGGTGCGCAAGCCTGGCATTGGGGATAGGGATGCGTTACAGGTTGCCCCTCATGAAGGGACTATAACGCTCGTACAGGGCAATCACGCTTGAACGCTATCTTCCCCTCGTATCATCAAAGGCCAAATTTTTTAAAACTGCATCACGCACGGAGCGGGCGTTAAAGGTAGGCTCTTACCCCATCTTTGAATCCAGGAGCTGTCCGCCCAGGATGTGCAGGTGCAGGTGCGGGACAATCTGGGTGCCGTCTGGCCCGCAGTTGATGACCGTGCGATACCCGCTCTTCTCGATCCCCTTGAGCTTGGCGATCTGCTGGGCGGCCTTGAGCATGGCGAACCAGAGATCCTGATCCGGCATCTCATTGAGGGTCTCGATATGCCGCTTCGGAACCACCAAGGTATGCACCCTGGCCTGCGGCTCGATGTCGTCAAAGGCAAAAACGAGCTCGTCTTCATAGACCTTGCTCGAAGGGATCTCGCCGCGGATAATTTTGCAGAAAATGCAACTCATATAAAATACCTCCTGTAAAATGGCTCTGTCCTATTTTGTAGCTCTTTGCCAATGCATGGTTCTTGCCATGAAGGAGACGAAGAGCACGAAGAAGATTATTTCAAAAACAGTTAACGCATGAATTCTTCGATGTCCTTCGTGGTTAATTTTTTTGCTTCAAGGATGCTTTATGGGCTGAATCACCATTTTTATCGCGTCTTCCACCGTAAAACGGCCTTCGTAAACGGCCTTGCCCGTGATGGCGCCGAAGAGGCCGGGGATTTGCGCCAGGGCTGTGAGGTCGTCCAGGCTGGATACCCCGCCCGAGGCGATCACCGGTATGCCCACGGCCCCCACCATGGACAACGTGGTCTCGATATTGGGACCGGTCAGCATGCCGTCGCGGCTGATGTCGGTGTAGACCACGAAGGCCGGATGCAAGGGCTCGAACTCGGCGGCCAGATCAAAGGCGCTCTTGTCCGTAACCTCTTTCCAGCCGCCGACGGCCACCTTGCCGTTCAAGGCATCGATGCCCAGGCCGGCCTTGCCCGGAAAGGCCTTCAAGATATCCTTGACCGCCATGGGGTCCTTGGCCACGATCGTTCCCAGAATGATGTAATCCACGCCCAGGCTGAAGGCCCGCCGGGCATCTTCTACACAGCGGATGCCGCCGCCCAGCTCGACCTCGGCTTGAACCGCCCGGCAGATGGACTCGATGGCCTTCAGGTTCACGCCCTTACCCTTGAGCGAACCATCCAGGTCCACGACATGGATGCGCTTGGCACCGGCGTCTTCGAAGGCGCGCGCCACCTCGGCCGGGTTGGTGCTGTAATAGGTCACGGCGTCGAACGCCCCTTGCTTGAGGCGCACCACCTGGCCTTCATGCAGGTCGATGGCAGGGATGACGATCATGTGATATGCTCCTTGATCCACCAGCTGTCGAACAGGGTGTTGTACATCAGGATGAAAACGCCGCCGCCGGAGACGCGCACCTTGAAGTATTCATTGGGGTAGAAGCTGGGGTCCTTGGCGGCCGAAACCCAGTGATCGAGCACCTCCAGCACATCCACCATGGTTCCTTCGACCTCGAACTTGCGGGGCCACCCCGGCGAATGAGCCGAATCAGCGGTCCGCACCTTGGTATGCGCATATTTCATAGGACATGTTTGGTGGAAGGGATCTCCGTGCCCGTAATGCCGATGGCCTCTTTCAGCGCCCGGGCAAAGGCCTTGAAGCTGGCCTCGGCCAGGTGGTGGGGTCCGCCCGCGGCGTAGACCGTCAGGTGCATGGTGATGCCGGCATTGAAGCACAGCGCCCGGAAGAACTCCAGCACCAGATCGAGCTCGATATCCCCGGCCTTGCCGGCAAAGGCTTCCTCGCCGTGGATGATGAAATACGGCCGGTTGCAGATATCCAGGCTGACCTCGACCAGGCATTCGTCCATGGGGATCTTGGCCAGGCCGTAACGGGTGATGCCCTTCTTGTCGCCCAGGGCCTCCTTGATGGCCTGGCCTAAGACGATGCCGATGTCCTCGATGGTGTGGTGCAGGTCAATATGCACATCGCCTTTGGCCTTCAGGGTAAGCGCCACATCGGCATGCCGTACAAAAGCCTCCAGCATGTGGGTGAAAAAGCCGGAAGGGATCTCGATGCTGCTGGGACCGCCTTCCAAATCGAGGGTAAGCTCGATCTGGGTTTCCTTGGTGACGCGGGCGATGGTTGCCGTCCTCATATGTCCCCCTGCATGGCCTTTTTAAAGGCCGCAACCGCGTTTTCCAGGCTCGTGTTCTCAGCGCCCCCCTGGGCGAAGCCGGCCTTGCCGCCGCCGCGGCCGTTTATGGAGGCCAGGACGGTCTTCATGATTTTGCCGGCGTCCAGCGTAGCGGTCAAGTCGCTCGTGACCATGATCATAAAGGTGGCCTTATCCAGCCCCGGTGCGGCCAGGAAGATGACGCCCGAACCGAGCTTTTCCTTGAGCCTGTCGCCTACGTCGCGCATCTGGGAGATGTCGCTGTCCTCGATCTTCTTGATGGCCACCTTCACGCCCCGGGCGCTGAAATTCTCTTCATCGTCGGCGCCGGCACCGGTGGCAATGCGCACGCCCAGTTCGCGGATCTTGTTCTCCTGCTCTTTGAGGCGTGTCTGCAGGCTGCCCAGGCGCTCGAAGATCTCGGATGGGGCGCATTTCAGACGATCGGCCAGCTCGGCCACGGTCTGGGAGAGTTCGCGGTAATGCGCCAGGGAGACCAAGCCGGCATAGGCCTCGATGCGCCGTAAGCCGGCCGAGACGCTGCCTTCGGAGATGATCTTGACCGCGCCGATCTCACCCGTGGAGCGGCAGTGCGTGCCGCCGCAGAGCTCGTTGGAGACGCCCTCGCCCATGGTCACGACTCTCACCTCGTCGCCGTATTTCTCTCCGAAGAGCGCCATGGCACCCGTGGACACGGCCTGGTCCTTGGCCATAAGCGTGGTTTTCACCGGCAGGTCTTCCAGCACGAAGCGGTTCACGATCTCTTCGATGCGCGCGATTTCCTCCGGACTCAAGGCCGAGAAGTGCGTGAAGTCGAAGCGCAGGCGGTTCTCGTCCACCAGCGACCCGCTCTGATGGGCATGGGCTCCCAGCACGTCCTGCAAGGCCCGCTGCAAGAGGTGCGTGGCGCTGTGGTGGCGCATGATCGCGCGGCGGCGGTTCTCATCCACCCGCAGGAGCACGTTCTGCCCTACGGCCAGACTGCCGCGTTCGACCTGGACCTCATGCAGGAACACGCCTTCGGACTTGATGGTATTGACCACGCGGGCTTCCCCGCTCTCGAACAGGATCATGCCGCGATCGCCCACCTGGCCGCCGGATTCGCCGTAGAAGGGGGTCTGGTCGGTCACTACCAGGCCCTGCCCACCCAAGAGCTTTTCCCGTTTTTTTTGGCCGTCCGGGGTCAGGATGGCCAGCACCTGGGCGTCGGCCGTCATGGTCTCATATCCCAGGAACGTGGTGGCCGGTATGCCGGATACCGTTCCCGAACCGGCCTCGACGTTTGAGAAACTGCTGCCGGCGCGCGCCTTTTCGCGCTGCAGCTCCATATGCGCCTCAAAACCGGCCTTGTCTAACCTTAAGCCCTTCTTGCGGGCGATGTCCTCGGTCAGGTCGACCGGGAAGCCGAAGGTGTCATAGAGCTTGAACACGGCCTCGCCCGGGATATCCGCGCCCGCAGGCAACCCAGCGGTCACCTCGGCCAGGAGGGCCAGGCCCTTGTCGAGTGTGATCAGAAAGCGTTCTTCCTCATTGGCGATGACCTTGTCGATGAAATCCCGGCGTGCATGCAAGTCCGGATAGATGTCAGCCATTTCATCGATGACCTTCAGCGCCACCTTGTGGAGAAAGGCTTCGCCGAAACCCAGCAGCTTGCCGTGGCGGCAGGCGCGCCGTATGATGCGCCTGAGCACGTAACCGCGGCCTTCATTGGAGGGCAGGACTCCGTCGCATACCAGGAAGGCGCTGGCGCGCGCGTGATCGGCGATGACCCTGATGGAGGTATCCATATCCGCGTCCGCGCCGTAGGTCTTGCCGGCTAGTTTGGCCGCGTACTGGATCAGAGGCTGGAACAGATCGGTGTCGTAATTGCTCTTGGCCCCCTGGATCACGGCCGTGATGCGTTCCAGGCCCATGCCGGTGTCGATGCTGGGCTTGGGCAGCGGATTTAAAACCCCCTGACTGTCGCGGTTGTACTGCATGAAGACCAGATTCCAGATCTCGAGGAAGCGGTCGCAGCCGCATTCCAAGTTGCAGTCCGGCCGGCCGCAGCCCACCTCGGGGCCCTGGTCGTAGATGATCTCGGAGCAGGGGCCGCAAGGACCGGTTTCGCCCATGGCCCAGAAATTGTCCTTGTCTCCCAGGCGCACGATGCGTTCGGGCTTGACCCCGATACGATCGCGCCACAGGCCGAAGGCCTCGTCGTCGCTATGGTGCACGCTCACCCACAGGCGCTCCGGATCGAGGCGCATGACATTGACCAGCAGGTCCCAGGCATAGGTTATGGCCTGCTCTTTGAAGTAGTCCCCGAAGGAAAAGTTGCCCAGCATCTCGAAGAAGGTATGGTGCCGGGCGGTGACGCCCACGTTTTCCAGGTCGTTGTGCTTGCCGCCGGCGCGCACGCATTTCTGAGAGGATGTGGCCCGTGTGTAGGCTCTGGTTTCGCTGCCGAGGAAGACCGGTTTGAACTGGTTCATGCCGGCATTGGTAAAGAGCAGGCTGGGATCGTCCTCGGGCACCAGGGCGGAGCTCCTGACTACCGTATGCCCCTGGCCCTGAAAATACTTCAAAAACAAAGCCCGGATTTCCGAGCCCTTCATGGCGCCTCTCCGCCGATAACCCGGTATATGCTCTCATAGGCGAAACCCCGGCCGGCCAGGAATCTCACCATATCCTTTTTTCTCCCCTTTTCCTTTTTCATAACCATCCGAATCCTCTTTTCTTCCGTCAATTCCTTGGGCAGCGCCGCCAGCGACTGTTGCGCCAGATCATCCGGTATTCCGATTTCACTCAGACGGTAAGCAATATACCGGTTGCCATAGCCGCGCTCGGCCAGGATCTCGGCCCGGCGTTGGCAGTAACCCGGATCGTCTAGGTAGCCGAGTTCCCTGATCCGCTCGACGGCACCCTGAATGACCTCTTCCGGCGCGCCCTTTAAGGCCAGTTTTTTTTTAACTCAAAGGACGATACGGCCCGGCGGGAAAGCACGGCCAGGCAGTAGCCCACCGCCCTATGAAGGTCCTTTAAATCGTTCGCCATCTTGGGACATCTCGGATCGTACGACCTCTTCCGGTTCCCCCCCGCCTTCGAACATATCCCACTTGGCGTCGCTGGTGCCCATGATGCCTTTCATGCGTAGCGCGAAGTCGTTCGGGTTGGTGGAATGCCGCAAGGCCTCGTGGTAGGCCACAAGTTCATTTTTCACCAGATACATCAGGGACTGGTCAAAGGTCTGCATGCCGTAGTTGACCGTGCCCTGGCCGATGGCGTCCGGGATCTCGTCCGAACGGTGTTCATCCACGATACACTCGCGGATGCGCGCCGTGGAGACCAGGATCTCGCAGGCCGGGACCATGCCCGTGGAATCCTTTTTGGGTAAAAGGCGCTGCGAGATGACCGCCTTCAAAACGCCGGCCAGCTGTAGGCGTACCTGCAGGTGCTGGTGCGGCGGGTAGACCGTCACGATACGCATCAGCGTCTCGACCGCATCCAGGGTGTGCAACGTGGAGAACACCAGGTGGCCGGTCTCGGCCGCGGTCAGGGCGATGTCGATGGTTTCCTTGTCGCGCATCTCACCCACCAGGATCACGTCCGGGTCCTGGCGCAGCGCCGCCCTGAGGGCCAAGGCGAAGGAATTGGTGTCCGCGCCTACCTCGCGCTGGTTGATGATGGACTTACGGTCGCGATGCAGGAATTCGATCGGGTCTTCAATGGTCAGGATATGACAGTTGCGGTTGGTATTGATGTGATTGACCATGGAAGCCAAAGTGGTGGATTTGCCGCTGCCGGTCGTGCCGGTCACCAACACTAGGCCTTTCTGTCCCATGGCGATGCGCTTGATGACCTCGGGCAGGTTGAGCTCATCGATGTTGGGAGGGTCGGTCGGTACGGTGCGGAAGACCATGCCGTAATAGCCCCGCTGGCGGAAGGCATTCACCCGGAAACGGCCGATATCGCCTAAGCCGTAGGCCAAGTCGATCTCATTGGTGGTCTCAAACTTGGCCTTCTGGTACTGGTTCATGATGGAATCGGACATGGACGCGATACTCTCATTGGTCAGTTTGGGATAATCCCTCAGAGGCACCAGCGCGCCGTAGCGGCGCACCACCGGTGGCAGCCCCACCTTGAGGTGAATATCCGAGGCCTTCAATTCCACGGCCTTGGCAAGGATCTCCTGGATATTGAACGTACTGGTTTTCTCCGCCATCTTATTCCTCCCCTGTCACGGAAGGTCCCGGTGCGGCACTTTGGAGCTTGAGCCGCAGGGCCTCATAGATCTCTCGGTAAACAGTGGGGTTTTCCTTTAGATAAGTCTTCACCATTTCCCGGCCCTGGCCCAGGCGCTGCTTGTTGAAGCTGTACCAGGCCCCGCTCTTCTCGATGATCCCGAACTCGGGACTGGCGCCCACGTCGATCACCTCGCCGGCCGCCGAGATCCCCTCGCCGAACATGATGTCGAATTCCACTTCCTTGAAGGGCGGCGCCATCTTGTTCTTGACCACCTTGACGCGCGTGCGGTTGCCCACGACCTGGGTGCCGTCCTTGATAGGGCCGGCGTTCTTGATCTGGAGCCGCACCGAGGCATAGAACTTCAAGGCGTTTCCGCCCGGCGTGGTCTCGGGGTTGCCGTAGAGCACCCCGATCTTCTGGCGTGTCTGGTTGATGAAGATCGCGCAGGTCTTGGTCTTGGAGATGGCGCCTGAGAGCTTGCGCAGGGCCTGGGACATGAGGCGCGCCTGCAGACCCATATGGGCGTCGCCCATATCGCCTTCAATCTCGGCGCGTGGGACCAGGGCCGCCACCGAGTCGATCACCACGATATCAATGGCATTCGATCGCACCAGCGTCTCGGCGATGTCCAAGGCCTGCTCACCCGAATCCGGCTGGGAGACGAGCAGGTCATCGATGTTGACGCCAAGGGCCTGGGCATAGGAGATGTCCAGGGCGTGCTCGGCGTCGATGAAGGCCGCCGTGCCGCCCGCCTTCTGGGCCGAAGCGATGCAGTGCAGCGCCAGCGTGGTTTTGCCCGAGGATTCACTGCCGTAGATCTCGGTTACGCGTCCGCGCGGCAGGCCGCCGATGGTAAGGGCGCGGTAATCGATCAACAGGCTCCCTGAGGAAATGACCGGCACGTCCTTAACCGCCGCATCCGAGCCCATGCGCATGATGGTCCCTTTGCCGAACGAGCGTTCGATACGTGTTATGGCATCTTCCAAGGCCCTTCGCCGTCCCTCTTCCATCATCGACCTCCTTCTTCAACCTCCCAAACGGCTCACATGCAATATGGTATAACGCGGCCCTTCCCGCAGAAGCTCGCTGCGGTACAGGCGGGCCTCGGCCACATTAAATTGCCGTCCGGGGATCATTGCTTCAAGCTCTACCATAGTCGGTGTCTTTAGTCTACCCAGGGTAATATGAGCACGAAACGCGCGCGTCTCAGGTTGGATCCCATAGCGGCCGCACAGGCGGTCCACCTGTGCGGCCAGAGAGGCGAGCTCTTTGACCGCGCCGTTTAAGGAGACCCAAATGACTCGCGCCCGTTTGTGTCCCGGGAAAGCGCCCAGGGCATCGAGGCTGAAATCCATTTCCGGGCAAACCGCGCAGATCGCATCCAGCCCCTGGCCGAGCGCCGGGACGAGATCCTCTTGGATGTCGCCCAGAAATTTAAGCGTCAGATGCATGGCGTCACGCCTGACCCAGCGCGCATCGATACGGCGCCTGAGGGACAGGATGGTCTCCTCCAAGGCCTGTTTGACGGTATCAGACAAGGGCAGTGCGATGAAGGTCCTGATCATAAATCATGAGCCTGAGCATATTGAGCCCGGCCTTGGCGCTGATGAGCTGGTTGCTTAAGCGACCGAATCCGAATTGGAAGTTCCGGACTTGGGGATTATCCCCGGTGCCGGCCGCTATCCATACCGTGCCGACCGGTTTATCATGCGAGCCGCCCGTGGGCCCGGCGATTCCGGTGGTGGCGATACCCACATCGGCCCCGGTCAGATCGAGCACCCCTTTCAGCATCGCTGCCGCAACCTCTTGGCTCACGGCGCCATGCCGGGCGAGCACCATCTCGGGCACGCCCAGGACCTTGACCTTGAGCGCATTGCTGTAGGTGACGGCCGCGCCCAGGAAATAGTCGGAGCTGCCGGGCACCTGGGTGATGAGATGGGCGATGAGACCGCCCGTGCACGACTCGGCCGTGGCCAGCCGTAAGCCGCGACCTTTCAGAAGACCGCCCAGCGAGGTCGCCAGGTCGGTGTCCTCCAGGCAGTGGCGGCCGAGGATCCGCCGCACGGCGGTCTCGATGGCTTGGGGCACGACCACGGTGATCTCCATGTCCTTGGGCAGATAGCCGCACTGTGGCGCCAGTTCGCCCAGGCGGCGCGCGATCTCCACCTCCTTGAGGCCGAAGACCGGGATATTCACGGTTACGGCGCCCTGGTCGGCGAATTGTGCCATGAGATTCCGAAACATGGCAAAAGCCTCGGCCGGCACACCCGGCAGGAACATGATTCGCTTGTGTTTAAGCCTCAGGTCTATGCCTAAGGCGCTGCCGACAGGATTTTGGAGTGACTGCCGGGTGCCTTGATCCGCCAGGGCGTCGACAACCTGGGCGGTGGTGTCGTCGGGGGTCAATCCAAGGCCGCCCGTGACCACGATGAAGTCGGCCTTGATCTCGGTGAGGGTATGGACGAGCCGCTCGGGGGCATCGCCCAGCATGCGCACCTCGCGCACCGGAATGCCCTTGGCGTTCAGCATGGCGGCAAAAGGCTGCACCAGGGCGTCCTGGCGGAAACCCGAGAGCATCTCCGAGCCGGTGATTACGAGCGCCGCATCCATAGCTTCTCCGCCGGTTGCCTCAAGAGTTTGAGGATCAGTGCTCCTATGAGGCCCGCCGCCATATCGTCGGCCATAATGCCCAGCCCGCCGCTTACCCTGCGGTCAAGCGTGCCCACCGGGGGTGGTTTGAGGATGTCCAGGGCCCTGAAGATAAGGAAGCCCGCCATGATGGGGACGAGCCCTTGGGGTCGGCTGACGAGCGTCAGGAGCATGCCCACCACTTCGTCGATCACTACCCGTGAAGGGTCCTTGCCCCACTGTTTTTCCACGCTATGAGCGGCCTTCATACCCGCCAGAGCGAGCACTGCGATAACCGCCAGGTAGCCTCTGAGCGACAACCTACGGATAAGCAGGAAAACCGGCAATGCCGCCAGGCTTCCAAACGTTCCCGGCGCTTTGGGTGCCAGTCCTATGCCGAAAAAAGTCGCCACCAAAGGGGAAAGACTCTCGGGAAACCTCTTTGAACCACTCTGCATGCCCGTGTTGATACCATGCGGTCAGGCAAGATTCAATGGATTCTTGGGTGTGAACAAATGAAAGGAACGTCCCGCCCTTTGATGTTTTTCAAGGGCGGGACGAGTGTCTCAATTGCTTTTTAGGGCCTATTTGCCTTCGAGCTGCTCCAGGATATGCACGACATGGATGCCGCCGTCGATGGTCTTGAGGGTATCGTCGATCTTGTCCAATGTTTTTTGGATCTCGGTCTTGACGGCCTCATCGCTTTCCTTGCCGTGATTCTTCTTGAGCTGGGTCTTCAGGCCCTTGAAGTGCTCGACCTCGCGGTCGGGCAGCGAGAGGATCTTGGGCACCTCGGTCTGCGATCCGGAGGAGGTTTCGCGCAGGAACTCAAGGACATCCGGCGATTCGGAACGCGTCAGGCCGTGCTGCATGTCGGTGTCCATGAACTGTACGTCCTCGTAGTAGAAATTGAAGACCTGCCGGATCAGGCGGGCGCGGTGCCGCATGAGATCCGACAGATAGACCTTGAAGGCCTGGAAGCGTTTTTCGATGATCTCCTCGAAGCGCGTGTCCTCCTTGCCGTCGCTGGTCAGGAAATAGCCCTTGATCTCGGGAAGGAAGAACTCATAGTAGCAATTCAGGGCCATGCACATGATATAGTCACCCACCACATTGCCGTTGGTGGTGCAGGAACTGGTGGACAGCGCACCGCCGCGGGAGATGATCTCGGAAGAGGCCTTCACCATCCAGTCCGTGCCGAAGATGCCGGGGATATTGGTCACGGCCTCGTACTTGACCGGCTTTAAGCGGATCTTGTTTACGGTGTCCTTGTCTTTGAATACCAGCCCCAGGGCCTTCAGGTTGGGGATCATGGCCCCGCAGACGAACCCGTATTCATTGTCCTCATAGAAGGAGAACTTGAGATAATTGGGGGTGCTGACATTCAGGAAGTCCGGCGGGAAGTTCACCAGCACGGTCTCGCCTTCCACGGCCTTGATGGTCTTGGGCTGTTTGTCCATGAGCTTGGCGTAGGGCTTGAATTCATCCGTGGCGATGATCTCACGGATGATGCGGCTGAAGATATCCTGGAACTTCTTGCCGGCCTTGGCGAATTCATACTTCTTGTACTCGAAGAGCGGCCGTTTGAGCGCGAGTCCGGTGCGGAACAAGGTGCCGGTCGGGCTGAAGTTGCGGGTGCACAATACGCTGATGGCGTCCTGTTTGGAAAGCAGGCGCTTCTCCCAGCCCTTGGCCGGCGCGGACTCGATGAAGCCCATGGAGTAGCCCTTTTCATGGATCTCATCCAGCCACTTCTTCATGCGGTCGGCCTGTTTGGCCGTATCGCCCACGCAGGAGAGCAGCACATTGGCGCCCAGGTCATGGCTGATATCGAGCACGCGGTCCATGATGGCCTCGGCCGAGAGCTCGCCGAAGCGCACATTGATATGCCGGATGGTGGACAGGACATTTTGGCGGTCGGCCGAGAGGATCTTGATGGCCGGCAAGCCTTCGGGCGTATCGACGATCTCTTGATGGGTAAAGAGGATGACATGCTCGCGCTGAGGTTCTTCGGTAAGCTTCTGCTCGACATATTTCGTCCTGAGTTCGAACTTGCCCTCACCCTTGGCGCGGTAAATGGGATGCCCGGCCTTGTCGTAGCCTTCCAGGATCTTGTCCTTTTCCGAGCGCAATACGCCGGCCAGCAATTGCTGGACGGTCGGGATATCCGAGGTGAATGCGCCGAAAACGATGTCGATCCAGACATCCTTGTCGGTCAGGGCGTTAAGCTTTTCCCGTCGCAGGATGTCCTCGTTGTTTTCCATGGAAGCATAAATGGCCTGCAGCCCCATGCGACCGTTCGCCCCCCTGATGGCAACCCGTATGACCGGAACTTTGTCCCTGATATCCATACAACCTCCACGCTAAAAAGTATGATATATTTAGACGTAGTATAGCAAGGGAAGATGGCCCCCGCAAGTTCAACCTGGGCCGCCCAAAAGCAACAAAGACGGAAATATTTTGGCCGCTTGGATTCGGCATCCATAAATTGATCGGGTTCCAATTGCGCTTAATAAAAAAATACACCCTGCGGTAATGTATTTTTATCGGATTTTATCTGGGGTATTATGGGTTTTTATGTCAAAAATTAAAGCAAATTCCACCAAAACCCCGATTATAGCATGGATGTCATTTTGTTTAGCACGGAATATGGTGTCTGGCGAGAAAAAAAGGTATAAAGGGGCATGCATGATGTAGACTTCACCATAATCGGCGCCGGGGTGGTGGGCCTGGCAATCGCCCATGAATTGAACTCCCACGGAGAGGTGCTGGTCATCGAACAGGACGCCGCCCCAGGCCGCGGCGTCAGCTCGCGCAGCAGCGAGGTCATCCATGCCGGCATCTATTTCCCGACGCACTTCCTCAAGACGCGTCTGTGTGTTCAAGGTAATCCGCTGCTCTATGCCTTCTGCCGCCGCTACCAGGTGCCGCACCAGCGCATCGGCAAGGTGATCGTGGCTGTCAACCCCGGAGAGACCGCTTCCCTGGAGAAACTCGGCCTGCTGGGCAGGGAAAATGGAGTGCAGGGCTTACGGTTCATCGAGAAATCCGAGCTCAAGCAGCTTGAGCCGCACGTGAAAGGCATCTGCGCCCTGGTTTCGCCCGATACGGGAATCGTAGATTCCCATCAGCTGGTGAAACGCCTGGAAGCTTTGACGCTTGCCAACGGCTCCAGCCTCCTCTGCCACACCGCGCTGGTTGGGCTGGATCAATGCAAAGGAGGTTTTACCTGTCATGTCCGGCAGCACGGGACATCCTATTGCTTTTCTTCCCGCGTCGTGATCAATGCCGCCGGCTTGTTGTCCGATACCGTCGCGGCCATGGCCGGGATCGATATCGACGCGGCCGGTTATCGGATCCACCCCGTCAAGGGCGAATACTTCCGCGTAGGTGCGCGGGCGGCTTCCCGCATCAACGGCCTGGTCTACCCGAGCCCGGAAAAGGACCTGACCGGTCTGGGCATCCACGCCACCAAGGACCTTGGCGGCGGGATGAAGCTCGGACCAAATGCCTTTTATGTCGACGGCGTGGATTATTCCGTCGATTCGGCCCATAAGCAGGCCTTTTTCGAAAACATTCACGAGCTGTTGCCGTTTCTCTGCCCGGACGATCTCGAACCGGACATGGCCGGTATTAGACCGAAGACCCAGGCGAAAGGGGCGCCGGCCAAGGATTTTATCATCGCGCACGAGATGGGGCGCGGCCAGCCCGGACTGGTCAACCTAGTGGGGATCGAGTCCCCGGGTCTGACCGCCTGTCTGGCCATCGGCAGGATGGTGGCGGATATGCTCGCGGATGCCGGTCTGGTCAAGCGGCGTTAAGAGCCTTGGCGGAGGTGTTTTAAAACGGAGGTGGCATGATCATGGACTGGTTCATGGGCCTCAATCCGGTGGTACAGGCCCTGCTGGCGACCTGTTTCACCTGGTCGGTGACCGCCCTGGGTGCCGGGATCGTTTTTTTTCTCAAGGATGTCAACCAGCGCGTGCTGGACGGGATGATGGGCTCTGCGGCCGGGGTCATGGTGGCCGCCAGCTTCTGGTCGCTGCTGGAGCCGGCCATCGCCATGGCTCAGGCTTCACGTCTGCCGGCCTGGTTGCCGGTATCGCTGGGGTTTGTCGCGGGAGGAGGATTCCTCTGGGCCCTCGATCAAGTGCTGCCGCACGTGCATATCGGTTTTCCCATGGATGAAGCCGAGGGTATTAAGACCGGTTGGCAGCGCAGCACCTTGCTGGTCCTGGCCATTACCCTGCACAATATCCCCGAAGGTCTGGCCGTGGGCGTGGCCTTCGGCGCGCTGGGCGCCGCCTTGCCTTCCGCCTCGTTGGCCGGGGCCGTGGCACTGGCCGTCGGCATCGGCATTCAGAATTTTCCGGAAGGCGCGGCCGTGGCGGCGCCGCTACGCCGGGAAGGCATGAGTCGGCTTAAGAGTTTCTGGTACGGGCAGCTCTCCGGTTTCGTGGAGCCCGTGGCGGGCGTCATGGGCGCGCTGGCCGTCATCGCGGCCCAGGCGTTGCTACCCTATGCCCTGGCCTTCGCGGCCGGAGCCATGATTTATGTAGTGGTGGAAGAACTGATCCCCGAGTCGCAACTCGACAAGAACACCCATATCGCTACCATGGGGTTCATGGCCGGGTTCGCGGTCATGATGGTCCTGGATGTCGCCTTCGGATAAGCCCGGTCCTTGGGCTTGAACGGGCCCTCAGGGCAATGATCAGATCAGGGCCTCTACGCGGTGCTTGAGCTCCGTGAGGTTCGAACTCTTGATCACGTACGCGTCCGCGGCGCCGGCCAGGTAATCGTTGCGGTAGCTGGGATAGGCGGAGTAGATGATCACCGGGAGATCCAGCTTCATCTTGATGAGATAGCCCATGGTCTCCAAACCGTCCATGCGCGGCATGCGGATGTCCAGGATGATCAAGTTGGGGCGTTCCCCCTGCTTGAGCCGTTCCAGAGCCACTTTCCCGTCCGGGACGCCCTCCACCCGATAGCCCTCGTCAATGAACTCGTCGGTCAACAGGCGACGGATGGCAACATCGTCCTCGACCAGGAGGATGCTTTTCATGGCGGCATCTCCGCGGCGCCCCAAGCCCGCCCTTTGGTTGCGGCCTTCTTCATACCAGTCTTCCTCCCTGTGGTTGGCGGCGCGGTCGGATAGCGCACTTTACGTCCGGCATCTTCTCCGCGCTTGGTCCCGCAGGACCTTGCTCATGTATCTTGCCCAGCGAACCGGTAAATGAAATGCCTTGAGGCCAGCAACAAAGAAAGTTATGGAGGATATATTATATTAATTCTATCCCTCGGTGGATATGAAGTCAAGGCTTTCTGAGGTGGGTTTTATTATGATGGATATCCTGGTATAATACTAGCCATGGAGGGAATATGGATAAGCTGATCGATGGACAGGGCCGTATTCGCTACGGTCTGTATGACCAACCGGTGGAACATATCAATTATCTGGACTACCCCCTGCAATCACCCATGGGCTTTACGGTGCCCAAGCTGCTGCGACGCGTTATGGCCAACCAGTTCCATTTCGCCGGCATTATCGGCCCCGAGATCATGATGGGTATGGCAGTGGTGGATTTAAAATTCGTCACCAACGGTTTTTTGTATGTGTATGATCGCTCGTCGCATGCACTTTTCGAAGCTAAAAAGCTCGCCCTGCCGGGCGCGAGGGTTCCCATCCGTCCCACGCCAAGAATTCCTCAGAGCGTATTCGAGGCGCCGGACTTGAAGATCGAGATCCTTGCCGGTTCCATCAAGGCCCGCGCCGGGGATATCGAGATCGATGTCGCCCTTGACACCGCCATCCCGCCCCTAAGGCTCTGCACCCGGGCCGGATATCGCGGCTGGGTTTATATGGAGAAGACCACGCCCATCAATCTGTCCGGCCGGGTCGGCTACCGCGGCCGGACGATCGACGTTAGTTCCCCGGCCTACCGCGGTCTCATGGACTGGACCACAGGCTACATGCGCCGCGATACCTATTGGAACTGGGCCGCCACCGCCACGACCCTGCCCGACGGCCGGTCCTTGGGGTTGAACCTCTCCTGCGGGGTTAACGAGACCAGTTTCACGGAAAATGCCTTCTGGATCGACGGGTCGTTGACCAAGGTCGATATGAGCAATTTCGTGTTCAACAGCCGCAACCTCTACGAGCCCTGGCGCATCACCTCCGCTGACCGGAAGGTTGATCTCACCTTTTACCCGGAGACGCACCGCGGAGAATCCGTCAATGCCCTGTTCATCAAGTCCAAGTTCACGCAGCTCATGGGGGTCTTTAGCGGCAGGCTGCGCACCGAAGCGGGTGAAAGCATCGAGATCAAGACCTGCCCCGGGTGGGCGGAGGACCACTACGCCAAGTGGTGATCGATCATGCGCATCCAGTCCTTATAACGGAGAGAAAGGATTAGGAAGTCCTTTTCGTTGTCCACATCCAGAGCCGCGCCGCCCAGGGTCGTTTCCACGAGCTTGACTTTAAGGTGCAGGAGGCCGGACATGAGCCGCTCCAACTCGGTCTTGGTAATGGGATAGCGGGTAATGCGGGCCAGGGGTTCCAGACCGATCGAACTCAGCGCGGTGGATATCTGCAGCAGCAGATACAGCCATAAGGTCCGGCCGGTGTAGCCGGGCTCCAGCCGGATGATCTCTAGGGCACTGCGGACGATATTGACCAGTTCCTTCTGGTAGCGGTACTCGTAGACCTTCAGCACCAAATCGATGCGCTCCTGGATTTTAAAAGGTTTGAGCAGGTGCAGGTTGTTCTGGCGGAAATTGCCGTCGCGCGCGTGGAAGGTGGCCATCTTGATGCCGGGCTTGCCCTTGCGCGGCTCGAACTGCTCGAGGATTTTTTCGGAGGTGATGCCGGCGCAGTAATCGAAGCGCTGCATGTCGCTCCCGGCTATGAATTCCTGCAATTCCCTTCCCGTGATCAACGGGATGTCGCCCGGAATTCCTAAAACATACTTGTCCTGGTTGGCGCGCGCTATTTCTTCGGTCAACCGGCCGGTGCGGCGGTACTCCGGGATGGTCTGGAGGAAGCCTTCCCAGGCGTTCTCCGTGAGGTTGCGTTTCTGTTCCAGGAGTTCCACGGGCATATCGCCGATGACTTCTTCGAAGCGGGCCTTGGGGCCGACCACCACGATCTTGCCGATCCCTTCGCAGGCCAGAAGCGCTTCCACGATATGCCTGACAATAGGCTTACCATCGACCTCCAGGAGAGCCTTGTTTTTCAAGAACACCTTTTTGGCGGCCCGACCGTCACCGGCGGTTATGACGACATCCACAGTCATAATGCCATGTTTGACCTTAAAGACTTGTCCAAGTCAAGGGGTGAAAAACAAAAAGACCTTAAAATCGATGCATAGGTCAATCTAAAAAAACCTATTGACTCGTTCCTATAACTAAGATACCTCTCAGATAATAACTTAGTAATGTCTCAGTTGAGGCTGGACAGGGAGGGGGCCTATGAAGACAGTTGTGATTGGAGCCGGCATAGCGGGACTAACGGCCGTGCATACGCTCAAGAAAGCAGGCGTGGATGTGGTCTGTTTCGAGCGTGATGACGTGCCGGGCGGCAGGGTTGTCTCTGCTCGGCGGGATGGCTTTATCATGGATGTCGGTGCGCAGTTCTTCTTCAAGAACTACCAGACCTGTTACGCCCTGGCGGATGAGCTTGGTATCGGCAATCAGAAGAGCCAGTGGACGTTTAGGGTGGGGTTCCCGGACCGGGGCGGGTGGCGGCCGGTCGTGGCCACAACCAATCCCCGCGAGATCGTTCAGACCTTTGCCGAGACCATGTATTTCCTGCAGGGGACGAGTATCCCGTTCAAGGCGCGGCTCCAGGCCATGGGGGTTGTTCCAACCCTTGCGAGCCGCTCTCGCGACCTGGATTTCATCGATTTCGATCAGGCCCTGGACCTCGATCATGAAACGCTTGCCGATTTCGTTATCCGCAAGGGCGGCCGGGAACTGCTGGAGTATCTTTTCCAGTCCGTCGCCTCGACCATGACCCTGGAGCAGCCCGAGAAGATGAGCGCGGCCTATGGCCTGGGCCTGCTGGTCAATATGATCGGCGGTTTGACGACGTTTCAGCACGGCATCGGCACCATCACCGAGCGCCTGGCCGAGCGCAACGCCGCCTGTATCCGCTATGGGACTAAGGTGGAAAAGATCGTCATCGAAGATGGCAAGGTCAAGGGCGTTGAGGTGGGCGGCGCCCTGGTGGAGGCCGATGTCGTCATCCCGGCCATTACCGCCACGCGCCTGCTCAAGATGGCTCCCGGCCTCCCGGAAACCATCCGCCAGCCCCTTGAGAAGGTTACCTATTCGGCCTGTTGTCATGTGATCTTCGCCCTGCCCGGACCGCTGCTGCCCGAGGGTTGGTATGCGCTCTCCACGCCGCGTATGCTCAAGGCCCTCGTGAGTGGGTATACGAACAATGCCGTGAAATCGCCTTATTATGCTCCGTCCAAATGCACCCAGATCAGCTGCTTTACCTATGATCACTATGCGCATGCCTTGAACGAACAATCCGACGAGGAAGTCAAGCGCGCCCTGATCAAGGATCTGCAGCGGTTTATGCCGCACATGCCCGACGAGCCGCTCTTTACCGAGATACGACGCTGGCGCGAGGCCGTGTGCCTGGCTCCCACCGGGATGTTGACCGCCATGGCGCGCATGAAAAAACAGCATTACCGGGATGTCAAAGGATTGTACCTGGCTGGTGAGTACCTGAACATGCCTTCGGTGGAATCGGCGGCCAAGAGCGGCAGCGTGGCGGCACAAGCGGCCTTAAGCGCAAGAAATTAGAAAAATGGCTAAAAAGAAAGGAGTTCCCATGGCAAGCAAGAAAGAGGTAACCGTGTATGGCGCCGGCATGTCCGGTTTGATCGCGGCCATCAATCTGGCGCGCGAAGGCTATGCCGTCACGGTGCATGACCGCGAGAAGGAGTTCGGCGGCGATCCCCAGTACAACCCGTCCACGCACACCACGCCGATCCTGCCCAAGAAGGTTTCGGACTATATCGGCATTGACATCACGCCGGCCTTTAAGCCGGTAATGGATTGCCCTTTCTATTTTCACGATACGGTGTTGCACTTTCCGGTCAGCGGTATGTACACCGTGGAGCGCGGCAACAGAGCGAGCAGTCTGGATGCCTTACTCTACCCCATGGCCTGCGACTTGGGCGTCAAGTTCGAATTTGGTTCGCCCTTGAAGAAAGAAAACCTCTCCTCCCTGGCGCCGGGCACCATCATTGCCTGCGGCCTGACGCCCCAGGTCTATGATATGCTGAATATCCCCTACCGCACATGGTACGGCTGGATCTCGCGTGGTGAGATCGGTTTTGACGGCCGTTCCTGGATCTGGTTTGACGAAGGTATCACCGAATACGGCTATTTAAGCTCGGTTAACGATTACTATTTCGACCTGCTGTTTTCCATCAGACCGGTCTCCAAGGAGACCTTGGAGCGCTATAAGGAGTCCATCAAGCGCCATCAGGGTGTGGAGCACGACAACTGGCAGTACGCCACCGGAGCGGTGCCGGTGGCCGACCCGAGCAACCCGCAGCTCGTGCGGGGCGGCAACATCTACTGCGGCACGATCAGCGGGTTCATGGACCCCATGGGCTGGTTCGGGATCACGGGCGCCATTATCTCCGGCAAGATCGCGGCCATGGCCGTGAGTGATATGAACGCTGCCCAGCGTGAGTTCGCCCGCTTCTCCGTACATTTCAAGCGCGCGCTGTATATCAAAAACTACCTCTGGTATCCCTTCATCCGGCCCAACGTGACCGGGATGGAAAAGGCCGTCAATCTGATCGGATCAAAACGCCTTGAGAAAATTCTGGGAGCGATTATTCGAGAGGATCGACACATTCCCCTGTTCGCCATCCCGGGCTTCGCCCATATCGGCAGCTGCTATTAAACAACACCTCATTAAAGGAGAAGAAGGCATGAAAAGATGCAGCGTGATTATCGGTTCGGTCCTGGTTTTACTGCTGTGCTCCTCGTCACTGATGGCAGGGGAAGAGGGCAAGGTGGGGCCCTGGGAGAAGATCAATGAAAAAGACGGCATCATGGTTTACGCGCGCACCAACTCGCGCGTACCCTTGAAGGAAGTCCGTTGCGTGGGCGTGATCAACAGCTCGGCCGCGAACATAGAGAATATGATGCGCGACTGGGACGCCTACAAGAAGATCCTCTTCATGTCCAAGAAGGCCGAATCGGCCGCGATGCCCTTCTGTAAAGCCAGCCCCGATACCTACTGCGCCTATCTGCTGCAGGGGGCGCCCTGGCCGGTTGAGGACCGCGACGGTTACGGCAGCCTGGATTTCTATGTCCATAAGCCGACCAATGAGGTGCTCGTCAAAGTCACGGTGGGGGAAAATACGATGCCGCTCACCAAGGGTGTAACCCGCGTTCCGTTCTGCGAGATGGAGTGGATGATCAAACCGATCGATGCCGCGCATTGCCAGGTAATCTACCAGAACATGCTCCTGCCGGGCGGCGCCGTCGACAAGCTCCCGGCGCCGGTTATCAATTATGTCATGAAGTACTTCGGCGTCTTTACCTTCCAGAATATCCGTAAGCTGGCCAAAGAGGATAAATACCAGCACGCCAAGGGCTATATCACGCAACGGGAATGGCCCGAGGAGCTGCGCTACTATGCTGAAGAAGTCAAAACAAAATAACTACTATAACGGATAAGGAGCGAAAATATGAAAGCATTGATCATGGGTGGTGGAATGTCGGGTTTGGCTACGGCCGTCAATCTCCTGGAACAGGGCTTTGAGGTGGAGATCATCGAGGCGGATGAGATCTTCGGTGGCCGCGCCAATTCATGGCTGGATGAAGACGGGGATATGATCGACAATGCCCTGCACGTCTTCTTCCCCTACTATGTCAACCTGATGGCATTTTTCAAGAAGATGGGCATTGAGAAAAACCTGCTTTGGAAACAGCCGGAATTCTATTATGCCCAGGACAACGGCAATCAGCCGGTGCTGGGCTTCAAGAATCTGCCGGCGCCGTTGCATGCCGCCGGCGCGACCTTTGGACTGGTGGGCAAATATCAGGGCATCCCCAAGTGGAAGATGCTTATGGCCCTTATTCCGTTCGCTTCGGTGGTCATGAAGTCCAAGCAGGAAATGGATAAGCTGGATGACATGTCCTGGGGCGAGTGGTGCATCCGGCATGCGCCCAAGGGCGCCTTCAAGTTCTTCGATCCGGCCGCGCATGGGCTCACCTTCACCGAACCCTATGCGCTCTCGGCCAAGGTCATGGGCAACTGGGCCGCCAAGGTCGGGGCCGGTTATGAATATTCCCGTCTGGCCTTTGCCAACGGGGGCTTGGGCGAAATTTGGGTCGGCAGCTGCCTGGACTACATCAAGAAGAAGGGCGGCAGATTCGAGACCAAGAAGGCGGTCACGGTCATCAACGTCGAGGACGGCAAGATCACCGAGGTTATCGTGAACGGCAAGGAAAAGCGTACCGCCGATATCTACGTCTCGGCCATGAGCCCGTACGCGCTGCGCAAGCTCATCCCCCAATCAAGCTTCAAGTACTCCTATTTCCAGGATATCTGCTACTTCGAGAATTCTCCCTCCCTGTCCATCCAGATCTGGTTCGACAAGAAGCTCACGGACGTGGATGTAACCTTTTTCTCCACCGACTGCATCTTCAACACGTATGCGGACCTGTCCAATGTCCTGCCGCATATCTTCAAGGGCGGCAGCATGATGGAGATGGTCATCTCGCCGGCCGACGCCGTTCGGCACATGCCCGACGAGGTCATTTATGACAAGACCATTGCTGACATCAAGCGCCTCTTCCCCGCGGCGCGGGACGCCAAGGTCAAGAAGTACAAGGTGGTGCGCGAGCGCCAGGGTGTCTATCGCCCCTACCCGGGTATGGAGAAGCACCGGCCTTATCAGCGTTCGCCCTATGCCAACTTCTACCTTACGGGCGACTGGACCAAGACGCATGTCAGTTCCGGCGGCATGGAAGCGGCTATCTGGACCGCCAACCACTGCTCCGAGCTGATCCTTGAGGACAAGCTCAAGAAGACGGTCAAGCTCAATACCGAGTTCAATCCATCGGCCGGTCTGGTTCCGCTCATGAAGGCCGCGCAGCCCCTCGCGCTTGTCGGAATGGCTATCGCGGGGCTCAAGATGCTTAAACGGTTGATAGCTTCCCGTTAGGGAGGGATTTTCCCACTTCATGGAAGGGGGCAGATCATTTGCCCCCTTTTCATCTGATGGATACCTCCAAGGTGTCTGTACAAATTGCCACCGCCAATGGTAAGATCGGCAACCATGATCAAACATCAGGAATGGAGAAGCGTTGAAAGAATATAAAAAAAAACGTTTTAAGCCGGAGATTCGCAGGGCGCAGATCGTTGAAGCGACCAAGGAATTGATCCTTGAAAGAGGACTGGCCTGGGCTTCGGTGATCAGGATATCCAAAGCCTTGGGTATAAGCCAGGCGACGCTCTATTACCATTTCAAGAGTCGGCGTGAGATCCTGCTGGAGACCTTGTCATCGATTGTCAATGAGAGCATCCTTAAGGTTTTGCCGGTGCGACCGGCTGAAAATGCCGAAGATTTCATACGACAGGCCGCGCGCAGCGTTTATGAATTGACGCTGGCCGATCCCCGGCTTTCGCGCTTGATTTTCGAGTTCGTCTGCGCGCCGCCCACCGAAGATTTGCGTGAAGAGATACAGCTGATATTCTCAAGCTCCATCGGTATGATCGAAGAGGCCGTCCGGCAAGGTATCCGCGAGGGGCTCTTCAAAGACGATCTCGATGTGACCGTGGTGGCATGGGAGATCGCCTCCCTGGGTATTGCGCTGAATATCGGCATCATGGTGGAAATGCCCAACTTCCTCTCCATGGAACAGGCCCTGAGCGCCGTCGAACGGATACTTCAAGCCATAAAAAGATAAGGGCATGGGTGTGCCACGCTTCAGGTGATTGTTTGTCTAAGGACTTACCTTCGCGCCGCTACGCCAAAGGGCTGTGCGTTGGGGCCTGGCGCATGCGTCCGGAGAGCCTTAGGTAAGTTTTTTGTGCCGGTAGCGGAAGGTATGGTGGTTCATGCCAAGCAGCTTGGCGGCCTGGGTCTCATTGCCGTGAGCCAGGGACAGGGCGGTGTCGATGTAATAGCGCTGTATATCGGCTTCCAGTTGTTCCAGATCGACGCCGGCGCTGGTCAGGACCGGCAATTCCACCGGGCCTACAGTGCGTAAGCTCCCCTTGTCCAGGCGCAGATCCTGGGACTCAAGTTCGGGCCCGGCGCCGAGGAGCACCGCCCGTTCGATCACGTTTTTGAGCTCGCGCACGTTGCCGGGCCAGGGGTATTCCAGCAACGTTTGGCGCGCCTGGGGGCTGATGCCGGTAAAGGTCTTGTGAAATTTCTTGCCGAACTCCAGCAGGAAGTAGGTGGCCAAGGGGATGATATCCGCGGGACGTTCGCCCAACGAAGGCAGGCGCACCGTGATGACCCCTAAGCGGAAATAGAGGTCCTGGCGGAAGGTCCCCTCCTCGATCATGTGGGCGATATCCTTGTTCGTGGCCGAAACCACCCGGGTCTTGATTGAAAGAGGCTTAGTGCCGCCCACGCGGTAGAACTCGCCGTTTTCCAAAAAGCGCAGAAGCTTGGCCTGGGCTTCCACACTCAAGTCGCCCACCTCGTCTAAGAGCAGGGTCCCACCCGCGGCCTCTTCGATGAGACCCTTTTTGCCGCTTGGCGCCGCCCCGCTGAAGGCCCCTTTTTCATATCCGAAGAGCTCGCTCTCGATCAGGTGCGGCGGTATGGCGGCGCAGTTGAGCGTAATGAAGGGGCCCCGAAAATTGGGGCTGCGGTAGTGGATGGCGCCGGCGATCAGCTCCTTGCCGGTCCCGGTCTCGCCGACGATGAGCACCGGTGTGTCCGGGCTTAAGGCGATCTTGGTAATGAACTCCATGAGATCCTGTAGGGCTTGGCTTTCGGCGATGAAGCAGGGCTGGTTCTCCTCCAGGTAGGCCTGCTGCAGCGCCTGCACCTCCTTGCGCAGGCGGATGGTCTCGAAGGCGCGCCGGATGGTCGCCTCCAGGGCGTCCATGACAATGGGTTTGACCACATAGTCATAGGCGCCTTGCTTCATGGCGGAGATCACGGTGGCGGTGTCCTCATAGGCCGTGATCATGATCACCAGACCTTCCGGAGAGAGTTTTTTCATGCGGCCCAGGGCCTCGATGCCGTTCATGCCCGGTAGGCCGATGTCGAGGAGCACCAGATCGGGTTGGCCTCTCTGTATGGCCGCCAACGCCGCTTCGGCCGTGGCGAAGCTCTTGACGATGTAGGCGTCTTCCAGGGCCATGGTGATGCCCTCCCGGATGGTCTGCTCATCATCCACGATGTAGATCGTATAGCCTACCATCTAAGTCCTCCCATGCGCCCGCGGGAGCTCAATAATGAAATCCGCTCCGCCCAAGGTGCTTTCATCCATGCGCAGATAGCCCTTGTGATCCGAGATGATCCGATGGCACAGCGACAAGCCGATGCCGGTGGAATCTGATTTGGTGGTATAAAAGGGGTCGAAGATCTTGCCTCTTAGGTGCGGCGGGATGCCGGGCCCGGAGTCCGCTACCCTCACCACCACGTGCCCGGGCTCGATGGACGAGCTGATCGTGATGTGTTTGTCGCCGCCTGAGCCCTGCATGGCTTCGGCGGCATTAGTGATCAGGTTCAGGAGCACCTGTTCGATCATCTGTGGATCAAGGCGGCAGATGCCTTTGCCCGGCGCGAGGTTCGACGTGAGCACGATCCCGGCCTTGCGCAGCGTCACCGCGGCCAGCCTAATGGCGTCCTCGATCGGGGCATTGATGTTGCACAGAATGAACTTCGGCTCGCTGGGCTTGGAAAAATCCATGATGCGCCGAATGACGGCGTCGATCCTGAGCGAGGCCTCCTGTATATTGGTGATGATGTCCGGTACCTTGTGCAGGCCCTGGCCCGAATCGAGGAGCTTTTTGAGCATGGTCAAATAGATGTTGATCCCGGAGAGGGGATTGCGTATCTCATGCGCCAGTCCGGCGGCCATCCGGCCCAGCGAGGCCATTTTGTCCTCCATGGAGATCATCTGCTCTAGTTTGCGGGCCCTGGTGATATCAATCATGTTGAGCAGCAGGGCCTCGCGTCCATGGTACTGGATGATGCATCCCCGGCTCTGAATCCATTTCATTTGCGAGGGCGCCCCCTCTTTTTCCCAGCTCATGTAACGGAAGTCCACATCCACGTTGCGGATCTCTTCATGCCAGGCCATCGCGTACTTTTCTCTCACACGCTCGATATCGTCCGGGTGTACGCGCTCGAAGGGCAGCGGCTTGCCCAACATCGGCATGCTGCCCGCGATGCGCTGCTGCTCGGGGTTGAGATACACCACGCGGTAGTCCTGGATAATGCAAATGCCGGTCAGAGAATTCTCCACCATGTCCTGAAAAGGTTTGATCTGTTCCCAATACTCACTATTTTCGCACTGGGTACAGTCAAGCACCTTTTTTCGGCCGGATTTCCTCGATTTTTCAGCGGCCATCCATATCTCCCGTAGTTATAGCGGTCTTGGCGCCTAGAAGTGGATCTAACACAATCCGCCACCTCCCGGCAAGCTTCACGAAGATACTCTGGGCCGGGCTATGGTTGTTTGCGCCTACACTAACCATGGCGCTCAACCGCAGCGATAGGTATTTGAATTTTGAAAAATGCAGATCGAATATTTGCGAGATTTTACGTCATCCTCACCAGATTTGTTTTCTCCTATGGCTATTATATATCTTTGTTTATTGGTCTGATTTCGACATAGGGTCTCCCCTGGAAAGCCCTGGCATGGATGGTGCACTAAGGCATCCAAGCGAGGGATGAACAAAGGAACTCATACAAGAAAACAAAACTAGAGGAGGATTCAGCAATGATCAAAGACATCATGCTCTACAACGATTTCGATGCGCGCAAGGAATATGACGTCATCGTCGTCGGTTCCGGTCCGGCCGGCGCCACTGTCGCCAAAAAAATGGCCAGGGCAGGGAAAAGCGTCCTGATCCTGGAGCGTGGCATGGAGATCAATTGGATTAAGCAGAACTCAGTGGCCCAGGGCCTGCAGCTCAAGAACTGTGGCTTAAGTTTCAGCAAGGAATTCAACTTCGTCGGCATCGGCAACGCCTATGGCGGAGCCACCAATGTGTACTGCGGCACGGCCGTGGAACCGGCCTACGGCATGTTCGACGAGGTGGGCGTTGATTTGAGGGCGGACGCCAAGGAGCTGGCCGATGAAATGTGGGTCGTCAAGGCCCCAGACAATATGGTGGGAGAAGGCAATATTCGCCTGCGCGACGCCGCCCGCGACTGCGGCTACAATTGGGACAATATCCAAAAGCATATCAACATGGATATGTGCATTCCCAACTGCAGTGAATGCATGCTCTCCTGCGGTCGCGGCGCCAAGTGGACGGCCCGCATCCCGGCCGACGACGCCATCCGGCACGGCGGCACCGTGCTCTGCAACACGCGCGTCACTAATGTCATCGTAGAGAACGGCAAAGTGACAGGAGTCCAGGGGAAACGTTTCGGCATGAACTTCGAGGCCCATGGCAAGAGCGTGGTCCTTGCGGCGGGTGTCTCCGACGTGGGGATCCTGAGGAAAGCCGGCATCGACGGCGCCGGTCGCACCTTTGCCTGCGACTTCCTGGTATTTACCGGCGGCGTGGTGGACGGCGTGACCTCCTACCGCTGCATGGACATGGCCGTGGGCACTTTGGAAGATTGGAACGACGGCTTTATCATGACCGAGCTCGGGCCCACCTGGGCCATGCACGCCATGATGCTGTCCCTGGCGCCACAGAAGATCATGAGCCTGCTCAGAACATTTAAATACACCTGGATCATGACCAAGGTTCAGGATCAGCTCGCCGGGGAAATCTATCCGGACAACAAGGTTTTCGGTTTCTCCAAGCCGGTCATGCCCGAAGACCAGCGGCGTATGAAGGCGGGTGACCAGAAGGCGCGTAATATCCTGAAGAAGATGAAGGCCGATAACATCGTCACCTTGCCCCATTGCGGCGCACACCCTTGCGCCACGGCCAAGATCGGCGATGTGGTGGACACCAACCTCGAGACCGAGGTGAAGAACCTCTATGTCTGCGACGCCAGCGTCTTCCCGCGCGCCATGGGTCTGCCGGTGGTATGGACCGTGGCCGCTTTGGGCAATCGCCTGGCCAAGCATATGGTTGCCACCGAAATCATGGGCGGCAAGGCCACCAAGGCAAAAAATAAATAACAGGGCCTTGAATGTACGGCTGGCGTCCATGCGGGCAAGGACGCATGGACGCCAGTCCGCTGGCCACCGGCCTATAAACATCCGCACTTGAATTGAGGACAGGGGCGCGGGCTGCCGAGAATCACCGCTGTAGTGGATGCGGGTATGGAGGTTCAATTCGCCCGTAATATTTTGAGGAGGGTTATTAATCCTATGGGAAAGAGGATGCATTGGCGCTGTAAAAATAATAGGATAAGATTCGGAGTATTGGTTTGCCTGGTTGGGGTTGCGATTCTGGCTTTGCAATCACCCGCGCTGGCATATGTTTATAAATGGAATGCCGAGCCCCCCATGCTCGCCAACGACCCGGAATGGAATAAAGTAAAGACCCTGTGGCGCAATCATGCCGGAGGCAAGAATCTGGACGAGATCATCGTCATTCTCACCAATCTCAAAAGCAAATATCCGGATAAAATCGAGGTCTACTTATGTTTGGCCAAGGCGTATAATCTACACGCCTGGTATTTCGGCAAGGACAAACGCGGATATTTCGAAAAAGGGGAGATGTGTGCCGTCCAGGCCTGTAAAATGCAGACTGCCAACCCATACGCCATCCGCGCACTCGTCGAGGCATTGGTATTTAACCGCGACAGGAACTATATCTTTTCCCATTACGGCGAGTATCTCAAATCCGTGGCGCCCATGCAAGAAGCCTACGGTGAGGTGCTGCCGGAGATGGCGCAATACCCGGAATGGAACGCCTTCCTGCCGCTTTGGCAGGCACGGATCGATATGGAAAAGGCCAAGGCCGCGGCGGCGCTGGCCGAAAAAATGGCCCAGGCCCACCCCCAGGATGCCTTGGCCCAAGTCTGGGCCGCGCGGGTGTACTATTACATCGGCGAGGTTAATACCTCACTGAAGGAGCATGATAAGAAGGCCATCCCCAATTACGAAAAAGGCATTGCCTATGCCGGAAAAGCGTTGAAGCTCGATCCCCAATACGTGCCCGCGAATCACTGGTATGTGTTGAATCTGGCGCGGTCCATCCAGTTTACAAGTTTGATGAACAAGGCACGCTATCTCATGGATCTCTTGCACCCCGCGCTTTTATGCGCCAGAGAGGATGTCGGTTACTTCTACTTCAATATATTGGACATCGTCGGCACCATGATCACCTACGGCGGCTGGGTAACGGAGAAAGGCATGAAGATGGTTGGCATCAGCGTGGACATGATCACGAATGGCCTTGAGCTGGCCGAGATGCTTCACCCGGATTACGATTACCTGCCATATTGCCACGCCGATGTTCTGGCTTACAAGGGCAAGAAGAAGGAGGCCATGGCGATACTCGAGAGGGTTCTGGCCCGCAATCCGGATATTAACAATCTGATCCCGGAGAATCATAACTATCAACGCGAGGCCAGGATGCTTTATGCGGCCATACAGCAGGGCAAGCGTTAATACGGATGTCATAAGGAGAGTTTGCTGAATTGCTCAATCATCAGGGCCCGGATGCAACAGGCCGGTATGTCCGGTATGTTTGCTCTGGGCCTTGGTGGTATTTCGCTCAATCGGTCTTGATCTCTAGGAGTTGAACGAGAACTTTCTGTTTTCGATGATTCGTATGATGATAGGGCCGGGTCGTTGCTAGATGGATTTGAGTTTTTGGTAATTGCAATTTGCAATATTTCGATGATTCCCCCCCGCTCTTAAGGATTGCCGATCATGATTGCCCATAACCAATTAATATTTTGGAGTAAATATATTCCCATCTCCCGCACGAGCCCTGGCATGAATGGTGCTATGGGGGTGTAGGTGCCGCTGAAGGCACGGATGCATTCTTAGGAAAAGGGGTACGCACTATGACAGCGCTGTTATTTTTGATACTCTTTCCACTCATTCCGGCCGTGCTGCTGTTGGCCGTCAAGCATGACGGCGCGCGCGGTGTCATCACGCGCCTGGCCGTGGGCGTCATTGTCGCTGCCTCCATCGGGCTGCCCTGGCTCATGAATGCGGGCCTGCCCGTCTATTTCAGCTTCGATGCCGAGTGGGCCGGCAAGGCTATGTTTTTCATCGAGATCTTCCTGGCCGGGCTGATATTTTTCTTGGGTCTCAAATACAAGCACTATCTGACGTCAGTCCTGATCACCCTGCAGTTCGCGTTGATGGCCTGGTATGAGTTCTCCCTGTCAGGTACGGTTACCATTCAACAGCATCTCTTCCTCGACCGCCTCTCGCTCATTATGGCGATCATTATCGGGGTCATCGGCGGACTCATCTGTGTTTATGCCCTGGGTTACATGCGCGATTTCCATGACCACCACCGCGAAATGCCGGATCGCAGACCATATTTTTTCTTCGTCATGTTCGTCTTCCTTTCCGCCATGTTCGGGCTGGTCTTCGCCAACAACCTGGTGTGGCTGTTCTTCTTCTGGGAAGTCACAACCTTATGCTCCTTCTTGTTGATCGGCTATACCAAGACGGCTGAGGCCACCACCAATGCCTTCAAGGCCCTGATCATGAACCTGGGCGGCGGCCTGGCCTTTGCCGGAGCCATCGTCTGGTTGGCTTGGTCGGGCGGTCCCCTTGAGCTCAAGGCCCTTATCGCCTCGCCCCAGGCTATGGTCATGATCCCGGTGGCGCTGCTGTGCTTCGCCGGCATCACCAAATCGGCCCAGATGCCGTTTTCCTCCTGGCTCTTAGGCGCCATGGTGGCCCCTACGCCGACCTCGGCCCTGCTGCATTCCAGCACCATGGTCAAGGCCGGTGTTTATCTGGTCCTGCGTCTGGCGCCGGTCCTGGCAGGTAGCTATGTCGGCGCCGCGGTGGCCTTGGTGGGCGGCGTCACCTTTCTGCTGGCGGCCTTCATCGCCATCTCGCAGAGCAACGCCAAGAAGGTGCTGGCCTATTCGACCGTATCCAACCTGGGCCTGATCGTCACCTGCGCCGGCGTCGGCACCGCGGCCGCGGTCTGGGCCGGGATCTTCCTGATCATCTTCCACGCCGTGGCCAAGTCGCTGCTCTTCCTGTGCGTGGGCACGCTGGAGCACCGCATCGGCAGCCGTGATATCGAGGACATGGACAACATCCTGATCAAGATGCCCACCCTGGCCGTCATGGTGCTGATCGGCATCGGCGGGATGTTCGTGGCCCCCTTCGGCATGCTCATCAGCAAGTGGGCCGCTATCCGGGCCTTTGTCCATGCCGGCCCCGTCATGAGCCCGATCCTGATCCTGCTCCTGGCCTACGGCAGCGCGGTCACGGTCTTTTTCTGGACCAAGTGGATGGCCAAGATCATGGAGGTCAGCGTGCTGCGCACCGGCCATGATCCGCTGGAAGACGCCATATCGTATGACGAGCGCTTCGCCCACTGGGCGCATACGGTGCTCACAATCGGCGTCTGCCTGGCCTTCCCGCTCGTATCCAGCCAGCTGGTCGAGCCCTATGTCGCCGAGGTCTTCGGGCAGGCCGCGGGCATGGAGGCGGGCAATCTCATGCTGACCGGCATCATGGTGGCCTTGATCCTGATCCTGCCGACAATCGCCTTCCCGTATCAGAGGAAGGCCGGGTATGTCTTCGGCACCGCCTACATGGCAGGACTCAATGAGTATCCGGACCGCATGTATGACGGATCACTCTCGCAGCGCCGCAAGGCCACCTTAAAAAATTACTACCTCGCCGGAATCTTCGGCGAAGAAAAATTCATGAAAGTCGGGGTGCTGGCCGGGACTTGCCTGCTGGCACTCATGCTGGGAGCGGCCCTCTTATGAAAACCATCGCATTCGGTATCGCGTATGTCTTACTGGCCCCGGTCATCGGCGGGCTGTTGGTCGGACTGGACCGCATCATCTCGGCGCGTATGCAACGCAGGGTCGGCCCGCCCATCCTGCAGCCGTTCTATGACATATTCAAGCTCCTCCAGAAGAAGACCGTGGTGGTCAACCGCCTGCAGAACCCTGCTATTTTCTGCCACCTCTTTTTCATGATCGCCACGGGCTTCTTGTTTTTCGAGGGCAGTGACATCCTTCTGATCATCTTCGTGCTCACGCTTTCCGGGGTCTTCCTGGTCCTGGCCGCCTCGGCCTCGGGATCGCCCTTCTCGCATATCGGCGCCGAACGCGAGCTCATTCTCATGACGGCCTACGAGCCCATGGTGCTCATGATGCTGGTCGGCATCTACAAGGTCACGGACAGCTTCCACTTCTACGCCATATTGGAGAGCGCTAAGCCCCTGATCGTTTACCTGCCCGGGATCTTTGTGGGCTTCCTTTATATCCTGACCATGAAGCTCAGGAAATCGCCCTTCGATATCTCCTATTCGCATCACGCCCACCAGGAGCTGGTCAAGGGCATCATGTCGGATATGTCGGGTAAGTCCATCGCCATGGTCGAGATCGCGCACTGGTATGAGAACGTCTTCCTCTTAGGCCTTGTCTATCTCTTCTTCGGCTTCTCGCCCGTGCTGGGTATCGCGGCCGTGATCCTGACCTATGTATTCGAGATCCTTGTTGACAATACCTTCGCCCGTTTCCGCTGGGAGCTCGCCTTCCGCTCGGCCTGGCTGGTAGCCCTGGTGCTGGGCGGCGGCAACCTGATCGCACTGTACGCCCTGATGGGAGGAGCATGATATGGCTTACTTCAAGAAATCACCCTGGCTCATTCATTACGACGGGTCGAGCTGCAACGGCTGCGACATCGAGGTGCTGGCATGCCTGACGCCCTTATACGATGTCGAGCGTTTCGGCATCATCAACACCGGCAATCCCAAGCATGCCGATATCTTCCTGGTCACGGGCTCGGTCAATCAGCAGAACGTGGATATCATCCGCAACATCTATAACCAGATGCCCGAGCCCAAGGTGGTGATCGCCGCCGGCATCTGCGCCTGTTCGGGCGGGATCTTCGCCGAGTGTTACAACGTCATGGGCGGCATCGACAAGGTCATCCCGGTGGACGTGTATGTCCAGGGCTGCGCGGTGCGGCCCGAGGCCATCATCGACGGTGTCGTCAAGGCTTTAGCCATCTTAGAAGAGCGCTACGCGCGTGCAAAGGCGGCATAATTATGAACGCTAAGCGAACCATGATCAAAATGGAAAACCAGGAACTCCTCAAGGCGGTTGAGGGTTACTGCGCGCAGGGGTACCGCCTCGTCCAGATCTGTTGCGTCAAGGAAACCGAAGGACTTGTGCTCCACTACACCTTTGACAAAGACTACGACCTCATCGATCTGAGCATCAGCATCGCCGAAGGAGCCCCGGTCCCGAGCATCACGACGATTTACCCCTGCGCCTTTCTCTACGAGAACGAGATCCACGATCTCTTTGGGCTGACCATCCAGGACATCAACGTGGATTTCAAGGGGCTGCTCTACAAGGTAACGGTGGCCAGACCGTTCAATCCAGCCGTCGACCCAGCGGCCCGCGAGAGGAGCTAGGCCATGTCATCCGTCTCATCGTCCAAACATACCGTCATCCCCTTCGGACCCCAGCATCCGGTGCTGCCCGAACCCCTGCACTTTGATTTCGTGCTGGAGGATGAAAAGATTGTCGATGTCATCCCCTCCATCGGGTATGTCCACCGCGGGCTGGAGATCCTGGCCAGCAAAAAGGAATTCACCGAGTTTGTCTATGTCGCCGAGCGCATATGCGGCATCTGCAGCTTCATCCACGGCATGGGGTACTGCGAGGCCCTGGAGGAGATCATGCACATCGAGGTGCCGGGGCGCGCCCAAAACCTGCGGGTGATCTGGAGCGAGCTTTCCCGCGTGCATAGCCACCTCCTCTGGTTGGGCTTGGCCGCGGACGCCTTCGGATTCGAGAACCTTTTCATGCAGGCCTGGCGGGCCCGTGAAGGCGTGCTCGACATCATCGAGGAGACCACCGGCGCACGTGTCATCTTTGGGGCCTGCAAGATCGGAGGCGTACGCAAGGATATCGATGGCGACACGCTTTCACGTATCGCGTATGTCCTTAACAAGCTGCAAAGCGAGGTCCAGGCGGTCTGTGACATCTTCCTGAAGGACAGCTCGGTGAAACACCGCCTATGCGGAGTGGGCCTCCTCTCTCGGGAAGATGCCTATGCCTTGGGCGCGGTGGGACCCATGCTGCGCGCCAGCGGGCTGGCCTATGATTGTCGCAAGCTGGGCTATGCCGCCTTTTCCGACATCAATTTTTCCATCGTGACCGAGACGGACGGCGACTGCTACGCACGCTGTAGCGTGCGTATCCGCGAGATCTACCAGTCCTTCGACATCATCCGCCAGACCATAGCCAAGATGCCGGGCGGCGAAATCTGCGCCAAGTTCAAGGGCGTGCCGGACGGTGAAGCGCTGGTACGCTTCGAACAGCCGCGCGGCGAAGTGGTCTATTACGTCAAGGCCAACGGCACCAAGTTTCTGACGCGCTTCCGCGCCCGCACCCCCACCTTCGCCAATATCCCGGCCATGATGCAGGTGCTGAAAGGCGCAAACTTCGCGGATGTTCCCACCATCGTCCTTACCATCGACCCGTGCATCAGCTGTACCGAGAGGTGAACAATGGCATTTTTCAGCATGGCAGGATCAACACTAGCGAATCTCTTCAAGAAACCGGCCACGCGCCTGTATCCGGCGGTCGAGCCTAAATGCTCGGCCATCACCCGCGGCCACGTGGCTATTGAGGTAAACCAGTGCGTCTTCTGCGGCATCTGCGGTAAGAAGTGCCCCACGCTGGCCATCGAAGTGAACCGCGAGGCCAAGACCTGGGAGATTCAGCGGCTCAAGTGCATCGCCTGCGGCAATTGCTGCGAGGCATGCCCCAAGCACTGCCTGAGCATGAACAGCGCCTATTCCCGGCCGGTGTCGTCTTTGGAAAAAGAGCTCGCGCACGAGGTGGCCAGAGGTGCATGAGTTTGCCCTGGCAGCCAAGATCGTCGGCATCGCCGCTGACAAGGCCGCGCAAGGAGGCCCTGCCGGTGTGCCGCATATCGAGCTTATCATCGACGAGATGAGCGGCTGCTCTGCCCAAAGGCTGGGCCAGTATTTCGAGTTCCTCTCCGAGGAAGCCGGTCTTGCCGGCGCCAGGCTTACGGTAACCGCTACCAAGGCGCGCATGGAATGTTTGAGCTGCGGCACTGCCTTCGAGCGTCGGCGCTTTGCGCTCACCTGCCCTGTCTGTATGGGAACGGCGCGGCCAAGCCCGGCCGCCCAAACCCTGATCATCGATGATTGCGAAATTCTAACACACACAGCCAACCCTCTTTTCCCCTTTGTTTCACGGCTAGAGCAAAAGAAGGTCGCCCATCCAACCCCCACCCCACAAGGGTTAAAATAGGGCGACCTTCTTTTGCGACCGCCATGATCTGGAAGGGGAACGCAAAGACCAGTAATACGGCGATAGGGTTGGAAAGAACCTGATACTAAGAGGAGGAAACATGGGTAAAGGCTATATGGGAAAGATCCTCACCGTTGATCTTGATAACGCGACCTGGACGGAAGAACAGGTAAGCGATGAGATCTATGAGCAGTATCTTGCCGGGCAAGGGCTGGGCGCCTACATTCTGTATAACCGCATCCCGGCCGGGGCCGATCCGCTGGGACCCGACAACCTGCTGGGCTTCATGGCCGGACTCCTGACCGGCACCGGCAGCCTCTTTTCCGGACGCTGGACCGTGGTGGGCAAATCACCCTTGACCGGCGGCTGGGGCGACGCCAATTGCGGCGGCCAGTTCGCGCCGGCCATCAAACGCTGCGGTTATGACGGTATCTTCTTCAAGGGCATCAGTGCCAAGCCGGTCTATCTGCTGATCGAACACGGCAAGATCGAGCTCAAGGACGCTACCGGGCTGTGGGGCAAAGACGCCGTGGAGACCGAGGAAATCCTCATGGAAGAACACGGCACGGATGTCCGCGTGGCCACCATTGGGCAGTCGGGAGAAAACCTCTCGCTTATCTCCGGCATCTGCAACGACCGCGGCCGCATCGCCGCCCGCTCGGGTTTGGGCGCGGTCATGGGTTCCAAGAAGCTCAAGGCCGTAGTCTTGAAAGGGTGCCTGCGCATCGGGACGGATAACGATTACGAGATCAAGCGCATCAGCCAGAAATGCAACCGCTGGGTGCAGTTCCATCTTCCCAAATGGCCTGGGTTCTTGAACGCCTACCTGGGCGCGGGCATAGGGCTTCTCCCCTCCCAGATGGCCATCGACGGCTTTCTCTACAAGGTTCTGAACCGGATCTGGGGCACCAGCAGCATGAACCAGATGTCGATCGGCATGGGCGACTCGCCTATCAAGAACTGGAAGGGCAGCAACGTGGACTTTGGACTGAAGAAATCGAAGACCGTCAATGCCGATGTATTCACTAAATGCGAGACCGTGAAGTATCATTGCTATTCCTGCCCCCTGGGCTGCGGCGGGATCTGTTCGATCAGCGGCAAATATACCGAGACCCACAAGCCCGAATACGAAACCGTGCTGGCTTTAGGCGGACTTGTCATGAATGAAGACGCCGACAGCATCTTCTACCTCAATGAGGTTCTCAACCGCGCCGGTATGGATACCATCTCGGCTGGCGGCACCGTGGCCTATGCCATTGAATGCTTTGAAAAGGGCATCCTTACCCGCGAAGATACCGGCGGCCTTGAGCTCACCTGGGGTAACACCGAGGCTATCGTGGCCCTAATCGAAAAGATGGTAAAACGCGAGGGCATCGGCGAAATTCTGGCCGACGGCTCCAAGGCGGCCGCCAAAAAGATCGGTAAAGGGTCCATCGACTACGCCATCCAGGCCGGAGGCCAGGAACCGGCCATGCACGACGGCCGCGGAGATCCGGGCTTCGGTCTGCATTACTCGGTCGAGCCCACCCCGGGACGGCATACGATTGGGTCCCAGCTGTATTATGAAATGTTCCAGCTCTGGAAGGCGGTCAAGGGGTTGCCCAAGATCAAACCTCTGTATCACAAGGACGAGAAATACGTCGCGGATGAGGGCAAGACTCTGCAGGCCGCGGCATGCAGCAAGTACATGAACATCGTCAATGCCTGCGGCATGTGTCTGTTCGGGGTCTTCCTGGGCATCAAACGCATCCCGACCTTTGACTGGATCAATGCCGCCACGGGCTGGGACATGAGCCCTAACGACTACATGGATATCGGTGAGCGTATCCAGACCATCAAGCAGGCCTTCAATGTCAAGCACGGGATCGAGCCCAGGGAGTACAAGCTCTCCGATCGGGCCTTAGGTCTTCCGCCGCTTACCGAAGGCGCCAACAAGGGGCGCACCGTCCCGATCGACAAGCTCAGGCACGATTACTGGCAGCACTTCGATTGGGACCCGCAGACCGGCAAACCGACCGAGAAGGCCCTCAAGCGTCTGGGCATTCAATCCTAAGGAGGCGCACATGTCGTATTCCATAACCGAAATCTGCACCGGCTGCGGGGCCTGCGTCCGGGTCTGCCCGGCTCAGGCCATCAGCGGTGAAAAGAAAAAACCCCACACCATCAAGGCGGAGTTGTGCATCGACTGCGGTGCCTGCGGACGCGTCTGCCCCAAGGGCGGTATCCGGAATAGCATCGGGCATACCTGCGCGGCCGTCAAACGCACCCTTTGGCCAAAGCCCCAGATCGACAACAAGACCTGCATGTCCTGCAGTATCTGCATCGACGCCTGCCCGGCCGGTTGTCTGGCGCTCTCCGGCGCCTCCGGCAAGGACCCCCACGGCCACCCCTATCTGGCCGATGAAAAGAAGTGCATCGCCTGCGGTTACTGCGCCGTCGAATGCCCGGTCATGGCCATCATCATGGCCGTCCCCCAACCGGAGCCGGCGCAAGCGGCAGCCCCGGAGAGCGTATAGGGTCTTATCCCATCCTCTTTCCCCAACAGAGGGAAAGGGGATGGAGAAGGACTCTCGTCTCAGGACTTCATATTCAACGCCATTATTTAACCTACATCACTGAGTAGACCTGGCCGTTCATCAAGACTCTTCCTTCAAATACCCCACGCTTTGGACCAGGATGATTCTTTGATGGTCTGCCAGGCGTATGGCCTTGGGCAGGACTCCTTGGCGAAGGAAGCTCTGATAACCGTGGTCAGATGCGCCTGGGCGCAATAGAAATACATTCGCTTGAATAAAAAGTCGCCCCCAGTGGATGGGCAGGATCACTGGGGGCGACGGCTGATGGGGTGATACGATGATTGGTTTAGTAAATACTTTTCAAGATCGCCATGCCGTCGTCATATTTATATGCAATCATGGTGTTGGCTAGGCTTTGAGCGATCTGATAACCGCCATGCAATCCTTTTTGCACATGATTTTCGGCACGGGATAGGTGGGGTTGCATTCAAGCAATGCGCGCTCCGCGATGAGCGGGATGTCGGCGTCCTTGATGCAATCGAACTTGTTCGGGATGTTCATTCTCTGGTTGAGGGCCTTGACGGCTTCGATAAAAGCCTTGGCCTTCGCTGCATTGCTCATGCCGGGTTTGGAAACGCCGATCAGTTCCGCAAGCTGGGCCAGGGGCTTGTGCGCCGCTTCGCCGTACCATTCCAGGACATAGGGCATGATAACCGACATGGCCAGTCCATGCGGAACGTTATACATGCCGCCGAGGTTGTGGCCGATGCCGTGCACGTAACCGACCCCGCCCCGTGTGAACGTATACCCCGCGTAATATGCGGCCCGCAGCATCTGTCCGCGCGCTTCAAGGTCTTTGCCGTCTTTATAGGCTTTCTCAATGTTGTTGAAGATCATTTCAACGGCCAGAAGGGCTTTTACCGTGGTATCCGTACTATTATAGAACTTGCCGATATAGGACTCGACCGCATGCGTCAAGGCATCCATGCCCGTTGTCGAGGTAATGTGAGGCGGAAGGCCGACGGTCAGCACCGGGTCAAGCACCGCGTAGCGCGGACGGATGACCGGGTCGGTGATTGGAGATTTTTCATGTGTCTGGGGGTTCGATACGACCGCCGCGATGGTGGTCTCGGAACCCGTACCGGCGGTGGTCGGAACCGCGAAGATCGTCGGAGGGAAAAGCGATCCCATTTTAATGGCGGGAAGCATGACCTTGAACAGCCCCCGCATCTGGTTGACCGATCGCGCCGGGCGGGCAACCCGTGCGCCCACGCCTTTGGCGCAATCCATCGGGGATCCGCCGCCGAAGGCTATGATTGCTTGGCAGTTGTTGGCATGATAGATTTTCAGGGCGGCTTCTATGTTGTCGAAGGTGGGATTGGGTTGCACCTGATCATAGAGCGCATACTGAACACCTGCAGCTCCGAGGGCCTCAAAAAGTGAATCGAGCAGGTGCAGGCTCATAAGGACAGGGTCGGTGACTACCAGAACTCTGGTGAAGCCTTTATTTTTGATGACTGCGGGTAGTTTCTTTATGCTATCCGCCCCATCGATGATTTCGGGTTCGATCCAGGGCAGAACCTTCATTCCCAGACCCATGACGAATTGATAGATGCGATAATACACTTTTTTTAAAATCCACATGATAATGACCTCCGATTTTTATTTATTTTTACCGGTTATAACGGCAGAGCGGTTATTGTTACAACCTAATTCTTGTATCCGTACACGTGCCATAAAAAGCAGCGGCGTTATATCCTGTCGTAAACCGAAGAGCCCCATTCCGGACGGCATCGAGCGCATGGTCCGTTGCCCCGAAACTCTCTTAGAAGGGCAACCGTGCGTATACAGTAGTAACTTGTGCATGTTCCTCATCCTTCCTTGTGCAAGGCACAAGGTGCTCCTTTTGTTTGTGGCTTACTTGGTCGGGTAAAAAGCATGAAGTGTGCCATGCCTTGGCATATTTTATCGCTAATCATATCAATAAAATGGAGCAGGCATGGTTGCTCCAAAGGGCGTGAAATAGAAATATTTCAATGCCTGTTTTGAAATATCTCTATGGAGCATTACACCCCGGCGCCTTTCTCGGATATTGGTTGAGGTATGGCGGCGTAGGTGCGGCAGGCAATGACTATGATGCAGCCGCTCAGCATGCACGGGCTCACCGGTTCGTGAAAGAGCAGCAGCCCCGTCCACATATTGATCACCGGGGAGAGCATGCAGAGCCCCTTCCGTGGCGCCGATGTACTTGTAGGCATGGGGCATGCGCAATTGTGCTGCGGCGGCGCAGGTGCCCCACACGCTAAAAGCGTAATCCATGGCAGGTCCGGGAACGAGTAGCCGCCGGCCTGGGCCGGCCCGGCCGCGATCAAAAGGCCGAAGAAGCACTGGCAAAAGAGGATGGCCCGTGAAGAGTCGGTCGCATGCAGCTTCTTGATGGACAGGATGGCCAAGCCCGAGAGCTGTCCTCCAAGAGCGCCAGCAGGTCGTGCCATGCCATGGAATTCAGACCTTCGGCCGGGACAATGATCAGATAGAGACCTATGAAGGCCGAAATTACCGAGATCCACAAACACCAGGCGATATGCGGTTTTTGAGGAGCAGGGGCGCAAAGAGTCCGGCCCACGGGGGGTAGCTGTAGGTGAGGATGGCGGCCTTGGCCCGGCCGATACGCGTGATGGAATAGAAATAGATGCATGCCGCGGTATTGCTGAAGAAGCCGCGGATGAAGAGCCAGGGCAGGTTGACGAACTTTAAGGGATCGCGCAGCCAGGCGGATATGACAAGAACAACGGCGATGCTGATGATGAATCGGAACGGGGATGTCTGCCAGGCATTGACGCCGAAGGCCTGGTTGGCTATCCTGACCAGAACCGCCATCAGGCTGAAGATGCCGGTCGAGCTTATCATCCACAGGATGCCGTGTAGTGTGTCTGAGGGTCTTCTGATCATGCCATGCCGCGCCCCTGTTCTCACGGAAAAACACGCCATGAAATCTTCTTATTTGATGGAGGAGATCAATAAAACCACGGCCGTGCCCATGGTAGCCATGCAGGAAATCGTCGCCGCCAGCGCCGAGCAATCCATCGGCGTGGAAGAGCATAACCGGGGATCGTTCAGGTGGCAAAGACCACCCAGAGTAATGCCGCCAGTTTGAATCATTCGACCGAGTAAATGGTGCATCTGATGCGCATGTTCAAGACCAGGTCATGTTAGCCAGAGTGCTTTATGACGGCGATTAAGCGCTTGATCTCGGGAACGCGGCTGTCGTTGGGTAGCGTGGATTTATCGGACATGGGCTTGACCTGCCAAGCGCGGGCAAGGTTCCTCCACGCTGTCTTTATGGACGCCGATGCGGTAGACGAAGATGGGGTCGTTGAAGATCGTCTCCGTAGCCTTGATGATCTCCTCCTCGCGCCAGCCGGGGATGGGGAAGTTGGCGCTGAAGACCATTGCGCCTTCGGGCAGTTCGCTCTCCAGTTTCTCCCCCAGGCGGGGCATGATATCGACGAAGAGATAGCAGTAGATGCAGTCCACGGCCGAGAAGTCCTCGTGCCAGAAATCGCGGAAGAACACCCGCGACTTGAGCCCGAGGAGCTTGATCCTGAGGCGCGTCATCAGGTACGCGATTGGGTTGATCTCATACCCGGTGGCGCTCACACCGTAGCGCTTTTCGATGGAAGCCAGAAAGCGGCCGTCTCCGGTGCCGAGCTCACGGATGCTCTTGAAGCGCGCAAAATCCACCGCGTCCGTGAGCCGCCGGATCATCACCCCTGGCGTCGGGACGAACATGGCCCCTCCGGTACGGTGATGCACGGCCACGATCACCATGGAAAAGATGAACAAGACCGCAAAGGCGATCAGGCTAATGCCGAGGATAGCGAGGAGGGCGGTCTGCATGGTCTTAAAGGGGCCAACACTCAAGGATAGTCGATCTTGTAATTGTCGATGATGACCTGCCGGGTGCGCTGCATGAGCTCCGGCAAGTCATCGTGGGTGTAGCCGGTGGTCTCGATGGGGTCGCCCACCACGACCTCGATGGGTCCGGGCGTAAAACACAGGCTTTTTTTGGGCAGCACCTTGCGGCTGCCGTTGACCGTGACCGGCAAGATGGGTAGGCCTTTCTCGACCGCCATGGTGAAACCGCCTTTCTTGAATTCCTGTATCCGACCGTCCGGGGAGCGCGTGCCTTCGGCGAAGAACATCACGCTCACGCCGGGCGGCAGGCGGTCCACCCCTTCGTGGATGGTCTTGATGGCCTGGGCGTGGTTGGAGCGGTCGATGAAGATATTGCGGGCGACATACAGCGCATATCCGAACAGAGGTATTGTGCGGAGCTCCTGCTTGATGATCCATCGGAACTGGATTCTCAAGGTGGTGACCAGGGCCAGTATGTCATACTCGGACTGGTGATTGGAGACGATGATATAGGATTGGCCGGGTTTGATCTTTTCCCTGTTTTTAATGCGTGGGTGCACGTTCGTCATGAAGAGGAGAAAGAAGGCCCAGAGCTTGGAGATGGAAAACGCCAGGTTGCCGGTGGTGCTCATGAGAGCCGCCATGGTCATGGGGAGAAACAACATCACCGTAGCGATGCCGGCCCAGAAACTGATCCAGATGACCTTGCACGTCCTCGTCAGACCTGTCTGCATAGCCCGGTGCTCCTGTTTCATATGCTTAAGCAAATTATAACCATTGGCACTGTCTCGGTCAATGGTTTTGCCGCATCCCTTACAGCAGCGTTTCCATCACGAAATAGAAGAAGCACAGGTTGCCCAGATAGATGATCATGACCGTGAAGGCGGCCCCCAGGCGATACCATATGGCGCGGCCCAACGAAGCTTCATAGGCCAGGAAGGCACTGAGTCCGAACAGTATCTCGGGCACGATCAGGTAGAGCGCCACATGGGCGACGGTGGTAACGTCCCGGGCATACCAGATCGGTACCGCCCACAAGACTGTTTCCGATCCTACGAACAGCAAGAAAGATGACAGACATACCGCCAGAATGACATATTTCCGGGACGTGCGCAGGGCCAAGCGCTGTCCCAGGAATACGGTGATGAACAGGGGGATCACCCATAATCCGCCCATAAAGGCCGGGACCGCGCCGACACGCAGAGAACCCGTATCCGGAAATACCAGCACGTTCAGCTGCGCGGCCAGGAACCAGTCCGGGAAGATCTGCAGGATGCTTAAAGGAAAAAGGAAGAGCCACAGGCGGGTCCATTCCGGATAGCCTTGCCGCATCCCGGTGATCGGGAGCGCAAGGTTGTACGCAATGACCAGGGCGCTCAAGCGGGGTCCGACCGGCAGCGCGCCCGGGATCATCAGGACCACCACGGCGACCAGGGTAAAGAGGCCGTGCAGGATCAGGCAATCGCGTTCCATACGGTCAAGGGGCTGCATGCGTTCTTAGACCTCCTTCATAAAGAGTACTTGAAAAAGAGCGACGGATCATTATCATGATCATGACTTTGACAGCAAGGAGGGTAACATGTCGGTGCCTGCAATGAAAGCGGTAATTGAACCAGGAGGGGAGAGCCCCCGTTTCGAGCGCATCAAGCAAACTCTGCTCTCAAGCAAGGTGCATCTCTGCCCGGAAAGGGCCGAACTGATCACTACGTTCTTCAAAAAACACGATAACCGCCGCGAACCCATGGTGGTCAGGCGGTCCAGGGCCTTGGGCTACCTGCTGGAACACAAAGCCATCCGGATTTATCCGGAGGAACTGATCGTGGGCAATATGGGGACGCGGCGCATCTCGGCCATCATGCAGCCGGAACTGGCCAGCGTCTTTATGAGCGAAGAGCTGCTCTGGATCGACAAGCGCGCCACCACGCCCTTTGAAATGCCCTGGCGTGAACGCCTGCGCCTGCTCCTCTCCGTCCATCCTTACTGGCTGGTACGCAACATGGCGCTCAAGGCCTTCTTCCCGCGTTTTCATACCATGGCGCGCTATGTGGCCGAACAGCTGAACGCCACCTACTATCTCATCAACGAGGCCGGCGGTATCGGACATTTCCTGCCCAATTACGAGAAGGTGCTCAAACTGGGCCTGCGGGGATACCTGGCGGCCCTGGAGGGCAAGGACGGCGATTTCCATCGCGCGGCGTGCATCGCCTGTGAGGCGTTAGCCGCCTATGCCGGCCGGGTGGCCGCAACCGCCCAGGCGCTCTCGGAAAAGGAGCGCGACCCGCGGCGCGCCGCGGAACTTCAGGAGATCGCGCGCATCTGCCGCAAGGTGCCCATGGACCCGCCTGAGACGTTGCACGAGGCCTTGCAGGCCCTCTGGCTCACCCATATGGCCGTCAATATGGAGGGGCTCAACTCGGCCATCTCATTCGGCCGTATCGATCAATACCTCTACCCTTACTACCAGGCCGATCTCGACGCCGGCCGGATCACCCCGGACGAGGCCCGCGAGCTGCTGCTGCTCTTTTCCGCCAAGGCCGTGGAGCATGTCTTCCTGCTCTCCGAGCGCACCAGCCAGTATCACGGCGGGTACCTGGTGGTGCAGGCCGCGATTATCGGCGGCATGGATAAAGAGGGTCAAGACGCCACCAATGCCTTGACCTATCTCTTCCTGGACGTGATGGAGCAGCTCGGCCTGCGTGATCCAAACTATCAGGCGCGCATTCATAGAGACAGCCCGCCTGATTACCTTCAGCGGGTGGTCGATGTGGCCCGGCACGGCGGCGGCATGCCGGCCTTGTTCGGCGATGAGGCCGCCATCGCCGCGCTTGTCAGCCATGGCTATCCTCTTCAAGAGGCGCGCAACTATGCCGTGGTAGGATGCGTGGAACTGTCACTGCCGGGCAAGAGTTTTTTCTCCACCGATGCCGGGCTCTTCAACCTGCCCTTGTGTCTTGAACTGGCCTTGAATAGAGGTAAGCGCTTCGGGAAACGCCGGCGGCTGGGCGCCAAAACCCCGGACCCGGCCAATTTCAAATGCATCGAGCAGGTCATCGAGGCCTTCCGCTGCCAGGTGGATTTCATGGTGGCCCGTATGATCGCGGATCTCAAGGTCATGGAGCAAGGCAACCGCGACTATCACCCCACGCCGTTCTCCTCCCTGCTCGTAGATGGGTGCCTGGAGACGGGCAAGGATGTCACGGCTGGCGGCGCCGTCTACAACTCCAGCGGCGTGCAGGGGGTGGGGATCGCGGATGTGGCCGATTCGCTCGCCGCCCTGCAGGAGGTCGTGTTCAAGCACAAGAAATATTCGCTCGCCACTCTCATAGAAGCCCTGAAGAACAACTTCGAGGGACAAGAGATGCTGCGCGCTGAGCTCCTGAAGTCCCCTAAGTTCGGCAACGATCAACCGCTGCCCGACGCCTATGCCGATCTGGCGGCGCACATCTACCATGACGCCCTGGCCAAACACCGCAACATCCGCGGCGGAGGCTATGTGCCGGGCTTTTATTCCGTCACCTGCCACGTGGCCTTCGGCAAGCGCTCCCCGGCCCTGCCCAGCGGCCGAGAAGCCGGCGAACCTTTCGCCTCCAGCCTAGGGCCCTGCAACGGTAGTGACCGCCGGGGACCTACCGCGCTTTTGAATTCGGTGGCGCATGTGGATTCCAAACTGGCCATGAACGGCTATGCCCTGAACCTGCGCTTCGATCCTGAGACCTTGGCCGGTGAAAAGGGCGTGACGGTCCTGTCGGCGCTGGTGGAAGGCTTCTTCTCCCAGGGCGGCATGGAGATGCAGCTCAATGTCTTGGACCCGGAGAAGCTGGAAGACGCCCGGACCCACCCCGGTAAATACCCGGGACTGGTAGTGCGCGTGGCCGGGTACTGCGCCTATTTCGACGACCTGCCCGACGCCACCAAAGAGGAGATCATCGCGCGCACGCGGCTGCGGGCATAACGGGAGATGCTCAAGCAGAGGTTGCCTACGGGTATTATGACGTTCACGTCCTCAATCCATTCGGCCACGCATATACGCACATGAAAGGAGTGGAATGATGAAAAAGAAATACAAGGCCGGCACCTTTTGTGTCGATATCCAGTGCCCCCGGCATAAGGACCTGGAATCTCTGGAAGGCGATGTGTATCTGGAAAAGAAAAGGACCCTTTGCAAGGATTGCAATGCCTGGAAATTTTTTCTCTGGCTTGACGAGCATGATTATCGGATCGTGAGCACCCTTAACGAGATGCCCGCTAAAGAGCTTGCCGCCAGGCTCAAAGGGATTGACCCCGTGACCGTGGAGCATCTCACCATAGACGAGATTCTCTGTATCTAGGGAAAAGCCAGGGGAACGCGTATTCCCCTGGCTTTTATTCGGTATCCATTATTTCGTCTTGGCTTTGAATATGGATGTCAGGGGCTTGGCGGCCTTTTTGAAGGCAATTCTCAGCTTACGTTTCAACACGCTCTTGATAATCACCGGTTTCAGGTTTTTGAATTCAATATTTTGAGCGTCATATTTTTTTACCAGTTTGATTGCCTCAAACTTACATTTGGTTGTGCACATTCCGCACCCTACGCACAGGTCTTCATCGACAACCGTAGCGCCGCAGCTCAAGCAACGTTCCGTTTCTTTCTTTACCTGCTCTTCTGTAAAGGTGCCGCGCAGATCCTTGAAGGTTTTATCGGATCTATCTCCGTCGACATGGGCTGCTCGTTGTCTTGGAAGACGATCATACCCTTCGAGATCCACGTTCGCTTTATCAAACGCACGGTAGGCTCTCTTCGTACGGCCCATAACAAGGCTCTGTCCGGGCTGCACGAAGCGGTGGATCGAGATCGCGCCTTCTTTGCCCAGAGCGATAGCATCAATAGCGAACTTTGGTCCGGTTACGGCATCGCCGCCGGCGAATACATCGGGTTCTCCGGTTTGGTATGTCTCAGGATCCGCCTTAATGGTCTGGTTGGGATTCAATGCCTGGCTACTTTCTGCAATCAACGTACCCCAATCAATTGCCTGGCCGACCGAGATCAAGACCTGATCCGCCTCGACGGTCTTCGTGTCATTTTCATCATATTGGGGGTTAAACCTTTTCTTCTCATCGAAGACGGAAATGCATTTTTTGAATTCCACACCCGTGACGCGTCCGTTTTCGGCAAGGATACGTTTGGGTCCCCAGGAATTGTTGATGGTGATGCCTTCTGATGTTGCTTCTTCAATTTCTTCGTCCAGGGCCGGCATTTCTTTCCGGTTTTCCAGACAGTACATAGCAACTTTTGAAGCGCCGACTCGTGTAGCGGCTCTGGCTACATCGATGGCGACGTTACCGCCGCCGATGACAAGCACGATCCCTTCGAGTTTTGCGCCTTCTCCCAAGTTGACATTCCGTAAGAAATCAACACCGGTGATAACACCTTGGGCATCTTCACCTTCGATACCGAGCTTTCTGCCCGCCTGGGCTCCGATGGCAAGATAGAAGGCTTTGAACCCCTGAGACCTCAAGTCCTTTAGACTTACATCTTTGCCGACTTCAACGCCGGTTTTAAACTCAACGCCTAACTCTTTCAAAATGTCGATTTCCGCATGAATGACATCTCGTTCGAGCCTAAAAGAGGGGATGCCGAGTGTCAGCATGCCGCCGAGCGCTTTTTGTTTTTCAAATACGGTTACCTTATACCCGTCAATAGCCAGGTAGTAAGCACAAGAGAGTCCGGCAGGACCGGCACCGACAATGGCAATCTTTTTCCCGTACTGATGTCTTAGCCGTGGCACATAGCGGTGTTCCGCCCTCAGATCCTGTTCCGCGATGAATTTCTTGATATCATCGATGGCGATTGGATCATCGATGTCGCCTCTGGTACACGCGGATTCACAATATCTCGGGCAGACGCGTCCGCATACGGCCGGGAAAGGATTTTCATGCTTGATGAGCTCCAGGGCGTCCCGGTATTTTCCCTGGGAGGCCAGCTTGATATATCCCTGAATGCCGATATGGGCAGGACATTCCGCTTTACAGGGACTCGTGCCGGTAGCGACCACAACCTGTCTGTTCATACGATAATCGGGATTCCATTTGTCCGGGCCCCACTCGGTATTACTGGGAAGCTCTCTTCTCTTTTGTTTCGGCAGAGGACCTTTGGTGCAGATTTTTTGACCTAATCTCAAAGCATTAACAGGACAGTTTTCAACGCACTCTCCGCAGGCAACGCATTTATCTTTGTCCACCTGTGCCACGTAGTTGGAACGTACCATATCGGTGTTGTAGAACATCTCGGCCGTTCTTAAAGAAAGGCACCCGCATCCGCAGCAGTTACAGATCGCGTGCGTTTTCCCGGGACCGTCCGTGTTCGGTATCTGATGTATCAGGCCGTTTTCTTCCGCTCTTTTAATGATTTCAAAGGCCTCTGCACGGGTGATCTCGCGTCCTCTGCCGGTGCGGATATAGTATTCAGCGGCATGCCCCATCTGAATACACATATCTTCCTTCAGGTGGCCGCAGCCTTCTCCCATGATTTCTCTGGTTGTGCGGCAGGAACAGTTCGAAACCGAAAATAATGTATTTTCATTCAGGTACTTAGAAACTTCCTCGTATGAGGCCCTTCTCTTTTCCGCCATAATCGATTCTTCGATCGGGATAACGCGCATCAAGCCCATGCCGACAGGGAAAATACCGGCCGTCAGCGGGCCTCGTACTCTTCCGTAGGCCTCCATGGCCTCGGCAATTTGCGGATACTTTTTAACGTTTTCTATTTTGTTGACCATGCATTCCATGATGCCCGGAATCCAGGTATCATACCAATATTTATCAACACCGTCCTTTTTATTGACAAAGCAGACGCCGAGGTCCGCCAATGCTTCCAGCTGTTTTGTCGATTCCTCGATGGATTTACCGCACTTGGCGGCAACTTCTTCCGCACTCTGTGGGATACGGAACTCAAGGACGAGTGCCACTTCCGCCATTTCTTCCGTAACAACGGGCTCCAGAATTCTATATTCCGGATCTTCGGGCTTGATGGCGTCTTTTGCGCCGCGTTTCTTTTTACTGACCTTATTAGCAAAATCCAATACCTTTTCTTTTGCCATGGGGTGTCGCCTCCTAGATGCTGCTTTCGCGTTTGTGGTTATTTATCGTGACAATTCTTATGTCCTTTACACAGCCACCACGCCCGGATCTTAGAGCCATTTTGGCCAATCGTGCGGGCGTATCTTGGAATCTTCCCGCCTTTTATCAAGAATCATCCCTGCGCCGGTGAAGGCGGCCATACGCACCGGCGCAGGGGTATGTTTAGTCCGCCAGGGCCTTGATGAGTTTGTATTGCTTGAGATCCGTGAAGAGTTCGCCCGTGTAAGGATTGCGCTTGGTCTTGGCGATCTTGTAGATCATGTAGCCGAATACGGCCACGTTCGAGAGCAGTGCCAGCAGGCTTACCACAAACAATGCCGTCGTATCAGGCGTGGCCGAGACCACGGGATATAAACCCTCTTTGGTTAATGCCATGCCTTTTGCCGCTGCCGCAATCTGTGCGCTGGCAACCGATTGCACCGCAAAGGACCCCTTGTCGATAAATAAGGGGAAGGTCTGGGCGAACATACACCAAAGGGCCAGCGTCTGGGCGCGGTGTTGCAGCCAGGCGCCCTTGCCGACGGTGAAGGCGCAGATCGTGGGCGCGATCAATAGCGCCAGGCCACAGTACCAGGAGTGACCAGGCAGACAGTTGTAGGTGTAGGCAAAGTTCCAGAGATCATAGGCAATGATCCAGAACCAGAGCATATCCGGCCAGAGCATGTCCATGCTTGTGTCTTTGGCGGTCTTTTTACGGACACAGATCCCGAACCAGCCCGTGATCGTGATGATGTTCAGGATGCCGGCGATGCCATTCATATAGTTCCATGAGCCGCCGATGTAGTATTGCATCTGATTGTGCAGGAACTCAATGGTGGGAACTTGGTAGATTGCACCGACCTCAAAGTCGCGCATAACCGCTTCCATGATGTTGATGGCCAGGATCAGCGGCGGGAAGCACAACGCCCATTTCATTTGGCTTAAGCGCCACTCGGTACCGTCTTTGCGTTTGCCGCGCAGGTGCCTGATGCACCAGAAACCGATGCAGCCGGCGGTCGATGAATACACCTTGGCCACATGGAACCAGTCCATATAGGCCGTATCCTTCAAAGCCGTCAGCCATAACACCGTCAGGATGATGGGCAAAACAACAAACATGGCAAACCCTGCCCATTTGTATCTGCGCCCGACTTCATTCGATACGAACAATGCGACCAGAACCGCGAACCAAACAAGCCACACTAAAATGGAACTGACGTCCGTGCTGAAAGTAAACATCTCTACACCTCCACGTTGCCGTTAATTTTTTATGAGTTGCCGGATGTCCGTAATTTTAACGGTGCCGACTGGACCATCGGTATTTCTCTTGAGTCCAAGCATTATCGCTCCCTGGTACTTTTATGAGCCTCGCTTTAAATGTCACTGGTATACCACATACCAAAAGCCTTATCGGATAATTTAGAAAGATGCAATAGCATAATTATGAGAATTATATTTATCTTGAAAAGTGGCCGAATGGATGTTAACAAATCATCTGGTATATGGCTGAGCCAATACGAGAAATGATGGATGAGAAAGGACGGCTAGGATGAAATTTGCAAAACTCAGCGCCCCCAGCCTGAAAGAGCTGTTCATCAGAGAGATCGAAGGCATGATCCTGTCCGGCAAGCTGCCCATCGGTTCCAAGCTTCCGACCGAGCGTGAGCTGTCCACGTCCATGGGCGTGAGCCGCGCCGTGGTGAACTCAGGGCTCATTGAAATGACCCGCAAAGGTTTTGTCGAGATGAAGCCCAGGGTGGGCGCCATCGTGGCGGATTACCGCCGTCATGGTACGACCGAAACGTTAACCTCCATCATGCATTACAACGGCGGCGTGCTGCCCAAGGCCGACATCAAATCGCTCCTGGAATTCAGGATTGTCTTCGAGACCCTGGCGTTGGAGCTGGGCGTGCCCCGCGCCACCAAGGATGACCTGAAAAGACTCAAATCAATCGCGGAACAGTACAGCGCCGCGGACAGCCCCGCGGCCGCGGCTCAGGCCATCTACGACTTTCACCATGAAATCAGCGTGATATCCGGCAACACCATCCTGCCGATTATCTTCTATTCCTTCAGCACATTGCAGCAGATGCTCTGGACCCGCTACTTTGAGCTCTATGGTCATGAAAAACTGCAGCAAACCACCTGGGAGCTCTACCACCTCATCGAAAAGCGCGACACCAAAGGCGCCATCGCCAATCTCACCAGCTCCATCAATGAGACCATCAGCGGCAAAGCCCCGATTTACTACGAATAGATGCCTTCCTTGCCCATCCCATGAGTACAGGCTGCCTAACTTTTTCAGCGGCCTGTTCCCATGGGGTCATTGTCACGCAGTACCCGGTGTCCCCTCAGGCAGCGAAGGCGCTCCGGCCACGTTCGCGTTGCGCTTCAAGTCCTCATAGAAGATGGTCAGGCAGGTCTGGAAATACGGCACGATCCAGAGAAACCCGATCCCCAGAGTCAGTATGCCCAAGAAGGTCCACCCGATGAACCGGCATCCCAGGCAGAAGAGCCTCCATTTATGCCCGCGCATGAGTTCCTTGCTTTGCGTAATAGCCGCCAACCCCTCCATGCCGGGATTGTCCGCCAGGATGAAGAAGGTCATGGCATAGCTCAAGGCCGCGATGATGCCCGGTATGATGAGCAGCAGAGTCCAGAGCAGGGTGAAGAGCGTGCGCAGCAGATAGGCCAGGAAGGCATTGACGAAACGCCGGAAGCCCTCGAAAAGCTGGGAGAGCCGCATATCCCGCGTGCGCACAAAGCTTAAGTACACCAGACAGTAACCCAGCATCAGCGGCCCTGAGATCACGATGCCGGCCAGCCAGCCGATCACCGGGATGCAGTTCAGCAGGAAGATGATCGAGAAATACACGGCCGAAGCCAGGATCGGCAGCTTCCAGTTCCCTTCAACATCGCACGGGCCTGGCTGGTTGTCTCGGCATTCAACAAGGCCATGTGTCCACCTCCTTATTTTTTGAATCCACTGGCAAGGCTGAAGCCTTTGCCAGTGGCACACACGCATCTCATTGTAACAGGGCCACCCGCCGTCCCGATCTCCTTCCTCTTTCTGCGACAACAAGATAGGAGAATGCCATTATTGTGTTTTGTAGTTTTCCAAGAGCTTCACCACTTTTGAATTTGATAATGCACTACTTTTTGCCATATCCAGCGGAGTTTCACCACTATTGGTCCTTAAATTCGGATTGGCCCCTTGCCTTAAAAGAAAATCAACTTTGGCTAGATTTCCGTGAAGGGCTGCATATGCCAAGGCTGTGTGACCAGATTCGTCTTGGGCATTGATTTCAGCTCCTCTTTCAAGCAACATTTTTAAGCATTCGAGATCATGGCTCCGAGCTGTTGCTTGTATCAATATTGTCGAACCCTGGGGTGTTCTGGCATTGGGATCCGCCCCATTATCTAAGAAGAGCCGAATACCATTACAGTTCAAGTACCCCTGGGCGACACCTAAAGCTAATGCTGTATAGCCTTCTTTGTCCTTTGCGTTGATTGCAGAACCTCTTTCCAAGAGCAGACCTATAACTTCGTTTAATCCTTTTAAGGACGCCCACATTAATGCTGTCCGACCATTTGCTGACTTTGCATTGATGACTGCTCCATTATCTAGCAATAACCTGACCTTTCCAACTGTGCGAGTTTGTTCTGAGGTGTAAGAGTAAGGTGGCAGTACCATCAACACCGTCAGTCCATCTTTGTCCTTCACATTTGGATCGGCCCCTCTTTTAAGCAACAAACTGACGATTTCTTGTTTGCCCTGTTCGACAGCAGCTATAAGTGCCGTTCTGCCATCTCTGTTGGTTGTATGAATGTTTGCACCCCTGTCCAATAGCAAGTTTACATTTTCGGCATTCTCTGATCTTGAAGCAATCATCAATGGAGTTATTCCATTCTTTCCTGATGCATTGACATCGGCTCCCTTGTCCAGCAACAGCTTAATGCTGTCGGCTCGTCCACTGGCTGCAAATATCAATGCAGTCGCACCATCATTTTGTTTTGCGTTGACATTGGCCCCCTTTTCCAGCAGTAGCCTGACAACTTCGGGGCCGTCAGGCCTGCCAGCCGTAACTGCATAATTCAAGGCATTCCATTCATTCTGGTCCTTTGTATTGACATCTGCTCCTTTGTCCAGCAACAGCCTAATCAGGTCGGTTGATCCCCCAGTAATCGCAAACATCAACGCAGTCGAACCGTCTTCCCGCATTGCATTGACATATGCACCTTTTTCAAGCAGCAAACGTACGATGCTGACATTACCCCATAAGGTGGCAGAAATTAGCGCAGTCTCCCCATCCTTTGGTGTTACATTGACTTTGGCATTATGGTTTAGAAGTAATCGTATTAAATCTTCCTTATTCTGTCTCACGGCAATCATCAATGCCGTTCGGCCTTTTGCATCTTGTGCATTAACATCAGCACCTCGGCTGATCATCTTGGCAATTTGTTTTGGCTCCGCATCTTTTTCGATTGCGTAGACAAGAGGGGGCTTTCTTTCTTTCGCTATGTTTTCAACAAACTTCCCAGTATCAGTATTGAAAAACATAGTCGTCTTTTCGCTTGGACAGCACAAGGCATCGCTACTCTTGTACTCCAGCAGTTCGACTACCAGTTTTTGTCCGGCAAATTTCTTCACCGAACCATATCGAAGGTCGATACTGTCGCTGAATATCCATTTCCCGGACCGTTTAATAAATAAGGCAGCAGAGCAATGCACATTCGCTGGGTTACTTGCTCCCTCATTGGCCCCACCCGGCAAATTCTCATCTTCGCAATAATATTCCACCCGCTGTGTTGCGTCAGCGTTGCAAAAAGCCTTCCGTTCGATAATCAGTTTGTTGTTTTTGAAGTATTCCGCAATAGACTTTGGTACTGATTGGCCGCCAGAATGGGCTAATGTCGATTGGGCAAAAATAGCAAACAGTAACACGCTTGGAATGAATATTTTCACGTCAAACTCCGTTTTCTATTTTGGCCATCAGAATATTTTTCCTTGAACGCGCCCTGCGGGTAGCCTTGACAAGCGATAATGGAACAGGCCCTTTTCTTGGTGCCATGGGCAAAGACAACGTCTTGCCTGTGGAGAATGTGATTCTTTATGCCACATTCTTGATGGTCCTGTACGGTTGAATGAGCACCTCCGCCGAGATTCCTAAGCCGGTATGAAGGCTTCTGATCATCTCCATGGTGAGCGAACGCTTTCGGTTTAGGATTTCTGAAACACGCGTTCGGCTCCCGATGAACGGCTCCAGATCATGGCGAGAAAGCCCACGGCTTTCCATATGATACAGGATGGCTTCGATGGGATCAGGGAGCGGGACAGCATACTGTTTTTCCTCATAGGCTTCCGCAAGGGTGGTCAGAACCTCGAGGCGATCGGCTTGCTCGGTGCCGGACTTTGCGTCAAGGAGCCGTTCAATTTCTTTGAGCGCGGCCTCATAATCGGTTTCTGTCTTTATGGGTTTAATCTTCATTTCAATATTGCTGATAAGTATGCCCTGATCCCAAATGGGGAGCAAGTGCAAACTTCACTGTGTGCTCTTTTAGGAAACCGTGGGGTTGGGTATGAGCTTTTGCGGTTTTGCTTTAAATATGATACGCATCTCTTATAACCGTGTAATGGAGTGTGCCTATGGCCAAAGCAAAACCTGCGGTACTGTCATTGGGCAAGCGCGTCAAGGAAGCGCGGTCGCGTTTAGGAATCAGTCTGGATGAGCTGGCACAGCGGAGCGGCTACACCGCCAAGGTCATCAGCGCCATAGAGGAGGAGCAGATGGTCCCGCCCGTGGCCTTGATCCTCCAGTTGAGCCGCATCCTCAAGCTCGACATGGAGTCCGATGATTCAGCCGGGACCACGGCTACGCGCTTGCGGGCCAGGAGCCACAAGCGGCGCGTGGACTCCTATGCCTATCAGGCCCTGACCAGGCCCAAGACGGACATGCACTTGAGGGCCTATCAGGTGACGATCGAACCCAATACGGAACATAAAGGCGTTGAGTACCATCACGAGGGCGAGGAGTTCGTCTACGTGCTCGAAGGCGAGCTTGTAATCCAGATCGGTGAAAATATGAACACCGTCAAGAAAGGCCAGAGCATCCATTTCGATTCCTCGCTGCATCACAAGCTCAATAACCCTTCATCCCAGACGGCCATGCTCCTGGTGGTCATTTACGTACCGTAAAGGAAAACCCATGTCTTTCCCCATTACCACGGAACAAGAAATGATCCGGCTCATGGCGCACGATTTCAGCCGCAAGGAGCTGGAGCCCTTTGCCGCTCAGTGGGACAAGAGTGAGCACTTCCCTTTGGAGGCGGTGCGGAAGATGGGAGAGCTCGGCCTGTTGGGCATGCTGGTCCCCTTCGAATACGGCGGCACCGCGGCCGGGGCGGTGAGCTATTCGCTGGCCCTGCAGGAGATCGCCTATGCCTGCGCCTCGACCGCGGTGACCATGTCCGTGACCACCCTTTCCCAGGACCCGATCCTGAAATTCGGCAGCGAGGTACAGAAGCAGAAATACCTGGCGCCTCTGGCGCGAGGGGAATACCTGGGGGCCTTTGCCATCACGGAACCGGGGGCGGGCTCCGACCCGGGCGGCATGACCATGCGGGCTGAAGCTAAGGGCGGGTATTATCTGGTCAACGGCACCAAGGTCTTCATCACCAACGGCGGCTATGCCGACGTGGTGATCCTGGTGGCCCGCACCACGCCGGAAAAGGCCAACCGGGGGCTGTCGGCCTTTATCGTCGAGAAGGGCCTGCCCGGGTTTTCCATTGGGCATAAAGAGGACAAGATGGGCTTGCGCGCCTCCAACACCGTGGAGCTGGTGTTCGAGGACTGCCGCATCCCGGCTGAAAATATCCTGGGCCGGGAGGGTCTGGGGTTCAAGATCGCCATGCTGGCCTTGGACAGCGGGAGGATCGGGATCGCCTCACAATCCATAGGGATTGCGCGCGCCTGCCTGGATGAGGCCCTTGCCTATGCCAAGACGCGCCGGCAGTTCGGCCGCGCCATCGGCGCTTTCCAGGCCGTGCAATGGATGATCGCGGATACCGCCACCCAGATCGAGGCCGCCCGGCTTCTGACCCTGTCGGCGGCGAGCCTTAAGGACCAAGGGCTGCCATATACCAAGGAGGCCTCCATGGCCAAGCTCTTTGCCTCGGAGATGTGCAACCAGGCCGCTTACAAGGCCCTGCAGATCCATGGCGGCTACGGCTACATGAAGGAGTTCAAGATCGAGCGGCTCTACCGTGATGCACGCGTGACCGCCATCTACGAAGGCACCTCCGAGATCCAGCGGCTCGTGATCGCACGGGAAGTGAGCGGCGGCTAGGACTTCTATATCAATACAGCGATGCGGATTTCCGTGGCAAGAACGGAAATCCGCATCATCGTGAAACAGGTTTAAGCCTTGGGCTTTTGTCTCTTACCAGGACGCGGCGCTGGCGATGAAGCACCCGCCTCCGGATGAGCCGCCGCCGGAATCGTCGGTCGCCGCCTGTGAGGCCCCTTTGCCCGTACCGCTTTCCGTCTCGGCATCAACCGCAGCCGCGGTCGCGACATCGGCGGCTTCTACCTTGGCCAGCCAGGCGCCCACTTTAGGAAAGACCTCAGAGGGCGTCTTCTTGCCGATTACCAGGTCGACATGGGCCGTGCCTTCGATGGTGTACCATTCATCCAGGCTATGGGGGGTCTTTTTCGATATGATATCCTGGTAGGCGTAGAGCGGGTTGACGAGCGAGCCCGAGTCGGAGAGACAGGCGATTATCGGGACCGTGACACGGTCCATGTGTTCGCTGTAGTAATAGTAACCGTCACGGCCTGGGTCCGGGGTTGGAGGTATAATCGTGCCCTGGTTCTCGATCCCGTTCATCCAGAATTCCCGTATGGTTTGGTTCAAGCCGTTGTCCATGTAATGTGCCAGACAGCGCACGCTGCAGCCGGAGAGGACATAGCGCGCCATGAAATCCTGCATGTAGCGGTTGGTGTCCTGCATGTACCAGAAGTCCAGATACCCGAACAGACTGTTTTCCATGCCGTTTATGAGGTAGATCTGATCCCAGGTATTGATGGCGCCGAACAGGACCTGCTCGATCGTTACCGTCACTTCGGTGGGGAAGAGCTGGAAGAGGCTCTGGGAGGCCACGTCCAGGGGCAGATAAAACCGTGAGCTCATGAGCGACCAGAAGATGTCGGTGTTCAAGTAGGACGGCAGCGGCGGCCTCCCGGCAGGGTCCAGGGCGATAAAGCCTTTGATATCGGCGTTGCGAGCGATTGCCAGGAGCGGATCGGCCTTGACGTGCGGCTGGTAGCCTTCCTCGCCCGCGGCCTTATAGAACGCGGTCTTATCCACCTGGCCGTTATAATCGAGATAGCAGCCCTGCAAGTAGGCATAGCTGACCAGGCCCCCGGTGCTGTGTCCGCCGATGTACATACGTTTGCCGGTGAGAGTTTTGACCTTGGCTATTGCCGCCGGGACATCAAGCGTGGCCCAGGTGTCCAGGGTGTTGAGCGTGCATTTATTGTCGCCTTGGCTGCGCATAGTAAGGCGGCCGGTATCGCGGTAATTGGCGAACCAGGGGTCGTAGCCCTGAAGCCAGAGGTAATGCGCCATGCTGTAGTAGCGCATCTTGTCGGCCTGGATGGAGGGCTCGAGCACCGGTTGGCCGTCCTTGTACAGCGCTTTCCCCTGGGCGTCCTTGGCAATGGCCCAGTCGGCTACCGCATCGGGCAGGTTCAGCCGGCTGTAGGAGTTCTGCATGACCTCGGGTGTACACGCAAGATACTGGTTCATGTTTTCCACGATGCCTGTGAAGAGCAGCACCGGGGTGCCCTGGTCGCGGAAGGCCGAGTTCGCATCAGGGCGATAGCGGTACAGCATGATGGTGGTGCCGTCATCGGCCGGTGTGCTGTAGATGCCCTGAGGATCATACGGCACGCTGGAGGCCTGCGCCGTCTGCGGCATCATGGACATCCCGAGGCAGAAGGCCAGGACCAGAGTTGGAACCAAGTATAATTTCCCGTAAACCTCCTCTTTGAGAATAAACCAAATGTTAAACAAAACGTCGCCAACCATATGATCCCCCCTGTAAAAAAAGATTTGCATGCAAATCGGAACAATATATGTTTTATTATTTAGCAATACCTGTACCAAGGCCAAAAACGGTGTTGCTCATCGGATCGCACGCGCTGCTGGTCAATTTAAAAACACTTGTGTAATTAACGCTAAATCATTCGAGCTTACCCATTGTGTAAATACAAATTCAAGACCGGACATGTTCTGATTTGGCTGAAAAAATGAGCCCCTCCAGAGTGGTAAAGGGATAATAATTTACCGAACGGTAATAATTTACACTGCCCTTGGCAAAAAAGTACCCTTTAAGTTTTGTAAAGTCACGGATCTGGTTATTGACTTGGAGCCCGACATGACGGCATGCTTTGTCTCTGGTACGGTACTCAATCGCACGGAGGATTGCATGCGTGATCTCAAGGGAAAGGTAGCGGCCATCACCGGCGCCGCATCCGGTATCGGAAGGGCTCTGGCAATCAACCTGGCCGAGCACGGCTGTCATGTTGCTCTGTCCGATATCGATGCCGCGGGGCTTGGGCAGACCGCCGATCAGCTTAAGCGCTATCCGATAACTGTCACCACGCACGTGGTGGACGTCGCCCGGCGGGAACAGGTCGCCCGGTATGTCGCAGAGGTTGTGCGCTCTCACGGCGGGGTGCATTTGCTGATCAACAACGCTGGGGTCGTGGTCACGGAAACGTTGGAGGACATAAGCTATGCAGACTTTGAATGGCTTATGGGCATCAATCTCTGGGGCGTGGTCTACGGCTGCAAGGAGTTTCTCCCCTATCTGAAGCAGCAGGGCGAGGCCCATATCGTCAATATGAGCAGCGTCAACGGCATCTACACCGATCCCAACAATGGGGCTTATTGCACATCGAAATTCGCGGTGCGAGGATTCACCGAGACCCTGTGCCAGGAGTTGAGCTCAACATCGGTAAAGGTATCCTGCGTGCATCCCGGCGGAGTTAAGACCGACATCGCCCGCCATGCCCGGTTCTACAAGGTTTCGGATGGTTCCCTGAGCAAGGACGATGCTGCCAGGCTGTTCGACCTCATTGCGCGTACCCCGGCCGATACGGCGGCCAAAGTTATTATCGCCGGTATCAAGAAGAACCGGGCGCGCATCATGGTGGGCCCCGATGCCTATGTCTTGGACTGGCTCAAGCGCTTGTTCCCGGTGGGCTTCCAGAAATTCGTAGGCCGCAAGGATGCGTTGGCCTGGGTCAAAAAGAAAGCCGGCATGAACGTAGACAAATAAAATAGGAGAGGAGGTTCATATGCATATTTGTGGAAAGAATGGGGTGCGGTATTGCGCGGTTATTGTGCTGATCCTGCTTGTGGCGGCTCCGTGCGCTTTTGCGCAAGGGTATGCCAAGCAGGGATTCTATCTTGGTCTGTATCTACCGTATAATGCCGTGGGTGACGAAGACTTTGACGGGAAATCCTACATGACCGATGACAACCAAGAGGTCATGGTCCTTTTGCCGGAGATTGACAGTGCTTTTGGACTGGGTCTGGCCTTCGGCTATCGATTTTCCAAGGCCTCCTTTGAGATAAATTATCTTCAGTCCAGCCATGATGCCGACTGGAGCAATGCGGGATGGGTCGCCACGGGGGATGAGGCCGAGCTTTCCATTTTCAACCTGGATGCCAGATACTACTTCAATACCGGAGATGCTGTGCAGCCCTTTATCTATGGCGGCATCAATCTGACGACCCTGACCGCCAAGGATTTCGCCGCCGATCCATACAGTTCGGACGACGCGGAATTTCGTGGGGCCGGGTTCAATATCGGCGGCGGTGTGGCGTTTTACCTCACCCCTCAGTTCGCGTTGACCGGGACAGTGCTCTATCGCTATGTGAAAATGGAAGATCTTGATGCCGCAGGGGTATCCGGCGAGATCGATCACTCCCTGAATGCCAGCGACGTCAACTTTATGCTGGGCACTTCGTTTACTTTCTGATGCCCCTGATTTAAGAGGGTTGTTACAATATCGCGCCGAGGTCGAAGTTTTCGAGATGGTCCTTGCCCAATGAAACCAGAGTCATCTTTTCGTTCACGAATATTGTGCGGGCCAGCTCGATCACGGCCTCGCCGCTGACGGCGTTGATCTTGCTCAGGACTTCGTCGATCGGGACATCGCGCTCGTAGTAGAGCTCATTCTTGGCGATCGAACTCATGCGGTTTTCCGTGCTTTCGCGGGCCAGCAAGAGATTGCCGCGGATCAATGCCTTGACCTCTTCCAGGTTCATATCGCCCAAATCGCCGTTTTTAATGCGCTTGAATTGGGTCCCCACAACATCCACGGTTTTGAAGATATTCTCCGGGCTGGTGGCGGCATAGACCGCCATGACCCCGCAATCCAGATAGGCGCTTAGATAGGAATAGATGGAATATACCAGCCCCAGTTTCTCACGTGCTTCCTGGAAGAGCATGGAGCTCATGCTGCCGCCTAAAATGGTGTTCAAAACGATATAGGTCCAGCGGTTTTCATCGCGCATGGCCGGGCCGATGGTGCCTAAGGTGAAATGGATCTGTTCCAGGTCCTTGGCATGGATGGCGCGGTTGCCACCCATGCGTGGTTTGTCGAGCTCGCCTGAGCGCTTGTAGGCGGGCAAACTCGAAAAGTAGGGGGCGGCTAGGTCGAAGAGTTGCTGGTGCTTGAGGTTGCCGACCCCGGAGATCACGATCGATCCGGCATCATAGCATTGCTTGATGTAGCTTTGAATATCGTCGCGGCCGATGCTGACGACCGTCTCGGCCGTCCCCAGGATAGAGGTGCCCAGGGGTGATTTATGGAAGAAGGCTTCGGCAAAGAGGTCGTTGATATAATCATCCGGCGTGTCCTCGGTCATGCCGATTTCCTGGAGCACGACCCGTTTCTCCTTTTCCAGTTCTTCCGGGTCGAAAAGCGAGTTCAAGAACAGGTCGAAAAGCACGTCGGCGGCCTTGGCCAGGGACTCGTCCAGGACCTTGACATAATAGACGGTGTATTCCTTGGCGGTCTGGGCGTTCAACACCCCCCCCAGGGCGTCGATATCCTTGGCAATCTGCAGTGCGTCGCGTTTGGCGGTGCCTTTGAAGAGCATGTGCTCGGCAAAATGAGCCATACCCAGCTGTTTGGCCGGGTCCTGGCGGGACCCGCTCTTGACCCAGATTCCGAGCGAGACCGACCGCATATGCGGCATGGTCTCGCTCAGGATACGCACACCATTGGCGAGCCGGGTGATCTCGGGCATGCTGTTTTTAAGCGCCGGTACTCTTGAGCGCCTCTTTGCGGCTCAGTCTGATCTTGCCGTTCTTGTCGATGCCGATCACCTTGACCACGATCTCATCGCCTTCACTGACGACTTCTCGCACGTCCTTGACCTTCTCGTGCGCCAGCTGGGAGATGTGCACCAGACCCTGGTCGCCGGACGGCAGCTCCACGAAGGCGCCGAAATCCATGATCTTGACGACCTTGCCCGGGTAGACCTTGTCGATCTCGACCTCTTCGGTCAGGGTGTTGATGATCTCCACGGCCATGCGGGCATGCTCCTCGTCAGGCGAGAAGATATCCACCTTGCCCGAGTCGTCGATCTCGATCTTGGTGCCGGTCTTGGCGGTGATGTCCTTGATGACCTTGCCGCCAGGACCGATGACGGTACGGATCTTTTCCGGGTTGATGGTGATGGAATAGATGCGCGGGGCATAGGGCGAGATCTCCGCCCGGGGCTGATTGATGGTCTGCCCCATGATGTCCAAAATCTTCAGACGACCGATCTTGGCCTTTTCCAGGGCCGAAGACAAAACCGCCTCCGGGATGCCGGAGATCTTAATGTCCATCTGCAGGGCAGTCACGCCTTCGTTGGTTCCGGCCACCTTGAAGTCCATGTCGCCCAGGTGATCCTCATCGCCCAGGATATCGGTAAGTACGAGATATTCGTCACCCTCTTGGATGAGGCCCATGGCGATGCCGGCCACCGGCTTACGGATAGGCACGCCCGCGTCCATCAGCGACATGGAGCCGCTGCATACCGTGGCCATGGATGAACTGCCGTTGGACTCCAGGATCTCGGAGACCAGCCGGATGGTATAGGGGAAAGTGCCTTCGGCCGGCAGCACCTGAGCCAGAGCGCGCTCGGCCAGATTGCCGTGCCCGATCTCACGCCGGCTGGGGCTGCGCAACGGTTTGACCTCGCCCACGCAAAACGGCGGGAAGGTATAGTGCAGCATAAAGGATTTGGTCGATTCGCCCAGCAAGGATTCCAGCCGCTGCTCGTCGCGCGGGGTCCCTAAGGTGGTGATCGCCAGGGCCTGGGTCTCGCCGCGGGTAAAGAGCGCCGATCCATGGGTGCGCGGCAGGAGCTTGGTGTTGCATGCGATCGGCCGGATATCATCCAGAGAGCGACCGTCCAGGCGCTTTTTCTGGCTGCGAATGAGTCCGCGTACGAATTCCCGTTCCAGGGTCTCTATCACGTGCCGCACATGCACAAGCTTCTCTTCACCCGCTTCCTGGTAGCGTTCAAGGATTTCGGCCTTGATCTTGTCGAAAGCGGCGTGGCGCTCCAGCTTGCCGGGCGTGGTCAACGCCTGGCCTACCCGGTCGCCTACCAGGTTCTTGATCTCGACATACAGCGCCGGATCTTCCTGCGGTGGTGTGACCACGAGCTTGGGTTTGCCGACCTTGGCGCGCAGCTCTTCCTGGGCCTCGATGATCTCGCGGATACGGCCATGCGCGAAAAGGATGGCGTCCAGGATGGTCTTTTCAGGCAATTCCTTGGCCTCACCCTCGACCATGACAATGGCGTCCTTGGTGCCGACGACCATGAGTTCCAGGTCGCTTAAGGCCAGCTGGGCATAGGACGGATCGATGATGAAATTGCCGTCGACGCGGCCGATGCGAACCCCGCCGATGGGTCCGGCAAAAGGGATGCTCGAGATATGCAGGGCCGCCGAGGCGCCGTTGATAGCCATGACGTCCGGGCTTGACTCCGGGTCGGCCGACAAGACGCTGGCGATGATCTGCAGTTCGTTGTAGAACCCGTCGGGAAAGAGCGGCCGGATGGGTCGGTCGATTAAGCGCGCCGTCAGGATCTCCTGATCGCCGGGGCGGCCTTCACGTTTGATGAATCCGCCCGGGATGCGCCCCGCGGCATAGGACATTTCCTGATAATCCACCACCAGGGGCAGAAAATCGATGCCCTTGCGCACATCCTTGGATACCGTGGCGGTTACGAGCACGACACTGTCGCCCTGGTAGACGAGTACGGAACCATCCGCCTGCTTCGCTACCGTCCCCACATCGAAGATGAGGGGTTTAACGTTACCTTTGGTTTCTACGCGCATAAGTTCCTACTTCCGGAGGTTCAAGGCTTTGACGATCTCGCGGTAGCGTTTCACGTCGATTTCCTTGAGATAGTTTAAGAGCCTGCGGCGCTGACCAACGAGCATTAAGAGACCCCGGCGTGAATGGTGATCCTTCTTATGGGTCTTGAAGTGTTCGGTCAGAGAGTTGATCCGGTTGGTCAGAAGGGCCACCTGAACCTCGGGGGATCCGGTATCGCCCTCATGGAGTTTGAACTTATCAATAATTTCCTTTTTGATTTGCACATTTAAAGCCACGGTACTTCCTCCTCATTTTTTTTCTCCTGTATTTGGGTGCTGACGTTAACACACCCTTGACAACGCTGTAAATAGCTAAAAGGGCTGGAAACCCCTTTCGATAAACCCAAAGATACCCCCTTGACGCTGCACTTTAGCGACACACAGCAGTTGATCGGAGGTATTGACCAGGGCGAGATAGCTCCCATCTGGCACCTCGGGGCGATCGATCAGGCCCGCGAATTGGATGGGCCTGCCGTCCATGATCTCGGCCTGACCCGCGGCGGTCACTCGGGCCGTGGGCAGATGCAGGGCCTCCGGTAAGGGGATGAGCCCAAAGGTCCCTGTTGTTGCCCGGGCCTCCAGTTCCTCCAGGGTCAGGGCCTTTTCCAGGCTAAAGCCCTCGCTCTTCAGACGCCTGAGCTCGCGCAGATATCCGCCGAAACCCAGGGCGGCTCCCAGATCGCGGGCAATGGCGCGGATATAAGTGCCGCGCGAACAGACGATGCGTATTTCGAGGCTGTCCCGGTTATGCGCCAGGATCTCCATGTGGGCGATATGGATTTCTTTGGCGCGCGGGGTTACGGGTTGATTGGCGCGCTTCAAGCGGTACAGCGGCGTGCCGCCGAACTTCTGGGCGCAATAGTCGGGCGGTGTCTGCATGACCAGGCCGGTATGCGCCTGGATCCATTCCTGAACCTTATCCAGTTTGAGCTCGGCCTGGGGAAAGCTCGCCAGCGCCGTTCCGGTGATATCGTCGGTGTCGGTGGACATCTCGATCCCGATGCGGGCGGTGTATTCCTTGGGCTGATCCTGGAGAAAGGGCAGGCACTTGGTGCCTTGCCCGATTCCGATGCATAAGAGCCCGGTGGCAAAGGGGTCGAGGCTGCCGAAATGCCCGCCGCGTTTGGTCTTCAGGATGCGCATGACGCGATCCAAGGCCCGGCGCGAGGTGATGCCCGCCGGCTTGTCAATGAGTACTACGCCGTCTTGGACCATCGCTTGCCTTCCTCAACGATCGTTTGTATAAGTTCCGCGGCCCGACCCGGCACGGTAAAGCCGGCCGCCCGGTCGTGTCCACCTCCGCCGAAAGCCTCGGCCGTCAGGCGCGCCGCCGGCGTATGCCGGCTGCGCATGGAACAGCGGACCGTTTCGCCGTCGCCGTCGCGGGCCAGGATGCTCAGATCGGCCCCGGCCAGGCTGGCGAGCTCCTCAACGATCCCGGAGGCGTCCTGCGTCGTGGCGCCCAGGATCTCAAAATCATGTGTCGTCAGATAACTGGCGTAAACGCCGTCTACGATGATGAGCCGCTCGAGGGCCAGGCACAGGATACGATACCAACGCAAGGGCTTGTTGCGTTTCAAGCGGCTGGCTATGGCATGCGGGTCCGCGCCGAGGCGGACCAAGTCGCTGGCGATCTCGAAGACGCGTAAGGACGTGTTGGCATGCGTAAAGCCACCGGTGTCGCCGAAGATGCCCATGTAGAGATTGGAGGCCATGGCCTCGTCGATCGCTATGTCCATGGCCCTGAGGAGCTCGAAGACCATCTCGCTGGCCGAGGACCTGCTAGCCTCCACCCAGCGGATGGAGCCGTAATTCGTAGTGGTGCGGTGATGGTCGATGATCGCCACCGTGCCGGCCGGCCGGACCTCCTTGAGCATTCCCGGGTCCGACACATCCACCAGCAAGGAGATCTCGGGCGTAAAGGCGGATGCCACCTTCGGCGGCGCGTCAAGGATCAACATTTCCGGGGCCGCGGTCGGGTAAACCACCCGTACGGTCTTGCCCAGGCGTTCAAGGCCGTATGCCAGGGCCGTGCTTGAACCCACGGCGTCTTCGTCCGGCCAGGCATGGGTTATGATTTCGAAGCGCGTATGCGCCTGAATATACTCAATGAGAGCCTTCATCATCGGCCTTAATCTTGTCCAGAATTTCGTCGATGTGCGTACCGTAATCGAACGAGGTATCATAGGTGAATGTCAGGCTGGGGACGGTCTTGATCGTGAGCATGCTTTTGAGCTCATAACGGAAGAACCCCTCGGCGCTCTTGAGACCCTGCAGGGCGGCTTCCCTAAGCTCGTCGTCGCGGATGCAGAAGAAGACGTGCGCATGCTTCAAGTCGGCGCTGACTTCCACGCCCGTGATCGTCACTTCGGCCACGCGGGGGTCCTTGACCTTGCGCAGGAGCAGATCCGCCAGGCTTTCCCTTAAGAGATCGCCCACGCGGGCTTGGCGTAAGGAGGGCTTTCTCATAGATGCAGGATCTCCATGTCGCTGCCGATGACCTCAACCTCGTCCTGATTGAAAAAGGTATTCATAATCTTATCGAGCATGCTGTTGACGAACCCGGCGTCATTGCTTACCACGGCCAGGCCCAAGGTGGCGGCCTGCCATTTATCGAGATCGTCCACCTCGGCCACCGAAGCGCCCATATGGGAGAGACGGTCCTTGATGGACTTGATCACCTTGCGTTTCTCCTTGAGCGAGCGCGCGCCCTGGATCTGCATGCGCACCTTCAGGGTCCCGACGATCACGGCGTGGCTTTCTCCTTGGTATAGACCTCGACGATATCTCCTTCCTTGAGATCGTTATACCCGTCCAGTCCGATGCCGCATTCATAACCGCCCACGACCTCGCGCACATCATCCTTGAAGCGTTTGAGTGAGCCGATTTTGCCTTCGTAGACGAGATCGCCGGCGCGGATGAGCTTGGCGTCGGCATTGCGTGTGATCTTGCCTTCCAGGACCATGCAGCCCGCGATGGTGCCGATCTTGGAGATCTTGAAAACGCTGCGGATCTCGGCCTTGCCTTGCAGCACGTCCTCGTAGACCGGTTCGAGCATGCCGGCCAGCGACTGCTTGATATCGTCGATTAAATCGTAGATCACGGTATAGAGCTTGATATCGATACCGTAATGCTTGGCCACGACCTTGGATTTGGGGTCGGGTTTGACATTGAATCCCACGATGACGGCCTGGGTGGTCGAAGCCAGGAGGATATCATTTTCCGTGATGCCGCCCACGGCATAATGCACCACGTTGACCCGGATGCCTTCACCGGTTTCAAGACCCTTGACGACCCCTACAATGGCCTCGACCGTACCGTGCACATCGCCCTTGATGATAAGGTTCAGCGCCTTGAGCCGGCCTTCCATGACCTGGCTGTAGAGGTCTTCGAGTGTCACCTGGGCCTTGGGTTCAACCGTGGTCACATGGCGGGCCTCCTGGGCGAGGTAGTCCACGATCTCGCGTGCCTTCTTCTCATTCGGCACCACGAAGAAGCGATCCCCGGCCATGGGCGGAGTGGTCAGACCGATGATCTCGACCGGGGTGGCCGGCAGGGCCTTCGATATGGGGTTGCCGCGGAAATCAAACATGGCCCTTACCCGCCCCCAGGTATTGCCGACCACGAAGATATCGCCCTGTTTGAGCTCGCCGCTCTGGATCAGCATGGTGGACATGGGACCACGGCTCTTATCGAGTTTGGATTCCAGCACCGCCCCGCGCGCCGGACCCTTGGCGACGGCCTTCAAGTCCAGCATTTCAGCCTGGAGCAGGATCATTTCCAGAAGTTCCTCGATGCCGGTATGTTTCTTGGCCGAGACCTCGACGAAGATTGTATCGCCGCCCCAGGCTTCGGGCAACAGGCCCAAATCCGAGAGCTGTTCCTTGACGCGTTGGGGATTGGCGTTGGGTTTGTCGATCTTGTTTACGGCCACAATGATGGGGATCTGGGCCGCCCGGGCATGGTTGATGGCCTCCTTGGTCTGCTCCATGACTCCGTCATCGGCGGCCACCACCAGAACCACGAAATCGGTGACCTGCGCCCCGCGGGCGCGCATGGAGGTAAAGGCCTCATGGCCGGGGGTATCGATAAAGGAGATGGTTTTATCCTTCAAGTGGGCCTGATAGGCGCCGATATGCTGCGTGATGCCGCCGAACTCGCTCTCGGTCACATTTTCGGAGCGGATAGCATCTAAGAGTGAGGTCTTGCCATGGTCGACATGACCCATGATCGTCACCACGGGCGGACGTGGACTCATGTCTTCCGGGCTATATTGGGGTTCATTGATATAATCTTCCTTGATGTCGTCGCGGGCCTCCTCGACCTCGAAGCCCATCTCACCCGCCGCCAGAATGGCCTCTTCAGAGTTGAGGTACTGGTTCTCACTGGTGCTCAGGCCCAGACCAGCGAGAACCCTGGTCACGGCAGAAACCTTGACCCGCATCTCGCGCGCCAGATTGAGGACCGTGATGGTCCGGCCGATCCAGATCTTTTTCTTCACTGGCAGCGGCGCCAGCGGTTTTTTCTCCCTACCCTTGAAGGCCCGTTTGCCGTGTGAGGGCTTGCTGTCATCGTAGATCTCGAACTGGGTGAAGACCTCTTTTTCCTTCTCTTTTTCCTTGAACTTGGGGGCCTTCTTGATCGGCGCGCGGGCCGGTTTCTCCTCCACGACCTCGGGGGCCGCGGCTTCTACCTTGCCTTTTTTCTTGGCCTTTTTCTTTTTCTTTTCTTCTTCCTCGGCGGTTGTGGCCGGTTTGGGCGGCTCGGCCTTGGCGGCCTCGGAGGCTACGACAGGCGCGGGTTCGACCACCGGCGCTACCGGCGCGGGCGCTGTTTCGATCTCGGGTGCGGCCTTGAGCGGGCGTTCTTTGGCCGGTGCGGCCTTGGGACTCGGCGCGCTGACGGCCGGGGCCTCGGCTTCAACCTCAACCGGGGCCGCCGTCTTAACGGGCGCCTCTTCTTCCTTGGACGCTTCGGCCTCCGCCGGCGTGGTCGGGCGGGCACGGCGTCTGATCACCTTCGAGCTGACCCGCTCTTCTTCAAAGGCCTCAGGCTTGGCCTCATCATGTTGCTTTTCACTCTCCCGTTCGAGCCGTTTCTTGATGCGCTCGATGTCGTGCACATCCACCATGCTCATGTTGTTCTCGACGGAAATGGCCAGATCCTTGGCGATCTTGAGCAGATCCTTGGCATCGATGGCCAGCTTGGCAGCTAATTCAAACACTCTCATTTTTTTCATGCTAGAACACCTCTGAAGACAGCCTTTCAAGTAACTTCAGATCCCGCGCAAGCGCGGGCAGAAATGGGTAACCTTCCTTGATCGGGGCAGGACAGGCATATCCGTTGGGTTCAGCGCCGTGACGGGCGTGTTCGCACAATGCATGGGCGACACGTCCCAGGTCCGACCGGTCCGCAGCGCCGGATTCGCTCAGATACCCCATCCTGGCCGCACGCACGACCGCGCGGGCGATTCCGCCGGTGTAGTGCTTCCGCATTTCTTCCACGAGGGTCCTTATCTCGGTAAGGGAAAGGTTAAAGCGCGGGTGTCTGGACTTGGAAGCCTTGCGCAGACAGGAGATATCAGGGCACACATACCCCCCGCGGCCCTGCGCCCGCCGGGAGGCGTCGAAGCATATGGCGCCGTCCGGCCGTTTCACCAGCCGCAGGAGCTCATGCCGGGGAAACACCCCTTTGCATCCCAGACACTGCCGCATAGGAAAGGTCCTATCCCTCATGTACGATCCGATTCGCCTTTTCAATCAAAACCTTGGCCAGATCCTCATCCACGCCTTCAACCTCGATGAGCTTTTCCACCGTGGTCTTGGCCAGGTCGTTGATGGTCCTGAATTTCTCTTCCTGGAGGGCTTCCGCCAGGGCCTCGTCGATCTCCTCCAGCCGGGAAAGGGCGTGTTTGTCTTCCGAGGAGATTACCTCTTCCATGCCCTCGGAGCGCACATCGATCTTCCAGCCCGTCAGCTTGGCCACCAGCCTCACATTCTGGCCTTTGCGCCCGATGGCCAGACTGAGCTGATCATCCGCCACCACGACGTCCATGGCCCGCGCGCCCTTATCCACGATCACCTTGGATACCCGCGCGGGCGAGAGGGCATTGCAGACAAAGCGCACCGGGTCTTCCGACCAGACCACGATATCCTGGCGCTCACCCCTGAGCTCCTGGATGACGTTCTGGACGCGCGCGCCTTTGACCCCTACGCAGGTGCCCACCGGGTCCACGCCGGTGTCGTGCGAGCGCACGGCGATTTTGGCCCTTATACCTGGCTCGCGGGCCACGGCCACGATCTCGACGATACCCTCGGCGATCTCGGGCACCTCCATCTCGAAGAGTTTTTCCAGGAACTTGGGATGCGTGCGCGACAGCTCGATCTGCGGCGACTTGAGCGACTTGGTTACATCCAGGATATAGGCCTGCACCCGATCGCCGCGCCGGAAGCTTTCGCCCGGGATCTGCTCCTTCTCCTTGAGGATGGCCTCGGCCTTGCCGAGGTTCACGATCACGTCGCGGCGGTCGAAACGGTGCACGAACCCGGATATGATGGCGCCCTTGCGGTCGATGAATTCTTTGTATACCGCGTCGCGCTCGACCTCCTTGACCTTCTGCATGATGACCTGCTTGGCGTTCTGCGCGGCGATGCGGCCGAGCTTGGAGGTGTCCAGTTTCTCACCCAGCTCGTCCCCGATCTCGCAGCTCGGGTCCAGGTGGCGCGCATTCTCAAGATCGATCTGCATATAAGGTTCGGTGACATCGTCCGAGACCACCTTGAACTGGAAGACCTCGACCTCGTCGATCTCGGGATTATACTGGGCTTCGATGTTGGGGTAGTCACCATATACCTTTTTAGCCGCCGAGAGGACCGCCGCCTCCACCACATGGACCAGGTCGTCCTGCCTGATACCCTTTTCCTTTACGATCTGCTCGATCACCTTCGATATATTTAAAACCATACCCTCTCCCTAAAACTCAAAGTCGAGATTGGCCTTCACAATATCCGCCATAACGATGTTTTCCGTAACGCCGTTAACTTCCAGACGCAGGTTTTCACCTTCCACGCCTTGCAGCACTCCGCACCTGCTCCCCTGCTTCAGGATCAGCTTCACCCGTCGGCCGGTAAAGTGTTCGTAATCGGTGCGGCTTGTCAGCCGGCGGGTAAGACCCGGGGAAGAAACCTCGAGGCGGTAGCGGCCCGGTATATAATCCAGCGTGTCCAGGGTGAGACCCACGCGGCGGGTCACGGCCACACAGTCTTCGAGCGTCACCCCCTTGGGCGTATCAATGGTCAGCCGCAAGAGCCCCTGGCTGAAGCTCACCTCGATGAGATCGTATCCCATCGAGGCGATTTCGCCGCCAACAGCGCCACGCACTTTTTCAGTGATCTCTTCCGCTCGCATATGAAACAAAAAAGTGGGCAAAAGCCCACTTCTCCCTCCCTCGCGCTCGCATTTCTGGAGCGGGCAACGGGGTTCGAACCCGCGACATTCAGCTTGGGAAGCTGACACTCTACCAGCTGAGCTATGCCCGCCCAGTGACTTCTAATAGACTAGGAGCATAGGATTTGTCAACTGCTTAAAAGCCCGCTTGCCCGCAGGCCCCATGTGTTCCAGGGGGTTCTGGCAAGTTTTGACATTGAACAATACGCGGGCATTGGGTATAGGGAGGCGGGACGTTCATAATGATTAACTTGCTCGACCTTGACCGAGACGCCATCAAGACCCTGATCGACGATAAGCCCTATCGCGGCGATCAGGTCTTCCAATGGCTCTACCAGAAGCGTATCGACGACATCGCCAGGATGTCCAACCTGCCCAAGGATCTGCGTGAGCGGATCGCGCGCCAGGCCGTGATCGCGTATCCGAGCATCGCCCGGCATCAGGTGGCGGCTGATACGACCGAAAAGTTCGCGTACCGGCTCGCTGACGGGCAGATCATCGAAAGCGTGCTCATCCCCGAAGAAGATCACTGGACCATCTGCGTTTCATCCCAGGTCGGCTGCGCCATGGGTTGCCGCTTCTGCTGCACCGCGCAGCAGGGCTTCAAGCGCAACCTCACCCCGGGCGAGATCCTGGCCCAGGTGCTCATGCCCATGCAGCGCTATCCCGAGCGCCTGTTCCGCAACATCGTGGTCATGGGCATGGGCGAACCGCTGCTCAACTATGCCAATGTGGTCCAGGCCGTGAGCATCCTGTCCGACGAGCAGGGCCCGGACATCTCCACGCGCCGTATCACCATTTCCACCTGCGGCATCATTCCGCATCTCAAAACACTCTGGGAGGATACGCATGTCGGCCTGGCCGTTTCATTGAACGCCGCCATGGACGCCAAACGAACGGAACTCATGCCGATCAATGCCAAATACCCGTTGCCCCAGTTGATGGAGGCCTTGCGGGCCTATCCCCTCCCCCCCCGACGGCGCATCACCATCGAGTATGTTATGCTGGGCGGCGTCAACGACAGCCTTACCGACGCCAAGGCGCTGGTAAAGACCCTGCACGGCGTACGCTGCAAGGTGAATCTGATACCCTTCAATCCCTGGACGGGCGCGCCGTTTACGGCCCCCGAGCCCGCGGCGGTACTGGCCTTCCAGGCCTACCTGAAAGAATGTGATTTCAGCGTACTGATCCGCCGGGAACGCGGCCGGGATATCCAGGCCGCCTGCGGACAGCTGGCCGGTGGAATGTCGGCGGGGATGGGATAAGCCCCCCATCTAGTACGCGCCCGGCTTGAAGTTCTGCTTGAATAAAACATACCAGTTGACGATATACTGCATCAAAGGGGAATGTATATGACGATGAAAAAAGTACTGTTCTTGATCATGATATCGTTGCTCGCTTCGTGCGCCGCCATATCGACGCAGAAACGGGAAATTTCGCGTCCCATGGTGAAGCTCGGCATGGAAAAGGTCGCCAAGAACGATCTTCAGGGCGCCTTGATCGACTTCAAGAAGGCTGAGGAGGCCAATCCGTCCGATCCCGAGGTTTATTATGGTCTGGCGCTTACCTATCGTCAATGGGGCAAACCGCAACTGGCCTTGGATTATGTCGATAAGGCCATCCGATATGGAAACAAGCTCGGATTCGAGCATCCGGGCATGAAGAGCGAGGCCTATAACCTCAAAGGCGATATCCTCAACGGTCTCAAACGCTATGACGAGGCCATGGACAACTTTAAAAAGGCCCTGAAGGATGATTTCTATACCACCCCCGAGTTTACCCTCTATAACATGGCCGTAATCTATATGATGCAAGGCAAGATTGATGACGCACAGGCCAGCCTGAATACCGCCTTGACCAAGAATTCGCACTATGCCCCGGCCTGGCTTCTGGTGGGCAAAATCAATGCCCAGAAAGGTTCCAACGCCCAGGCCGAAAGCGCCTTCAAGCATGCCCTGCTGGAGTTCCCCGATTTTACCGAGGCGCATTGGGATCTGGCCCTTATCTATATCAAGGACGAAGACTACAAATCAGCGGCCGAACACCTGCGCGAGGTCGTACGCTTGGACAAAGACGGACCGTTCGGCAAACAGGCTCAACGTACGCTTAATGACATGGGTGCTTCCGGGGATCGATAGATGGGCAATTGTACCCTGTGGATCGCCGGGGAGATCGCCAAGGATCTGGGACTGACCGGGCATGAATTTCCCAGCCAGATCCTGGAAGTCAAACAACTGCTGTACGAGGTTCTAAAGGACGGTCAGCCCCGCGATATCATCATGCTGCCGTTTTTCAGGAACTATACCGAGGTCGTCGGGCATATCCGCGACCGCGGCATCGTCGGCCCCATTATCATTTATACCCAGGGTGAGACCCTGTTCATGAATATCAGCGATATGGCCAGCCAAGGTGTACTCTTCATGGACGCATCGCGCTTCGGCAAACCCATGATGGTTGGGTTTCTTACCTTTCTGCGCCTGAGCCAAGAAGCAATCAAGCCCGAGACCGAACCGGAGCAACCCCCTCAAAAAGTCCCCTCTAGGGCTACCGGAGACATGGAGGAGATCAAGGAGATGCTACGGCAGATCATGCGTCGCCGGACCAGGCTGCTGGTTACGTGCCAGTTCCGTGAAGACTTGCCCACCTTAAGCGTTACCTGTGAGGTCATTCAGATGGTGGGCGAGGTCGAAACCAAACTGGTGCTGGACAAGTTCAACCCCCAGGAGTTTGTGGGGCTTTACCGCACTATGGCCAAGGGCAAGCCGTTGGTGGCCTATGTGAGCACGGATGAGGAATCGCTTGGTTTCGAGCTCAGAGTCGTGCACACGGTCATGGATAAGATCACGGTCCTGCTGCCCGCGACCATGTTCGACAATAAACGCCGGTTTTTCCGCGTGGAGCCTGACGTCAAAGATCCGGTTACCATGCACATCCTACCTGAAAACAGCGCCACCAAAGCCTTCATGGTGCGGGACGTGAGTGAAGGCGGGATCGGCTTGAATGCGCCGTTTGCGGGCCTGAACTTGAACGCGATCTACCCGATAGCGCTTACGCTTCCGGGTGGCAAACTGATCCTGGGCAGTGCCAACACGGTGTTCAAAGAAGTCATACGTGCTGATCTGTTCAATTACGGCATGATTTTGATCCTCAATGAAACCGATATCGTCAGTGTGCGACAATATGTGTATAAACGCCAGGCCGGAATCCTGGCGGCCATCCGCAATCAGGATCTATGAAGTTTGCAGCCCCAGCTTGACGGCCTGAATGCCGGCCGGGGTCATGCCTTCGATCAGCACGGCCTGCCCTAGAGTGGACGGCCGCACCGAAGCGAGGCGAGCCTTGAGCTCGTTGGATAGACCAGACAGCGCGGAATAATCGAAATCTTCCGGTATACGGATATGTTCAAGGTTCTTGAGGCGTCCGATCTCGCCCCGCTGGCGCTCGATATAGCCGGCATACTTGATGCCGGTCTCCGCCTCGATGCTTACGAGTCTCGGCTGCGGCGGCACGAGGTTCAAGCGCTGCAGGTCGTCCAGATGGACCTCCGGCCTTTTCAGGAGACGTTCCAGGGTAGTTTTCTCCCCCGCCTCGGTCTTATCCGGCGTAAGCGCCGCCGGGATGGCCACGGATGTACGCATCAGCGTGGTCCGCAATTGTTCGATCTGATCCGCGAGTTCCTGTACTTGCGCGCACCGAGCAGGAGTGATGAGCCCGAGATCAGAGGCCCGTACGGAAAGCCGGAACAAGGCATTGGTTTCGCGCAACAGCAGCCGGTACTCGGCGCGCGAGGTGAACAGGCGGTAGGGCTCGCTGGTGCCGCGCGTGGTCAGGTCGTCGATCATGACCGCGATATAGGCCTCGGACCGATCGAGCACGAACGGGTCTTGTCCCCTGACCGCCAAGGCGGCGTTGATGCCGGCCATGATACCCTGGCCTGCGGCTTCCTCGTAACCGGATGTTCCATTGACCTGTCCGGCCAGGTACAAACCGGGAACGGTCTTGGCCTCGAGCGTACGTTTGAGCTGCGTAGGCAGGATAAAATCATATTCGATGGCATAGGCCGGCCTGAGGATCTCGGCCCTTTCAAGGCCCGGCACGGAACGTACGATTTCCCACTGCAGCGCGGCCGGCAGGGAATTTCCCAGGCCCGAGGCGTATACCTCCCTGGTGTCGATGCCTTCGGGCTCGATGATCACCTGGTGCCCGGCGCGGTCGCCGAAGCGCATGATCTTGTCCTCCAGCGAAGGGCAGTAACGCGCCGGAGTCCCGGTGATGGCCCCGGAATACAAGGGACTGGCCATGATATTATCCCGGATGATCCGGTGCGTCTCGGCCGTGGTGCGCGTCAGATAGCAGGGCAGCTGCGGCAGCTCAGAGGGTGTGGAGCCAAAACCCAACGGCAGGCATCCTTGCTCCGGGTCCTGGTGCTCCATGGCCGCCAGATCGAGACTGTCCCGGTGCAGCCTTGGCGGCGTGCCGGTCTTGAGTCTGCCGGTCTTGAGCCCGAGAGCTTTCAAAGCCTCGGAGAGTTCGTCCGCGCCCTCTTCCCCTGCCCGACCCGCCGGATAATGCTGGGTGCCGATATAAATAAGCCCCGAAAGGAAAGTGCCCGCAGCGATAATCACCGCTTTGCCCGAGCAGAAATCACCCTTCTGGTCGACCACGCCCGTGACGCGTCCACCTTCGGTCATGATCCGCACGACCTTGGCCTGCCGCAGATGCACCCCGGAGCATTCCAGCCTGGACTTGATGGCGGCCTCATAGCGCCGCCGGTCGTTCTGGGTGCGCGTGGCCCGCACGGCCGGACCCTTCTTGGTGTTGAGCACCCGGTATTGGATGGCCGTGGCGTCCGCGGCCTCGGCCATGATGCCGCCCAGGGCGTCGATCTCCTTGACCAGATGGCTCTTGGCCAGCCCGCCGATCGACGGGCTGCAGGGCATGCGGCCGATGGTGTCCAGATTGATCGTGAACAGCGCCACCTCGCACCCCAGCTTGCCGGCCGCCACGGCGGCCTCGGCCCCGGCATGCCCGCCGCCCACGACAATGATGTCGAAACGCTCCATAGCCCTTCCCTCTAGGGCAAATTGAAACATCACGCAAGGACATAAAAACTCGCGCTTCTGATGGAGATGACAGCTGGTTCATGGAAACATGGTTATTTGAAATCCGTTCGCAGATAGGGTTCTTGATCACAGGAAGTCCTTACGGTGCCCTCCTGTTGTGGGCCATGGCTGGCACTGAAACTTATAGCTTGACAAGTATTATGAAAATATAATCTATTATAATCTATAATTTACTAATCGTGTAAAGAACTTTTCGCGTCTTGGCCCGGTCAGGAAACCAAGGAAAAGATCTTTTTGAGAAGACAATCCACGAATGAGGAGAATCGACGATGGAAATGAAGAACAACCGGTGGATGCATGTAGTTTTGTGCTGTCTTTTTTGTCTCTGGCTGGCCGTACCGGCAATGGCTGCTGACGGTCTCTTCTCGACCGTTACCGATGATGGAGTGACGCTCAAGATGTTGCGCTATCGCCCTGCACCGGATGCAAACTTCAGGGTCGGTGGCCAGCCGGTTCTGTTGTTCCCGGGAATTGTATGCAACATGAATGCGTTTCTCAGCTTTACCCCGGAAGAGCGCACGAAGGACTATGCCGGTATGACCCTGCCTGTGCCCATTGCCGACTGGGCCAAGGATGACCCTTATATTCAGGCTGATCCCATGAGGTATTACAGTCTTGCCCACTATCTGTGGCTGAAAGGCTATGATGTGTGGCTCGCCAATTACCGCGGCACCGGACGCGGCGAATTCGTGAGCGACAAAGGCAATCTCCTGACGAATAACGATGTTTGGGGCATTCTTGATGCCGTTGCCTGCGTAAACAAGGTTGTCGAGGTGACCGGTCAGGCGCCCTTCATCGGCGGTCACAGCACGGGCGGCTTTACGTGTTATGCCTACCTGCAAGGCGCCACCTTTGATCTGGATGAACTCAAGGAGGGGGCCGCGAACGGGTATACACCGCATGTGAAGGCCAACCCTCTCCTGGCTGCGGCGCGCAATGCCATGATCAAGGGCTATATTGCCCTCGACCCGGGTTTAACGCCTAACGTGCCTCAGAGTATTGATGTGCCGCTCATGTGGGAGATCTTCGGACAGGCGGGCTACCTTGATTTGGATACCCTCATGGAAAATGTCGTCAACCCCCTGATCACGGACAGCGATATCATGATCACCGCCATTGATACGGTCATGGACCTGATCACCGAGGTCAACAGTGAATACGGTGAATATCTCGACATCATCCCCTGTCTTGATTTCTGGTACATGGCCAACATGCATCCTTTCGTGAACGACTTCTTCGCCCGCTATGCCTGTTCGAGCGTCTATATCCGCGGGCTCGGCCAGTGGGGCGATATCGGTCTGCATAGGTCTATCCGTGAGTTCTGGAGAAACGGCGCAGAGAATAAGGATGTCGTCCAGGCCCCTGAGCCGGATCCCGGCAGGGATGGTTACTATTACTATGACAGGAACATGCATCTCTTGACCATTCCGACGATTGCTATCCTTTCCTATTCCGATGCCCTGGTGAGAGCAGATGATGTGATCACGTATCTCATGGAGGCCAAGACCTATAATGCCGGCGACGAGTACCATCTTATCCCCAATTCTGCGCACCTGGATGTAATCTGCGGACTCAACGCCCCATACATTACCTTCCCGCTGATCGGAGTATGGCTCGATAAGGAATGCGCCAAGCAGGCTGCTCAAGCGGGAACGGGTTCGGCCTCGGCCGAAGATGCCAAAGCCGCAAACACTGCTACCAGCGGTTCCTCCGATGGGAGCAGCAAAGGTATGTGCTTTATCGAAACCGTGCTTGGAGCATAAATCATCCCGATCCAAGACATCGGCTTGTGCTTTGAGTGGGCCGTAAGCCGGTCCGGAAATACAAACGCCTCCCTTATCAATCGGGAGGCGTTTACTTTTCCGTTTCTATCAGGCTTTGCACCTTGAATAGGATTATATGCGGCGGAGAGGGCTTTACCAGATAGAGATTGGCGCCGGCTTCATGGGCCTTGCGGCGGTGTTCGGCACCGCTCTCGGTGGTGAGCATGATGATTGGAAGGTCTTTCAAATCAGGATTGCCGCGGATATTGCTGATCAGCTCGATGCCGTCCATATTGGGCATATTCAGGTCGGAGATCACCAGTTTGACGTCCGGGTGCTGGGCCAGTTTTTCCAAGGCATCGATGCCGTCCACGGCCTCCACGCACTTGAAGTTCTTGGGTTTGAGCGTGTGCACGAGAATTTTGCGCACGGTCACGGAGTCATCGACGATCAGTATCTTTGCCATGGACATCTACCACCTACTCTTTCTTATAGCCCAGCGCACCGGGAAAATGCACCAGCTTGAAGGCGCGCGTGATGTTGTGCAGCGATTCGGAGTGGCCGATGAACAGATAGCCGCCGGGGTTGATGTTGTCATAGAGATGCGAGACGATTTTTTTGCGGGCCGCGTCATCGAAATAGATCAACACGTTGCGGCAGAAGATGATGTCGAAGCCCTTCATGAGCTGCATACGCTGGGAATCCATGAAGTTCAGGAACTGGAGCTCGACCAGGGCACGGATCTCGTCCGTGACCACGAACTGGGAGTTTTCGGCCTTGAAGTATTTCTGGCGTACTTCGACCGGGACGCCGCGCAGGGCATACTCATTATACGTGGCCAGTTTGGCGCTACGCAGAGCCTTCTCGCTGATATCGCTGGCATAGATCTTGATGTCCCACTCGCGTAAGGTATCCTGGAGCAGCTCTTTGAGCACGATGCCCAAGGTGTAGGCCTCCTCGCCGGTGGAGCAGCCGGCCGACCAGAGCCTGAGCGTTTTCTCCCCGGCCTTCTGACGGCGCGTCATGACATCGGGCAGCGCCTTTTCGGCAAAGGCCTCGATCTGGGGGGGGCTTCGGAAGAAACTGGTCTCGTTGGTGGTGATGGTGTCGTAGAGCGACCGCAATTCCTTGGCCGCCTGGGGGTCGTACTTGAGCAGGTAGTAGTACTTCTCGTAATCGGTGAAATTGTAGGCCTTGAGCCGGAAGTTCAACCGGTTTTCTAAGAGGCTCTTCTTGGAATCGGCGAAGTATATGCCGGATTTTTCGTAGATGAAGTCTCTCAGCTGCAGAAATTGTTCACCGGTCATCAGGATTCCGCTGGGCTGGCTGGCTAATTCCATGGGGCTTCCCTCACATCCTCACTCGCTCATCGACTTGATGTATTCCCGCACGGTGTCCGCGAGCGAATCCATCTCAAAGGTGATGCGTTCAAGATCCAATTCATCCATGGGGTAGCGGTGTTCGATCAGGGTCTGCCAGCCCGTCTGATCGGCGAGCACGAACGATAACTTGTCGCCGCCGTAGGAAAGCTGTTTGGCCTTGGCCAACAGATCGGCGATGGAGATCAAGGCCGTCATGGGTTTGAATTGGGACATCTCCGGGGCATGATGCCAGCGGATGATATCCCGTAAGTAATCGGGCAGGTTCCAACGCTCGGCCAGGAAGGCGCCGACTTCCATGTGGGTGGTGCCCAGAACTTCCTGTTCAGCTTCATACAGCGGGCAATCGCGCGTGATGGAAAGGTCGAGGGCCTTGTTGAAATCGTCGCGTACGGTGTAGTCGAGCACGATCTTGCCGATGTCGTGCAGCAACCCGCCGACAAACTCGCGACCCTGGGTTTCCATCCTGATCTTGCGCGCCATGGTGCGTGCGACAATGGCGGTCGCTACGCAGTGGTCCCAGAAGGACTCCCAGATGAACCCCTTTTTGCTGGTGAACGTGGAGATAACCGATACCGATGAGGTGATGTTGATGATCTCGGACAGACCCAGTATGGTAATGGCGCGCTGGATGGTTTCCACCGGTTTGTCCCCGCGTTTATAGAACGAGGAGTTGGCCATCTTGAGCATCTTGGTCGCCAGCGGGGGATCTTTGTGGATCACCTCAGAGAGCTTGGAAATGCTCACATTTGGCGCATGTGCCAGGGAGAGCGCCTCCATGGCCACCGCCGGCAAGGTGGGCAGATCGTCGATCTTTTTGATCTTTTCGAGGATGCTTGTCATGTCAGGATTCCAGCCCTTTCAGTTTGTCGATCGCCTGTGATACACTACGGGCGACATCCAGATTCGTATCGTCAATATAGATCTCCAGCTCATCGGCCAGGGCTTCATCGCCCCATTCCCCCAGGGTGTTGATCGCCGCGATGCGCAGGAAATCCTGAGAGCCGGCCAGGATCGACAGGAGGCGGGCCTTGGCTTCATCGTCATGGAATTGCCCCAGGGCCTCAATGGCATGGTAGGCTATCCACATGTCGTCGCTGCGTATGGCGTCATCCAGCACCGACCGTAACTTGGCAAGGCGCTGCTGGCCGATGATATCGAGGATTACGAAGCGGATATCATGCGATTCATCATTGAGCAAGGCCTTCAGCTTTTCCAGGGACAGCGGCAACCCGGCGTCCTTGGCGGTCTGAACTGATCGCAGGCGTACCTCGACGGTGCTGTCGTCCAGCATCTTGAGCACGGACTCGGCCAGCATGGGGGCATTCAGCCGCGCCAGTCCCGAGATACCCATGATGCGCATCTGGGGATCGGCATGGTGCAGGAGACTCAAGAACGCCCCCTGGGCCTTAGCCGATCCGATCTTGGCGATCGCGTACAGGGAAGCGTCGCGGAGATCGGCGTACGGATGCGCTAGAAAGATCTTCAGATCGTCGATATCATCCGGATTGCCCATGGTCCCCACGGCCCGGATGGCATAACACGCCACGTGTCCGTCCTTGTCGTGGATCAAGGCCTTGAACGTCTCGCGGCTCTCAGGCGAGGCGATCGAGCATAACGCCTCCACATACGCCCGCTTGACATAGCCTTGTGCGTCATGGATGCGCACATTGATCGCATGGGTCTCTTCATCGCCCCCGATGCGGCCCAAAATCCGTGCGCCCAGTATCTTGAGCTTTTCATCCTCGGCATCGAGCAGGTTTAGCAAGGCCTGCTTGTCGCCAATGGAACTCAAGGTGTTCTGAATGTCATCCCAAAGGTCCGGTCGGCTGTCAGGGTCGGTCTCCTCGGCCAGCTCGATGATCTTCTGGATGCTGGCGCGATCCCCGATGGTAGACAAGGCCGTGAGCATATACTTAAGCACATCATCGTCGGCATCGCGCAAACGTTCGTCGATGATCCCTTTCAGACAGGCTATAGCGGTGTTTGAAAGGGAGGTTATGGAAGGGATCACCTTAAGAATGGTGCTTACGATTGCCAGGCGGATATAGGGGGTCGCTTCCGGGATCATATCCATGAGCGGATGGATCACTTTATCAGAAGGGATGGTGGCCAGGGTCTCGAGGATGGCCGACAGGGTGATCTCGTCATTGGACCAACGCTTAAGCTCGGACAGCAGAAAATCGACGACCTCGGGATGGGCGATTTTTGCCAGGGCCTCGATCACGGAGAATCTGATCCACTCCTCGTCATTGATCAAGGCCTTCAGATGCTCAAAGGCTTTTGCGTTGCCGATTATCCCCAATGATATCACGGTCTGGTTGCGAACATTGGCGTTTTCATCAAACAGGCATTCGATCAGGGTTTCCAAGCTCTCGTGATTGCCGATAGATCCCAGCACATCCACGATAAAGAGCCGTAGACGGTCGTCGGGACTGTGGGCCAGCGCATGCAGGATGTCCAGGCCGTCTTCGCCGATGCGGCGCAGGATCTCGATGGCGGTATTGCGGATACCGGCATCCGCGCTCCCGACCAAGGGCGCGATGCGCTTGACCGCCGCATGGCCGCCAAGAATGATGATGGTGTCCTGGGCCACCTCGCGCACGGCCTCGTTCCGGTCTTGGACCAGTTTTTCGAGCCGATCAAGGGCTTCTTCCCCGCCGATATCGGCCAACAGCGAGGCCGCTTGCCTTCTTTCGGCCGGATCAGCCGAAGCCGCCAATTTGTCGATCGCGGATAGCTCCATACACGTCATCCTCTAAAAACCATGATCTTATTTAAGATCGTAACGCGTGAAGGTCACATCGGAAACATCATAGGCCCGCAAACTTTCCTTTAACATCTCGGTGATCTCGAACTGGGTATAGACCTCGACATTCTTGTTCAAAGTCTCGTTGATCAGGGCGCGGATCTCATACTGCCGGTCCCTGACGTTGGCGGCTGTTTTCGGATTCACGGACAGGACCACCTCGGCCATTAACAGACCGGCTTTGCCCTGTTTCTGGGGCGTATACAGGACCATGAAAGGATCCAGGGTGATCTCGCCCGCGTTCAGGACGTTCAAGGGTTTGGGTGCCAGACTTTGGGTGGATGGAGTCACGGCGGCAGATTTCTGCGAGTTCTTGTGCCAGAGATACCCCCCCACGCCCATGACCAGCAGTACGACGACGGATAACGCCGCGGCGGCGATGATGATCGTGGTGCGCCGGGAGGAGGCAGGCTTTTGTGCGGCCGTCTCTTCCGGGGTTTCAGCCGCATCGGTTGACTCGGAGGATTCCTGATTGGCTAAAGGGATGCCGTCCTTGTCGAGATCGACCTTGCCCTGTTTGGCCAGGGCGATGCCGTCCTTATCAAGTTCAACCTTGCCCGGCGTTCCAGCGGATTGGTTATCGGGCAGTTTGATGCCGTCTTTGTCGAGCTCGGCCTTCTTACCGGGTTTGGCCACGAACGACCTCGATTATTTATTGAAAATTTGTTCGATCTTTTTACCCAAGGTTTCGGCCGTGAAAGGCTTGACAATATAGTTGTTGACCCCAGATTTCACGGCCTCGATAATATTCTCCTGCTGAGCCTCGGCCGTAACCATCAGGAAGGGTATGTCGCGCAAAGCGTCGTCGGCCCGGACTATCTTCAGGAGTTCGAGCCCGGTCATCTTGGGCATGTTCCAATCGGAAATGACCATGTCGATCTTTTCCTTCTGCAGGATGTCCAGTCCGGTCGAGCCGTCATCTGCTTCCAGAATATTATTGAACCCCAGCTGGCGTAAGATATTCTTAACGATCCTGCGCATGGTCGAAAAATCGTCCACGACAAGTATTTTCATGTTCTTGTCAAGTGTCATTCAATCCTCCCGGCGTTCTTTTTATTCTCATCGAAATTCGGGGGAAAAATCTTTAGGGATGAGGGCTGTAGGGCTTAAGGGATTGAAAGGGAAACACTCGCCCCAAGCCTTCCCCGGATCAGAGCCTTCATGGCTGATCCTCGCCCCCTGGTTTTAATCCCGGATCTCCTTGAGGATTTTCTGCATTTTGGAGCGAAGGCGCAGGACGGACTTGGTATGGATCTGCGATACGCGCGATTCGGTGAACTTCAGCACGTGTCCGATCTCTTTCATGGTCAGCTCATCGTAGTAGTACAGTGAAATCACCATGCGTTCCTTCTCGGGCAGGGACTGGATGGCCTTGGCCACCATATCGCGGATCTCTCCAAGGCCGATCTTATGGGTGGGCCAATCCTTCTCATCCTGCATGATGTATTCGAGGAGGTTGCGCTTTGAGGCATCCTGGTTGTCCTCGCCGAGGTCATCAAGGCTTAAGAGCGATACCGAGGCCGTTTCGGACAGGAGCCGATAGAAGCTGTCCATATCGATTTCGAGCTCAAGGGCCACCTCTTCGTCGCTGGCCGGGCGTCCCAGGAGGGTTTCCAGCCTGCCATAAGCCTCCTCGATCTTGCGCGCCTTCTGACGGATGGAGCGCGGAACCCAGTCCATGGACCTGAGTTCGTCAAGCATGGCGCCCCGGATGCGGAACTCGGCATAGGTTTTGAACTTGATGTTTTTGGAGGCGTCGAATTTTTCCATGGCGTCGATCAGGCCGATCACCCCGGCGTTGATCAGATCATGGATGTCGATATGCGGCGGCAACCGCATGGCGATGCGGCTGGCGATATATTTGATCAGCGGGGCGAATTCATTGATGACCTTGGCCCTGATTTTCGGGTTGGTCTTCTCTTCTTCAGTAAGATCCGGAAACGCTATGTCCTGCATGGTTCATCACCTTGCCCTGGTTAAGAAGGAGCCGTTTAAAAAAGAACTGTATATTCCCGCTGCTGTATGCGGGGGCGGCTTGTTCCAATCGCTTCACAATCCCGGTCAGTCTTCTCGCGGCTTCTCCCGCCGGGCTCACCCCCACGAACGCCTTCTGCGCACGAATACATTCGGGAATACTAGAATCATGCGGAAGAGACCCCAGCATGTCAAGGGCCACATCCCCTAAAAATCGATCACAAACCATCATAAGTTTCTTCGCTACCTCATTTCCTTCCCCCGCTGATAGCACATTATTTATGATAAGGTCGAACCTTTTTATCCCGTGTTTGGTCCGCAGGACCTTGATCAGGGCATAGGCATCCGTAATGGAGGTAGGCTCGGGCGTCACCACCACCACGATGCGCTGGGCCGCGGTATTGAAATACATCACGTTTTTGGAAATGCCGGCCCCGGTGTCCAGGAACATATAGTCGATGTCTTCGTCGAAGTAGTCCAGGGTATTCACGATCGAAAGCTGTTGTTCGCGGGAAAGATCGGCCAGTTCCTGCACGCCGGAAGAGGCCGGGATGATCTTGATGCCCAGAGGTCCTTCCAGGAGGATGTCCTCCAAGCGGCATTGGCCGTCCAGGACATGCTTGATGTTGTGGCGCGGGGTCAGCCCGAGCATCACATCGATGTTGGCCAGGCCCAGATCGGCATCGAACACCAGGACCTTTTTGCCCTGGGAGGCCAGGATGATGGCCATGTTGGTGACAACGGTCGTTTTGCCTACCCCGCCCTTGCCCGAGGTGACCGATATCACCTGCGGTGATTTGTCGCCGCCCTTCACAATGCGGCGCAGGGTTTGTGCCTGATCTGTCATTGGACTTCTCCCAGACACATCGCGATGATCATTTCCGGGCTGGCGGGCTCGATATCTTCGGGCACCCGCTGGCCGTTGGTGATGTAGGCGATGGGTGTGCGGTAGAGGAGATTGTGGCTTAAGACCGTACCGGCTGTCACGGCTTCATCGGCCTTGGTGAAGATCATGCGGTCGATGCCCAAGGGGGCGAAGGTACGCATGATCTTTTCCATTTCAGAATCGCGTGTAGCTACGGGCATCGCCAGTATCTTGGCCATCGGGAGACTGGCACAGTACTCCTTGAGCTGCCCCACGTGCTCGTCGCTGGCAGTCGAACGGCCCACCGTATCGACCATCACCAGGTCTTTATCACGGAACTGGATGACGGCGTGCTTGAATTCCTCGGGACTGGTCACGGATACGAAGGGGACGCCAAGAATCTTGGCATAGATACGGCCCTGTTCGACCGCGCCGATGCGGTAGGTGTCCAAAGTTATCAGCCCCACCTTGAGGCCTTCGTTCAGAACGGCCCGGGCCGCGAGCTTGGCGATCGTGGTGGTTTTGCCCACCCCGGTGGTGCCCACGACGATCTGAATCTGTTTGGGCATATGCGAGTCGGCATGCACGACCTTGGAGAGGAGCCCCTTGACCGATTGCGGCGTGGCTTTGTCTCCCAGCTTGGAAAGGATGAGGTTCACGAGGCTGGGCTTGAGCCCCTGCGCCAGAAGGGTGTTGCGCAAGGGGTTTTCACGCGCTTCTTCCACGCCGTTGACCTTAAGCAAGGTCTGCAGCATACCCTTGAGTTCGGTGATCTCGCTTCCCATGGCCGTGATGTCGAACTTGACGGCGTTGATCTCGGGCTGCACTTCGGCTTCATCCGGCATGGGTGTCGGTGACGCAACCTTGGACGGTTTGCCGGAAGCGAGACGCATCATATCGTAGTCCACGGCCGCCGTAACTTCCACCACGGGCTTGGTCATGAGACCATAACTGTTGTCCTTGACCTGGCGCGTGGAAACGATGATCGCATGAGGGCCCATCTCGGACTTGATCTGCGCAAGCACCTCTTTCATGGAGGGGGCTTTATACGTTTTTATCTGCATCTATGCGTACCATCCCCATATTTTTAATGCCTACATCAGGAGGAATCTCATTGTGGGAGAGCACCACCAGTTCCGGCATGTACCGCTCGGACAGTCGCTTGATATGCGCCCTGGTCATGGGCGATGTCAGCAACACCGGAATGATGCCCTGCTTGCTCACCTTGTTTACCTCCTTGGTCAGTGCCAATAGTATCTTCTGCGTCCTGTCGGGGTCTAATGCAAGATACGAACCATGTTCCGTGCGATGGATGGAATTCACGACCAGGGCGTCAATAGCGGGATCCAGAGCCACCACGTTGATGGTGTCATTCTGTACATAGGGCCGCGCGATGATACGCATGAGGGCTTGTCTGACATACTCCGTCAAAAAATCGGGATCCTTGACCACCGCCCCATAGTCGGCCAGCGTCTCCAGGATGGTGAGCATGTTCTTGATCGAGACGCGCTCCTTGAGGAGATTTTTGAGCACGCGCAGGATGACCCCGGCGGGCAGAATGCCCGGCACGAGCTCGTCTACGACTTTTGGGTGTGTCTTGGAAACCGTATCCAGAATGGATTGCAGCTCTTGGCGGCCCATGAGCTCATAGGAACCGCTCTTGATGGCCTCGGTCAGATGGGTGGCGATAACCGTGGCGGGATCCACGACCGTAAGACCCGAGAGCTGCGCGCGTTCGTTGTCGGCCTTCTTGATCCAGAGCGCCGGCAGGCCGAAGGCCGGTTCTTTGACGGGTACGCCGGCGATATCGGTCTGTACATCCTCGGGGTTGAGGACCAGCATCCGATCCACCATGGCTTCGCCGCGCGCCACCTCGGAGCCTTTCAGCAGTAGACGATATTCATTGGGTTTGAGCTCGAGGTTGTCGCGCACGTGGATGGGCGGCACGATAATCCCCAGCTCACCGGCCACCTGTCGACGCATGCCTTTGATGCGGCTTAAGAGTTCACCGCCCTGCGATGTATCCACCAGCGGTATGAGTCCATATCCGACCTCGAACTCCAGCACATCCATGGGCAAGAGCGTCTCGGTTGTGAGCTCTTCTTCCACCGGGGGGGCTTCCTCCACCTGTTCCTCAACATGAGCGCGCATGCTTATCCATGCCAGAGTGGCGATACCGACCGAAATAAGGATGAAAGGTATATGCGGCATGCCCGGCATGAGCCCGAAAAAGCACACGATGCCGGCCGAGCTAAGAATGGCCGCGGGCTGGAATGAGAGCTGTTCCTGCAGGAGTTTTCCCAGGGATTTATCCGAGGCGGACTGCGTTACGATGATGCCGGCCGCGGTGGAGATGAGCAGGGCCGGGACCTGGGCCACCAGACCGTCGCCGATCGACAGCAGAGAGAAGGTCTTGAGGGCGTCGCCAAAGGGCATTTTCATCTGCAGCACGCCGATGATGATGCCGCCCACGATATTGATGCCCACGATGATGATGCCGGCGATGGCGTCGCCGCGTACGAACTTGGTGGCACCGTCCATGGCGCCGTAGAATTCCGCTTCACGCGAGATCTTTTCGCGCCTTTTGCGGGCGTCTTCTTCGGTTATCATACCGGCGTTCAGGTCGGCATCAATGGCCATCTGCTTGCCCGGCATGGCATCCAAGGTGAAGCGGGCCGTCACCTCACCGATGCGCGTGGCGCCCTTGGTGATGACCACAAAATTGATGATGACGAAGATGACGAACACCACCATGCCCACCACATAGCTGCCGCCCACGACGAACTGACCGAAGGCCCGGATCACCTGTCCGGCGGCCGCATCGCCCTCGGAGCCATGCAGCAGGATGAGGCGCGTGGAGGCGATGTTCAGCGCCAGCCGGTATAGGGTGATGACGAGCAGCAGGGATGGGAAAGACGAGAAGTTAAGGGGGTTGGTGGTGTACATACCCACCATGAGGATGATGATGGCCATGGTGATGCTGAAGGTCAGCAGGATGTCCAGGGCAAAGGTCGGCAATGGAACCAGGATGATGACCAACACCGCCAGGACGCCGATGCCCATGAATATGTCGCTTGTGAACTTATCAGAGTCCTTGAACGGTATGACGTCTGCTCTTGCCATGCTGCGTGCTCCTTAAGGCCTCGCCTTATTATCCGAGACCCAGTCCGGGCTTGAGACGATAGACATACGCCATGACTTCGGCCACGGCCCGGTACAGCTCTTCCGGGACGAAATCGCCGATGTCGGCAGCCTTGAACAAGGCCTGCGCCAGCGGTTTGTTCTCCATGATCGGTACGGAGTGCTTGCGGGCCTCTTCCTTGATCTTTTCCGCTACGAAACCGGCGCCCTTGGCCACGACCATGGGCGCCAACATTTTGCCGCGCTCGTATTTCAGCGCGATCGCCAAATGGGTGGGGTTGGTGATGACCACGGTGGCCTTAGGCACGGCCTTAAACATGCGCCGGCGCGCCATCTGATACTGGATGGAGCGGATGCGGCTTTTGACACGGGGGTCGCCCTCGCTCTGTTTGTGCTCTTCCTTGACCTCCTGCTTGGTCATCATGAGATCCTGGGTATGTTGCCACCTCTGGAAGAGAAAGTCCGCGACCGCAATCAGGATGAACATCCACAGAGAGTCCCAGAGCAGACGCATCACGGCCCGGAAAAACGTCATAGCAATGACGCTTATGTCACAATTCAATAACGGTGGGAAAAGCGGCAACTCACGCCGAATAGCCCGGTAAGCCACCCAGGAGAATATGAGGAGGATCACCAGACATTTGACGAGTTGCTCCAGGCTGCGCAGAGACATGAACTTGTTTTTGAACCCGGTAATGGGATTGAGCTTGGTAAGCTTGGGAATAAGCGGTTCGCCGCTGATGTTGAATCCGATCTGAACGATATTTGAGAACAGGCCGGTGGCCAAGAAGACAATCAGGATGGGGAGCAGCAAAATGGACAGCTGGACGACCCCGCTTTTAAAGATGCTTACGAATGACTCCTGGGTGCCGTTCCAGAGCATGAGATTGCTGAGATAGTAGCGGACAAGATCGGCAAGTTGCTTGGCTACCGAAGGGATATAGAAATAGAACGCCAAAACGCTGACAAAGAACAGGAAGGCCGTTGAGACCTCGGTGCTCTTGGAGACCTGCCCCTTCTCGCGCGCATTCTCAATGCGCTTGCTGGTTGGTTGTTCAGTTCGTTCCTGACCCTCTTCGCTCTCTTTCGCCATCGGCAGAGTTGCATGCGAAATCCGTACCACTGTTCAGCTGAGAGTTTCATCGAGTGAACCTTTGTGCTTGACAATGTCTAATAATTGCATTATGCAACCATTGTAACCTTTAAAACCGACAACAGCTTGCATCAAGGAGAATATATGGGTTACGAACACTTATTATCACCAGGTTCAATCGGCAAGGTCGCCATACGCAACCGGGTGGTGCTACCGCCCCTGGAAGTGGGCATGGCCAATTTCGACGGCACGCCTTCGGAGCAGCTGATCGGCTACTACGAGGAACGCGCCCGGGGCGGCCTGGGGCTCATAATCACCGGCATCACGCGCGTCAATGAACGCCATGGCGCCGGCCTACCCCGCCAGCTGGCCATGAGCAGCGACCGGCACATCGAGCCTTTTGCCCGGATGGTCGAACGCGTGCATGTCCATGGTGCCAAGATGTTTTGCCAGCTCCACCATCCGGGACGCCAGAGCAATTCGCTCATGATCGGTTCCTGGCCGGCCATGGAACTGATCGGAAGGGCATGGCCCGGCTACTGGAAGTACTTTTTCAAGCTGGTGCCTGCTGTGGAGAAGTTCGCCCAGACCGGCTTGGTCCCGGCCGTCGTAGCGCCCTCGGCCGTGGTTTGCACGTACTCCAAGCAGAAGACCCGGGCCTTATGGCACTGGGAGGTCAAGAGCCTGATCCAGGACTTTATCAAGGCCGCCCACCGCGTCCAGCTCTCAGGCGCCGACGGTGTCGAATTACATGCCGCCCACGGCTACCTCATCCAGCAGTTTTTGAGTCCCCATACCAATCGTCGCACAGATGAATACGGCGGGTCTTTTGAAAACCGCATGCGCTTCATCCTGGAGATCATCAGCCGCATTCGCAGCCTGTGCGGGCCGGATTTCCCGATCGCCGTGCGTCTGTCCGTGGACGAATACTACCGCTGCATCGGTCGCCCTGGTCAGGGCATAGAACTGGCCGATGGCATCGCCATCGCCAAGCGCCTGGAACAAGCCGGTGTGGATGCCATCGATGTCTCTTCCGCCAACTATGAGACCATGAACTACTGGCTCGAGCCCATATCCTACGAACTGGGCTGGCGCAAGGATCTGGCCAAGGCCGTCAAAGACAACGTCAAAATTCCGGTACTGGCCGCCAATCTGATCAGGAGCCCGGAACAGGCCGAATCCCAGATTGCCGAAGGCTATCAGGATTTCGTGTGCCTGGGACGGCCGCATCTGGCCGATCCCTCCTGGACGAACAAGACCAGCGCGGGGTGCGTTTCCGACATCAAACGCTGCATCTGCTGCCTGTGGTGTTTCGAATCCTTCCTGAACAATGCCACACACGGGGAGCCGCTGGAATGCGCCGTCAACCCCCGCTTGGGTCGCGAACGCGAAACGGCCTCGCCTCTTAAGAACGGTGCCGGCCGCGTGGTGGCCGTTATCGGCGCCGGCCCTGCAGGTCTTTCGGCCGCCGAGATCTTGGGCCTGCGTGGATTCAAACCCATCGTCTTCGAAAAGAACGCGGAGGTAGGCGGCCAGCTCCAGCTGGCCAACAAGCCGCCAAAGAAGGAAAAGATCAACTGGTGCTTTACGGATCTGTATCATGCGGCCGTAAAGAACGGTGCTGAAATCCGTTTTAACAGTGCACCTACGGTGGCCGATATCCAGGCCCTTGACCCCTATGCCATTATTGTGGCTACCGGCGGCAGCGCCATCAAGCCGCCCATCGATGGTGCCGATCAGCCCCATGTCTGCACCGTCACCGAGATCCTGGACGGCAGCGTCAAGCTGAACCGCGAACGCGTGGCCGTGATTGGCTCGGGCATGACTGGGCTCGAAACCGCGGAAAAGCTCTGCGAGGAAGACAACCGCGTGCTGGTGGTGGAGATGATGGACCAGATCGGTCCGGGAACCCATCCTCAGCATCTGGACGATGTCCTGCCGCGGCTCAAGGGGTATCATACCGAGTTCATCAGCGGCCATAAACTGGTAAAGATCACCTCAAGCGGCATCATTCTGGAAGACACCAAGACCGGCCAGCGCATGGACCATGTGGTCGATCATGTCGTGTTGGCCGTGGGTGTGCGCAGCAACGACAAGTTCGCCAAGGAACTCAGACCGCATTTTGTCAGGCTCTACACCATCGGCGACGCCCGCAAGGTCGGACGCATCGCCCATGCCGTACGTGATGGTTTCGACGTTGCCTGGAATCTCCAGTAACAAACCATCCCCCTTGCGATAGATCGAATCGCAAGGGGGATGGTCGTCTTGATCGTGGTGCGCCCGGCAGGGATCGAACCTGTGACCTTAGGCTCCGGAGGCCTACGCTCTATCCAACTGAGCTACGGGCGCATATCCTTATCTCAAAGCTTGTGCATCAGGTGCGTTACCGCCTCTTCGAGACCGGACAATGTCAACTCGAACATGGGGAATATCTCCCCGATGGACTCGATCGTCTCGGTGTGCGGCCACGTATACGCAAACTTCGGATTCAGCCATACACCATGTTTGAAGGTTTTGGCAAGAAATTCCAAGCGGTCCAGGCTGGGTTTCTGCTGTGGCGAATTGTAGTAGATATTGCCGTGGCGGCTGTAGAGTTCCCAGGGCGCCATGGAGGCATCGCCCACGATGATGAGGCGCGTCTCGGGGTCGTAGCGCGTGAAATCATCGACGGACATGGGCTTGTCATGCCGCTGCGGGTCGGCCCAGATCCGGGAATAGATGGTATTGTGGAAGTAGAAGAACTTGACGTCCTTGAACTGGTTCTTGGCGTGGTTGAACAGGACCTGCACTACATGCACATAGGGGTCCATGGAGTAGCCGCCGTTGTCGACCATGAGGATGACCTTGAGCTTGTCGCGTAACCTGCGGTCGAAGACGATCTCGATCTCGCCGCCGTTCTTCATGGTCTGGTAAATGGTCTTGTCGATGTTGAGCGTATCCTTGGGTCCGGCGGGCACCATGTGACGCAGACGTGTGAGGGCATCCGAGATCTGGGCTGGGCCCAGGCGGGCCTCCAAGGTATAGTCCTTGTAACGCCGTTCCAGCGCCACCTTGATGGCGGATTGATGGCGCGAGGCGCCGCCGACGCGCATGCCGCCCGGGTGGAAGCCCGAGTGTCCTACGGGCGACGAACCGCCCGTGCCGATCCAGCGGTTGCCGCCGTCATGGCGTTCCATCTGTTCTTCGAGACGTTTACGGAAGTAATCTTCGAGCTCCTGGGGGCTTAAACGTTTAACCTCTTCCTCGCTTAAGCCCAGGAATTCCGCCATGACCTTGGGCTCTTTGAGCCATTCCTCGAGCAGGGCCTGGATGGCCCGGTCGATCTCGTCTCCGCTCATGGCCTCCAGATCGGCGCCCTGGAAGAAATGGGCAAAGACCCGGTCATAGGTGTCGAAATAGCGTTCGGACTTGATCATGACGGCGCGCGAGATGCTGTAGAGATCGTCCAGCGAGCAGATGAGACCCTTATCCAGGGCCTCCTGCAGACGCAGGAAACCCGTGGGGGAAAGGGGCACGCCCCGGTCTCTCAGGGTGTAAAAGAATTCGGCGAACATGCTCGCTCCTAAGGACCTAAGTTCTTGAGTCCTCAATAATTGCCGGCATAGCGCTGGGCCGCCTTGTAGTCCTCGCTCTTTTTGAAGAGCACCCCCAGATAGGGGATCTCTTTTTTGGAGAGGTACTGCGGGTCGAAATCGCGGTCCATCAAGATGATCCTGATCCAGTTGATCAGTTCCCGGGTGGCCGGCTTTTTCTCGACGCCTTTGATTTCTCTGAGGCGGTAGAAGGTCTCGATGCAGGCCTCGCTCACCTTGCGGTCCATGTCCGGGAAATGGGCCAGCACGATCTTGTGCATCATCTCGTGGTCGGGGAAGGCGATATGGTGGAAGATGCAGCGCCCCAGGAACGGATCCGAGAGATCTTTCTTGGCATTCGAGGTGATGATGAGGATCGGCCGGTGTTGGGCGTGGATGGTGCGGTCGATCTCGATGACGTCGAAGCTCATCTGATCCAGCACGTCCAGGAGGTCGTCCTGGAAGTCCGTGTCGGCCTTGTCGATCTCGTCGATCAGCAGGACCACCTTGGAATCGGCGGTAAAGGCCTGTCCGATTTTGCCCATTTTGATATAGTCTTCGATGCGGCTTACATCACGCTGGGAGTCGCCGAAGCGGCTGTCGTTGAGCCGGGTGAGAGTGTCATACTGGTAGAGGGCCTCCACCGCCTTCATGCTGGATTTTACATTCAGGATAATGAGCGGCATCTTGAGGTTCTCGGCAATGGCATGCGCCAGCAGGGTCTTGCCGGTGCCCGGCTCGCCCTTTAATAAGAGCGGCATCTCCAGCTTGATGCTGGCGTTCACGATCTTGGCCAGTTCGGGATCGAGCACGTAGCTCTGAGTGCCGGTAAACGTATGCTGTTCCATGCTTTTTTGCTCCTCGACGGTTATTAGACCCACTTGCATAGCACACAATCGCGCCTCCAGCAATGCGCAATGAGGTGCCAGGAGGCGTGGAATATCCGCCCATGGACAGGCCTGGTTAAGAGGAAAATAAATCTGGGGACTTGACGGGAGCATGGTGGAGATTATAATAATCAACAGCACCAGTAGAAAACTGAATATCACCGCGTATGCCCAGCCCTTCAACCGCGCCAAAGAAAGCATATTTGATGAGGTTTTGACGTATGCAGAAAGGCATCACCCTCGTGGAGTTGATGATATCCATGGCGATAGCCGCGATGCTTGTGCTGGCGGCCTACGGCATGCATGCCATGGGGCAGGAGGTATCCCGTACGATCAGGGACGGCTGGTACTGCATGCAATCGCTGCGGGCCGCCACCCTCCAGCTTGACCAGGACCTGCTGCAATGCGCCCACCTCCTGCCGCAGGATATGAAGGTCGTCATCGGCGAGTCTCAGCTGTTCATCGCCGGCGCGCCGCCGACAGCGGACTATTCCGGACTGAGCTTGACCTCGGGCGATCCCCCACCGTATTATGCCGTGGTCGTGACCCAGACACCGTCCGTCGTTGGGCTTGATACCGTGGATCTTGATAATAATCATGTCCCGGATTTCCGGGCCGATCTCGGTCTGATTACGGATCAAGGCGCTTATGTGATTGCGCATGCCTATGCACGGGGCAATACCTTCGTCCCGGTTCATGGCACTCCGGCCGGGATGATAGGCAGCCGGGCCGTGCCGGCCGTGTACTATGCGCTTAAGGACGACGGCCTTTACCGTAACGGTCAGATTTTGGCCGAAAGGATCGAGCGCTTTGAAGCCCGTCGGGAAGGCTCCGTGTTGAGCATCTATCTGAGGTCGAGCTGCAATGGTACCGCGCGTGAGATACACTATCGCTATCCGATCGGATGACCGCGCCTATGTGCTGGTGATGGTCCTCATGTTCCTGGTGATCATCCAGGCCATGGTCCTGGTGACGGCCGCCGTGGCGCGTTATACGCTCATGTCCAGCTCATCCTTTCGCTCGCTTTTGAATCAGCCCGATGAGCTCTTACTTGGTGAAAGCCAGGTTACCCGCATGGTGCTCGGCGCCCCCGAAGGATGGGACCATGCTTGTTTCCTGACCGAGATCAAGGTGAGGAACAACGGCAATCCTCTCCAGATGCAGACCCTGACATGGCGGGCTATCGTGGGAGAACAGCCATATGAACTTATCACCGATATCAATCTCGCATCGTTGAGACCCTACCTGCTGGTTTTAGTCGACGACTCGGAGAGCTTTGGCTGGTCGAGCGGTCGGTTTTATGACGATGAAGGTATCTACGTGAAACACCCTTCCGCCGAGGTGTCCGAAGCCGTTTTTGATCTTGAAGGACAAGCGTACGTCGAACGCGACGGGGATATCTATTTCCGGGGCGCTTACGGCAATACCATGCTGAAAGCGCCGTTTGCCGATTTTTATGGCGGCGCCATGCCGAGCTCGACGTACTACTACCCCCTTCTGGCGCGTCTTATCGATCAGACCGATCTGTGCGAGATCGCCCTGTCGACTACCTCGCGCGGGCTTATCCAACCTTTCACGCATGACCGCGCGGCGCTCGCCGCGGCGTTCGAAAACCTCCATCTGGCCACCGGGGAATCCAAACTTTCCGAGAATCTCTACCAAGCACTCACAGCCTTTCCCGCCGAATGCGTGACGGACAAACATGTCCTCTATGTCACCGACGGCTTGGCCGTTGGTGACGGCAATCTCCCAACCGCCATCCAGGATTTCGATCATGACGGGAATCCATTGGACTGCTACTGTGAAGGCATGGGCTCGCATTGCCTGGATGATGTGAGCGCCTATGCGGCCTCCACCGAAATCAAGGTCCACACCATGGGGCCGCGCACGGATTACCTGCTGCAGGTGGCCCAGCGTGGCTCCGGCGCTTACCTGCCAAGTCCTGAGGACTTCATGCGGCCATCCCCCTTTGCCACCCAGATGCCCGTGCTGGTCTACAATGAGCTACTGTCCCTTACCAACACCTCCGGCCGTTTTGGCTCCGCCTGGTTCGAAACCGAAGGCGCCGCCTATTATACGGTCGATGCCGGCTCCCAACTGGCACCCGTGGCGCCGTTTGCACCCGCCGGGCCGGCGGCGAGCAGTTTTGTGGATGGTACGACCCTGTACCTCAGCACGAGCAGGGGTTGCCTGCTGGCGATCGATCTCATCACCCGGCGGCTGACCTGGGCCATAAGGGGGATCGGCGGCCGTATTTGGGTCCGGGACGGTATGATCCTGGCAGGGCCGAACACGACCGGACAATGCGCGTGTCTCCTGGCGACCCCCGAGCTCCGATGGATGTATGCGGGCGACATCGCCGCGGTGTCGCGTTCCATGGCCTACCTGGCCAAAGACAAGCGCATCGTGGGCATCGATATGAAGAGCGGCATTGCCATGCATGCCTTCAGCGCGGCCGAAACTATCAGCGCGCTGCGGTATGACCCCTGCCAGGGCGTCCTGACGGCCGGGACCGCAGGCGGGTCCATCTTATTCTTGGACCAGGACCTTACCGGGGGCGCGACGGTTTCGACCTCTCTGGCGGAAAAGATCATCGAGCTGCGCAGCTTTCATTATCGCAAGCGCGTCATGGTAGTAGCGCTCAGCGAACACCATATGGTCGGCGCGGACGCCACCGGAGTCATATGGACGGATTCGCTCGCTACGGGTACGCCCCTGCAGGCCGTTGTCATGGATTCCAAGATATACCTCACGATCTGGGAAGAGGACTCCGGTTGCGGCGGGATCGATACGGGCACATCGGTCCTGCGCATCCATGATGCACCCACCGGGACCATGCTCTCGCAGGAACAGCTGCTGCCGGGCCGGGTCTTCGGGCCGTTGCTCGACTTTTCATCCGGCCGCATCATCTACGCCAATTCCGCTATGGCCACGCACGAACTCGATGTATCCACCTTGTCCGGCGTCAAAACTAGTCCGCTCGGGACAAGGTATAAGCGCTTGTAAAGGGGATCGAGCGCCGGTAGCTATATGCGGAATCCCTTAACGAGTTTCTCCAACCCTTCGACGCTGGTCTTGAGTTCGTGGCCTGTGGACGAGAGCAGTTGCGCCAGCTTGGTATTGCTGTGCATGATCTTTTCGGAATGGGAGATCATTTCGGAGATGTGCTCGACCCCGGAGGCCTGTTCGTTGAAACGTTGCGTAAGATCGGCAATGTTCTTCACGATATCGGCGATATTCGCGACCACGCCTTCAAAGAACGCCGAGGTGGCCGACACGAGATCCATGCCCTTGCGGGTCGACTCTCTGCTGTGCATGGTGATCTGCTGGATGGTTTGCGAGGATGTCACGGTTTCCTGCGCCAGATTGCGCACCTCGGAGGCCACGACCGCGAACCCTTTCCCCGATTCGCCGGCGCGCGCCGCCTCGATCGAGGCGTTCAGGGCCAGCAGGTTGGTGCGGAAATTGATTTCATTGATCACTTCGACAATCTTCCCGATCTCCATGCTGGAGGTATCGATGGCCTGCATGGTCTCGGTCACATCCCGAATCAGGGCCACGCGGCTGTTGATCGTGTCTTTAAAGGCCTGCAGGGTTGATTCCACCTGAGTCACATCGGCATGGCTGTGCTGGATGAATTCGCTGATGTTTTGGAGCGTCCGGCCCGTGTCATCAATCGATTGGGACTGTTGACCGGTCCGCGATGCCAGGGCCTCACTGTTAGCCGCCAGATCTTGGGAGGCCTTTGATATGCCGTGGGCCATGACGGTGACCTCGCCGATAATTTGATGCATGACATCGAGGAACTCGTTGAACTTCCGTGCAATCATGCCGATCTCGTCCGTGGAGCTCACGGGTATGCGCGCTGTGAGATCCTCCGAGGCAATGATAGCACCCATGTGCTTAAGCAGCAGGGTGATCGAAGAGGTAAACCTGTTCAGCACCAGGATGATCACAGCCATGCTCAAGAGGAATACAACCGCGCCCAGGAGCAGGGACTTAATCAGGCTCTTGGTAAGCAGCGCCTTGATATGGCTGATATCCATATCGGCCCCGGCGATATAGAACCGGCCGTTGGCCGAGTGCATCGGCAAGAGGATGGAACGAAAATGGCCGTATTTATCAACCGTATCCTCAAAATAGGGTTTCTTATCCACAAACGCCTGTTTGAGACGCGGTGAAGCGTCTTCATACTCGGTCATAAAAACATCGTAGGAACTTTCCTTGAGCTCCTCGTCGGTGGCGCTGGAGGAGGTGATGAAGACCTTGCCCTCGTTCATGACCATGGTGTAGAGATAGGTGAGCTTCAAACTTTTCGTGTATCCCGAAAGGGTCATAACGTTCTGGAGATGTTCAGAGGCGGAAAGCGTTGTCCGATCTTGCAGGTCCCGCGCCAGAATGTAGGGTACGGCGGAGGCGCCGGCGTACAGACGATCATCAATGTTCTGTATGATGGCGGTTTTGTGAACCTGATAGTTATAGATCGTAAATGCTATGATTGCAGCCGCATTAATGAGGATGATGGTGACGAGGACCTTGGCCCGGAAAGAAATGCTGGAATGCATACATATCTCCTCATGACGCTTTATTGAACACGTGCATGTCCCCCCAGAGGGGCGATGGGTTTTTATAAAATTGCATGTGGACGTTATCGGAAAATGGGGCCTCGAAAATGAAGGGCAATTTTTCTCACGCAAACGTTCGGATTATTCTTGTTCGTCTGCTTTTTAAGCGAGGGTTCTCCTTGACTCATCGGTTGCATACTGCTAGGGTTTCCCTATGTTAGATATGAAATTTATCCGGCAAAATCTGGACCTGGTGAAACAGTCTTTGGCCAATCGGGGATCGAGCGCTGATCTGGAAAAGCTCATCGATCTCGACAACAAGCGCAGGGCTATGATCCAGGAAGGAGACGAACTCAAGGCCAAACGCAACCAGTTCTCGGCCATGGTCGCCAAGAAGGGAAAGGGCGCGGAGGAGGAGATCAAGGAGATGCGCCGTATCTCCGATGTCATCAAGACCATCGACCAGGATATCAAGGCCTTGGATTCCGACATGGATGCCATCGTGCTTAGCATACCCAATGTCCCCCATGCGAGCGTTCCGGTCGGGTCAACGCCGGAAGACAATACCGAGGTGCGTATCTGGGGCAAGAAGCCCGAGTTCGCCTTCGAGCCCAAGGCCCACTGGGACATCGGCGAGGACCTGGGCATTCTCGATTTCAAGCGCGCCGCCAAGATCACCGGAGCCCGTTTCGCCCTGAACTGGGGTGCGGGCGCCAAGCTTGAGCGTGCCATCTTCAGCTTCATGCTGGACGTACATACGAACCACCACGGCTGCACCGAGGTTTGGACCCCGTTCATGGTCAACCGCGACAGCATGACCGCCACCGGCCAGTTGCCCAAGTTCGAGGAAGAGCTCTTCCGCACCGACGATTACTATCTTATTCCTACCGCCGAGGTCCCGGTGACCAATATCTACCGCGATGAAACCCTGACCGAGGAAGACCTGCCCATCAAACTGGTGTGCTATACCCCCTGCTTCCGCCGCGAGGCCGGGTCATACGGCAAGGACACGCGCGGGCTCATCCGCCAGCACCAGTTCAACAAGGTGGAGCTGGTGCGCTTCGCCCATCCTGACCGGTCCTACACGGACCTGGAAGAGCTCACGGCCGACGCCGAAGACATCCTGAAGCGCCTGGGCCTGCACTTCCGGACCGTGTGCCTGTGCACGGGCGATCTGGGGTTCTCATCCGCCAAGACCTATGACCTCGAGGTGTGGATGCCGGGCATGGGCACGTTCAAGGAAATCTCTTCATGTAGCAATTTCGAGGAATTCCAGTCCCGCCGGGGCAATATCCGCTACAAGTCGAACCAGACCAAGAAGGGCGGACTCTGTCATACCTTGAACGGCAGCGGCCTAGCCGTGGGCCGCACCCTGGCCGCCATTCTGGAAAACTACCAGCAAGCGGACGGTACGGTCAAGGTGCCTGAGGCGCTGGTGCCCTACATGGGGCTTGACCTGATCAAGCCGATACGTTAAAGAATGAAACGCTGGAGGGATGGCCGAGCGGCTTAAGGCGGCGGTCTTGAAAACCGCTGTATCGCAAGATACCGTGGGTTCGAATCCTACTCCCTCCGCTTTTGTATAGATAGATGGAGAGATGGCCGAGTGGACGAAGGCGTTCGCCTGCTAAGCGAATGTACTCCGTAGAGGGGTACCGAGGGTTCGAATCCCTCTCTCTCCGCCAACCCCATCGCTTGCCAAAGGCATGAACCATAGCGGAGGTGACCCATGCGCGTTATCCCCCTTGGTAAGACCGGCCTCACCGTTTCCGAACTCGGGTTCGGAGGTATCCCCATCATCCGTCTGGATTTTGGTTCGGCGGTCAGCGTCTTGCGCCGTGCCTATGAACGCGGCATCACCCTCTACGATACCGCCAACGCCTATCGTGATAGCGAGGCCAAGATCGGCAGTGCCTTTGAGGGTATGCGCGCCGATGTGGTCCTGGCCACCAAGACCCTGAGTCGGGATGCAGCCGGTGCTTTGGAACAGCTTGACAACAGCCTGCGCATGCTCAAGACGGATTACATCGATCTCTTTCAGCTGCACCAGATCGCTCAGGAGAGGGACTGGGAGATCGTGTGCGGGCCTGGTGGGGCCTTGGAGGCCCTGCACAAAGCCCGGCAACAGGGGCGCATCCGGCATCTCGGCGTCACCTCCCACAACTTGGACATGGCGGTCAAACTGGTGAAAAGCGGCGTGTTCGCCAGCATCCAGTTCCCTTTCAATTTCATTGAACAAGCCGCGCAGGACGAGCTCTTCCAGGCAGCAACTGCCGCCGGCATGGGCATCCTGGCCATGAAGCCCTTTGCCGGCGGGGTGATCGACAATGCGGCCATTGCCTTCAAGTATTTACGCCAGTATCCGGAGGTTATCCCGCTGCCGGGCTTCGATACCCTTGAGCGCGTGGACGAGGTGGCGGCCTTCTATGATACCCCCAATACTATCACGCCGGCCGACCTTGCGCGCATGGATCAGTACCGCCGCGAACTGGGCAAACTGTTCTGCCGGCGCTGTGAATATTGCCAGCCCTGTCCGCAGGGGGTAATGATCACCGCGGCCATGGGCTATAAGATCATCGCCAGCCGCATGTCCGACAAGGTGGCGGTTGAATTCGCCCGCTTGCCCATGGAGAGCGTGCTCAAGTGCACCGATTGCAAGGAGTGTATCGAGCGCTGCCCGTACCAACTTCCGATACCGGAAATGCTTAAGGCCCACTATGATCTCTACGAACAGCATCGCGCCAAGCTAAAGGCAGATTAAACGCTATTCATCGTCGGCGATCTTACGGCCGCGATACCTATCATAATCGGGCACCAGGCGGATATAGTCGTCGTCCATCAAGGGCGATGAAATGATGAAGTCCGCGCTGGCCAGATTGCAGGCAATGGGGATGTTCCATACCACGGCCATACGCAGGAGCGCCTTGACATCCGGGTCATGCGGCTGCGGTTCGAGCGGGTCCCAGAAGAAGATCAGGAAATCGATGTCGTTCTCGGCGATCTTGGCGCCGATCTGCTGGTCCCCGCCCAGGGGACCGCTGTGGAGCTTGCACACCTCAAGACCCAGCTCCCGCTCCAGGATGGTACCGGTCGTGCCGGTCGCATACAAGGTATGGTGCGCCAGGACACTGCGGTTGTAGCGCGCCCAGTCGATCAGGTCCTTTTTCTTGTTGTCGTGCGCCACCAACGCAATCTTCTTATCACGTTCCATGACGATGTGTTTATGATCCATGGCACAGCTCCTTTTCTCGTCGTAGTGTTTACCGGTAACCCTTTATCGATACGTTTTCTGGATCGCAACAGTCTGGATCAGGCCGCGAGCTTTCCATATCCGCCCCTAAAGGATTCGCTGTGTTCAATTGCACAATCACACAATGGACCTGCACGGTGTTGGTTTTGAGGAAGCAGTTGAAAGAGGGGCCGTCGCCGTATTGATAGGCAATAAACCGGAGTCGGCCCTCAAAGGTTGTGCCCGGCGGCGATGATCGATAGGTCGCGGCCAAAGGCGGGTCGGTAAAATCGTTTGCTGCTATGCCTACCAGATGCTTGTCAGACGTATGAAACCGGAAAACCAGTCGAGGCGGTTTGGCTCCTTCGGGTAGAGATTCCAATACGGACGGTGGTGGATAGCAGCTTACGGTCAGTTCCTGCTCGTCACCACTGCCGGACTTGATCAAACGGCAGGCGCTGTCGGTTGTCAGCTCCTGACCCGGCGTGAAAGTACGGCTCAGAAGCGCGACGGCCTTGCCGCGCTCTTTTTCGGCGCAGATGGCGCAGGGTTCCACGCTGGCCTGGGCCAGCAGGATAAAGGCCTCGGCTGGCAGGTCCATGGCTTGGGCCGTTTGCGCGGTGGCGACCAACACGAGCATGCCTATTAAGCTATGCAGCACTCTTTTTCGCATCATTCGGCAAGCACCTCATTTGTTCCGCCGGCATAGCGCCGGATAAAGGCATCGATCCCGGGTTCATAGACAGACAGGGAATCGATGAAACCCTGATTGTGCGAGCCCTTGATCGCCAGGAAGACCTTAGGTCCTTCAAGGGTTTCAAAAAGCTTCCGGCCGTGCGCAAAGGGTATGATCTCGTCCTCCGAGCTATGGATAATCAAGGTTGGCATCGTGATCTGCTCCACATAGCGCCGCGTGTCATAGCGATATTCGGCAAATACCCAGGCCGGCAACCAGGCTATATGAGCATGCGCCACTTCTAGCACCGAGGTGAAGGCGGATTCGATGATGAGCAGCCCGGTGGGATGCCGTGCGGCCGTGCGGGCCGCGATGGCGCCGCCCAAAGAACGGCCCCAGATGATAAGCTGCTGGGGGGCGATCTTCCGCTCATGTGTCAGGTACTGCCAGGCGGCCTCGGCATCCAGATAGGTCCCCTGTTCGGACGGCTTGCCCTGGCTCCTGCCGTACCCCCGGTAATCGAAGATGAGGGCAGAAAGCCCCAGCCGTTTGAAGACCTTCAGCGTTTCAAGATAGTAGCTGACATTGCCGCCGTTGCCGTGGCAGAAGAGCACGGTCGCACGTGGGTTTTTTACCGGCACCCACCAGGCGTTGATGTTCACCCCGTCCGACGTTTCCACGGTTACATCCGTATAGGCCAGACCCACCGAGCTGGGGGTAATGCGTATATCCAGCTCCGGGTAATAGATATACGATGCTACGCACCCGGGCAGAGCCAGGACCAGGAGGCCGAGCACGATGAGTATGATCCGCCGGCGCTCGAACATGGATGCTCCCTTAGAAGAAAAGGTTCCAGGCCAGCTTGGCTTCGGTCTCATAGAATCCTCGCGTCTTGCGCCGCGTAATATCGAGCCCTACGCTCTGATTGGTTGTGATGGTATAGTTTTGCTGCAGGCCGGCCTCAAAGGCGTTGAAGCTATCCCCCAGGCCGTAATAGATGTCGCGGCCGTACAGATGAACCTTCCAGCGCGGCAGGGGATTGGCCAGCATGCCGGCGCTGCCTCCAGCGCCCAAGGCGTAGTTCTGTTCCAAGGCGCCGCTCACATTGAGTCCGGTCTCCATCATGGCATACACCAGCCCGAAATACGTGGTGGAAAGCGTCATGCCTCCCCCGGGATTGATCTGGTAGACCAGGTGGTCTTTTTCATCTTCGCCCGTGATGCGCTTCAGGCCGGTGGAGATCTTCCAGGACACGGGACGGAAGAATTTGCCCCGTGGTGCCAGCGAGACGATATCGATGAGATCCAGGCTCTGCAGGGAGCCCTTATGGTCCTCGGGATACCAGCGCAGCGCCAGGTCGGTGAAGATGAGCTGGGCGCCTTTTACATAGCCGTCATCGTTGTCCATCAGGCCATGGTACACCGGCCTGATCCGCGTTTCCACATAGGCATCGTCGCCCTTGATGCCTGAGCTTAAGGCCAGTCGATTCGAGCGATGTCCCTTGTCAGGCTGAACCGGTGGCGGAATCTGCTTTGTGAAGTCGTCGGCGAAGGTGCCGAGTTGACTGCGCAGCTTCAGGGTCCGGATGTAACGTTCCTGATAGGTGGCTTGCGGCATCAGACCCTTGGTGTACAGGTACTGCAGGTATTCGACGGCCAGATCGACGGTCCGGATCTTCTCCGCGCTGGGGGCGGACGGGTCGGCCTGGACGGCTTCAGAAACCGTCCCCTTAGCCAGCCCCATGGCCATGTCCTGCTCGGTATCGGTTAGCCCGGCGGCCAGATATTTGATTTTGGTGGTGCGCGAGGGTCGATAGGCCACACCTTCTATGAAACCCTGCCGGTCGATGGCGCGCACCGAATCCAGCGGGATCAGCCAGCCATGCGTTTCATCGGTGAGGCGCACCCCCGGACGGGCCGCTTCCAGGAGGAAGTACAGGGCATAGGAACAGTTTTCGTCGAAGAAATAATAATCGGAGGCGATATGATCCAGCTCGCGGATATGCAGCATCATGCGCCTGATTTCAGGTTTGGTAAGATTGAGCGGGTACTCCCAGATATCGCGGTGATCGATATCGCTGTATTCCTGCAATTTGGCGTAATACGGCATGATCGAGAAGTAGCCGGGGTAAAGACCGGTGAGGCCCTTAACCGCGAAAAAGGGGCCGAAGGTTTCATTGGCAAAGGCCGAATACGTGACCGCATAGGCCAGCAGTTTGCTCTTGTTGGCGGTTTCAATGGTCAGGAGGGTGTGGCCGAACATGGAGGCCGGGCCGTTCAGGTGGGCCATGGGAAAGACCAGGACCACGGACTCGGGCTGCATCTGTTGCATGAATTCTTCAAAAGAAGCGCAATCAGCTTGCGCGATGCGACCGGGGTCTATGTGCAGATGATCTCTCAGCCATTCGTAGCGGGCCGCGAACCGGCAGACGGCGGCTTGTTTACCTGCGGGCGGCTCTTCGAAGAAGGCCTTGAGCGTAGCGTTGAGTTCCGCTTCGGGATTGGTTTTGCCGTCTGGCGCCAGGAAAAAGGCCGGGTCATCGACCAGGCTTGTATACCCATGGAAGCCCTTTTTATAATGCATGAGAATGCGCCAATAGGGGTCTTCATGTAGTCTTTGCTGGGCCGCAAGGGCAAGGAGTTCATCCAGATAGGCTGTATCCTGACCGAATGCGCACGGAATGCCGGTGGCAATGAAAAATAGAATCACCAATGCGAAGGAGATACACCGGTGATATCTCCTTCGCACGTGTTTCAACATCAAGCGTAAGCTACATCAGGGTTTCGATGTTCTTCAGCACATCCGCGCTGGTGACATTCGAGGAGGGGTAGATCGCCCCGAAATTGTTCTGCAGCTTGGAGTAGAAGGTGTCGCGGCCGGTTTCCGGCACTTCCATAAGCACGGCCAGGGTATTCAGGTATTCGCCCTGTCCCTTGGCGATGTCATTGGCCAGATTGTCCATGTTCTGGGCGACATAGGTGTTGAGCCGCTCGTTCATGGCAAATGACGTGGCCTTTTTGCAATCAACCGTGCCCGTGGTAATACCGAAGGTCTGGTTGCCCAAGATGCCATTGGTGGTTACGGCCAGGACCTGGAAGAGCAACCCATCATGGCCTTTCATGATCATCGTCCCTACACCGCATCCCGTATTCATCTGGCCGGCGAAGGAAACCGGAGGGGCCACCATCATAAGACCGACCAATACCAATACCGCCATGAATCTCTTCATACTTTGTCCTCCTTATATAAATTTTTATGAAACCGGGTCTCACAGCTTTCATGAATATGACACCCTGTTTTAATATTAAGGAAGTGGCCGAAAGTCAAGGCATATACAAAACTGGCTCGCAGATTCATGGACGCGCGATTCTCAAGTCCGGAGCATCCTCTCCGATAGGTATATGGTAGGTCAAACGGAAAAGATATCAAGGACGGTAACGGAGGTCAGGGATGACAAAACGCGAGATCATCAGGGTCTTGATCATGAGTCCGTGCTACCTGAACATGCGGCTTAGGGAACGGGCCCGGCTCATCAAAAGACTTATCAAGCAGGGCACGGTTCAGAGCATATCATAGGGATCGACATCAATCTTCATCTTTACATGGCCGGGGATCTTGGTCCGCTCCAGGTTAGTAAGCGCCCGATGCAGCGTGGCGCGTCTCTCGGCGGTCAAGAGGATATGCCAGCGGTGCCTGCCCCGCAGCTGTCCCAGGGGTGCTAAGGCAGGACCCATAACCTTGAGTCCCGGCAACGTAAGGGTCTTGGTGATCCGTTTCACGGTCTGCTCCAGGGGCGCTCCGTTAAGGGATGAAAACACGCACCGCGCCATGTAGGCAAAGGGCGGTAACCCCGCTTGGCGGCGGCTGGACTCCTCTTCCTTGAGCAGGGCGTCATAATCATAGCGCGTAATGGCCATAATCACCGGGTGGTCCGGGATCAGGGTCTGCATGATTACGCGCGTGTCCGGCCTGGTCCTCCCGGCCCGGCCGGCCACCTGCACCACCTGTTGAAAGGTGCGCTCGACCGCGCGGAAGTCCGGTATATTGAGGAGCTGTTCGGCCTGCATGACCCCCACCAAAGTGAGGTGCGGGAAGTCATGGCCCTTGGAGATCATCTGCGTACCCACGATCACGTCCACGCGCCGTTCGCGGATGTCATTCAAAGCCGCCCCCAATTTGCGCGGGGATGAGATCTCGTCCGAATCCATCTGTAGGATGCGGGCCTGGGGAAGATTCTGGGCCACCTCGGCCATGACCCTTTCGGTGCCCAAGCCCAGGGGGCGCATATCCATGCAGCCGCAGGCGGGGCAGATCTCGGGTACCGGTAAGCTAAAGCCGCAGTAATGGCAAACGGCCGCCGAGCGGGATTTGTGATAGGTGAGGCTCTGCGAGCAGCGTGTGCAGGTCAGGACCTTGGCGCAGCCGGGGCAGACCATGGCGGCGGAAAACCCGCGCCGGTTGATGAACAGCAGGCACTGCTCGCCTCTGGCCAGCGTCTCATCCATGGCCGCCACCAGCTCCGAGGCCAGGGTTTCTTGGCGTCCGCGCATATCGACCGTAACGATCTTGGGCAGCTCTGCCTGTCCGATGCGGGAGGTCATGGTTAAGAGCGCACTGTGGTGCGTGCGGATGCGCGCATAGGTATCCATGCTCGGCGTGGCCGAGCCTAAGACCACCACGGCCGCGTTGGTTCTGGCCCGCATGATGGCCAGATCGCGGGCGTTGTACGGCACTCCCTCACCCTGCTTATAGCTCCCGTCATGCTCTTCATCCACGATGATGAGGCCCAAACTTTTGAGCGGCGCGAAGATAGCCGAGCGGGTCCCCAGGACGAAGCGCGCCCGGCCCCCGGCCACCTTGAGAAACTCCTTGGCCCTGGTCTTGGGGCTCAGGCCCGAATGGAAGACCGCCATGGCATAGGGGATGCTCTCGCGTATGCGCATGATGGTCTGGGGTGTGAGCGCGATCTCGGGCACCATGTAGATCACCGAACGACCGGCCTTGAGGGCCTGCATGGCAGAGGTCAGATACACCGCGGTCTTGCCGGAGCCCGTGATGCCGTGCAGAACAAAGGATTGGAAGCGGCGCTTTTCGAGGCATGCACTGATGGCATCGATTGCGCGGGTTTGGTCATCGGAATACGTAAGCGAGGTCGGCGCCGCATGGTTTTCCTGGCTGGTGGTCTCGTCGGCATCGGCAAGGCGGCCAGCTTTGCGCAGCAGCGGCGGAAAGGCCAGCGCCAGGCAAGCCCCGATCCCCGCATGGTAATAGCGTGAACACCAGATAAGCAAATCGATGATCTCCTGGGTCACCAGGGGTTCCGGATCGATGAGGCTCAAGATGTCCTTGAGGCCTTCGTCTTCGGCTGTTTTAAGGGCGATCAGCACGCCTACGCGCGTGCTTTGCCTGACCGGGACCAGCGCCCGCATGCCGGAGAGGGGTCGCAAGCCTTCCGGCACCCGATAGGATAAGATCTTCGGGATGGCCCCGAATACAACGATGTCCGCCACCAAGCCCAGCATGCTTGTCAGACTAGCATTGCCGCGCGCGGTGAGGAAGTGAAAACCTCACGCGACGGAAATGTTTGCAGGCCTGCTATTTGAACGTAACCTTGGGCGCCGCTTGTTCGGCTTCAGGCACATTGAAGTACTCGGCCTGGCCGACCCCGGCCCAGGCGGCGAAGAAGCGGCCGAAGAATGATTTTACATAGGCATTGAGCGTTTTTACGGCTTCGTTGTAACGCATGCGTTCCACGGCGATACGGTTTTCGGTGCCTTCCAGGCTGTCCTGAAGCTTGAGGAAAGACTCGTTGGCCTTGAGATCGGGATAGCGTTCCTGAAGGAGTAAGAGGCGCGAGATGGCCCCTTCCATCTCACCGGCGGCCTTGGCCTTGTCGTTTACCGACTGGGCCGAGAAATAGGATTTGCGGGCCTCGGCGATGGCAGTGAAGACCTCTTTCTCATGGGCGGCATAGCCCTTGACCGTCTCGACCAGGTTCGGGATCAGATCGAAGCGCCGTTTGAGCTGGTTCTCCACTTGAGCCCATTGGGCCTTGACCGTCTCGTTCATGCGGATGGCCTGGTTGTATTCGGAAATGGCCGTGCCCAGGATGCCGCTGAGCAACAGGACGATTGCACCCACCGCAATCCAAATGCCTTTCTTCATGATCATACCTCCCTCTCTATCGTTCCGGTTATGAATTTTTTTCAGGGCGCCAGCGCATCACCAGCCGCCGGATGCGCCGCCGCCGCCGAAGCCTCCTCCTCCGCCGCCGCCGAAACCGCCGAAACCACCGCCGCCGCCCAGGCCGCCGCCCCAACCGCCATAATAGCCGCCGGACCAGCGTGATCCGCGCCTCAACCGCCCCCGGCTCAGATTGGAGATAAAACTCAAGAGCGCGATCAGGGCAAAGATCACGACTCCATACTGGAAGTCTTTGGAGGACAAACCATGCGCTTGTCTGGCCGGCATCCCGGTGAGCTGGACGCCGTAGGCCTTGGCGATGGTGTCGATGAGAACGATGCCGGCTTCATAGATCCCGCCGGAGTAATCGCCTATTCTGAACTTGGGAACGAGGTATTCTCTGCCGATGCTGCCGGCCAGGCTGTCTGGGATTTTGTCCTCCAGGCCGTAACCCACCTCGACGCGATAGCGCCGGTCATTGATTGCCACCACCATGAGCAGGCCGTTGTCCTTACCCTTCTGCCCCAATCCCCATGTATGCGCCCGATTGAGGGCATACTCTTCGATGGGGACGCCGTCCGTGGAAGGTACGGTCAGGATGATCATCTGCACGCCGGTCTTCTGCTCCAGTTCGGTCTGGAGCAGTGTGAGTTTCTGCCGCGCCGCCTGGTCGATGACGCCGGCCTGGTCCATGACATACGCCGTGGCCGGGGGGATGTTCTCGGCGGCGTTAACCTCGGGCGGGGCCGACGTAAGGAAGGGACTCAGGAAAAGCACCCCCAGCCGGAGGCATGCGCGCGCAGACCCGGGCATCATGCTGTTACATCCCTGTGATCCGGTCTACGATAAGGGCCAGGGCGTCGGTAAACCGGTAGAGATCCTCGAAGAGGCGTTGCAGATCGGCATAGGTCTGGCGCAGGCGTTTCTGGCCGCGCATGGCCAGGATCTCCTGCACGCTGTCACACGATATGCCGTAGTTGGGTGCGAGAGCCTCCAGGACGGACGTGCGTTCACGGGGCGCCGGCCGGTCCGCCAGGACGATCAATGCCCGCAGCAGGGGGAATAATCCTGTCATCGTGCTCAGCAGGAGATGTATCAAGGCCTCCCGGTCTCCGGCGGCGGAAACGTACCCCCTCGTCAGGTGCACGAGTTTGGACTTCAGTTCCCGCTCGCACTGGATTCTGAGCATGGCCTTCTCGATTATAAGCCCTTCAAAGGCATCCGGACCGTAGATGGTCTGGTGAATGAGCTTGATATCCAGGCATTCAATGGGGAATACATCCAGCGAACGCTTCAGGTTCTCGGTGGTCATGACCAAAGGCGCCCGGATATTTTTCCTGCCGTAGCGCCTGCCCAGGCCGGCCAGGGCATTCAGCACGGTTACACCGACTTCTTTGACCAGCACCACGGTGTTGATATCGGAGACGCCGGCAATGAAGTCGCCGGTTACGACGCTGCCGATCAAGGTGATCGAGTCAAGGCCATCGACCAGCCGCGCCCTGATGTCCGATGCAAAGGCCTGTACGACCGGGGCGACCTCCTTGGGCAGCATGCCCTCATCAACACTGACTTCATGATTCATGGATAAAAATAGTAGCATGCCCAAGCGCGTAAAAGCCATACCAAAATGGCGTCCGCAGGTATGACGGATGAGCGTGAGCATCAGCGGTGTTGTCGCATGGTGGTGCACGCCTTGAAACCCTTGACAGGCAGTGATATTTAGACAATGCTATGGTTCATGGCGCTACGGGAGATATTGGTTTGGCCGGAAGATTGTCTGAAAAAGAAGGCCGAAGAAATCCATGATATCGACTTTCACCTCGTCAGTCTGGCCGAGGACATGGTTCAGACCATGTATGCCGCTCCCGGCGTGGGTCTGGCCGCACCGCAGATCGGAGAATCCAAACGCCTGATCGTGCTGGACCCCCATGCCAAGGAGAGTCCGGGTGATCCCATGGTGGTGGTTAATCCCGTCATAGCCGAGGGTATCGGCAAGGAGTTTGCGGAGGAGATGTGCCTGTCCGTTCCGAACTTTGCGGTCGAGGTTCCGCGCTATACCAAGATCATGATCAAGGGTTTCGATCTGAAGGGCAAACCCGTCGAGATCGAGGCCGAAGGTTTTCTGGCGCGCATCCTCCAGCATGAGATCGACCACCTGAATGGTCAGGTCATTATCGGGTATGCCTCCAGTCTCAAGCGCTCCATCTATCTGAAAAAGGCCAAGAAGGCCAAAAAGGGCAAGGTATGAGACTGGCCTTTATGGGGACCCCCGGGTTCGCCCTGCCGACCTTGCATGCGCTTATCGCATCCGGAGAGCATACGGTGGAACTGGTCGTCACCCAGCCGGACAAGCAAAAGGGCCGCGGCATGAAAATGCTGCCCCCGCCGGTCAAGGAAGCGGCTGAAGTTTATGGCCTGCCGGTCAAGCAGCCCGAGCATCTGAAGCACAATGCCGAAATGGTTCAGACTCTTAGCCGGTTGGACTTGGACGCCGTGATCGTGGTGGCCTACGGTCGGATCATACCTGCGGAAATGCTTGCCGTAGCACGCCATGGATTCATCAACGTGCATGCCTCGGTACTGCCGGTCCTCAGGGGGGCGGCGCCCATCAACTGGGCCATTCTCAGCGGCTACCCCGCCACCGGGGTGAGCATCATGCAGCTTGATGAGGGCCTCGATACCGGTCCGGTGTACCTCACGGCCTCTTGCCCCATAACGGAAGATGACGACGCCGTGACACTTTCGGAGAGGCTCGCACGGCTGGGGGCTGAAAAATTGCTCGAAGTCCTGGCGCTGATCGCCGCAGACGATATCCGTCCGGAACCTCAAGAGCATGCCCGTGCCACCTATGCCCCGCTCCTGAAGAAGGAAGACGGTCTCATCGACTGGACCAAGGATGCGCTTACGATTGAGCGCATGGTGCGCGGGCTTGTGCCCTGGCCGTGCGCCTTTACCGGTATGGGCGGGAAGGTTCTGCGCATCTGGAAGGCATCCTACCGTCTTCAGCAGCATGACTGCAAGCCCGGCACCCTCATCAAAGATCATGGCTTAAGGATTGCCTGTCATGACGGATTCATCATCCCCGCGCTCTTGCAGCTTGAGGGAAAGCAGGTACTGGATATGCATGCCTTCGCCAACGGGTTGAGGGCGAATAAGATCATGCTGGGAGAATGAAATGATCATAGCACCGTCGATCCTGTCCGCCAATTTCGCCCGTCTGGGCGAAGATATCCACACCGTGGTGTCGGCCGGGGCTGAGTGGGTGCACATTGATGTGATGGACGGCATCTTTGTGCCCAACATCACCATCGGTCCGGTGGTGGTCAAGGATATCCGCGCCGTGACGGACGCCTTTCTGGATTGCCATCTCATGATCGCCGAACCGGAGCGCTATATCGAGTCCTTTGCCAAGGCCGGGGCGGACGGCATCACCGTGCATGCCGAGGCCACCCATCACCTCCACCGCGCCCTGGGTATGATCCGGGAACGCGGACTCAAGGCCGGGGTCTCCGTCAATCCGGCCACCCCGCTGGAGGCCTTGCCCTATTGCCTGGACCTGATCGACCTGATCCTGATCATGACCGTCAACCCCGGTTTCGGCGGCCAATCGTTTATCCATGCCGTGACGCCCAAGATCAAACAGGCAGCAAGGCTCATAGACGGCCGAGGCATCATCCTGCAAGTGGACGGCGGCGTGGATATGAACAACATCACCATGCTGCGCGACCTGGGGGTGACATCCGTGGTAGCAGGCTCCAGCATCTTTGGAAGCCAGGATCCGGCCTGCATGGTAAAGGAGCTTATCAAACGTGCCGACACTCAGGTCTGCTAGCACCCTTATCGGTTTGATCGTGCTGCTTGGTCTGGGCGGCTGCGCCCATATAGCCGCGCCCTCCCCGAGCGAAAAGGCGCCGATAGAAGCCCCAGGTCCCTACCTGAACATGATGCTGGCCCGTTATGCCGAGTTGGACGGCGACACCAAGGAGGCCCTCGATCTCTATGCCACGATCGACGATCCTTATGCCCAATACGCCATGGCTCGGATCTATTACAATGCCAATGATTTCAACAAGGCCCTGGACATCGTGGACAAACTCCTGGCCGCCGGCGCCTATGTGGAAGATGCCCTGGACATCAGGATGCGGATCTATGCCCGTACCGAACGGTGGGACGAGGCCATCAGCGACGCCGAACGCCTTCTTAAAAAATATCCCGATAACAAGAACCTGCGCATGCATCTGGGCCGTCTCAAGCTCTTCAAATCCGACTTCAAAGGCGCGCGCCAGGCCCTGACCGCTAAACCCATAGATAACGAGGACTATGAAGCCTTGTACCTGCTGTCGAAGGCCTGCCTTGGAGAGCGCGACCAGTCCTGCGCGCGTAAGGCCCTGGAAAATGCGGTCGAGGGCGGTGCGGATTTCAGCCCGATCTATACGGATCTCGGCAAGCTCTACGAGATGGAAGGCCGCTACGAAGAGGCCGAGGAGGTATACCTCAAACTGCTCGACCTCGATCCTGAAAGCAAGGAGGCGTATGCGGCTCTGGTCGACCTCTATATCGCCACCGGCCGCAACCTGGACGCCATTACCGGGCTCAGAGCCCTCCTGGAGCTGAGCCCCCGCAAGGAAATCCTGCACAAGCTGATCATCCTGGAGCTCGACAACAAGATGTTCGCCGATGCCCTGAAGCACCTGAAATCCCAGAAGACGTTATCCAATGAGGATCTGCAGTACCTCGCCATTGCCTATGCGGGCTTAAGGCGCTGGGATGAAGCGCTTGACGCCGTGGAAAAGATACCGCCCGAAGGCCCCCTGGGATGCGATGCCGTCCAGCTCAAGGCCTCCATCCTTGAGGACATGGGACGTTCGGACGGCGCCCTTAAGGAACTGAAAGCGGCCTGGGGCAGGTATGCCAACGATGGGACCTGTAAGGAGGTCGGCTATCGCCTGGCCACGGCCCTGGAAGAGAAAGGCCAGCGTGCGGACGGCATGTCCGTGGCGCTTAAGCTGTTGGAACAGGATCCGCACGACGCCATGATGCTGAACTTCATCGGTTACGTGTGGGCCGATGAAGGGCGTTCGCTGGACAAGGCGCAGGCCATGATCGAAGAGGCCTTGAAGCAAAAGCCCGATGACGGTTTCATCCTTGATTCCATGGGTTGGGTCATGTTCAAGCGCGGCCGCTACGCCGAGGCGGCACGGTACATGGAGCGGGCCTTGTTGATGTACGGAGACGACCCCATCATTAACACCCACATGGGCGATATTCAATGTGCCCTGGGGAATGTCGACCGCGCGCTTGATTATTACCTCAAGGCACGCGTCAATGCCAAGAATCCCGACAGCGCCCTGGAGCTCAAGATCACACGGATTGTCAAGAATCCGAAAAACAGCGGGTGCAAACATGACAAATGAGGCTAGAGTCGGACTGTTCGTGTTCATCGTCATCGGCATCTTCGTGGTACTCTCGATGAAGATCGGTGAGCTCAGCTTCAACAAAAAGGCCACCTATCCGATGTCCATGGTTTTTTCCTCGGTGGAAGGCTTAAAGCCCGGATCGAACCTGGAGCTCGCCGGCGTGGTGGTGGGCAAGGTGACGCGGATTCAACTCAATAAAGATTATTCCGCCACGGTCTCCGCCGATGTGGATGAGGACATTATGCTCCCGATCGACAGCACCGCCTCCATCAGCACCAAAGGCGTCCTCGGTGATAAAATCATCACGCTTTCACCCGGCATGGCCAAGTCCTACCTTAAACCCAACGGCAATCTGGCGCGTACGGAGATGCCGCCTTCCTTGGATTACCTCATGACCCAACTGGGCGAGATCGCCACCAATTTGGCCGATCTCACCTCGTCGCTCAATACGGCCTTAGGCGGCGAGGAAGGCCTGTCCAATCTGCGCGGGATCATGGAAAACCTCAACGCCCTGACCTTCGACCTGAAGACCCTTGTGGCGGATAATCGTGACCAGATCGATACCACCATCGCCAATATCGACACCACCAGCGGCAATCTTGCTCTCTTGACCGGCAATCTCAACCAGGCCAGCGAAGGGATCAACCGCATCGTGGGCAATGTGCAGGCGGGTCAGGGAACCCTGGGAAAACTGGTGACCGACGAACAGCTCTACACATCCCTCACCGAAACTACCACCAAGCTCCAGATGCTCACGGATAAGATGGTGGAGGATAACAGCATCGCCCTGCTGCTGAGCGACAACACCCTGTATTATGATCTCTTGGCCGCGGCCGATAACCTGAAGCTGGTCAGTGAGCAGATCGCTTCCGGCGAAGGCACCCTCGGGCGGCTGGTCAATGACGATGAACTCTATCGCTCGTTGATCGAAGCGGTCAGGAGCGCCAACAAGGCGGCCCAGGGCATTGAGGAACAGACCCCCATAACGGTCATGGGCACCGTCATGGGGTTGATCTGGTAGGATGCGTTTCAGGTATCCATGTCTCGTCGCTGCCTGGCTGGTGTTGGGTTTCGCGCCAGGCGCCCTGGGCGCGCAGCTCAATTTCGCCCCGCTGGTCACCTACACGTCGGATAAGGAGGGCTATACCTGTACGGTGCTGGGGCCTTTCCTGGAATTCACCTCGGAACACAGCGCGCTGCGTCCGCTTTTTTATAAACAGAAAGACAGCCTGGAAGTCCTCTATCCCTTGGGCCGATTCACCACGCTTAGGTCACGCTTCATACCCCTGTACCGTTCCCAGTCCGAACCGGATAAGTCCGATTCGCATACCGATCTTTTTCCTGTTTTCTGGGGTGAGCATGTGGGCCGGAAATACGGGGGCGTGTTTCCCCTTTACGGGACACTTCTGCACCGCTACGGCATGGATGAAGCCCACTTTGTCCTGTGGCCGCTCTATCAATCCAGCACCAGCGGCGATGTGCACAGATATTCGGTACTCTGGCCGATCTTCACCTACAGCCCCGGCCGGGAATACAAGGCCTTTCCCCTCTACGGATATGAGCGTTCTGAGGACGAGAAGCACCACTACTTCCTGTGGCCCATTTTTCACCATAAACGTGGGACGCAGAACATGGACGCGGTACTGCCGCTCTTTTCCCGCACCTGGGGAAAAGAAAACGTAAGCATATCGATACTCTGGCCCTTCTTCACCTACAACCGGGACGACGCTTGGGGGCTGACCAGCATGGACATGCCCTGGCCGCTGGTGCGGTATGCCACCGGACCCTATGAAGAACGGCGCATATTCCCGCTGTATTGGTCCAAGACCCAAGGCCCGCAGAGCGCACGCAAGACGATTCTGTGGCCGATCTATTCGATGCACTCCGTCTCCGATCCCGAGAAGGGCTTTGCGGACACAACGACCAGAATTTTCATCCTGGTTTCCCGCAGGCATGAGACCAAGCAGGGACGGACCACCACGACCCTGCATGCCTGGCCGATCTACTATGCCTATGCCGGTCAGGATACCAGTCGTTGGCGGTTCCCTGACCTTATCCCCTGGGATGATGAGGGTTTTGCAAGGAACTGGCTGCCGCTCTTGACCTTGGCCTCAGGCGAAAAGACCCAGGCTGGGTCCCAGGTGGATATCCTCTGGCACACCTTGACCTACGCCCGCGGCGCCGATCGTGTTCGCGCCGCATTATCCTTTCTCTTCTCGTACGAGCATGCCCGTGATTCTCGGCGGATCGGATTTTTAAGCGATTTGGTCAGCTTCACATGGGGTCAGCCCGTTCTGGAGCCATCAGGCGAGGCGGCCGGCAAAAGATGATTCCACGGTTCGGACAAAAGCCGGCCTTGGGTTCAAAGAGGAGTGAGGGTCTATGGGGGAAGACTCACTTATTAGTTGAACCCAAGGCTTATTGTATATGGTAATGGTGAAGTCGGCCCAGTCAAGACCCATGCCGAAAAAAATATACAGGCGATTGAAGAACTGGCGCATGCCATCGGAAATGCTATCGCAGCAGCGCTGCGCAAGGAATTTCTTGGGGAGCACTGCGGTCATGCCGGTATCATGCAGATTAACCAGGTCATCAATTTTTTTGCACCGGAAAGCTTCAAGGCGCACCGCTAAGGCGTCATATAAAGATTGGAGGCATGTATGCAATCATCGACAGAACTGAGCCGTCGTAGATTCCTCTGGTATGGCGGGGTCGCGGCCGGGTCCTTGTTGATGCCCCGGCCTGCGTATGCCCGCGTGATACAACCCAGCGGCGGGCTTCGGCAGACCCAACCTCGCAAAGCGCTGGTCGTCTGGTATACTCAGACCGGGCACACCGAACGGTATGCCCGGCTGATCGCCCGGATATGGGAGCGACGAGGTCTGGAGGTGGATACGCATCGACTGTGCTTCGGAGACAAGACGGATGTCTCGGGCTATGATCTGATCGTCATCGGCTCTCCCGTACAGTACCTTGATGTCCCGCAGAATGTCGGAGATTGGTTGGGCAAGATGGGATCACTGCAGGGCGTGGGCGTCTCCTCTTTTGTGAGCTACGGCGGGCAGGGCGACGGTCAGCACAATGCCGCCTTCAGCCTGCTGGCCGGCATGGTAGATAAAGGCGGCGTGGCTTTAGGCATGAAAACCTTCGGGAACATGAGCACGTACCCGCCGACATGGTCCATGGGCAATCAGGCGCGCATTCTGAAATATTGTCACAAACCGGATCAGGCCACCTATGAGGAGGTGCGCGCCTTTGCGACCTCCATGCTCGATCAGTATGCGCGAGGCGTTGGAATTAAAGCCCAAAGCCATGCAGGGTTCATGGGCTTGTTCAAGGGCGATGTTTCCCGGACGCTGTCCAAGGCCACCCTCGGCCGGCACACTATCGACACCCGACGTTGCATCCGCTGCGGTACCTGTGTGAAGACCTGCCCGGTGGGTGCCATCAATCTGGATATCCCCCGTATCGATACCGCACGCTGCATCCTGTGCTTCGGTTGCGTGAACAATTGTCCTACCGGCGCGCATGCTATGACCGTAATGGGTAAGCCGATATATGGTTTTCCCGAATTCCTCAGGCGCAACGGGATCACAATCCTTGAGCCGCCTCTGGACTAAGATTAACAATACTTTTACAATAAGATGGTTAGTCCCCGTGGTATGCATCAAGCGTTTTTATTTTGTTTGAAAAGAGAGGGTCTTATGCATACCACTGTTTTCGATACGCCGATTGTGCGCAGTGTATTTCGTTTGATCTCCGTGCTGTATCTCCGGATATTCGGCTGGCGGGTGGAGGGTCAGCTGCCCGAGCATCCCCGCTATGTGATCATCGCCGCCCCGCATACCTCGAATTGGGATATGCCCATCACCCTATTCATGGCTTTTGCCTTGCGCGTCAAATGCTACTGGATGGGCAAGGACAGTTTGTTCCGATGGCCGTTCGGCGGGATCATGCGCTGGCTGTGCGGCATGCCCATTGACCGTTCCAAGGCCAACAACGTCGTAGAGCAGTCGGTGCAGGCCTTTGCCGGGCAGGAGCGCCTGGTGATGGTCATCCCTCCCGAGGGCACGCGCAAACAGGTCAGATATTGGAAGACCGGTTTCTATCACATCGCCAATAGAGCCCAGGTGCCGATCGTGTTGGGGTATATCGATTATAAGCGCAAAGCAGGCGGTATCGGCCCAATCGTCTGGCCTTCCGGCGATATCGAGGCCGACATGCGGATTATCCAGGGATTCTATATGGGCGTCAGCGGAAAATATCCAGAAAAATCCAGCCTGGCCATGCTGGCCCCCGGCAAGGTAGCCGACCGTACCGGCATACCCGGGGCCTGACATCCTGAAGAAACCTGGAGGGACATCGCCTGTGGGCGAGGTCCCTCCAGCCGTGCTCATGGATTGGTGTACATCCTCTCGATATGATCGCGGTATTTCTCGTTGACCACGCGTCGTTTGATCTTGAGTGTCGGGGTCAGCTCGCCGGTTTCCACTTCAAAGGCCTTGTCCAGGATGGTGAAGTACTTGACCTGTTCATAGCGGGCCAGACCTGCATTGACCTCATCCACCTCTTTGGCGATCAGCCCCTTGATTTCGGGATGCGCCACCAGTTCGGCCGGAGTGGCGTAGGTGATGCCCTTATCCTTGGCATAGCGCTTGAGGCTCTCGAAGTCCGGGATGATCAGGGCGGTCAGATATTTGCGGCCGTCGCCCAGGAGGCAGGCCTGGTCGATATAGGGGCGGGAGATTAGCGCCACCTCGATGGGATGCGGAGCCACGTTCTTGCCGCCCGAGGTGACGAACAGCTCCTTCTTGCGGTCCGTGATCTGGAGGAAACCTTCGCTGTCGAACTGGCCGATATCCCCGGTCTTGAAATATCCATCCGGGGTGAAGGAATCGGCCGTATCCTGAGGCTTCTTCCAGTAGGTCTTGAACACCTGGGGGCCTTTGACCAGGATCTCGCCGTCCTCGGCGATCTTCTCCTCGGTATCGTTCATGGCGCGGCCCACAAACCCCGGCTTGACCCGCAGGTTATGGACCAGCGTATAGTAGCAGAAACCGAGCTTCAGCGATCGGATAGGATTTTTGTAGGGTGATTTACCCTTGGAAATGCCCACTACCATAACATCGGCGGTCATGCGCATGATCCAGTCATAAAGCGCCTTGGCGATCCCGCTCTGGGGCTTTTGCATGTAGAGCTCCGGGGCACTGAAATTGATGACCGGACTGGTCTCGGTCAGACCGTAGCCTTCGCACAGCTGGATCCCGAGCGCGCGGAAGAAGACGCAGATCTCCGGGGCCAGCTTGCCGCCGCCGGAGATGGCCAGTACCAGACGGTCCAGGCCCATCTGCTTCTTCAAACGCTCGAAGACCAGGATATTGGCCAGCGAGAACATCAGGAGCTGATGAGGCGCCATGCGCTTGCCTGTCGCCAAACTGTCGACATAGAGTTTGCCTTTGCCCATGGCCCATTTGTAGATGGCTTGGGCCTGTGGTTTGGTTCGCGAAACGGTTGATTGCACGATCTCGTAGATCTTCTCAAATAGGCGCGGGATCGTGGCGATTACCTGGGGTCTGACCTCGCGCAGATCGCGGGACATGCTCTGATAGCTTTCGGCAAAGACGAGCTCCCCGCCCAGGACCAGTCCGGCGCCATGGAAATCGCTGGTGCGTCCGAAGACGTGACACAAGGGCAGATGCACCAGTGACTTGAGGTGCAGATCAGCCTTCTTGGTAAGCTGCATGATCTCGGAGGCCGTGCACTGATGCATGTTGGCAACCCAGTTCGCCTGCGTCAGGACCACCCCTTTAGGCTTGCCGGTTGTGCCCGAGGTATAGATGATGGAGGTGACCTCGTCGGGGGCGACCCGCGCGATCTCCTCTTCCACCGCCTCACGCGTTATTTTCTGGCTCCCCAGCGCCATGGCTTCCGCGAAGGTGTAAACGCCCTCAGGCTTATTGCCGTCCCAGGGCGACATCTGAATGATGACCGGTTGCGCCTTGCCCTGGGTCACCTTGATGGTCATCTGGGCCTTTTCCTGGGTGGAAAGGATCACGACCCTGGATTCGCTGTCCTCCAGCATATAGGCCAGCTCTTCGTCGGAGACCGTGGGATAAAGAGGTACGCCGATGGCGCCGCAGGCCTGGACGGCCTGATCGGCTATGATCCAACGCGGCCGGCTCTCCGAGAAGATGATGACGCTGTCGCCGCGCTTGACGCCCAGGGCCATGAGGCCCCTGGCCAAGTCGATAATCTCATCACGGGTGTCTTTCCACGATCGGGAGGTGAAATGATCGATCGGCCGCCCGTCTTTGTCGAAGCGCGCCGTCAAGAAAGGGAATTTGTCCCCGTATCGCAGCGCCTGGTTATGAAATATCCCGCACAGAGTGTCCGTTCTGTATGCCATGGTACAACCTCCTTGCCATATGATCTCCATCCCCTGTGAGAAAAACGGGGTGGGAGTGATGCAGTTATCTACACATCAAATTCAGGCCGCTATCCTTTTCCGTTCTTGATTTCGTTGTAGAGATTTTTGGCTAGGCGCAAGAAGGCGCGATTTTCCGGTATCTGCTTGTTGACATCCGGGTCGCGGGCCAACAGCTTTTCAAGAATGGCCAAGGCCTCCTTCTTCTTGCCTTTGTAGGCAAGAATGTCCGCGCGAGTATAAGGGATATAGAAGTAATCGGGACAGAGGATCTCGGCTATCTCCAGCGCGTTCATATCCATGTCCAGGGTAATATGCGCGATTTTCATGCCCTTCTCCGTCACCCAGCCGCCGTTGGTGATCATGGTTCCCAAGGTGAGGATTGGTCCGAAATAATAATAGGTACCGTTCTCGCGGTCTGAAAAGAGCAGGGGGGTTAACATGTCCATGAGATACCGGCCCTGGTTGAGCAGGCTTGTGAACTGCACCGAACGTGCCCGGCAGATCTGGTACCAATAATTAGCCGGCATGTAGTTGGGTTGAAGCTTGCGGGCTTTCCCCGCATACGCCATGCCTTTACTATAATACGACAGTCCCTTGGCGTCATGCTCGCCGGTGGACGTGTAGTATTCGCCTAAACAATAGGCGGCACGTGCGGCCCATGTCTGGGCCAGGGCATCGTTAGGGTGCTCCAAGGCGATCTTTTCCATCAGCGCCAGGGCGCTTTGTGATTTGGTGATATCCGCCCGAGTCACCCATAACTGCTGAAAGGCCTGCCACTCGGCATAGTTTTTCATGGCCGGCAAGGCATCATCACTTGGCAGGGGGGCACATGATTTGAGCAATGCCCCATAGTGGCTGAATATGTAGGAGCGGTCGCGGTTGTATATCAACGCATCGACCAGCATCTTGACGGCCATGGGATTTTTGGGGTCCATCTGGCAGGCCTGCGCGGCATATGTTTCCGCCTTCTCGAAATTATCTTCGCAGTCCTTTCTCTCATAGCGAGCCTGCAGGTAATGTACGCGTGCCAGCCAGAGATATGGTTCAATGCTGTTTGAATATTTATCTTTCAGCGGTGTAAGAACCGCAATGAGCTCCGTAAGATTTTTGCCGCCGTAATGATTGGCGTAGAGTGTCTTGACCTTCTCCCACTGGGGATCGCCCCCCGGTAGGGGAGGATCGATATCCCAGGCCTGTGCCTTGGCCGTCCCGGCAAATCCCAGGATACATACACATACGATCAGGGCTGTCGATAAAACCCCTGCCAGATGCCGGATGTTGCGCTTTCGTGCTGTATGTCCGCCGATACCTTCGTACATTGAAACCTCCTCCTAAAGATATTGAAAAGTTCATTGCTGCATCTTCCCCAAGAGAATTGCGCAACGGGCCTAATCGTAATTGCTCCCGCTACAAATGGATGCGGCCTCTTGGAACCGCCAGTGCATGTGCATTATGTTCGGGTTAGAAGAGTTGATTTTTCTATACAGATCCCAGCTTGAAGAGTTCATGCAATGCTCGGGACCGTTTTCGATGCCGTATTTACCCGCCCTTGAAACCGTGAGAAATATTACCATCTCCGGATCGCTTTGGGAAGCGTTATGCATGCTGAGGAAAATGGTTGAGACGGGAATTGTGTGAAATGACTCCCCCGGGGCGCGATGTGAAATATGGTGTACAGCCATTCCCACTCCTCAGACGAAAAAACATCAATGATGTTCAGATAAACCATATGGTAAATACAGGAAGGTGGGCTGGTTTGTCAACTTTTTTCTACGATATCTTTCTGCGAGGGTTGCGATGGCTGGTTTATCTGGCCCTTTGACGTAGCCTTGGCGTAAAATTAAGGCGCTCTGGAGTGCGCGGTTATCACGAGCATCCGATCAAGATCAGAGCCGGGTTTGGATATTGAAAAGGTTGCGATGAAAATACGCCGTAATCGTCGTGCTTGAAATGTTTGACATAGTGGTAAAAATAAGCCATAATGTTTAGAAAATTTATACCTTACAATACCACGAGGAGGGTTGAGATGAAGGAATGTGTTATTATTGATGGCGTGCGGTCCGCCAATTCTCGGGCTCACAACGAGAAGGGCTGGTTCAGGGTTCTGAGGCCTGATGAGGTTCTAACGAAAGTCTACGATGGACTTTTTGCCCGCAATCCAAAGGTCAAGCCCGAGGATATTGAAGCGGTTTTCTGCGGCTGCGCCAATATCACCGGCATGCAGAACGATATCGGTCGACTGGCTTGGCTCGCCGGTGGATATCCTGAATCGGTTCCGTCCAATACGCTGACCATGCAGTGTCCGTCCGGTATGGCGGCGGCCGAGAATGCCGCGCGCGCCATTATGTGCGGCGAGGGCGACACCTATCTGGCGTCAGGTATCGAAGATATGCAGAAGGTTCCCATGGCCATGAACATGGATTTCGCCCCGCGCCTGGCGGAGCGATACAATATCGCGGATATCCCCATGGGTTCAACGGCGGAGAAGGTCGCGGCGCAGTGGAAAATCAACAGGGTCGATATGGAAAATATGGCCTTCTGGAGCCACAAGAAAGCCGACGAGGCCACTAAGGGCGGCAAGTTTAAAAAAGAGATTATCCCCATTGAGGGGCTCAAAGATGATGGAACGAAATTCATGGTCGACACCGACCAGTGGATCCGCGGCAATATCTCCATGGAGCAGATGGCGGCCATGCAGCCAAGCTTTAAAGTTGATGGCAGCGTAACAGCAGCGACATCCTCGCCCCTGACCATCGGTGCAGCCGCCTTACTCCTTATGGAAAGGGGCAAGGCCGATAAGCTGGGCTTATCATATCATCTGAAGTACGAGGCCGGTGTTATTGCCGGTTGCGATCCGACCATGATGGGCATCGGCCCGATACCAGCCGTAAAAAAACTGCTTGCCCGTACGGGCCTGAAGGTGAGCGATATTGACCTGTGGGAATTCAATGAGGCCTTTGCCAGCCAGTCTCTGGCGTGCGTGCGCGAGCTCGGCATCGCCGAGAATGCCCCTTTCAAGAATGTCAATGTCTGGGGCGGCGCATTGGCAATCGGTCATCCATTGGGAGAAAGCGGCGCCCGTCTGATCGTGACCCTGAACAATATCATGAAGACCGACTATCCGGATGCCAAGTACGGCGTCGCCACCCTCTGCGGCGCATTCGGCAATGCCGGCGCCTCGCTGTGGCGTAACGTCAACAAGTAATTCTTGGTGTAATCCTTGTTTTCCGGGGGGCATTGCCCCCCCTTTTTTTCCTATTACCGTTTTCCCTGCTGAAGATCGCTCAAGAGATCCTTGGCCGCCCTCTGGAAACTGCGGTTCTCCGGGATCAGGGGATTGGCATCCGGATTTGCAGCAATAATCTTTTCCAGGACGGCCATGGCCTCTTTTTTCTTGCCCTTATAAGCGAGAATATCGGCGCGTGCATAGGGGATGTACAGGTAATCGGGATACAGGATCTCCGACTGCTCCAGGCCGTTCATTTCAATGTCCAGATTGAGGCTGGCGATAACCATGCCCTTTTCGGTGACCCATCCTCCGTTGGTGATCATGGTGCCCAGGCACAGCACCGGTCCGGCGAAATAGTACAGGCTGTTTTCGCGAGAAGAGTAGAGCAGCGGGGTTAAGAGGTCCATGAGGTAGCGGGCCTTATTCAAAAGGCTCGTCATCTGGATGGAACGCGCCAGATTGATCTGATACCAATAATTGGCATAGACACTTTTCGGCTGCAGCTTGCGGGCCTTTTCGGCGTAATCCATGCCTTTCTTGTAGTATGGCATCGCCTTGGTATCGTGCTCGCCGTTCAAGGTGTAGTATTCACCCAGGTAATATTCCACGCGTGAGGCCCACGTCAGCACCTGAACATTGGCGGGATTCTGGGCGGCCATATTCTCCATCATGGCGATGGCGCACTGGGCTTTGGATATATCGGCGCGTGCTTCCCACAGATTCTTGAACTCGGACCAGCCATTGCCGTTCGTGAGGTCCGGCAGGGCATCCGATATTGGTAGCGGGGCAAAGGATTTGATCAAGGCTCCATAATTTTTGGCGATATACTCCCGTTCACGGCTGTAGCACAGCGTATCGACCAGATACTTGATCGCCAGCTGATTCTTGGGATCGATTTTCAAGGCCTGTACGCAGAACTTTTCCGCCTGGTTGAAATACTCATCGCGGTCCGCGCGTTCGTAGCGGGCGTGCAGATAGTTCACGCGCGCCAGCCAGAGATATGGTTCCACGTTGCTGGGATATTTATCCTTCAGCGGTGTCAGTACGTCTATGAGCTCCGTTAGGTTTTTGCCTCCATAATGGCCGGCCCAGAGTGTCTTGATCTTTTCCCACTGGGGATCATTGTTCATTAAGGGCGGATCGATGCCCCATGCGAACGCTTGCGCCTGTACGAGAACGGGTATTGCCAGCATACACAAGCATAGAAGCAAGATGGCCACCCCCTTGTGATTGTGATGATCCGATTTTCCTCCCCTGTTCTTCTCCGGTACAGTAATCCAGACCATGCTGCCCTCCTAATGATCATATTCCGTATGGCCAAGGCCATTGCGGGTCGTGCATCATTCAAAAGGTGTGTCCAGATTCTATCGATAGCATTCCAAGCAGGGTGTGTTTCCGGCCTTGTGGTGACAATCGGCCCCCCTTAAAAAAATTGCAATGTTTCCTAGGAGATTTCAAACATACCCCCGCGCAAATATCGACATAGAGATTCGGTGGGGGCCCTCAAAGACATCATGGATCTTGGGTGCTTAATTATTGCGTTCTGATGTTTGCTCATCTTGAAAATATCCCAGGACTCGGGCAATTTCAAGTTCTTTGTTGGTTATTTTACCCACCGGTTTGCTTGCCGGTATTTATCTTGCCCGCCGTGCTGATGCCGGCGTTGCTTCTCCACGGGGTTTGTTTTCCCCGGTTCCCTGCAGGGGCAGCCCTGGACGATAGGATTACCCCTGCAGGGCAGGGACAGGAGCGTATGGCTACCCATGAACGGTTACCTCAAAAAAGGGTATCCGTTCATGGGCAACCAACACCTGGATTTACATCATGGTCTGAAGTTTCATCAACAAGACCATATCGCCGGTGAATTTCAGTTTGCCGTTCATGAACAGCGCCTGTCCGGTGGTCTCCTTTTTCTGCATAGCTATCCAGTCCGGCAGATCCAGATTGAGCGTCACGGCCGGCTTGTCTTCACCGTTGAATATCATGGTGACGGGGATGTTGGTGCCGTCGGACTTCTTGATCTCCATGGTGCAGGCGCCCTTGGTGGATGAAAGGGTGTTCAAGCGCTTGACATCAGCGATCTGGGCCGGATCGGTGAACTGGTCGATCAATCCCTCGATCTTGCCGGTTACGGAGTCACGCCAATCCTTTTCCGAGAGGGCCAGGGTGAGCATAGGTTTGTCGACCCCGTCTTTTATGACCTCCAGATTGGTTCCGTCCGTGATCTTCAGGCAATACTTCTTGCCGCTGATATCAAATTGAATGGTAATCACCTTACCCTTCAAGGACGAAAGGTCCGCGCCAGCGATCAAATCGCCGAACTGTGAGGGGACATACTCGGAAAAGAAAGCATCTACACTGACATCTTCAGGTACACGAAATGTAGCCATATAACCTCCTTGTATTGTATTGGATACCCGATGTTGGGTTTACCATACGGTAAATACACGAAGCCGTCCGGGGTTGTCAACACTAATTTCCATAAACCCGCTCTGTAGGTAAACATGCAATGCATTGCAAGCATGGGGATAATCATCATAGGCCGTCCGGCGGCCACCCAGTCCCGATGGAAACGGATATCTGACCGTATGCAGAATGCAACCATGGATCATTACTTACCCATTGGTTTTTCCGGCTGTTAAAAATAAAAAATACGGTTTTGCCCGAGTAGGCGCTTGAATAATTCAGCTCTCGGATCTATAATCCTAAACTTATGGCCAGCCCGCGAAAAACTACCAAGCGCCGTATCAGCGCTGACGAGAGCACGGCGCGTGAGCGAATCATGAAAGCGGCACGTGAAGTTTTCGCCCTGCATTCCTACAAGGCCGCCAGCACCCGTATGGTTGCCAAGCAGGCCGGGGTGGAGCATCCGTTGATCCATTACTATTTCGGCTCCAAAGAAAAACTGTTCCAGGCCATGGTCGAAGATATCTATTCCGAGTTTTCCCTGGTCCAGGTAACCTGGTTGGATGGTATCGAACGGGTACCGCCCTCGCAGGGACTGCCGGTGTTCATCGATCGCATGTTGGATTATACCCTGGCGCACCCGGACGCGCTCCAGATCATTGCTTTGAACATGGTACAGATCGGCCGTATCGATGATATCCCCGGCTACCGTTACATCACCCTTCACATGGCCCGCATGCGGCGTATGCTGGAGGAGCGTCTGGTTATGCGGGGATCGAATCGAGACATTGAGATGTTTATCTATTGTTTTTACAGTCTGATGATCAACCTGATCGGAGCCAGGTCCTGTCAGGCCCAGATCCTGAACATGGACCCCCTTGGCGAAGAGTATCGGGCCTGGATCAAAGATGCCTGCCTGACCCTCTTCCTGCCCTGGCTCGAAAGACTCCTGTTACGGTACTGACCTGCCAGTTTTATGACTGCATGCCGACATTAGTATCCCTTGACACTGTAGCTCGCCATACGCTAAACCTTTGATTATGGAAGCCCACAAGAATACCAAATACATCTTCATTACCGGCGGGGTGCTCTCATCGTTGGGTAAAGGCCTGGCAGCGGCCTCCATCGGCGCTATCATGGAGACCCGGGGTCTTACGGTCACCAACATCAAACTGGACCCGTACATCAATGTCGACCCCGGAACCATGAGCCCTTTCCAACACGGCGAGGTATTCGTGACCGAGGATGGGGCCGAGACCGATCTTGATCTGGGTCATTACGAGCGGTTCACCTCCACCGCGCTGACGGCACGCAACAATTTCACCACGGGCCAGGTCTATGACACCGTGATCCAGAAGGAACGCAACGGCGACTACCTGGGCAAAACCGTGCAGGTGATCCCGCACATCACGGACGAAATAAAGAGCCGCATCCGGCAGGCCGCCGAAGGATTCGATATCGCCATCATCGAGGTCGGTGGCACCGTGGGAGACATAGAATCCTTACCCTTCCTGGAGGCCATCCGGCAGTTCGGTTTCGATATGGGCCGCACCAATGTCCTCTACATCCATCTGACCCTCGTGCCGTACATCCCCAGTGCCGGAGAGTTGAAAACCAAGCCTACCCAGCATTCGGTGCAGAAACTTCGGGAAATCGGTATTCAACCTCAGATCCTCTTGTGTCGCAGCGAGAAACGGTTTTCGCAAGATATCAAGGATAAGATCGCCCTGTTCTGCAATGTGGAGAAGAAAGCCGTCATCAACGCCGTGGATGTGGCGAGCATCTACCAGGTGCCGATGGAATTCCATCGCGAAGGACTTGACGACCGTATCGTCGAATACCTCAATATTTGGACCAGGGGACCGCAGATGCGTGCCTGGGAATGCCTGGTCGAGAAGATCGAAAAATGCGACCGCGCGGTCAATATCGCCGTGGTAGGGAAATACGTCAAGCTGACGGAATCGTACAAGAGTCTTAATGAGGCCTTGGCCCATGGCGGCATAGCCAACGATGTCAAGGTGAACCGCATCTATATCGAATCCGACAAGCTCACGAGCGATGCCGACTTGGCGGCCATATTCGCGGGCATCGACGGCATCCTGATCCCGGGCGGATTCGGTGAGCGGGGGGTCGAGGGCAAGATTGTCGCGGCCGGATACGCCCGCCAGAATAAGATCCCCTTTTTCGGCATCTGCCTGGGGATGCAGTTGGCGGTGGCGGAATTCGCGCGCTCGGTCTGCGGCTTGACCGGCGCCAACTCCACCGAATTCGATCCCGAGACCCCCTATCCGGTGATCGATTTCCTGCCCGAGCAGCGCACCATCACCCGTAAGGGCGGCACCATGCGCTTGGGGGCCTACGCCTGCCTTCTGGCCGCCGGGAGCAATGCCTGGCATGCCTATGGACATGACAGCATCTCCGAGCGCCACCGCCATCGCTATGAATTCAATGATGCCTTCGAAGAACAGCTTACAGGCTGCGGTCTGGCCATCAGCGGACGAAATCCCGAGACCAATCTCGTGGAGATCGTCGAGATCCCGGATCACCCCTGGTTCCTCGGCTGCCAGTTTCACCCGGAGTTCAAGTCCAGGCCACTGGCGGCCCATCCGCTTTTCCGCGAATTTATTCGCGCGAGCCTGGCCTATAGCCAAAGTAGGGGATAATGGCGGTTCATGTACGAGGGATATCTATCGGTGAGGGCGATCTGGTCTTGATCGCCGGTCCGTGCATCATCGAGTCATTGGCGCACCTTAAAACCATGGCTGGGGCGCTCAAGGATATCACCGGACGGGTGGGAATCCCGCTTATCTTCAAGGCCTCCTTTGACAAGGCCAACCGCTCCTCCATCGATGCCTTCCGCGGCCCTGGACTGGATGAGGGATTACGCATGCTCTCCCTGATTAAAAATGAGTTTGATGTGGCGGTGACATCGGATATCCATGAAACCCATCAGGCCGCGAAGGCGGCTGAAGTCCTCGATCTCATCCAGATCCCGGCCTTCCTCTGTCGCCAGACCGATCTGCTGCTGGCGGCCGGCGCTACGGGCAAACCCGTGAACATCAAGAAGGGCCAGTTTATGGCCCCCTGGGATATGCAGCATGCGCTCAAGAAAGTGGCGAGCACCGCCAACCATCAGATCATGCTCACCGAACGCGGCGTATCGCTCGGCTATAACAACCTGGTGTGCGACCTGCGCTCGTTAGGCATTATGCGCGCATTCGGTGTCCCGGTGGTGCTCGATGTCACCCACAGCCTCCAATTACCGGGCGGGAAAGGCGATTCTTCGGGCGGTAACCGCGAATTCATCGCCCCTCTGGCGCGGGCCGGGGTGGCCTTCGGCGTAGACGCCTTGTTCATGGAGGTGCACGACCGACCAGAAGCGGCCTTGAGCGACGGGCCGAATTCGCTTAAGCTTTCGGACCTGGAAGCCCTGCTCGAACAGGTGCTGCAGATCCATAAGGTTGTGAAATGAAAGCGATCAAGGTACTCGTCCTTGATGCCGACGGCGTGTTGACCGACGGGAAGATCTACTTCAACGACCGCGGCGAGGAGATGAAGGCCTTTAACAGCAAGGACGGACACGGCATCAAGCTCCTCATGCGCGCCGGCTTAAGCGTGGCCATCATTACCGGGCGTACATCAAGGGCCCTCGAGCACAGGGCCGGCGAATTGGGCATCACGCATCTCATCCAGAACGCCAAGGATAAACGCGCCGCCATCCATGAGCTTGCGGAAAGGATCGGCTGCAGCCTGAGTGAGATGGCATATGTGGGGGATGATGTTGTTGACCTGCCGGCCATGGTCTTGTGCGGACTCACCTTTGCGCCGGCCGATGCCATGGAGATGGTGAAATCACAGGTGGATCATGTGACCGAGCATGGTGGGGGCTGTGGTGCCGTACGCGAGGCCATCGAGATTCTCCTGAAACATATGGGGATGTATGACCAGATCATGGACCGCTACCGGGTTTAAGCTCTTGCTCTTGCTGATTGTGGCCGCGGGGCTGTGGTTTATGGCAAAGGGCGAGAAGGCCGTGACGACCGAAGGCGAACGAGAGCTGCAGGATGTTACCCGCACCGCCGATAAGATCACGATGCAGGACGCCAATCTGCAGACGGGCGCGATCACGTTCATCCGCGCCGCGAAGGTGGTGGAGAAGCAGGGGAGGTTCTTGCTGCTTGATGATGTGGTAATCGATAGATCGGATAAGATGCATGTAATCGCAAAAAAAGCACAGTATGATCTGAAGCTCTCCCGTCTGGATATCATGGGCCATATCGTCCTGACAACCCCTGACGGCATGCAGGGCGATCTGGACGGTCTTACCTGGGACAAGGCCTCAGGTAAGGCCTGGACCGATAATCCCGTGCGGTTAACTACCACGGACGGGATCATCACGGCGCACAAGGCGGTAATGCAAAAAGACCTGGAAGAAATCAGTCTGATCGGTGATGTGTATGCAAAAATGGCTGGCGATACTTTTCATAACAAGTTTATTGACGGTTCCGCCCCTTAAGGCCGCTGAGGGACCGCCTCCGGTAGCGGCCGGCGAGAGCAAAGGCGTGAATGCCGCCGTGCCGCCAGATACCCCTGCGCCCCAGAAAGGCAAGTTAAAGCCTGCCAAGCCAGAGGCCGATATGTTTGAGGTGGAGGCGGATAAAGTGGATGTGTATAAAAACAGAGGGGAGGCCTTTTTCCAGGGCAATGTCAAAGCCATCCGCCAGGATATGACCGTGCAGGGCAAAACCTTGCGGATGTTCTATGACAAAACCACCAAAAAAGTGGTGAGAATGACGGTCGCTGGTGATGTGGTCATTCATTGGCAGGATCGCGTGGCCACCTGCGACCAGGCCACCTATCTCATCAATGAGAAGCAGATGTATCTCACGGGTAATGTCGTTATGACCAGGGGCGAAGATCGTCTGGCCTGCGAGCGTTTTTATATGGATACCCTTAATGAGGTCCAGTCATGTCAAGGGGTGCCCGGCAAACGGGTCAAGATCAAAGGCAACATCGGTGAAGTATCAAACTTTTAAATGAAGTCAGGGGGCAGGATAGGTTTTCCATGAACGGAGTCATATTGAAGGCCAGCGGGCTTGAAAAAAGCTTCGGCCATGCACATATCATCAAGGGGTTGAGCCTGGCATGTTCTCCTGGAGAGATCATCGGTCTTCTGGGACCGAACGGCGCCGGAAAAACGACCACCTTCTACATGATTGCGGGCCTGATACGTCCCGATAAAGGCACGGTCAATATCGGTGACGAGGAGATCACGCGCCTCGATCTTTCGGGACGGGCCAGGAAAGGCATCGGATACCTTCCGCAGGAACCCTCGATATTCCGGGGCTTATCAGTCGATGATAATATCGCGGTGCCCTTGGAGGCCAGAGGCGTAAAGGGTGCGGCGCGGCGCACCGAGCTGGATCGGATCGTGGTCGATTTCGGTCTGTCGCAGGTGCGTACGCACAAAGGCATATCGCTTTCGGGCGGAGAACGCCGACGGGTGGAGATCGCCCGCGCCATGGCATTAAAGCCCATCTGCCTGCTCCTGGACGAACCATTCGCCGGGATCGATCCGATAACCGTCAAGGATATTCAGGAGATGATCCTGGCCCTGAAAAGCAGGGGCATAGGGATCATCATCACCGACCATAACGTGCGCGAGACCCTCAAAATCTGCGACCGCGCCTACATTATCCACCAGGGCGTGGTAATCGAGGAAGGCTCGCCCGAACACGTGATCGAGAACGACAAGGTTCGCGAGATCTATGTCGGCGATGACTTTTCACTGAATTAGGAAGGGATTGAGTATAAAATGGCGTTAGAGATCAAGCAACATCTCAAACTGGCTCAACAGCTTATCATGACGCCGCAGCTTCAGCAGGCCATCAAACTTCTGCAGCTCTCACGGCTGGAACTCCAGGACTATATCACCCAGGAGCTTGAATCCAATCCTCTGCTCGAAGCCGAACAGACTCCGGCCGAGAAGGCCGAGACCCAGGAGGCACCAGACCAGCTGAAGCACAAATGGGAGGCCTACCTCGAGACCTACGGCCAGGACAACATTCCTTACTCGGAGGATGACGACCGTCCCTCCCTGGAGGCCACCTGCAGCCGTGAGGAAGGTCTGTACGATCACCTGCTCTGGCAATTGCGCCTCAATGACCTCTCGGAAGAGGAGCGCACCATCGGCCTGTTCATCATCGGCAACCTCGACCATAACGGATACCTCGGGGTTGATAGCGCCACCATCTGTGAGTCCTCCGGTTCCGCCCAGGAGGCGGTCGAGGCCGTGCTCAAGAAGATCCAGGCCTTCGATCCCGTCGGCATCGCCGCACGCGATCTCAAGGACTGCCTGCATATCCAGGCCTGTGCCCTGGGTCTCGAAGGATCGCTGGTGGACAGAATCATCGACAGCCACCTGGCCGACCTCCAGACCAAGAACTACGACAAGATCGCCCAGGAACTGGGCGCATCCGTCGAGGATGTCTCCTTCGCCGCCCAGATCATCACCAACATGGAGCCCCGTCCGGCCAGGGACTACAGCGACGATCCCCCGCAGTACGTTGTGCCGGACGTATATGTCGTTAAGGTTGACGGCGGCTATGCCGTGGTCCTCAACGAGGACGAGATCCCCAACCTGACGCTCAACAAACAATATCAGGATATGCTCTCCACCGGCGGCACCGGCAAGGTGGCGCGCGACTATCTCGTCGACCGGTTGAAATCTGCGCAGTGGCTGATTAAGAGCATTCAGCAGCGTCAAAACACCTTGATCAAGGTCACCGAGAGCATCATGATATTCCAGCGGGATTTTCTCGATCATGGCATCAATTGTCTCAAACCCTTGGTGCTGCGTGATGTGGCCGAGGATGTGGGCATGCATGAATCCACCATCAGCCGTGTGACATCCAATAAGTATGTTCACACGCCGCAAGGCACGTTTGAGCTTAAATATTTCTTTTCGAGCGGGATTTCCATGAGCGATGGAAGCTTTGTGGCCTCACAGAGCATCAAGAACGAGATCGAGAACATCATCAAAAACGAGAACAGCAAACACCCGTTGTCTGATCAGGCTATAGCAAAAATCTTGAAAGGAAAGGGGGTGGAAATCGCCAGGCGCACAGTCGCCAAGTATCGGGAAATACTGGGGTTACTTCCGTCAAACCGGCGGAAAAAACACTATTAAAAGTAGTAGGAGGACCTATGCATATAGATATCACCTTCAAGAACGTCGATCCGTCAGAGGCGTTAAAAGACTATGCCACCAAGCGCTTGTCCAAGATCGGGAAATACATCGATCGGCCGGCCGAGGCGCATGTCATTCTTTCGGTGGAGAAGATCCGGCACAAGGCCGAGGTCACGCTCAATGCGGACGGGGTGATAGTTAATGCAGTCGAGATAACCGAGGATCTATATTCCGCCATTGATATGGTGATGGACAAAGTGGAGCGGCAGATCAAGAAACACAAACAGAAGCTTCAGGAGCGCAAGGGCGCTGTCCGCACGGTCACCGAGACCCCGGCCGATTCCGAAGACCGTTCTCCGCGGGTCATCCGCGAGAAGGAGTACTTCGTGAAACCCATGAGTGTCGAAGAGGCCGTGCTCCAGATCGGCGTCTCCGGCAAGGAGTTTCTCATCTTCCAAAATACCGACTCTAAGCAGATCAACCTGATCTACAAGCGCACCGATGGAGACTGGGGGGTGGTGGAACCGCTGCTCTAAAAGACCGAAATCCTTCCTCGTATGAGGGATAGCAGAGTCAACGTGCCCGCTTCGGCATCCCGAAGCGGGCACGTTCTGTTTCATTCTTCTTCGGCGCCCGCCTCGTACACCTTGGTATACAGGTAGCGGTTGTATATCCCGGAAAACGCGCTGAAGAGCTCGTTCTCCGGCGTGGCGTCGATGATTGAGGCGAACCCCGCCAGTTTGGCGTCCAGGTCGTCAATCATGTGCAGGAACATGGCCTCGCGCGTCATGGGCACCTTGGGAGAACCATACTCGAGTTCGCCGTGGTGGCTTAAGATGATATGGATCAGCTGTAGGCGGAGCTCCTCGGGGAAGCCTTCCATGCGGGCGATCTCCTCGTCCACGATCTGGGACGAGATATAGACATGCCCCAGAAGCCGGCCCGGGGCCGTGATGTCGATCATCTTGACATAGGAGTATTCGTAGATCTTGCCGAGATCATGCAAGAACGCCCCGGCGATGAGGAAGTCACGGTTGAGGCCGTAGTTCATGAAAATGGGGCAGAGCGCATCCACGGCCTTGAGCACGTTTACGGTATGCTCCAGGAGGCCGCCGATATAGTTATGGTGCACCCCTTTGGCGGCCGGGGCTTTGCAGAAGGCTTCTTTTACGCCCTCGCGCGCCAGGACCGCCTCGATAAGCCGCTTGATGGATGGGTCCTTAATCGATTCTAAAAGCCGATCCAGGCATGCGAGCAGATCCTCGCGGTTGGCCTTGGTGGTGGGGATGATATCCGCCATGTCCACCTCGGTTTCCGAGAGGCGTACGATTTTTTCGATGCGCACCTGCATGCGGTTTTCATAGCTCTCGGCATTGCCGCGCACCCCGACCACGTCGCCGGGCTCGATCCCGGCCATCTGATCGGCCGCTGACTCCCAGATGAAGCCGCTGATATCGCCCGTGCGGTCGCGCAGCATGAGCTTGGCGTAGGGCTTGCCGTTGCGTGCCGTCAGGAGCCTGCGCTCCGCGATCATGAACACGGCCTTGACCTTGTCGCCGTCTCCTAATTCCGCGATATAACGTCCTTTGGGTATCACAGTATGTACCTGCTCAAGTCTTCCTTCTGCATGATGGGGTCGAGCTTTTCCTTTACGTAGCGCGCATCCACCAGTTCCTTCGCGCGCGTTTCAGGTGCCGCGAACGAGATATCCTCCAGGAGTTTTTCCATGACCGTATGCAGCCTTCTGGCACCGATATTCTCGGTATGGTCGTTGATGTACTGCGCGATCCTGGCGATCTCGGCCACTGCCTCGGGCGTAAATTCGAGTGCCACGCCCTCGGTGGCTAGGAGCGCCGTGTACTGTTTGATGAGCGCGTTTTGTGGCTCGGTCAGGATGCGCACGAAATCCTCGCCGGTCAAGGGGTTCAGTTCCTCCCGGATGGGGAAGCGCCCCTGCATCTCCGGGATCAGATCAGCGGGCTTGGTGACATGGAAGGCGCCGCTGCCGATGAAGAGGATGTGATCGGTCTTGACCGGGCCGTACTTGGTGTTCACGGTCGTACCCTCCACGATGGGCAAGAGGTCGCGCTGCACACCCTCGCGCGAGACATCCGGCCCGTGGCCGGACTCTCGCCCCGCCACCTTGTCGAGCTCATCGATAAACACCATGCCGGAGTTCTCCACGCGCTGCTTGGCCTCCTGGGTGACCTTTTCCATATCGATCAGCCGGCCCACCTCTTCCTGGAGTAGGAACTCGCGCGCGTCCTTCACCTTCATCTTGCGGCGGCGCGATCGCTTGGGCAGGATATTCGAAAACATCTCCTTGAAATCGATGCCCATCTCCTCGATGCCCTGGCCGGTGAAGACCTCGATGGCCGGCGTGGAGGTCTCGCGAATCTCCACCTCGATGGTGCGCTCGTCCAGCAGGCCCTGGTCGAGCATGGCCCTGAACTTATCGCGGGTTTCGCTACGGCCGTCTAGGGCATCCTTCTCCAGCGGCAGCAGATAATCCAAGAGGCGCTCCTTGGCCAGCTCGGCCGCGCGCTGTTTGACGCGCTCGCTCTCCTCCTTCTGTACCATCTGGACGCCTAATCGCATAAGGTCACGGATGATGGATTCCACGTCCCGGCCCACATACCCGACCTCGGTGTACTTGGAGGCCTCCACCTTGATGAAGGGCGCCCCGGATAACTTGGCCAGTCGTCGGGCGATCTCGGTCTTGCCCACGCCGGTGGGGCCGATCAGGATGATGTTCTTGGGGTAGATGTCGTCGCGCATGTCGCCCGTGACCTGTTGGCGCCGCCAGCGGTTGCGCAACGCAATGGACACGGCGCGTTTGGCCTTGCCCTGCCCGATGATGTACTTGTCGAGCTCGGCGACGATCTCGCGGGGTGTCAATTCCTTCATGTCAGTTCCTCAATCGTCGTATTTTTATTGGTATATATGCATATATCCGAGGCGATATCCAGCGCCTTCTCGGCCACGTCGTGCGCGCTCAAGTCCGTGTTCCTCACCAGGGCCAGGGCCGCCGCCATGGCATAGTTGCCGCCCGAGCCGATGCCGCAGACATCGTCATCCGGCTCGACCACGTCGCCGGTCCCTGACAAGAGGTAGGTCTTCTCCTTGTCGGCCACGATCATGAGAGCTTCCAGCCGTCTGAGGATCCTGTCCGTACGCCAGTCCTTGCCCATCTCAACGGCTGCGCGCGTCAGGTTGCCGCGGTATTCTTTAAGTTTGGCCTCGAAGCGCTCGAAGAGCGTAAAGGCGTCCGAGGTGGAGCCGGCAAACCCGGCCAGCACGGTCTCTTCATGGAGCTTGCGCACCTTCTTGGCCTTGGCCTTGATTATGGTATTCTGCATCGTGACTTGACCGTCGCCGGCCAGTACGACATTGTTACCTCTGCGGACGCAGATGATGGTGGTTCCTCTGATTTCCATTGTTCCTCCAAACGAGCGATCGTAAGTCGCCCCTGATCATTGATTTATCCCTTGGCCTTGGGGTGAGCCTTGTCATAGACTTCCATGAGCTTATCCACGCTCAGGTGCGTATAGCGCTGCGTGGTCGACAGGCTGGCGTGCCCCAGCATCTCCTGGATCGACCTCAGGTCAGCCCCGGCATCCAAGAGATGCGTGGCAAAGCTGTGCCGCAAGACATGCGGTGTAACATGCCGGTTGATGGCCACATGCTGAGACCAGCGTCCCACGATGCGCCGGATGCTGCGGCTCGTAAGCCGGGTGCCGTTCTTGTTTAAGAACAGCGGCGCATTGACATAGATCGGGTCATTGATCCCGCGCGTACGCAGGTAAGCTGAGATGGCACTCAGGGCATGCACCCCCACCGGCACCATGCGCTGCTTCGAGCCCTTGCCCAGCACGCGGATAAAGCCGCTTGACGGGTCCACATCCGAGCAGTCCATGCCCTCGATCTCGCCCACGCGTATACCCGTGGAATACAGGAGTTCGAGGATGGCCTGGTCGCGCAGCTTATCCGTGGCCTCGATCAGATCTACGGCCTCGTCAGGGCTCAGGAAACGCGGCAGCTCTTCCTGCTTCTTAAGCGATCTGACATGCGCGAACGGATTTGTCTCCAGGCCCGTCTCCCGGCACGCGAAATTGAAGAACCCCTTGATGGCGCTCAGCTTGCGGTTGATGCTGGCGCGTGCATACTGATTGTGCATATGCATCATATAGGCGCGCACCGCGCGTTTGTCGAGCGAACCGCGCTCGCGCATGAACGCGATCATATCCGTCAGGTCATTGATATAGGCCCGATAGGACTCGACCGAAAGCCCCTTCTGATCGAGCAGATGCATGCGGTAACGCTCTAGCAACGAATCATAGTCCAGTTCCATGCGCTCCATCTACACTAAAAAAAGGCAGTGAAGCAAGCCCTTCAGAAGCCAGACCATAACAGGAAAGGTGCATTGTCGGGATCTGAAGCCCAACCAGAGGTCTCTTGCCGTGATCATTATCATTACAATTGGCTCAGATAAGGCGCAGGTATAAAAAAAGGACCCACTCACATAAGGTGGTAGTGGGCCTAAAGAGGAGGTCTATAGCGTCGTATAGATTGGAGAGCTATATTGAGCCTGCTTCTAGAATACTCTTCATCCGCTGTCTAATACTTTGATTTTATGATGACAGTAGAGGGAAGTAAATGGATTGTGCCTCTGGTAACCAATTTTAACCGTACTTCTCCGCGTTCCGAGCATGCCGCCGCACCGTCCACCTTGACTGGAAGCGCCGCCCTCGCGTGGGACTCAAGCGGTGCGGATCTTCTTCTTATTCGTATCCTTGATAATTCTCCACCGCACGCGGAACCTTTCTCAAGGCTTGCGGATGTGATATACAAGCGCTGTTGCGATTGATGATGGAGCACCGTCATCGTAGTATGAAGGAGGTTGATAATGGATTGGGATTCGATTCGAAAAGCCTTCACCGACACCATCCCATGGGTCAAGATGAGCGGGCTTAGGGTAGATATTTTCGAGCAGCGGCATGTACGCTTATCCGTTCCGGTGCAGGGGCTGCACATGAATCATGTGGGGTTGGTGTATGCCGGGACATCCTTCATGCTCATGGAGGTCGCCGGCGCGGCGTTGTTTGTTTCGGCCTATGGCATAGAGCGCTTCGTGCCCATCAACAAAGCCATGACGATCCGCTATTTAAAACCAGTGGCCACGGATATCGCGTGTGAACTCACCATAGGTGAGGAGGAGGCTCTGGCCAAGCTCAAGCCGATCGAGGAGCGAGGCAAGGGGGAGTGGATATTGGACATGGCGGTGAGAGATGTCAGCGGCACCGTGGTGGCCACTTCCACCTGCACTTATTACATCATCCCTTTGCCCAAGATGTGATCGGGATGCGGGATCATGGCGGCTCAACGACCGGGGGTCGTGAAATCCGGTTTAGGGTGTGAAACGGCTGAGTTGGTTCCCGGCTTGAGCAGGCCTTATCCGGTGGCCGGCATACCGCAAGGCCTGGGGGTTCAGGTTCCGGGTGCTATCCTGTAGCCGTAGATCTCGATATCTTTTTCATTGACCAGTTGCATGGCCTTCCTGATGGTGGTCTTGATAATATCTTTGGGTACATTAAAAGATGAGAGGGACGCTTCCAACAGAAAAGGGCATTTGATGTCATAGGCAAGCTTGCCCTGGTTCATGCGTTCGATCATGAAGTTCATCCGCGCCCCTCTGGCGGCCAGGATTCTTACATGATAATCCTGGTCGGTGAAGTCTTTGTTATAGCTCTGAAAGATTTCGCGCGCCCTTTGGGTGTACAGTGGCAAAAGATTCTGCGTGATCCGCCAGGAGAGATAACCCTCGAGAAAAAGCTCGGCTATGATGTCGGAACTATCGATAATCTTCAATTCCAAGGCAAACCTGAAGGCATACTTCAGGATGGTGTCGTCATCGCTCCCCATGAGCATATCCGAGATCTGAATGAATTCCCTTATGATGTCGTCTGCGACATGGATGAAGATGTCTTCCTTGTCCAGATAAAAATGATACAGGCTTCCGATCGTGATCCCCGCCTTATCGATTATCTGCCTGATGGTGGTGGCCTTATACCCCTGCTCGATAAAAAGGTCTCTCGAGACTTTGATGATGGTATTTCTAATATCGCGGCTTGCTGCTGCTCGTTTCATGGACTCAACTCCCGCTGATGTTGGTTATGTTTTATAGCATTCATATAAACGCCGCGTAAGAGTATACCATAACAAAAAGCTTTCACCAATATGAGACAGCCCATGGGTTGTTAAGACATTGTAAGCATTACAATTGCCTTATGGCAGGGATAGGATCACTGCCCCTCCTTGATGAGATCCAGTGTCGGTGTGAAGAGGCTCATCTGGTTGCCGAGCGCGGGTATTTGGCCCATCAGGCCCTGTTCGGTGACAATGAGGCTGCCCGGTTCGAAGAGTGGGGCTTGGGCGAGGTGTACGGATGACGGTCCGGCAAAGGTAGGGTAGGTCTCGTAGATGACCTTGCCGGCGTCCGTAACATAGAAGATCGTGCCGCTGATGAAATCGGCTACGATCACGCCGTCGGCGTAGGTGGTGAGATCGTCCAGGAAAGATACCCGTGTATGGATCACGCGGTACTCTCCGGCGCTGCCGTCGCCCTGGATCTGAATCTTGTGCACCTCCATGCCGCCCGAAAGGTACAGCGCGGAGCCCTTGATGGCCACACCGTTGGTGAAGTACAGACCGTCCCGTTTCCACCACTGGGTAAGGTCCGAGACCTCTTTGGGTTTGTCAGGGTTGATCTTCAGACGCATGATGCGGCCGTTATAGGAATCGGCAAAATAAAGATAGCCATTGGCATCGCTGTCCATGCCGTTGGGCAGGGTGATGGGGGTGGCTTCGGGAGCGGTTGCCGGCAGATCGTTCAGAGTGGTTTCAGGGAATACGCCCATCAGGGAGTTCCAGGTCGCGTTGGTGGTGATGAGGTCGATGCGGGCGCTTAGTAGGGAGGGTGTCACCGTGCCGGAGGCATCCGTCTCGTCGCACACGACATACAAGTAGTTGCCGTACTGGGCCAGGCCGCCGAATTCTCGGGTCCCGGAGTACAAGGGACGAATGGCATACTGGCCCGCCCCGTCTTAGGTGACCTCGAAGATATTGTCCAGGCCGGTTATAAACAGACGGCCGTCATCGGTGAAGAGGGCGTTCTCGGCTCCGCTCGGGGTCTTGACGATGGTGGTCTTTTTGCCGCACCCTGCCAAGCATATTCCCAAGCATATCAGGACGCAGAGAGCCTTGGTTGCCGATGTCGCCGTATTCATGAGTTACCTTCTCAATGCAGTTACGCGCATGATCACTGATCCACATAATAAACGTGCCCGGCGCATTGTCAATATAGTAACCTTCACACAGGAGAGGGGCGCGAGGGTTTTGCGCTCATATTATTGACTGAGATGTCAATTCTTATTGCCTCAAACGACCATCTGTGCAATACTATATATTCAAAAATTTAACTATTTGCACAGTAAGGAGGCACTATGTCGAATGTTGTAATCGTAAGCGGAGTCAGGACAGCAGTGGGCGCCTTCGGAGGCACCATCAAGGCCGTCGCGGCCAAGGACTTGGGCGCCCTGGTCATCAAGGGCGCGCTCGAGAAGGTAGGCCTCAAGCCGGGTCTGTCAGCTACGGCCAAGGAAGAGGCCCCGGATAAGATGAGAGAGCAGGGCTTAAGTCCGATCGAAGAGAAATATGCAAAATGGTCAGGCAACCAGGAAGTCGTGGTGGATGAGGTCATCATGGGCAATGTCCTGACCTCGGGGCAGGGCCAGAACCCGGCCCGCCAGGCCATGATCCGGGCCGGCATGCCCAAGGAAACCGGTGCGTTCACCATCAACAAGGTCTGCGCCTCGGGCATGAAGGCCATCGCCCTGGCCACGGCCGCCATCAAGGCCGGCGATGCCGAAGTCATGATCGCGGGCGGCATGGAAAACATGAGCGATGTCCCCTACGCCATGCCCAAGGCCCGCTGGGGCTATCGCATGGATATGCCCTACGGCCAAGTGACCGACCTCATGGTCTTCGACGGCCTCTATGAGATTTTCTACGGCTACCATATGGGCATCACGGCCGAAAACATCGCCGAGAAGTACGGCATCACCCGTCTGGAGCAGGACACCTTGGGCGCGGCCAGCCATGCACGCGCCAGGAAGGCCATCGCGGCCGGCATCCTGAAGAACGAGATTATTCCGGTGGTCATCCCGCAGAAAAAGGGCGACCCCATCGTGTTCGACACCGACGAACGCCCCATGGACACCACGGTAGAGAAGATGGGCAAACTGGCCACGGTCTTCAAGAAGGACGGCACGGTCACGGCCGGCAATGCCTCGGGTATCAATGACGCTGCCGCGGCCTTGCTCCTCATGACCGAGGAAAAGGCCAAGGCCCTGGGGCTCAAGCCACTGGCGCGTGTCAAGGGGTATGCCTCGGGCGGCGTGGATCCTGCTTTCATGGGCTTGGGTCCGGTCCCGGCCGTGCGTAGGCTCTTGCGCGCCACAGGGACGAGCATCAAGGACTACGGCCTCATCGAGCTCAATGAGGCCTTTGCCTCCCAGGCCATTGCCTGCATACGCGAGCTGGGGGTCAATGAGGATATCTGCAACGTCAACGGCTCGGCCATCTCGGTCGGTCACCCCATCGGCTGCAGCGGCGCGCGCATCGTGGTAGCGCTCCTGCATGAGATGCAGCGCCGCAAGGTGAACCTCGGCCTGGCATCGCTGTGCATCGGTGGCGGGCAGGGCATGGCCATGGCCATCGAGGCGTTGTAAAAGATCGCCAAGATCTTGGGGAAACCTTTTTGAGAAAAGGTTTCCCCAAACCCCTTCCCAAAACTTTCAGAAGCAGGAGGAGATCGGCCACGAAAAGTGGTCAATCTCCTCCTGCCTTTAATAATTTTTGTGAGGCCACGGGGAGGCACTTTTTATTAAAGCGTCCCCCTGTGCTTTTCTACAGCTCGGCGACGGCCCTGATCCACCCCGCGCTGGCGCCCTTGATCTTGATGGGGAAGCAGTAGAAGGTAAAGCCCGTGTCCGGAAGCTTGTCGAGGTTGGTGAGCTTCTCGATCTGGAAATATCCTTTGGTGATGCCTGCGAAGTGTCCTTCCCAGATCAGAGAGGCGTCATGGGTCTTCTCGAAGTCCCTGGCCTGGAAGGGCAGCGGCCGGTCCCAGCTCCAGGCATCCGTGCCCACGACGTGCACACCCTGGTCGATGATCCACAGGGTGGCGTCTTTCCCGAAGCCGCATCCCTTGACGAGATATTCCGGTTTGCCCCAATAGGGTGCGGCGCCGGTCTGCGCCAGCAGGATATCGCCCTCCTTGAGCCGGCAATTGATGCCTTCGAGCTTGACCTTGAGGTCGGCCGGGGTGATGTTGTAGCCGTCGGGCTTGTCCGTGAAGTCCAGCTTGACCCCACCACCTACGGCCCATTCGAGCGGGAACTGGTCGATGGTCAGGGCTGGCTGACCGCCGTCCTGGGTGGGATGAAAATGCCAGGGCGCGTCCATGTGGGTACCGGCAGGGGTGGACACTTCAAGCAATTCCACGGCCCAACCGAGGCCGCCGGGCAAATCCCGTTCGGTCAGACCCGGATAAAAGGCCTGCATGCTCTGGGCCCCTAAAGCATGATCGAGGTAGGTGACCTTGGGGATCATGATGGGCGGATCGCTTGGCAGACCGCTTTCAATGGCTATGGATAGATCAATGAACGTGCGCATGCCACCTCCTTTTGACAACCGTATCATAAGGCCAAACGGCGGTCTGTGACAATATACTTCTCCGGCGGCGGCTCGATGCGAGGGTGTCGGTCTGGGTTGTCTTTTAGCATTACGGCTGTTTTTTGCTTTGCAGAATCAGCAAACCCGTATACACAACAGGGTGATTTGAAAAAATAATCAGGGGCTTGGATGAAAGGTATCCGGATAGGGGCATTGATGGCGCTTTGTATGGTCTGCTCGACCTCAGGGGCCTGGGCGGGCGAGGTCGCGCCGGGAATGAGCAATATTCAAGCCGTCGTCCTGGGTGTCGTCGAAGGGCTCACCGAGTATCTGCCGGTCAGCTCCACGGGACACCTCTATCTGGCGGCAAGCCTTATGGGCCTGGGCGGTTCCGTTCTTGAGCAGGCGGCCTCGAATGCCTATGTGATCGCCATCCAGATCGGCGCCATCCTGGCAGTGGTATGGCTCTATCCGGGGCGGATCGCTCAGATGGTGATGGGACTTATGGGGCGTGATCCGCGCGGATTGCGCCTGGCGATCAATACCCTCGCGGCTTTCATACCGGCCGCCGTCATCGGGTTAACGTGCGCAGATCTGATCAAAAGCTACCTGTTCGGCATATGGCCCATTACGGCGGCCTGGCTCGCAGGTGGGGTCGCCATCCTCACGGTGGCGCGGCGTCTGCAGGAACGGCCGCCCGGCGGTCTGGACGCCGGAGACTTGAGTGTATCAAGGGCTTTTGTGATCGGCATGATCCAGTGCCTCGCCATGTGGCCGGGTGTAAGCCGCAGCCTGGTGACGATCCTGGGCGGGACCATGGTGGGGTTGTCCGTGCCGGCCGCCGTGGAGTTCAGCTTTATCCTGGGTCTGATAACACTGGGGAGCGCCACGTGCTATGAGATCGTCAAGGAGGGGACCGGGATCATTATCCATTTCGGCTGGATTTCGCCCGCCATCGGTATTGTGGTCGCATTCGTTTCAGCCGTGGTCGCGGTCAAGTGGATGGTCGCCTATCTCACCCGGCATGGTCTGGAGATCTTTGGTTATTATCGCATCGCCCTGGCCTTGGGTGTTATGGGGCTTATCCTGGCCGGGATCTTGTAAAGCGCCATATCTCGGCATCACTTCATGCTTGACAGGACGGTCGCGGCATGGCAGTTAAATGATACTGAGACGCAGTATCAATACGGAGGCAATTGCAATGCAGATGGAACGCTTCACTGCCTATCTGAAAGATCGCGGTCTGAAGCTGACCCAAGAGCGACTGGCCGTCCTACATGGCGTGGCGGCCTCGGACGGTCACTTCGATGCCGACGAGCTGGCCCTGGTGGTCAAGGGCATCAACCCCAAGGTCTCGCGCGCCACGGTCTACCGTGTCATTCCGTTGCTGGTAGACGCCGGGTTCATCACCAAGACCATCCGCACCAAAGGACGCGTTAGCTATGAACGCCTGGCCGGGACCAAACCGCATGACCACATGATTTGCCGTACCTGCGGCGTTGTGATCGAGTTTCACGAACCCCGCCTGGAGCGCTATATCCGCAACACGTGTGCCGACCATGGCTTCGTGCCCGAGGAACATACCCTCAGTATCCGAGGGTATTGCCGGAGTTGCGCGGAGAAATGAGATATTTTTTTGAAATCAAGATGAGACTGAGACCCAGTCTCGCAATGGGAGGCATGTGTGATCAAGGATTTATATGAGTTGGACCTCGGTCAGACCGGCGTCATCACTACCATCGAAGGCGGCCGGCGTCACCACCTCACCGATCTCGGGTTGCGGGTCGGTAAATGCGTCACGGTGCTCACCCGCCAGCCCTTTCATGGACCGGTGGTCATCCAGGTGGACCAGGTCACGCTGTCGCTGGGCAAAGGCCTGGCACACAAGATCAAGGTGGAGGTAGCTTAAGTGAAAGTCTTGCTGCTGGGCCACCCCAATGTAGGCAAGAGCGTCATCTTCAACCGCCTGACCGGCGCGGACGTGATATCCTCTAATTACCCTGGCACAACGGTGGATTACAAGAAGGGCTTAATGCGTCATAAGGGTCAGGATATCGAGGTCATCGATGTTCCCGGCACCTTTTCACTCGAACCGCGCGACAAGGCCGAGGCCGTGGCGCTGGATATGCTTCGTGACCATCCGCAGGCCAGGATCATCTGCGTGATCGATGCCACCAAACTCGAACGCGGACTCTATCTGGCCCTGGATCTGATCGAGAAGGGATATGCCATGGTCGTGGCGCTTAACATGTGGGATGTCGCCCATGATAAAAATATCAGCGTCGACCCCGTAAAGCTTGGGTCCCTCATCGGCGTCCCGGTTATCCCGACCGTGGCCGTCAGTGCCGAGGGGCTTTCCACGCTGATGGACAGGCTTCTGGCGGTCGAGCCGGCCGGCATCGCGGAATTGTACAAGCGCCTGCGGCTGGCCGGGCTCATGACCGGAACAACCTGCAACGGCTGCAGCGGCTGCATCGCGGGGCAGACATGCGCCTCGGCACCATCCGTGCTCAGCTCTGAGGAACGCTGGGCTCTGGTGGAGGAGATCTCCCGGCGCACGCTAACTATAGGACATTACCGGCATACCCTCAAGGATGCCATCGGCGACTATACCGTGAAGCCGTTGACCGGCACACCCTTTGCCATTGCCATCTTGTACGCCTTCTGGAGCATTTTCAGCACCTTCTCGGGTCTGATGACGGATGGTTTTCTCGGCAAGGCCTTTGACCGGTATTGGCTGCCGTGGATGCAAGGTTGGTTCCCGGGCGGCCCCGGCACCTGGATCTATGGCGTTATGGTTGATCTCGGCCATTTCAAGGACGGCGTCTGGATCGCCTCCGAGACCTGCCTGGAATCTTTCGGGGTTTTGACGTCAGGCCTTTATCTGGAGCTCGGCGTGGTCCTGCCGGCGGTTTTCGCGTTCTACATCATGCTGGCCCTGCTCGAAGACGTTGGTTATCTGCCGCGCCTGGCCGTACTCATGGATACCTTCCTGCACAAGATCGGCCTGCACGGCTACGCCATCGTGCCGACCATCCTGAGCCTGGGGTGTAATGTCCCCGGTGTCGAGGCTACCCGCATCCTGGAGACCAAGAAACAACGCTTCGTGATGATGACCATCCTGGCCATTTTTATCCCGTGCGGAGCCCAGATAGCCATCATGCAGGATGTCATTCCGAGTTACACCGGTTTCGTGATGGCCTACCTCTTCCTGGGGTATTTCGTCTTCGGCTTTCTTCTGAACCGGATCATTCCCGGCACGACACCAGACATCATCATGGATGTCCCGGTCTATCAGCGGCCGATCCTGCGCGATGTACGCCGCAAGGTCGCCATGCGCACCAAGTCATTTCTCAAGGACGCCATCCCGTTCGTGACCTTGGGTATCCTGATTGTCAACATTCTGTATTCGCATGGGGCCATTGACGCCCTGGCGCGGGCCTCGGCCCCGATCTTCGAGGGCTGGTTCGGCGTCCCCCGACAGACCGCCGGACCCCTGGTCGCGGCCTTTCTGCGCAAAGATCTGGCCATCGCCCAACTAAGCGCCATCACCATGACCAAGTACCAGCTGATAACCGCCATCGTGCTGGTGAGCATCTATTTCCCGTGCATCGGCACCTTCTTCATGATGCTCAAGGAGGGCGGCAAGGCCTTTTTCGGCAGTCTTGCCGTACTGATCAGCGTGGCCTTTATCTGGGTGGGCCTTTTGCACCTGGTCTGGGTCATCCTGGGGGTGCAGTGATGGTGCGGCTCTGGCAAGGGTATTTTGCTCTGCTGGGCGTGGCCGTGCTCTTTTGTGGGCTGCTTGAGTTCCTGGCCGCCGCGGCCGGACATCAGTTGGCCTGCCCGCTGGTTGTCTTTTCGACCGGAGCCTTCCGCGGACTCTGGGGCGGCTTGGTGACGATCTTTTCCGGCATCTTCCTCTTAAAGGGCTTAGGCGATTTCGGCGAGGTGCACCAACTGGGCAAGCTGCTCATAGGCTGCATCCTTTTATGGATCATGGCTGGCACGGACATTTTCGCGCTCATTGCGGCAGCCATCCCGAATGCACAGCCTGAGCTTTGGCTCAACAGCCTGCCCGTGTTTCTGGAATCACTCGCTCCTCCTTATACCCCCGCCATAACCCTACTGCCTTTCTCCCTGCCGATCATCATTTGTCTGCGTATATTCGGCGGCGCCAAGCCACCGGCGGATGGCGGCCATACCCCCGAGGACAGGTAGACCACGCCGGACCGGACAATCCGGGAATGCCCTTCTCGAAAGGACCTTTGCGCCTACTGATCAGGGCAGGGGTTGCCAACGGCAAACGCGTTGTTATTTATACAGATCGGTTAGGTTGTAAATCAGTCTCAGGTTGATCTGAATCAATGACGTGGGGCTGTGAGGTATGTATGATGCAAGCCATATCTCTGAGGAGGACGGCATGAACACAGAGCAGGAAATGTCTCTCAAGCGGATCAGTACCCATGTAAATTGCGATAAGGTTGAACGCAAACTCTATGGACACGATATCGGCGCCATGCCCTCCCTGGTGCGGCCGCTGATCGGCTCCACCATCCCGGATGCCGTGGTGCAGCCCGAGAGCGAGGAAGAACTGGTCAAGCTGGCAGCCTGGGCGCATGAAAACAAGATCGCGCTGACCCCGCGCGGCAAGGCCACCTCCGGTTACGGCGGAGTGCTGCCGGTCAAGCAGGGCGTGGTGGTCGATTTCTGGCGCCTGAAAGCAGTTTTGAACATCGACGAGAAAGCCCATACCGCCACGGTCCAGCCCGGCATCAGCTGGGAACAGCTCGACCGCAAACTCAAGGCCAAGGGTTTGACCCTGCGGCTGTATCCGTCCAGCTACCCTTCCGCCACGGTCGGCGGCTGGCTGGCCCAGGGCGGGGCCGGGTTCGGCAGTTACCAGTACGGTTACTTCCGCGATAATGTGATATCCGCCAAGGCGGTGCTGCCCAGCGGCGAAACACGTACCTTTGAGGGCGGTGACCTGGACTTGATCTCGGACGCCGAGGGTATCACCGGCCTGATCAGCGAGGTGACCCTGCGCGTCCAGCCGGATGAGGAACTCGACTATCTCGCCGTCAGCTGTCCGGATGCCAAGAGCCTCCAGGGTCTGTTCCAGTCCATCATCGCCGCCAGCCTGCCCATCTGGTCGGCTATGTTCATCAACCCCAAGATGGCCGAGTTCAAAAAAATCGCACCGCAGCCCGAACATCACGGCCATGCCGAAGCGACCGTCGATCTGCCGGTGGCCTTCCTCCTGACGCTCACCTTCCGCAAGGGGGTGAGCAACCGTGTCCGCTCCGCCCTGCCGGAGCTCCTGGACCGGCATGACGCCAAACTCCTGCCTCAGGAGATAGCCGACCACGAATGGGAAAGCCGCTTCCGGCTCATGGTGGTCAAACGCTTGGGGCCGTCGCTGGCGCCGGTGGAGGTCATCGTGCCCTTGCGCAACCTGGCGCACGTCTTCGACGATATCGGCCGCAAGGTCGGTCAACCCCTGGTCAAGGAAGCGGTCGTCATCCCGCACGGCGCCCACGGCGAACCCGAGGTGGTCGTGCTGGGCTTCATCCCGTGCGACCAGCGCCGTTTCAGCTATAACTTCGTCTTTGCCCTGGCCCTGACCGTCATGAACATCGCCATCAAGAACGGCGGACGGCCGTACAGCACGGGGCTCTATTTCAACGGCCAGGCGGGCCGCATCCTGGGCAAGGAGCGCGTCAAGCGCCTGAAGGCCTTCAAACAGAGCATCGACCCAGAAGGGCTTTTTAATCCGGATAAGGTTCTGCCGGGTACGCTCTTGGGGTGGTTCATGCGCCTGGCCAGCATCTTTGAACCATTTGCCCGCATCCTGGGTAATGCCGCGCCGGTCAGCATCGGCTGGCGTCCCACCGAGGCCGTGCGGGGCATCCCACCCGACGTGGTCTGGTACGCCTATTCCTGTTCCCAGTGCGGCTACTGCGTGGACGAGTGCGACCAGTACTATGGCCGCGGCTGGGAATCTCAGAGCCCGCGCGGCAAATGGTACTGGCTACGCGAATTCATCGAGGGCAAAGAACAGTGGAACCAGAAGATGGTCGACACCATGATCGTCTGCACCACCTGCGAGCTGTGCAACACCCGCTGCTCGGCCGCGCTGCCCATCGAAGAGTCCTGGATGAAGCTCAGAGGCAAGCTCATCCAGGACGACAAGCGCCTGACCCTGCCGCCCTTTGTCATGATGGAGGCTGCGGCCAGGGCCGAAGGCGATATCTGGGCCGGTTACCGCAAGGACCGCGAAAAGTGGTTCCCGGAGGACCTCATCGCCAAGCACGGCTCGCAGATACCAGAGGCCAAGAACATTTATTTCGCCGGGTGCACGGCCAGCTACGTCGAGCATGACATCGGCATGGCCAGCGTACGCCTGCTCGACAAGGCCGGGGTGGATTTCAGCTACCTGGGCCAGGCCGAGAGCTGCTGCGGCACGCCCATGCTGGTGGCCGGCAAATGGGACACCTTCACCGACATCATGAAGTCCAATATCGCGGCGGTAAAGGCCAAGGGGGCGGATACGGTGATATCCTCCTGCCCGGCCTGCGATATGATGTGGCGCCACGTGTACCCCACCTGGGCCAAGAAACTGGGCATCCCCTACGATATCACGGCCAAGCACTATTCCGAGGTCGTTTCGGAGAAGATCGAAAAAGGTGAGTTCAGCTTCCCTGATAACGGCAACAAACCGCAGACCGTCACCCTGCATGACTCCTGCCATATCGGCCGCGTCAGCGGGGTCTATGACCCGCCGCGCACCCTCATCAAGGCCGTGCCGGGCGTAAAGTTCGTTGAGATGGAGCATAACCGCGAAGAGGCCCATTGCTGTGGGTCGGTGCTGACCCTGATCAAGGAACCGGACGTGGCGGCCGTCATCGGCAAGTCGCGCCTGGATGAGGCCGTGGAGGCCGGGGCGTCGAAGGTCCTGGCCCTGTGTCCCTGCTGCCAGTTCCAGCTGCGCGTCAGCGCGGACAAGAAGCAGGTGCCGGTCGAGGTCGTGGATCTGGCCACCTTTGCCGGCAATGCCCTGGGCTATACTTTCCCGGACCCGCACCCCGAGGTCAAGGCCCAGTGGGCCGTCTTCGATGCCATGATCAAGCTCATGACCCCCCAGGGCTTCGCCGACCTGATGGGGACCATGTGGCCCGAGCTGATCGACGCCATGCCGCTTGGCATGGGCGCTCTGATGCGCCTCTTCGGCAAGAAGGCGCCCGGCATGCTTGAACTCATGAAGCCCATGTTCCCGGTGCTGTTCCCGCTGCTGCTGCCCATGATGATGCCCAAGGTCATGCCCGCCATGCTGAGCCGGGTGGCCAAGCTCGTGCCCATGCCGGAGTATATGGCCGAACAGATGCCGTTCCTCATGCCCAAGGTCATGGACGGTCTCATGCCGCATATGATTGGCGACGTGGTGCCGCTGGTGACCGAACCGATGCTGAACTACCTCAAGGGCACGGCGTAAATCATGAGACCCTGATCATCCAGGATGTCCTGGATGGTCAGGGTCTGTCTGCGAACAGGATGATTGTGATCGGAAGAAAAGAGATAATCGAGAAGATTGCAATGCATTGATCTGGATCAATTGCAGCGGCTTGTAAGGAGCGTATGCTATTGAAGCGATATGCCATGGCTTGTGGAAGCTTATCTGGTCTATGGCGCAATCTATAAACGCATGGAGGAGGAGTATATGAACAAAAGGGGTTCAATTCTCGGGATACTTCTGTTCGGAATCCTGGGCGTAAGCTCAGGTGCCATGGCGACCAACGGAGACAACATGATCGGTATCGGACCGATCGCGCGCTCCATGGGAGGTGTGGGCGTGGCCGCGCCGCAGGATGCCATTACCGCGGTTTTTGCCAATCCGGCCACCTTGGGCTCGGGGGCCTTTACGAAAGGCTCAAGCTTTGACTTCGCCGGAGACCTCTTCATGCCCTCGGTGTCCGGTGAAGTCCGGCTGTCAGGGCAGACCTATGAATCCGACAGTCACGGTTCGGTGTTCAGCATCCCCGCCATCGGATTAAGCTCACCGGTTGGTTCGGGCATGACCTTCGGTATCGCGGCCTATGGCGCCTCTGGTCTGGGGGTCGATTATCGCGGCACCGAGCTGGACAACCCCACGGCCTTTGGGACCTATCCGCTGATCCAGGGCGAATTCACCCAATTGCAGATCATGAAATTCGCGCCCTCCATCGGCTACAAGATTGACGACGCCCTGAGCGTGGGGGCCTCAGCGCAGATCGACTATGCCACGTTGGATATGCGGTATGGATCATCGCCCGGCTATGCCTTTGGACTGAACCTTGGTCTGCTCTATAAGCCCATGGAAAACTTAAGTGTGGGTTTTTCCTATATTACCCCTCAGTCGGTGAAGCACAAACGTGTCCTGGTCGACATGAATGGCGATAGTCGGGATCTGAAACTTGAGGCCCCGCAGCAGGTCAATATGGGTATTGCGCTGGCCAGTAAAGACATTATGAATCTGCTGGTCGAGGCGGATATAAGATGGGTCGGTTGGGCCAATGCCGATGGATACAAAGATTTCGACTGGAACAATCAATGGGTGTACAGCCTCGGTATGCAGGTCGAGCCGGTCAGTAATTTTTTCCTGAGGGCCGGGTATACCTATGCCGAAAATCCGGTTGAGAACCACGACGGGTTCGACGGCAGCATCAACTTTATAACCATGCAGCCCAACAGCATCAAGAATGTTCAGGGTATCATATTCCCCACCTACTACTATGAAACCTTCCGCATGATCGGGTTCCCGGCCATCGTGGAGCAGCATGTCACCCTCGGCGCCGGATACCGGTTCAACAAGAGGTTTTCCATGAATGTGGGTTACACCCATGCGCTGGAGAAGAGCATGTCCGAGACCGGCACCGATCTCATGGGGCAGCCCGTGACGTTGGAGTCGACCCTGAGTGAGGACAGCATCGATTTCGGCATGACCTGGAATTTCTAAACACGGCACCATTCTCGAAAAGATATGGCGCTTACCAGCGCTGGGAAATCCTTTTTCAGGCAAAGGATCCCCAGCGCTTTCTTCTTCATGGGATCACGGAGCGCCCCTGCCTGATTGTAATCAAAGGCATTTTTGTATATCATGGGAATGCGTGATTCCAGGTGTTTGGGTGGGAGTATAATATATGTACGAGTTGCTGCAAGGTCAGGTGACCACTTTGTGGTGGCTTGGTTTGATTTCGGTTATCACCTTTTTCGCCTCCCTGATCATCGTGCCCTGGTTGATTGTCCGCATACCGCCTGAGTACTTCGTCGATGCCGACCATCCCACGAGGGCCGCGTCCATTCGCCATCCCGTGCTCCGGGCGTTCTACCTGATCGCGAAGAACCTCCTGGGCGCTGTGCTTGTCGTCAGCGGCATATGCATGCTGGTCTTGCCCGGGCAGGGCCTTTTAACGATTCTTGTTGGTGCCGTTCTGCTGAACTATCCCGGTAAGTTCAAGGTCGAGCGATGGATTGTCACGCGTCCCCATATCTGGAGGCTCATCAACAGGCTCCGCCGTTATGCGGGGCATTCCCCGCTGGTCTTCAGATAACAATCATGCCCGCATTCTCCTGTAGACTTTTTCCTCGGTGCTTGCGTCTTGGCGGATATAGTAACTAATGCAGGAGGATGCTATGAAAGGCACATTACGGTTCATGATCATGTTTCTGGCAGTGTTCTCACTCGGTGTCATGGTCCTTCCCCGTCAGGCAAACGCCGGTACGAGCTTCTCCATCAGTGTCGACGCCTACCCTATAAGCTTTGCGTTCTCGGACTCATCGCCTGACCGAGTGTATGTCGAGCGCGAAGTGACGCATTACCATTACCGGGACTTAAGGCCGAATCAAGATGGTTGCCGCTATCAGCACGATTATCATGGCCAAGGCTATAATCACCGTCCTTACCAGTACCATGGTCGGTACCAAGACCAGGCACGATGGTACCACAGGTAGGTTTTCCCCGAGACCTTCTTTCGGCGGCGGGCTATGAAAAACAGGACAAGCTCCTGGTGATCCTACCCCAGGAGCTTGTCGAAAGCCTCCACGCTCACGGCCGGATGGGTGGCAAACGCGATGCCGGTCAGCTTGTTCAAAGCGATTGAGGTGCTCATGGCCGCCTCAAGGGACGGTAGTTCGAGGATAAAGACCAGGTCGACGTTTCCGAGCAGCGCATACATACCGATGACCTTGCCCTTGTATTTCTTGATGATTTTCTGAGCCTCCTTGGTCCGATTGGAGCTTATGCCTTTTAATCCTTCCGTAGTGTAGTTCCCGAACATCATAAACAGCGCCATAACCGGCCTCCCAGGTAGGATTTTTCCGCCTGCTTCCTTGATGCTGCTCTTTGATGGTATCAGGATTGATGTAGCACATCAGGTGCTATCTTATGATAGTAAGAACAACCTCAAGCAAAGCAAGCCCTTATTTTTAAAACAGCGTATCGCTCAAGCGATTGCGGCCATGGTGTCCCAGGGTGGTGACATGCATGCCAGGATGTGTTAAGCGGAAACGACCAGAGACTGTATGATAAGAATTACACCTGTCATCGCTATCGAGGAATCGTCCATTGAATTTGAATTCGTGCGCTCCTCGGGCCCGGGCGGCCAGAACGTCAACAAGGTTGCCACGGCCGTGAAGCTGCGTTTCGATGTACGTGGCGCCCAAGGGCTTCCGGAATATGTGCGCCAGCGCCTGATCGTCCTGGCCGGCAAACGCCTGACCACGGGCGGCATCCTGATCATCGACGCCCGCCGGTTCCGCACCCAGGAACGCAACCGTCAAGATGCCATCGAGCGGCTATGCGACATGATCCGTCAGGCGGCCGAGAGACCTAAGGCGCGCGTGAAGACCAAGCCCTCCCAGGCCGCGCGCGAACGTCGTCTGGGCAGCAAACACAGCCGTGGTCAGAGTAAAACGCTGCGTCGGCCGGTTGCCCCGGCCGACGATTAAGGCCGCAAAACTTAAAAGAGTTCTACAGAATGCCGATCAGGCGCAGTCCGAGCGCTATATTCGCCGCCTGCATGATAACCGTGGCGCGGCCGGTCCAGTGGTGGATGATCCGGATTTGTTTCTTTTTGAGCCGGAACTGCAGCAAACCCAGCCCGGCCGTGACAACGGACAGAAGGATGGTCGCAACTCCCAGGTAGGCGTGCAGCCCCGCAGGATTGTCGCCCCCCCCGGCCAGCATGATGGCCGCCGCAATCCACCCGGCGATCATGAAGACAGCGCCGAGCAAGCCCAGCATTCGATGGGTCTTGAACCACCAACGCTGGTTGCGCAGGCGCATGACAATGAAGACCCCCGAGGCCAGCAGGATAAACCCCCCGGCCATCAAGACGGCATGGATCAGATAGGGCGGCATTGACGCATCCAAGGGCACCATACCCTATTGGGGTATGGCCAGGGTGACCGTCTTGCTCCCATAGATACTGCAGGTGCCGGTTACCTCGAGTACATCACCCGGCGCCGCCGGAACGCTGTAGGTGTAGGTGAAGCTGTTCTTGTCCGGTTGGCTCTTGTACAGGTTGTTGCTTATGACCGCCCCGTTCTTTTTGATCTCCACCTGTTTGATATAGTGCATGGTGGGGGCTATCGAATTATGAGTGATCGTGGCTGTAAGCTTTTGCGAGGCGGCGTCATAAACGAGTTGGATATCCTTGGGCGGATGCGCGCTGGCGTCGGTCGGGAAACCGGCCAGGAAGAAGAGCACGGCCAAGGTAAATCCAACCAGAGCGACTGAGGGACGATAAGCACTGAGCATTCGTATATCCTCCTTTTCTGCTTTGGCTTACGTTTCACCATACCATGTCGGCCGCGGGGAGAAAAGGCCCCTTTTACTGCCTGCCCCGGGTTTTAAATCGGCGAGAGGCGCTTGCCAGCTGAAGCTGCATAGGTTATGCTTCTTACCGATGGACAAGCCTGAAAGCAAAGCCCGGATGAAATGCGCGCTCAGCCTCATCCTGCCTGCCCTTTTGCTGGCAGTGCTCATTACACCGGGTTGTGCGCCCAAGATCCGCGTCGCTCTTCCACCCAGTCACGCCATCGCCAAGCCTGCCCCCCGTACTCAGGCGCCACCAGACGTACAGTGCGAGCTGCAACGTATGGGCTACTCCATTCAGGTGGGTGCCTTCGCGCGCGTGGACAACGCCGTCAGGCTGACCAAATCCCTGGAAGCTCAGGGTATCGACGCCTTTTATTTCGCCCATAGCTCCGGACTCTATAAGGTCCGCTTCGGGAACTATCCTTCCTGGAAAGAGGCCGCCGCCGTTGCCAGACGGTTGCGCTCTGACGGCATCATCGAGGTGTATTATATCGTCAGCCCAGGCGAATACGTCCAGGCCAGGGGCGGCGTTCCCGGCGCGCACACCATCCGCGATGAAATCGTTGCCACGGCCCGGAGTTACCTCGGCGTGCCCTATCAATGGTGTGATGTCAGCACCAATGCGGTCCTAGATTGCAGCGGGCTGGCCCTGGCGGTCTACCAACTCAATGGTTTAAACCTGCCGCGTACCTCCGCCAACCAGTACGCCAGCGGCACGCCCGTGGATAAAGATCAACTCCAGAAAGGCGACCTAATCTTTTTCTCCACCTCCTGGTTCGGCGGCATCAGCCATGTAGGCATCTTCATCGGCGAGGGCGAGTTCATCCACGCCCCCGGCAAGGGCAAGGTCATTCGTACGGAATCACTGGCTTCGTCATATTATCAGGAACATTACCGCGGGGCGCGCACCTATCTGCAGTGAAGACTACGGCCGGCTGCGGCTAAGGCACGCTCATCCGGCGATCTGTATGCGATCACGGCCGCCTTGAGGCGGGCCTTTTGTTTTACGCAATCCCTTTGGCAAAGCGCGAGACATGCGCGACGGCTTGGTAGGCCCCGCGCACGTCTTCGAAGACCGGGATGCCGCTGGCCAGGAAGGCCTGCCGGGCTTCGCGCAGCATCTCCTCGATGTCCATGGAATCCAGGCCTTGCTTGGGGTTGGGCAGGACTACGACGACCGGTTTGTCCGTGGAGTCCCAAGCCTCACGCGCGGCCCTTGCCAATTCACGGTAGGGAGTGATCTCCTTGACGGATGCGGCGCCCAACTGCAGTGCCAGGGATTTGTAGTGGTAGAGCAGGGGCACCATGAGCTGAAGGCTCACACGCTCGTCTTCTCCGGCGGCCAGGAGCACCTCGTGCAAGGAGCTTGGATGCACGAACGGATTGGCCACATCGATGGGGTTGGCGGCGCTGGAACCCGGCTTGGGCAGGTTTGCCAGGATGCGCTCATAGCGCTGTCCCGTAAAATGCGGCAGGTCCATGCCGTAGGCCTCGGCCGCGTCGCAGGCGGCCACGCCCAGCGCGCCGCCGCCGCCGATGACGGTCACCCCCTGGTAGGGTCTTCGGGGCAGCAGCGAGAATGCCAGACAGGTCTGGGCCAGCTCGATCAGGTCACGGACCTGGATGGCGCGGCTCTGCCTGAGAACGGATTCCCAGATAGCGCGGTCTCCGCCCAGCGAGGCCGTGTGGCTCATCACCGCGCGCGCCCCGGCCTGCGACAGTCCGCCTTTGAGGATGATCACGGGCTTGCGGGCCGCGACCTGTTTGAGGGTTGAAAAGAAACCATTCCCGCTCTGAACGCCCTCGACATACATGGCGATCACCTGGGTCTGGTCGTCGTGGTCGAAATACTCCAGGAACTGCGTGTCGCGCAGATCCGCGCCGTTGCCGAAACTGATCATCTTGCTGAAGCGCAGGCCCATCCATACGCCCATCTGGGCCAGATCCACGGACATGCCTCCGCTCTGGGCGCAAAAGGCGATATCCCCGCTCAGGCGTGCGAGATCGGGTCCGGGCAGGAAGGTCAGCCCGCTGGCCGGGCAGTAGATGCCGAAACAGTTCGGTCCGACCACCCGGATGCCGCGTGACGCCACGGCGCGGATCTGTTCTTCCAGGGCCTGACCTTCGGGCGTGCCGAGCTCGCTGAAACCCGATGAAAGGATCTCGGCCCCGGCCGCCCCTTTCTTCCGGCAGGCCTCCAGCGCCTGCGGGACATACTGAGCGGCTACGGCGATGATGGCGAAATCAATATCCCCGGGGATGTCCTCCACGGTCTTGTAGATGGGGCGGCCTGCATAGGTCCCTCCCTTGGGATTGACCGGGATGAGCTCGCCGGAAAAGCCCATGGCGGTCAAGGACAGGAACATGCCGCTGCCGAAGCCCATGCCTTCCGCGGACACACCGACGATGGCGACCCGGCGCGGATGGAAAATCCTCTCGAAGTCCGCATGCTGTGAAGTGTGCATCATACCCCCTTACAACAAGACAACACGCGGATAATGTACCAGGAAAAAGCGGCCCGGACAATGCCGGAATGGGTTTTCAGGGTAAGAGAGGCTGCATCCACTCCCAGATCTGTGCGAAGGTCTCATTCCTGTTCAGCTCATTGAAGTTCTCGTGATAGTTGTCTTGATGCACGAGCATGGTCAGGAACTGGGGCGGCACGGTTTTCAGGGCCTGCTGGCTTGCGCTCGCATCGGCCAGGTGGTCATCGCCGGCGATGACGGCCATGAGCGGAAAACCCTCCCAGTTCTTCAGGTTTTCAACCACCCAGCGCTGGGTACGCATGCTTTCCACCCCCACCTTGACCGAAATCCTCGAGCCACGCACACCCGCGAGCTCCTCCGCGCGGTGCCGCGCAACGATCGCCTCGTCATGGGTAAGCTTGTCGTAGAGGTCCGGGGCGGCCACGCTGAAGGTCGGATATACCGCGGCAATGGGTTTGACCAGCTTTATAAGAATGGCCGGCATCTCCACCCGGTTCTTGAGCCACGGTGAAGAAACGATGAAGCCCCGAATATCCGTCTGCCGGGCGGAAGTCAGGCCATAGTCAAGGGCGATGAGCCCGCCGTTGGAATGTCCGATCACGAAGATGGGCTTTTCCGGGTGCTTGGCCTTGACGAAACCGTAAAAGGCATGCACGTCCGCCATGCTCTGATCGTACGAATCCGTATGGAAGAAGACCTTGCCGCCCGGGTTGTATTGGGGGTAGGTGCCGTGCCAGCGCAGGTCAAAGGCATAGGTGGCCACACCCTTGTCCTTGAAGAAGAGTGCGGGGGTCACCCAGTCGCCGGCATGGGTCAGGGCCCCGTGGATCGCTATGAATACGGCCTTGATCTCACCTGAAGGCAGCCAGGCATAGCTTAGCAATTGAGTATGTGCGTCGGGTTGGAAGGTTTCCGTCCGTGTCTCGGAATACTTCATGCCGGGCCCCCTTTTTAAGGCTTCGTTGTTCCTGCCCCAGCATTACCATGGGTGCGCCGGAATTTCCAGACCGGAGATTACTGCTGTATGAACGACTCTTTCGTCAGCTTCGACAGATCCTGGTACTCATCGATAAGCTCGTTGAGCTTGTCGGAGATCAGCATGAAGATGATTTCCGAGCGTTTGAGCGGATCGAGCGTGGTCGCCAGCATGGTGTCGATTTCTTCCTGGAGGTCCTGCAAGTGCGGGTGCTCCTGGAGCAAAGCGTTCCTCTGGCGGATAAGCGCCTCGATCTCGGGGTTTTCATGCTGCCTTGCGTGGTTTTTGGGATTACCTTTCAGGTTTAATATCATAGCCATCTCTGATGCCGCCTTTCATATCTGGAGTTGCGCCGGCTCAAGTTGCCGCGTCCGAAAATACAGGCAAGCAAGGCATATGCCATGGATTTTCTATGTGAAAACAAGCAGATATATTCGATATCTAAAGGAATGATCCTGAGGTGTGACCTTTTTTGCCCAGGTTGTGGAAGATTGTTTCCTCACGGGAGGTGCGGGCCTTGACGAACATGCGTCGGCCAAGGCGCCATACGCTGTCTTGGCCGCTAGGCCTACACGACCGCGGTCGGGTCGATGTTTGAACTCTTGAGGCACTCCTCGCGGTGTTTCAAGGCGTAGTCGTTGATGGCCTCGGAGAAGATCTCATTGTAGGTGAGCCCCAGGGCCGCGGAAAGGATCTTCATGAGCCGCTGCTGCTTGCGGGTCGTGCGAATCAGGATCTTGACCTGATCCGGGCCGGTCAGTAGTTTTTTCTCTTCCTTCATGAACGGGCTTTCCGAGTTCTTTCTCTCCGGTTTCCTCTCCATGTCATCCCTCCCCTTGTTTTCATTATTATAGGCATCTTTTGCTGAACCGGCAAGGGGGGCGTACGCTTTGTTCTCAGGAGGGCTTGACCTTATCCTCGATATCGACCTCGAAGGTGTTCAGGAAGGTACTCACCATCATGTAGCAACCCACCGCAATGGCCAACTCCACGATCTGCTCATGGGAAAAATGCTGGAGCAGGGCGCTAAAGGTCGCGTCACCGGCCTTGTGAAACTCCACGGTCTCTTCGGTAAAGCGCAGCACCAGCCGCTCGAGCTCGGAAAACACCGCCGCACTCGAACCGATGTCCAGGGCCTCTATCTTTTCCTCCGGCATGCCCACGCGTCTGGAGACCTTGCGATGCTGGTAGACCTCGTAGTCCGACCGGCAGAGGATCCCGGTCCTCACGATAGCCATCTCTCTCAAGACCGGGTCAAGCGTGCCATTGAGGAGCACGGCCGCAGGCAGGCCGATGAATTTGCGGGCGATCACCGTGGTGGCATGCGCCGCGATCTTGAAGATATTCAATTGCGGATTGAGGCCAAGGAGTGCAGACTTCTCTGCGTCCACGGCTTCAACGGTTACATAGGGAATGCGTGCCAATCAGACCTCCTCATTTGTTTGATATTCAGACGGACGCCGCTTGGTCACGGCGCGGCGTCGCACTGTTCCATGGACCGATATAACCGGGAGAAGCGTTTGAAATCTTCAATCGTAAGGTCCTGAGGCCGTCTGCCGAGGTCGATCCCGGCCTCTAGGGCAAGTTTATTCAAAAGCTCGCCGGACATACCGGGCAGATTGATCCAGGAATTGCGCAGCATCTTGCGGCGCTGGCCGAAGGCGCCGAAGACCACGGTCTTGAGGTGCCGCAGGTCATCGGGTGCCATGGTTTCTTCGCGGCCAATAAGCTTGATCACCATGGAGTCGATCTTGGGCCTGGGCGAAAAGTTGCCGGGCCCCACCAGAAAGCCCGGGACGGTCGTGAAGTTCACGCCCACCAGCACGCTTAATCCCGCGTAGTCCCGCGTGCCTTTATCAGCGCAGATGCGCAGGGCCACCTCCTTCTGAACCATGACCGTGACGGAAGTAAAGTGCTTGGGGAGCTCGACCAGCCTGAGGATAACGGCCGTGGCGATGTTGTAGGGCAGATTGGCCACCAGCTTGGCTCCTGACGGTGAGAGGGTCTCCGGATTCAGCTCCAAAATATCGCCGTGCACGATGCGGATGCGCGGGTCATGCGCATACTCGGCGGCCAGGGTTTCAGCCAGGTCGTCGTCCTTTTCCACGGCTACTACCCGCGCCGCCACCCTGGCCAGGGCCGTAGTCATGATGCCGCGGCCGGGTCCGATCTCAAGCACGCAGTCACGCTGTCCCACATCCGCGAACTCGATGATCTTGTTCACGACATGCGGGTTGGTCAGAAAGTTCTGGCCTAAGGAGCGCTTGGGCCTCATACGCTGTCCCACCGGGAAACGGCGTTTAAATCCAATCCGGCGTAGCGTCCTTCCCTAAAATGTCTCAAGCCCGCGATGCCGATCATGGCGGCATTGTCGGTGCAGTATTTTTTCGAAGGCGCGATGAACCGCACCCCTATGCGTTCGGCCCTGTCTTTCAGGGTTTCGCGCAGGGCCGTGTTGCAGGCCACGCCCCCGCTGATGACCAGTAGGTCCATGCCGTGGTCCTGCACCGCCTTTAAGGCCTTGGTCGCCAGCACGTCCACGGCCGCCTCCTGGAACGCGGCCGCGATGCGCGGGATATAGGCCTCCATGCCGGGCGCCGGCACGCGCTTACCGGGCAGGCCGGAAAAACTCAAGTCCAGGTCCTCAAAGATCTTCAATTTCACCACCAGGTTCAGGATGGCGGTTTTCAAACCCGAGAAGCTGAAATCATAGTTGTCCTCTTTGAGCATGGGCCGCGGCAGCTCGAAGCCGTGCTCGCGGATGCCTGTGGCCAGCTTCTCGATCACCACCCCGCCCGGATACCCCAGGTTCAAGAGCTTGGCCACCTTGTCGAAGGCCTCGCCCGCGGCATCGTCCATAGTCTGGCCGATCAGCCCCATCTTTCCCGGCGCATTGACGCGGTAGAGCGAGGTATGCCCGCCCGAGACCACCATGCCGATATGCGGATAGGTGATTTCATGCTCGATAGCCGCCGCCCCCAGATGGCCTTCCAGGTGGTTAATGCCGCACAGGGGGATTTTCAAGCCATAGGCCAATGCCTTGGCGTACGAGATGCCCACCAGCAGGGCGCCCACCAGCCCCGGCCCCTGCGTAACCGCTATGCCGCTGAGGTCATGAAAACCCAGGCCCGAGACCTGCATGGCCTCGTCCACCACGGGCTGGATCAGCTCCACATGCCGTCTTGAGGCGATCTCAGGCACCACCCCGCCGAAGGCCGCATGGTCCGCCACCTGCGAGGCCACCACGTCCGACAGGATTGTGCCGCCGCCGTCCACGACTGCGGCCGCGGTCTCGTCGCATGAGGTTTCGATGGCCAGCAGGGCTTTGATCATTGGAAATTCCCCCCAAGCTCGATCCCCCCGCCCCCCCTTGATCCCAAGGGGGGACAAGGATTATTGAGGCCTGCCGTCCGGCAAACCTCACTAATGTCTACCCCCCCTGCAGACGCAGGGGGGATGGGGGGTATCAGATCTTTTTGCATCTACAGATCTTCTCTGGTAAGCAGGGCCTGCACCGGGTATCCCAGGGCCTCGATGGCCTCGCGGCCGCCTTCGTTGCGGTCCAGCACGGCCACGACCATATCCACGTTCACGCCCGATTCCTTGAGCCGTTCAATGGCCTTGATGGCGCTCGATCCCGTGGTGATGACGTCCTCCACCACCACGGCCTTGTCGCCCGGATCGATCGGGCCTTCGATCCAGCCCATGGTGCCGTGGGCCTTCTTTTCCTTGCGTACCACGAAGGCGTTGATGTGTTTGCCGGCATCGAGCGCCAGCATGCTCGTGGCCAGCGCGATGGGGTCGGCGCCCATGGTCAGGCCGCCGATGGCATCCACCCCGCGGTCCTTGATGATGTCCGTGATCAGCTCGCCGATCAGTTTGGCGCCCTTGGGGTTGAGCGTCACCTTGCGCAGGTCCACGTAGATGTCCGATTCCTTGCCCGAGGCCAGGATGAAATGCCCGTGCTTGACCGCGTCTTTCTGTACCAGAATTTTCAGTTCTTCGCGTTTCGTCATTTGAATACCCTTTCGAAAATGGTGTCCACATGGGCCAGGTGGTGGCTGAGGTCGAACAGGTCTTCGATGCGCTTCTGTCCCAGCGTGCCCACCACATCCTTGTCCTTGAGCAGCAGCTCCTTGAAGGTTTTCTTCCCGTCCCAGACCGGCAGGGCGTTACGCTGTACCCAGGCATAGGCCGTATCGCGCGCAATCCCGGCCTCCACCAAAGCCAGCAGCACGTTCTGCGAATGCCACAGACCCTTGGTCAGCTCCAGGTTCCTGGCGATGTTTTCCGGGTAGACCATCAGGCCTTCGATCAGGCCCGTGATGCGCTTCAAGGCGAAGTCCGTGATGGCGGTGGCGTCCGGTCCGATCACGCGCTCCACGCTGGAGTGGCTGATATCGCGCTCGTGCCACAGGGCGATGTTTTCCAGAGAGGACAGGCAGTAGCCTCTTAAGAGCCGCGCCATGCCCGTGATGTTCTCGGACAGGATGGGGTTCTTCTTGTGCGGCATGGCCGAGGAACCTTTTTGCCCCTTGCCGAAAGGCTCGCTTACCTCCAGCACCTCGGTGCGCTGCAAGTGCCTGACCTCGGTGGCGATCTTTTCCAAGGTCCCGCCGATGATGGCCAGGGTGGTGAAGAACTGGGCATGCCGGTCGCGCTGGATCACCTGGGTGCTGATGGGAGCGGGCTTAAGCCTCAGTTTCTTGCACACGTACGCCTCCACCTCGGGCGGCACATTGGCGTACGTGCCCACCGCGCCCGAGATCATGCCGTAGGAAATGGCCTCCACCGCCGCCTGCATGCGCTTGATATTGCGCTTGGTCTCCGCGAACCACAGCGCAAACTTGAGCCCGAAGGTGATGGGCTCGGCATGGATGCCGTGCGAGCGGCCCATGGCCGGCACGTGCTTGAAGTCGTAAGCGCGCCGCTTCAAGGCCTGCAGCAGGGCCTTCATGTCCTCCAGGATCACCTGGCCGCTTTCCTTGAGCAACAGGGCATAGGCCGTATCGAGCACGTCCGAGGAGGTCAGGCCCATGTGGATGTAGCGCGCGTCGTCGCCCACGTATTCGCCCACGCAGGACACAAAGGCGATCACGTCATGCCGGGTCACCTCCTCGATCTCCTCGATGCGTCTGACCTCGAACTTGGCATTGGCCTTGATGTTCTTGAGGCTCTCGGCCGGGATCTTGCCCAGCCTGGCCCAGGCCTCGCAGGCCGCCAGCTCCACATCGAGCCATTTCTGATAGCGGTTCTCATCCGACCAAATCTGTTCCATGGCCGTGGTTGTATAGCGTGCAATCATTGCAAGCCCTCCTGGCGCTCTTTAAGCATGAAAACCAAAAAATATCAATCAACCCTCCTTAATCCTCGAAGATATCGGGTGATCTTGTTCAAATCGCATCGCATCTGCCAGTTGGATTTATCCCGCGAGCGTTCATATATCCAATCACGCGATCAGGCATTACCAAATGCCTTTAAGATATCGGATTGGGTGTAGTGGCCTTCGTCCTCCATGCTTCAGCTCCAGGGATGGCGTGGGTCACAATGTGTCGGGATAGACAAATTGGACGCACCCTGCGTGCGCCCTTTTGGGCGATGGCCATGGAAGGACCGAGTCAAACCTCCACCCAGGTACCTGCATGCTATGGTCCATGGAAGGCCATCCTGCAGGAATCCCTGTTGATTCTTTTTGCCGGTTCAGGTTAAGGGCTTTTACAGGGGAGCCCGCATGAAGAATGGTATGATAGGAATACTGCTGATGGCCTGCCTGGGCATGGCCGCACCAGGCTGCACCTACCGGGGCTGGTATGAGGGTTTCCAGAGGCAGCAGCGCGAGGAATGCTACAAGCAGCCCACCCCTGAAGAGGTCCGGAAGTGCCAGGATAAGGTTGACAGCATAACCTATGAGCAATACACCAAGGCCCGCAAGGATTCAGAGAAAAAGGGGGAATGACACATGCCGCGTGATCCCAAGCGTATCTGCCCGGTGGAGCTCGCCGGCCATCTCGACAGCCGTTTCCGCCGCTGGCTCCATGACCCGCGCAAGATCCTCGCGCCCTACCTTGCGCCAGGCATGCGCGCCCTGGACATCGGTTGCGGACCGGGATTTTTCACCCTTGATATGGCCTACCTGGTCGGGAAGACAGGTCATGTGTGGGCCGCGGATATCCAGCCAGGCATGCTGGATACATTGAAAAGCAAGATAAAGGGCACCGAGCTTGAAGACCGCATCGACCTCAAACTGATCGAAGACGGCAGGTTCGGCGGCCTGGATTCCTTTGATTTTGCCCTGGCCTTCTACATGGTGCACGAAGTGCCTGACCAGCCTGCATTCTTCAAAGAGATCCACTCCGTGCTCAATTCCGGAGGCCTGGCCCTGATTGTGGAGCCGCCCTTGCATGTCTCGCGGCAGGACTTCCAGGCCACCATCCGGACCGCACAGGAAGCTGGATTGATTCAGGCCGACAGACCCAAAATGATCCTGAGCAAGGCCGTGCTGCTGAAAAAAGGTTAAGCCCAAAGACCAAGGCATGGTTCTGGGCTGGTTCCGCCTTCGTTCCCCCGGAATCAAGGATTCTGCGATATCCAGTCCGCCGGAATACAGTGCGGCGGACTGGATATGAGGATGTTTGTAACCTGGGTGGCACTGGCCAAGGCTTTAGGCTTGCCAGTGATGATCGAAAAAAGCGATTCAGGGGGAGATGTTTCTCTACACGGACCAAGGCGAAAGCCTTGGTCCGTGCCACCCCAAAAGATACAGTTGTTTTGGCCACTCGAGGATGTCTCGGTGTGGATCAGCTGATCAGGCCTCATCAGAATCATCTTACCATATGATCCCATATGGGGTACAAATATACCCATTTTGAGTACGGCCTTTGGCCTGGCAAAATTCCCGGCTAGACCGGCAGAAACCAAGCTTTCGGTTTAGCCCGTGCCGTTGTTTCCTTTGCCCTATCCTCACCCCTGCAGCGAAACCCGGAACTTGCTCACATCCAGAGTCATGTTCACGGCCTGCTCGCGCAGGTTTTCGAGCACGCCGGCCAGCTCTTCGAACGTGGCGGCGTTCTTCTGAGTGGTGGTGTCGATCTGGCTGATGGAGGTGGTCTGGTTGCTGATGTTCCGGCTCTGCTCCTTGCTGGCGTTGCCGATCGCGTCCATCATGGTGAAGAAGAACTCCATGCGCGACATCATCTCCTCCAAAGAGGCCGAGGTTATTTGCATGGTCTCGTCGCCGGTCTTGATCCGGTTCACGGTGGAGTCAATCAGGGCGCGAATCTCAATGCACGGCCGTGCCAGGGGCATCGGCTAAGCGGATGTATGGATGGCGACAAGAAAGGATGAGGCATGAAGGGCGGCCGCGGTAAAGTCGCCTACCGCAGCCGCCCTTTAAGATCAACCGCTCAGATAGCTCCTAATTGCCTACCGCGCCCTGCCCTGTCAAGATGCCCATGGAAGAGCCTTTATCCACCAAGTAATTGGCCGCTACCGTGCCGTCCTTGAATTCAAGCACGACATCCTTCTGCAGGGTCTTGCCGAAGAGCAGCACAAAGTATCCGCACTTGTTGCTGTAGCCCCAATATTCCGTATCGCCGGCCTTGGCTACTGCATCCGGCACGCCCAAGGCCTTGATCACATCAGCCTTGCCCTGGCCCATGAGATCGCTGGGCACCGAGATCTCGGAATACGACATGGTGGCCTTGCCGATTTTCCCGAACGCACAACCCGATACCACCATAACGAAGACAACCATGATAATGCCAAGTATACGCGTTCCCTTTTTCGACTCCATGAGAGCTCCTTTCATTAGTTTGATACCGACGCCGGGGGAGAGAGAATCCCGATCGAAGAACCTTTGTCGATGAGATAGGCCGTCTTTACTTTATCACCCACGAATTCCAGGATCAGGTCCTTGACCTCGATCTTTCCGCCGGAAATATAGTAAAGATAGAAGTACCACCCGACCTGGTTGCGATAGCCCCAGTAATCCATGCCCGGCTCGGCCAGCACGAAATCCGGGTCACCCAATTTTTTCATGACCGAGACGCGGTCCTGTCCCACGAGCCCATCCGGGGCCGTGATCGAAGACATCGTCATGTCGGCCTTGCCGAACTTGGCGGTGGCGCACCCGCTCGCTAACGCCAGGACCATGCCGATCCCCACGCAGATGAGGATTACCCGTAACTTTTCGCTACGCACATTGTTCCTCCTTTCCGAATGTTTTTAAACTATTACATCCTAATAACTTGTTCCCATATGCCTGAGAACCGGCCGGACGTCAACGGTCGTATGACCCGTGAAGGGGATCATGGTGGAGCTGGCGAAAAGGCGCGTGATGCGCGCCTGATAGCTAGTGCGTCAGACGCCCCACAGGACGGGCGGTGTCCTTGGTGGCGCCGTCACATGTGGAATATCCCAGAGATATAATTCTGAAAACTTTCGTGCCAATCAGAACTTCCTGGGTGCTGCAATTCTATCCCGATAACAGGTGAAAAGCATAATCTGTCCGGTTCCGGCGGCGGCGATGCTCCATCCGCCGGAACCGGAAAAGCTGAGCGTTATTTCGCCGTCTTGTCGGAAGCCCTCGAAGGCGACAAGCTACGATCCGGCGAGGTCGAAACGGTCAAGGTTCATGACCTTGTTCCACACCGCGACAAAGTCGCGCAGGAACTTCTCCTGGGAGTCCTCGCATGCGTAGACTTCCGCCAAGGCGCGGAGCTGGGAGTTGGAACCGAAGATCAGATCGACGCGCGTGGCGGTCCACTTCAGCTCCCCCGTGGCGCGATCACGCCCTTCGAACACGCCCTCGGATTCCGGGGATGGCGTCCACACCGTGCCCATGTCGAGCAGGTTCACGAAGAAGTCGTTGGTCAGGGCCTCGGGCCGCTTGGTGAAGACGCCGTGCCGGGTCTGTCCGAAGTTGGTGTTCAGCACGCGCATGCCGCCCACCAGAACCGTCATCTCTGGCGCGGTCAGGGTCAGCAATTGCGCCCGATCCACCAGCAGCTCCTCGGCCGATACCGAAAATTTGGTCTTGAGGTAGTTGCGGAAGCCGTCCGCCTTTGGTTCGAGCACGGCGAAGGAGGCTGCATCGGTTTGCTCCGCAGAGGCGTCCATGCGTCCCGGCGTGAAGGGAACCGCCGCTTTGTGGCCGGCATTCTTCGCCGCCTGCTCGACGCCGGCGCAACCGGCCAGCACGATCAGGTCGGCCAGAGAAATTTTTTTGCTGCCGGACTGGGCGCTGTTGAACGCGCTTTGGATACCCTCCAGGGTCGTGAGGACCTTCGCCAGCCTCTCCGGCTGATTGACTTCCCAATCCTTTTGCGGCGCCAGACGGATGCGGGCGCCGTTGGCACCTCCGCGCTTGTCGGAGCCGCGGAAGGTTGATGCCGACGCCCAGGCCATGGAAACCAGTTCCGAGACAGACAAGCCGGCAGACAGGATCTTGCGCTTGAGGGCGGTAATGTCCTTTTTATCGATCAGTTGGTGATTGACGCTAGGGATGGGGTCTTGCCAGATGAGCTCCTTGGCCGGGACCTCAGGGCCGAGATAGCGTGCGCGCGGGCCCATGTCGCGGTGGGTCAGCTTGAACCAGGCGCGGGCGAAGGCGTCCGCGAACTGATCCGGATGCTCGTAGAAACGCCGCGAGATCTTTTCGTACACCGGATCGAACCGCAAAGAGAGGTCCGTGGTCAGCATGGCCGGTGCAATACGCTTGGAGGGGTCATGGGCATCCGGCACGGTGCCGGCGCCCGCGCCGCCCTTCGGTATCCACTGGTGCGCGCCGGCCGGGCTCTTGGTCAGCTCCCATTCGAAGCTGAACAGGATCCGGAAGAAGTTGTTGCTCCACTTCGTGGGCGTGTTGGTCCAGGTGACCTCCAGGCCGCTGCCGATCGTGTCGCCGCCTTTGCCCGTGCCAAAGCTGCTCTTCCAGCCCAGGCCCTGCTGCTCGATGGGGGCGGCTTCGGGCTCGGGCCCCACATGTTTGGCATCGCCGGCGCCGTGGGTCTTGCCGAAGGAGTGGCCGCCCGCGATGAGCGCAACCGTCTCTTCGTCGTTCATGGCCATGCGGGCGAAGGTCTCGCGGATATCCTTGGCCGCGGCGATCGGATCCGGATTGCCGTTCGGTCCTTCCGGATTGACGTAAATCAGGCCCATCTGCACGGCCGCGAGCGGATTTTCGAGATCCCTCTCGCCGGCGTAGCGCTTGTCATCCAGCCACTTGTCTTCCGAGCCCCAGTAGGTGTCTTGTTCGGGTTCCCAGATGTCCTCACGCCCGCCGCCGAAACCGAAGGTCTTGAATCCCATCGATTCCAGAGCGACGTTGCCGGTCAGGATTATCAGGTCGGCCCAGGAAACTTTCCGGCCGTACTTCTGCTTGATCGGCCATAGCAGGCGGCGGGCCTTGTCGAGATTGACATTGTCGGGCCAACTGTTCAGCGGCGCAAAACGCTGGTTACCCCGACCTGCGCCGCCGCGGCCGTCGCCCATGCGGTAGGTGCCGGCGCTGTGCCACGCCATGCGGATGAACAGGGGTCCATAGTGTCCGAAGTCCGCCGGCCACCAGTCCTGCGACTTCGTCATCAGCTCACGGAGGTCCTTCTTCACGGCCGCCAGATCGAGACTTTTGAACTCTTGAGCGTAGTTGAAATCCTCGCCCATCGGATTGGACTGGGAGGAATGCTGGTGCAGGATATCGAGCCGCAGCTGGTTCGGCCACCAGTCCCGGTTCGACGCGCCTCTGCCGGGCATCCTGCCCGATTTGCTATCTTCATTCATACTATTACCTCCTTTCCCTGTGCGAATTGTTGAACCACGCTGCTATGAATAATGCTGTTTCGTTGTCCATGCAGGTAACAAGCATTCGTCCGCCTGCGTGCGGCAATCATGTACCGCACCCATAGATTTTACGTGATTTAAATAAGAATGACCGTGCAGCATGTCAACTGCATGAGGTGGTATCAGGGCGTGCCGCCGTCCTTCACGATGCGCCCCTTGAGCATGATAGGGAAATAGATGCTCATGTCGTTCAAGAGCTTGTCTTCCCTGGTGGTGTTGGCCACATAGGTGAAGACCATGTCCGCGCCTGTCAGCATGGGGTGCGACTTGCCGGCATAGAGCAGGATATCGGGCCGGCCCTGCTCGGCCGGGGTGAAGAAGCAGCTCTTTTCCGACCAGGGTCCGGTCGTGGCGGCGGCGGTGGCGAACGCCAGGCAGGGGTTCATGACCGACAGGGTCTGGACCTGGAGATAGCGCTTTTCTCTGGGCAGGTATTCCACGGTGAATTCCATCTGGCCCTCGGCAATGATGCGTCTGGGTTTGGCGGCGCCTTCTTTGTCCCCCATCCAGCCCGCCTTCTCGCCCGCCCACCACTGCGGGCCGGTCAGCGTGCCGGTGCGGGCAAGGCGGACGGGCCAGCGCACGAGGTACACGGAGCGGTCTTTTTCAGCCGCGGCAAAGACTTGCAGAAAGCCGTCAACCAATAGAGGGTTGCCCGAACCGACCAGCAGGCCCTGCCTTTGCGGGCTTATCAGATAGGTCAGATTCCAGCGGTCGGGCTCCTCCTGGGGGTTGTCGATCCAGACCGCCTTCCAGCCGCGGGTCTCGAAGCCCAGCACATTCTTGGAGGTCCCGATCTCCATCAGGAAGATAAGCAAGTGCTTGCCCAGCATGATGCCGGAGGCCGGCCAGTACCAGGTATCGCCCCTGGGCGCGAAGAAGGCCGCGGGCTTGCCGTCTTTCGTGTTCCAGTAGAATTTCATACCGGCTACGCTCGGGTCGTAGCCGGTCTGGATGGCGATGCTGTTGCGCGCCAGGGCCGACAAGCTCCGCGAACCGGTAGACTGCGTATCGATAAAGCTGTCGCCGAAGAGCCAGAGCACCCTGCCGGCGCCTAAGTCGACCGCGGTGGCGCCGTCGCCGCCCAGCCAGCGCGGGTCGCCGTGGAAGATCTTCTCGGCCTCCTCCCAGCGTGTTGCCTCGATGCGCCACTGAGCTGCGACTTCTTGAGCGGCCAGGCAAACCGGCCAAGGGAACACGACGATCAGGGCCAGGACAATGCCGATCAGGCGGCCGTGGCAGGACTTGCAGCCGTGGGACACAGTGGTGGCATTCATAGAATTTTCACCTCGTATTTCTGCATGAAACCGATTGGCTGATACGAAAGCTTGGCCTGGCGCAGGCCGTCATCGTCCAGGTCCTGTTCGCGGTTCACGGTTGCATACCCCGGGTTGTGGGCCAGGAACATCTGGTTGATGGCCTGGTAAATGCCGGTATAATCCGGCAGGCCTTTCTCGAAATGGATCAGGAGCGTATCGGCTGCAAAATGTTCCGCCACGGTAAAGGCCGCTATTCTTTGATCGACTTCGATCAGGGCGCCCATGATGCCCTTGAGCTTCTCCCAATCGTTCAGCACCCGGCAGACGGCGCGGTTCTCGGCGGCCAGGCTTTCAAACGACCCGCAGTCGCGCCAGGCGCACCAGCGGTCCTGGGCCGAGAGCACCGCCTGTATGGCAGCGGCATCAATTGCCCGGTACTGGTGTTGATGGCGCTTCATAAACTGGTTCAGCAGGTTTTTCTTGGCGTGAAAGCGGTTGCCTTTGAGCTCCACGAGCTCGGGGACGGAATAGAGATAATCGAAATGTCCGCGCGCCTCGCGCGTCTCAAGTCCGCCCGCTAAGGCCGCGCTCCAGATATCCTTCAGGCGCCTTGGCACCCTGACAAAGGGCAGCTCCTTGCACGCGGCCTGTTTGAAAGCCGTCCGCCAGTCCACTTGCTCCCAGGCCCCGATCGGCGCCCACAGACAGGGCGTTGGAGAAGACTGCCTGATCCAGACCAGATCATCCTGCCAGGACCAGGCAAGCCCATGCTCCTCGGCCCACGCCCAGAGATTGATGAAGCTGTAGTCCGAGGTCTTCTCCGGGCATTGGCGGAGCTTATCAAGATACGCATCCTGCCGGGACAGGTCGATGGCTTCAAAGTCCGGCATTGGCTCCCCTCCCCCACATCACTTCAAATGCCTTGACCATATGTATACAATAACCGCAACACTGTGCCAAGGGAAGGCCGTCCTCTGGAAAAGATCCCACGAAGCGCACGCTTGAACCGCAAGAACAAGGCTTGACCTGAGGGATGATCGCGGGTATCACAACCTCAATGATCAGAACGGACGTGGTCATCATCGGCGGCGGCGCCACGGGCTGCGGCATAGCCCGGGATCTGGCGCTCAGGGGCATCGCCCACTACCTCGTCGAGAAGGACGACTTCGCGGCCGGCGCCACCGGCGCCTGTCACGGCCTGCTCCACAGCGGCGGCCGCTACGTGGTCACCGATCCGGTGGCGGCCAAGGAATGCATTGAAGAAAACATGATTCTGCGCACCATCGGCCAGAAGTGCGTGGAGGTCACGGGCGGGCTGTTCGTGCGTCTGCCCGGCGATTCCAAGCGCTTCCGCGACCGTTTTCTGAAGAGCTGCGAGGAGGTGGGCATCCCCACCGAGGTGCTCTCGCCCACGCGCGCGCTCGATCTGGTGCCCAGCCTGAACCCGGTCCTGGAAGAGGCCATCAAGGTGCCGGACTGCTCCATCGATCCCTTCCGCCTGTGCATGCTCAATGCCTTCACCTCGCGCCAGAAGGGCGGCGGCATCCTGACGCACCACAAGGTGATCGAGATCGTCAAGGAGCGCGGCCGCTGCGTGGGGGTCAAGGCCCAGGACCAGTTCACCAAGCAGATCAAGGAGATCCGCGCCCGCGTGATCATCAACGCCACGGGCGCCTGGGGCGCCAAGGTGGCGGCCCTGTCCGGCAGCGACGTGCCCATGACGCTTTCCAAGGGCAGCCTGGTGATCACCAACCACCGGCTCACCAACATGGTGATCAATCGTCTGCGGCCGCCTTCGGACGGCGACATCATCGTGCCCAACGAGGCGGTGTGCCTGGCCGGCACGACCTCCATCACCGTGGATGACCCGGATGCCATCGAGGTGCTCTCGCGCGAGGTCGATATCGTGGTGGGCGAGGCCGAGCGCATGATCCCGACCTTCCGCACCACGCGCATGATCCGGGCCTACACCGGGGTCAGGCCGCTGCTCAAGGCCGACGGCGGCGACAGCCGGGCCATCTCGCGCGGCTTTAAGATCATAAACCACGACAACGGCATGTACAGCATCTTAGGCGGCAAGCTGACCACCTACCGGCTCATGGCGGAAAAGATGGTGGATGCCATCATGCGGGACTTCGGTCTGGATACCCCCTGCCAGACGGCCGAGAAGCCCTTGGACGGACAGGACGAGCTGAGCGGATATCCGCTCTCGAAGCGTCTCAAGGACATCAGCGGCGTCATCTGCGAGTGCGAGCTCGTATCGCGCGACGAGGTTGAGCGGGTCATCAACCGCATCGGCACCAAGTATATCGGCGATATCCAGCACCGCACGCGGCTCGGCATGGGGCCGTGCCAGGGCGGCTTCTGCACCTATCGGGCCTTAGGGATCATGCATGACATGGGTCGGGTCACCTCCGAGGAATCCATGCGCGTGCTGCGCGAGTTCCTGCAGCGGCGCTTCAAGGGCATCCGCCCGGCCCTGTGGGGCGACCAGCTGCGCGAAGAGCAGCTGGTGGAGAGCATCTATCTGGGCATCCTCAGCATGGAGAAAGACGCATGAGCGTCATCGATTACGATGCCGTCGTGATCGGCGGCGGCATGTCCGGGCTCATGGCCGGCATCCACCTCCTGGAGCAGGGGTATACCGTGGCCGTGGTCTCGCGCGGCGATCCGGCGGTCTGCCTCTCGACCGGGTGCATCGATGTCTGCGGCACCGGGATGGATCCGCTCGCGGGCGTGGACGCCTTGCCGGACGAGCACCCCTACCACGTGACGGGCAAAGAAAAGATCCGCGCGGCCCTGGACAAGTTCAGCGACATCATGACCGATGTCCGCCTGCCCTATGCCGGGCGGGCGGAAGAGAACCGCGCCATCATCACGCCGTTGGGCACCACCAAGCTTACCTGCCTGGTGCCGCGCACCATGGAGACCGCACCGCGCAAACCGGATGAGTATATCCATGTGGTCTCGTTCAATGGGCTCAAGGACTTCTACCCCAGCTACATCACGGCCCGCCGGAAGAACACCGGGTTCTCGCTCTTCGATGCCGGCGTCACCACCACCATGGGCATCGCCGCGCGCTTCGAGGACCGGGCATTCCTGAAAGAATTTATCGCCTGGCTCAAAGGTCTGGAGATCCCGGACGGTAAGCTCGCCTTCCCGGCCGTCATGGGTCTGGAACACCCGCTCTCCATCATGCAGGAGATCCAGTCCCAGGTGGAGCGCTGGGGCTTCGAGATCCCGACCCTGCCGCCCTCGTTGCCGGGCATCCGCCTGTTCAAGGGCTTGAAGCGCTCCTTCCAGGGCAAGGGCGGCGACGTGTACTGGGGTTCGCCGATTGCCAGCGTCGAGCGCTCCGGCAAGCATATCGAGGCCGTGACCATCGAGACCAAGGGACGCTCCACGCGCGTCAACGGCCGGGCCTTCATCCTGGCCACGGGCTCGTTCGTCTCGGGCGGTCTCTTCGCCTTAAGGGACGAGATCCAGGAGACGGTCTTCGGGTTGAGCGTGGCATCCCCGGGACCGCGCGACGACTGGTTCAACCGCGATTTCTTCACCCCCGGCCATGCCGTCGAACGCGCCGGCATCCGCGTGGGCAAGGATTTCCGGCCCAGCAAAGATTCATTGGAAAATCTGTTTGTGTGCGGCAGCATCATATCCGGCAGCGAGGTCATGAAATACGGCTGCGGCCACGGCCTGGCCCTGACCACCGGCCTGGCGGCCGCCGAGTCCTGCGCGGAGGTGCTGAAATGAAGTTCGAGCACTGCATCCGCTGCACCATCTGCGTCGAGAACTGCCCGGTGTTTAGGGTCAACCCCGCTTTCCCAGGACCCAAGCAGAGCGGTCCCGATGCCCAGCGCTTCCGCTTGGACGGCGAAAAGTCGGTCGACCAGTGGGTGCAGCTCTGCAGCCAGTGCAAGCGCTGCGAGGTCGCCTGCCCCTACGGCGTGGACCCGGCCGAGATCATCTTGAAGGCCCAGATCAAATATGCCGGCGAACATCTGCGCGGCCCGGCCAACTACCTGTTCGCCAACAACTACTACCTCGGCGCGCTCGGGTCGCTGGCCTCGCCCATCGCCAACCGCATCGCGGCCACGGATTTCGCCAAGCGGACCTTCAACCTCATGGGCATCTCCACCTATATGCCCTTCCCGCGCTTCAACCTCATGTCCATGAACAAGGGCCGCCGCAAGGTAGGTAAGGGCGTGCGCAAGGTGGTCTTCTTCTACGGCTGTTTCCTGAACTTCAACCGCCCCGACGTCGGCCGGACCATCCGGGAGCTGCTGGTGTCCCTGGGCCTGGAGGTCGTCCTGCCGCACCAGGTGTGCTGCGGCCTGCCGGCTTTGGGCAACGGCGATATCGAGCTGGCCCGGCGCTTCGCCTCCAAGAACGCCGCCATCCTGGCGGAGTACATCAACAAGGGCTACGATGTCATCTACGGCTGCACCTCCTGCGGGCTGACTTTGGCCCACGACTACCCGGGCATCCTGAATGTGGCCGGCGGCAAGAAGGTGGCCGAGAACAGCTACAACGTGTCCGAGTACATCCTGAAGCTCATCGACGAAGGCGCGATCAACCCCACCTTCGGCCCGGTGGAAACGCGGGTGGCCTACCATATCCCGTGCCACCTGCGGGCCATCGGCATCGGCTATCCGGCGGCGCGCCTGTTTGCCAAGATCCCGGGGCTGAGCTTCGATGTGATGGACGATCATTGCTGCGGGCTTTCCGGCAGTTACGGCTTCAAGCGCAAAAATCAGGCCACGGCCCTGGCGATCGGCAACCAGGCCGCGGCCCTGATCAAGGAGAGCGGCGCCCAAGTGCTGGCGGCCGACTGCGGCGCCTGCCGCATGCAACTTGCCCACCTTGCGGGCTTGACCGCCCTGGATCCGTCCGAGATCATGATGGCGTCCCTGAGGAAGGGCGCCTCCACACCATAGGCTTGGGCCGCGACATGCAACAGTTTTTAAGATGAGGAGGAGGCAATGAAGAAACTGGTACTGACGGTTCTGCTGGCACTTATTCTGGCTGCGCCGCCCACGGAAACCTACGCGGCTTCTCAGCTGCAGGTGGTGGCCGAGGATACGCTCTGGGGGGCCCTGATCGGCGCCCTGGTCGGTACGGCCGCGCTGGCCTTCCGTGACCACCCCAGCGACCACCTGGACCTCATCACCCGCGGCGCCGCCGTGGGCCTGGTATGCGGCGTAGGTTTCGGGTTCTATGAGATCTCGCCGGTCTTCTACGGTTACCGCGACCCCGTGACCAAGGAGACCACCTATGCCATGGGGGTGTGCATCCCTATCAGATAGGCGCTAGGCCTTGATGCCGGTCAGGTCCATGAAGTTCTGGGACAAAAGTCTCTTCTGCACCCCCTTATCGGGGAAGATCCTTTCCAGGCGGTTTTTCAGGAATGCGTAGTTGAAGAGACCATCCGATCCGGGGAAACCGAAGGGCCCGTCCGTGCCGTAGAGGCAGCGTTCCACGCCCAGGTAGGCCACCACGTCGCGCGTGGCGCTCTCGCCCACATAGCTGGTCTGCGAAAGATCGACGCATACGTTCTTCATGTTCTGGATGACCTTCCAGGTATCTCCGTATTCCGGAAAGGCGGCATGCGCCAGGATGAGCTTCAGATCGGGCACCTTGTCCAGCAGGGCCAGGAAGTCCCCGTGCGCCCCGAACCCGGCATGCAGGATCAGGGGTTTCTTCAGCGCGGCGACCTTCGCGGCCACGGGTGACAGTTCCACGGGCGCGTAGCGGTGCCAGAAAGAGTGGGCCTTGACGCCGATGAAACCCGGGGCGCCTTGCCACTGCTCCAGTTCCTGGACAGGGTCGTTCTTGCCGCGCGGATTGACGAACACCCAGCCCACGAAGCGCTCGGGCTGATCCTTGACGGCCTGAAAGACCGGGGCGTTGTCCGGATCAGGGTAGATATGGTAGCCCTTGCCCAGGATCTTGATATCGCCCTGAGGCGTGAACTGGGCCGAGAGCGCCCGGCCGATGGCGCGCGTCATCTTGTTGGCCAGGAGCAGCTGCAGGGCGCCGACCAGAAAGGGGGTCGGCTCGGGGAATGGGTCGCAAATAATGCCCATCAGGGCGACTTTGTCGATGCCGCTGTCTTCCATCTTCTTGAACATGGCATCCCGCGCAAGAATCCTCTCATCCCAGTGATAGTGACAATCGATAACCATGGCACCTCCCTCACAAATAAAAATTAACTTGCCCGTCGCGGTTTCAGCGCGCCGGGGCCGTATCGAAAGGCATGCTCAATTCATAGACCCCTTCGGACAGGGCGGCCTTTACGTGCAGGCCGCTTTTCTCGAACACCCTGAGCATGGACTTGTTGGTGGCCAGGACATCGGCCGTAAACCCATGCAGGCCGCGCTCCTTGGCCAGCTTGATGAGCATGGCCAGCATGGCCGAGGCGATACCCAAACCCTGGTATTGTTCGTCTACGATAAAGGCCACTTCGCCGTAGGGCCGCACGCGGTCCTTGACGAAGCGGCCTTCGGCGATCAGGCGCTCCTCTCCCGGCGGGCCTATAACGCCCACCAGGGACAGCACGCGGTTGGGGTCGATATTCACGTACGACTGCATCTTGGCGTGCCGCATGACCTTGATGGGCGAGAAGTAGCGGTAATACACGGCCTTGTCCGAGAAGCGGTAGAAGAGCCGGCGCATCTCCTCCTCGTCCGAGGGTTTGATGGCCCGAAACAGGACCTCCAGACCGCCCTTGAAGGTCTGGCGGCCGGCGATGTCGGCCGGATACAGGTGGCCGCTTTCGGCCATGAAGATCTGGTCCTGGTAGAGGATCTTGGCGGCCTTGGCCTTTTCGACCAGCTCGGCGCGGTCGTCGGGATGGGCGATATCGATCAGGGCCTGGGCCCGCTCGCGTACCGTGCGGCCGCGCAGGTTGGCCACGCCGTACTCGGTGGCTATCATATCCACGGACTCGCGCATGCTCAAGAGGTTGGGAAAATCCTCCACGCTCAAACGGATGTTGGCTTTGCCCTCCAAGTTGCGGCTGGGCAGGGCGAAGATGGTCAATCCTCCGGCCGAGATATCCGCGCCGTTGATGATGTCCACGGCCTCGCCCGGCGAGGTCGCCACGTTGCCCTTGCCGATGTGCAGGGCGATGCGTCCGGAGAGGTCCACCTTGCGCGCCGGCAGTGCGGCCGCGACACGCGGATTGCGGCCGATGGTCTGCGAATTGAGCACGGTCTCGATGCCCTGGAACTCCACCAGGGGATTGCGGTCCAGCCAGCGCAGGAGCTCCTTGGTCCCCAGCGCATACGAGGCCAGGCATTTGCCGCGGCCCACCTCCTTGTGGCGGTTGGTGACCGCGCCGCTTAAGACCAGGTCCATCAAGGCGTCCGTGAAGAAGGGCGAGTGCACGCCCAGGTGGCGTTTGTGCACCAGCTGCCGTCCCAGGGCGTCAAACAGGGGGCCTATGGAGAAGCCGATGCAGCTGCCGTCCTCGATCACCGAGGCCACGTTGGCCGCCACCTGGTCGAAGATCTCATCCACGGGCCAGCGCGTGAAATAGATCGGCTCGATCTCGGCGCGCACGCACAGGTCGAACTCGGAAAGCGCCACGAAGGTATCGCCGAAGGTGAAGGGCAGGAACGGATTGATCTCGGCCACGACCAGCCGGGCCTGTTCCATGACCTGGCGCGCCACGTCCACGGCCACGCCCAGGCTGCAGAATCCGGACGCATCGGGAGGCGTGACCTGGATGAAGGCCGCGTCGAAATGTATCAGCCCGGAGCGGATCAGGCGGGGGATGTTCGCGAAACGTGACAAGATCAGGTCCACCCGGCCGGCGGCGATGGCCTCGTCCGCCACCCAGCCGGAGAAGAAGGTCTTGAGACGGTACTTGTGGGCCTGCAGGCCTTGCAGGCTCAGGGCCTCCCCGAAACTGACGATCTGGATCAGCTCCAGGTCCTGCAGGTTGTGGGCCGTGGAGTCCATCAGATGCTTGACCAAAGTGCGTGGTTCCGCCACCCCGGTGCCCAGGAAGATGGTCATGCCCGGTTCGATCTTTTCCATGACCTCCTGAGGGTCCACAACCAGGTTCTGCCAGTCAGGTGGTCCGCTCGTATGCATGGCGTTTTCCTCATGGCCTCCCGGAGCCGCTTGAGGCCGGCGCGCCGGGGGGCGATCCGTTCGCCCTGAAGGCCTTATGCGTAGGTCTCTGTTCCGATCTTATCCCGCAAATAAACGTTTCTGTCTTTTGTGCCATATGACTACGGTGGCGACCTTGAAGATCTCGCTGGCTATGAGGAGGAAGACGCCGAAGGCGAATGTTGGCTTGTTTATGATGTATTTCCAGGGCCAGTGGATGAAGAACAGCGAGGGCGGGATCAGGATGAGGAGTCTAAATGGTGTCTGTATGTAGCTGAGGATCGCTCCTAAGATCTTCTTTCTCAGCAGCAACACGCCCGAGAAGGCCAGCGAAAGGTAGAGTAGGATGGATACGGCGCAGCCCAGAACCGGCATGGGATCGCCCGTGCCGCGCATGATCATGTAGGCCTGCAGGTAATCGTAATAGAACGGGAACTGTCCCTGGTAGATACGCCATCCGATGTACCATGCGAGCGAGCCCAGGTCGCACAGGCCCCAGAAGAGGGGGATGATGGCCGAACGCTGCGCCGTATTCATGGGCGGCCGGTCCTTGGCGCGTGGTCCCGGTCCTGTCCGGGGCGCCCGGAAGCTTGATCCGTGATGGGGCGCATCTACACCTCCAGTCCTTTTTCAAGCTCGATGGTCTTGGTGAGATTCTCGTCGGCATCGAAGCGTGCCAGGGCGAGCTCGATCAGGTCCGTGATCAGATCCTGGTAGGCGATGCCGGTGGCCTCCCAGAGTTTAGGATACATGGAGATGCTCGTGAACCCCGGCAGGGTATTGATCTCGTTGACATAGGCCTTGGTCCCCGTTACCAGGAAATCCACGCGCGCCAGGCCGCTGCCGCCGATGGCCGCGAAGGCCTCGCGCGCCATGAACCGGATCTCATCGCTTAAACCCTTGCCGATCTTGGCCGGGATGATGAGCTCGGAGGAATTGTCGACGTACTTGGCATTGAAGTCGTAGTACTCACCGCCGGGGATCACCTGGCCGGCCACCGAGGCTTGCGGGTCATTGTTGCCCAGGATGGCCACCTCGATTTCCAGCGCCTGCTCCACGGCCTGCTCCACCAGGACCTTATGCGAAAAGGTGAAGGCCAGAGCCAGGCCCTGCTCGATATCTTCGGGAGTGGCGGCCTTGGTGATGCCGATCGATGATCCCATGGTGGCCGGCTTGATGAACAGCTCACCGCTTAATGACGACGCGATTTCCTGCATGACCTCCGACCTGTCGGTGTCCCACATCCAGCGCGTGACGCAGGCGCCCTTGACCACCGGCAGCCCGGCCTGGGCCAGGACGCGCTTGGTGGTGTCCTTATCCATGGCGATGGCCGAGGCGGCCGTACCGCAGCCCACATAGGGGATCAGCGCCATGTCGAGCATGCCCTGCAGGGTGCCGTCTTCACCGCGCGGCCCGTGCAGCACCGGGAAGACCACGTCCACGGCGGTCAGCACCCCGCCCTCCAGCGCCAGAAAGCCGCGGCGGTCCGGATCGGTGCAAAGGATCACCCGGTTGGCATCGCCATGGGGCTTGCCGCGTAGCAGATCAAAGGCCCCTTCACCCAGGAACCAGCGTCCCTGCTTGTCGATGGCCACATACACCGGCTCGTAACGTCCGCGATCGAGCGCACGAGCGATGGAAGACGCCGATACGATGGATACATCGTGCTCGGTTGACTGCCCGCCGAAGATGAGTGCTACTTTCTGTTTAGAGTTCAATGATCTCCGCCTTTCTGGTTTCGGTGTCAAAGAGGGCGCAGGTCTTGGCCGAAGCCAGTACGCCCGCCACCGTCCCCGGATTGATGATCTGCATGCCTTCGCGCTCCGAGAAGTCGAGCTGATGCGTGTGGCCGTAGATGAGCAGGTCGACGTTGCGCGGGTCGATCTGATCGTTGATAAAGGGTTCATGGAAGATGACGATGCGTGTATTCTGGGTCTCGGCATAACGCGGGGCCGGACGTATGTCGAGGATCATGGCCAGGTGAATGCGGTCGCCGTCATTGTTGCCGAAGACGGCCAGATGGGGGACGGGGCAGCCTTTGATGAGACGGGCCGTAAACGGTGAACAGATATCACCGGCATGCACGATGAGCCCGCAGCCCGCAGAGACAAAGGCGGCCAGCGCCCGCTCGGTGGCCGCGGCATCGTCATGCGTATCCGAGAGAATACCGATTTTCATTGCATCTAGGCCCCGTACTTGGTCAGCTTGTCGGCATGCGCCATGGCCAGGGGCATGATATCCACATGCCGGATATGGCCGAGGCCGCCGGCCATGCAGGCCCGTTCGCCGAAGCTCGTGCAGGCATCGACCACGATGTTGTCCGCGGCCAGCAGCAACGGCAGCTCATGCCAGGAATGCGATTTCAGGGCCGAGGGCGTGGAGTGGTCGCCGGTGATGATAAGGACATCGGGTTTGAGCGAGAGGATCTCGGGCAGGACCTGGTCCACGTTTTCGATGACCTTGACCTTGGCGTCGAAGTTGCCGTCTTCGCCGGCCGAGTCGGTCTTCTTGACATGGAAGAAGAAAAAATCGTACTTGGCCCAATTGGCCTTGAGCGTGGCGATTTCATCCTCGATGGTATCGCAGCCCTCGATCACATCCATCTGCACCAGGCGCGCCAGGCCCTTGTACATGGGGTAGGTGGCGATGGCGCAGGCCTTCAGTCCATAGACCTCGGCATAGGAGGGCAGGCCCGGGTCCTTGGCGATGCCCCTGAGCGTGCAGGCATTGGCCTTGGGTTCTTCCTTGAGCAGGGCAAAGGCCTTCTCGATCCAGGCGTTCAGGATGCGCGCGCTCTTGGCGGAACCTTCATGCAGGGCCTTGACCGGCAGGGTCTTGAGGCCCACCTTCTGCGGGTCGGTCTCGCTGAGCTTGTCGTCCAGGCCGTCGCCTTCCAGCACCAAAGCGAAGCGGTAGTCCTTGACCGGCCGGATGATGATGTCCACATCCTCGATCTTGTTGATCACTGAGAGTTTTTCCACCAGACGCGCGCATTCGGAGGTGGGGATGCGGCCGGCGCGGCGGTCTGTAATCGTGCCGTTACTCAAGTCGATGGTGCAAAAGTTGCCGCGGATGGCGATGTTGCGGGCGTTCAGGCTCATCCCGATGCCTAAGGCCTCCAACACACCCCGGCCGATGGCATAGTCCAGCGGCTCGTACCCGAAGAGCCCCAGGTGTCCGGGGCCGCTGCCCGGGGTGATGCCCGGGGCGATGGGCGTGGACAGGGCCAAAATGGAGGCGGCCGCCAGCTTGTCCAGGTTGGGCGTGACAGCGGCCTCGAGCTCGGTCAAGCCGGCCGGTCCGGGCAGGCCGCCCAGGCCGTCCATGACCAGGAGGACGATTTTCTTCTCGGAAGGCACATGCAGTTCTTTCATGAGATCTATCTGGTTCATCGTTAAGGCTCCTTAATAATTTAATCTCATTGCCTGCTTTGGGACGCGCAGTATGCCTCCTTTATAACCAGAATACGCCTAAGCAATCAAGGTCTGAATCAGATAACGGCCTTGCAATGGGGATGGGTTTACGCAATATATATATGCAGTGTCGTTTGGTAGCGATTCCATCAGGGAGGTGGCATGCACTATCTGGGGATTGATATCGGCAGCTCTTATCTGAAGCTCTGGCGGCAAGACGACGACGGGCATACCATCCTGGCCCGCAATTTCCACCACCACGGAGACCCCCGCCGAGCGCTCTTATCCGAATTGGGAACCGACGATGCCGGCCGGGCCAGGCTGCTTTTCTCCGGGGCCCTGCCCGGTGATGAGCTGAAAGCCTGGCGTCATGAAGGTCTCCTGGCCGAGATCGATTATCTCAAGACCATCCACCCCCGGCGCCGTCTCCTGATCATCGGCGCGGAAAAGATCGAATGCGTGCATTTCGACGATGCCGGCCGTATCGTCAGCTATGTGACCAACCAGGCCTGCGCCGCCGGCACCGGCTCCTTCCTGGACGAACAATTGAAGCGTCTGGGTTTGAGCTTTTCCGACCTCGAACGCATCCCGCTCGATGAGCAGGCACCCCTGGTGGCCAGCCGCTGCGCGGTTTTCGCCAAGACCGACCTTATCCATTTACAACAGGCCGGGCATACGCCGGAGGCTTTGTACAATGGTCTGTGCCAGGGGTTGGTGATTACGGGCTTAAAGAGCGTCTTTGGCGGCCGTATCCCGGAGGGGCAAGATTTCATCATCAGCGGCGGCCTCTTGGCCAATCCGCATATCCGGCACTTCATCGCCGCGCGTATGCCCCGGGCCGTGCTGGTCGAAAATCCGGGCTTTTCCCGGGCCGTGGGCTTAAGCCGCAAGGCCTCCCTGCACGGACAGGACGCGGCCGGTTTCCGGCGCACTCTCATGGAAAGCGCGCCGCCGGTCTGCGGCGCGGAGGCGGGCGGCGCATTGACGCTTACCCGCAGCATTTTCCCGTCCCAGGAGCTTGAGCGCCGTCTGGATGCCTTCGGCAACGAGGTCTGGCATACGCTTGTTCCGGGAGAAAATCTGCAGGCCTGCCTGGGCGTGGATATCGGCTCGACCTCCACCAAGGCCGTGCTGGTAGACGATCGGGATACGATCCGTCTGGATCTCTATACCCGCACCTCGGGCGACCCCATCGCGGCCACGCGCCGTATCTTCCAGGGCATCCAGGCCTTAGTCCGGTCGCTGGGCTTGAATCTTACGATCAAGGCCAGCAGCACCACGGGTTCGGGACGGACACTCGTGGGCGCCATCATCGGCGCCGACCTGGTCATGAACGAGATCAGCGCGCACGGGGCCGGGGCTCTGGCCATCGACCCGGGGGTGGAGACCATCTTCGAGATCGGCGGCCAGGACGCCAAGTTCATCCGCTTATCCGGTGGCCGGGTCGTGGACGTCAACATGAACTACGTGTGCGCGGCCGGGACCGGGTCGTTCATCGAGGAACAGGCCGGGACGTTGGGCATGGCGCTCTCCGAGATCGGGGAACGCGTCATGGGCGTGACCCCTTTAGCCAATTCGGATCGCTGCACGGTGTTCATGAACCAGGAGGTCACGCGCCAGATCGCGGCGGGCCACAGCAAGGAACGCATCATGGCAGGCGTTCTCCTGGCCGTGTTTAAGAACTATATCCACCGCGTGGTTGGCCCAAGGCCGTACTCCCGCGAGCGCATCGTCTTCCAGGGAGCCACGGCCCGCAACCAGGGACTGGTGGCGGCCCTCGAACACCTTACCGGCGCGGTAGTGGCGGTCTCGCCTTTCTGTCATGTCATGGGCGCCTACGGCGCGGCCCTGCTGGCCAAGGCCCGCGTAAAGGGCACGACGACCTTCAAAGGTTTCGATCTGCCGGAGATACGGGTCAGCGAAACGCACTGCCGCCTTTGCGAGAACACCTGCCGCCTGACCGTGGCCGAGCGGGATGGCGAAAAGATCACCTGGGGCTATATGTGCGGCAAGGAAGGCGGGAAGCGCACCGGCCGCAAACCCAATCCGGCCATGGAAGTGGTGCCGGCCCTGTTGAAGCGCTTTCAGACCCCCAACCCCGCCGCCAAGACGCGCTTCAAGATGCCGGCCCTGGGTCTCAATGAAGGCTTCGCCCCGTTTTGGCAGGTTTTGTCCCAGGACCTGGGCATCGATATCGAGCTCTGCTACCCTACGGATGCCGCCATCCGGCAGGAACTGTCGCATATCGGCACCGGCGAATTCTGCTACCCCATCAAGGTGGCCATGGCCGCCACCCAGGTGATCCTGAAGGAGCACCCCGGCGAGAAGGTGCTGCTGCCTTTTCTGATCAAGGAGGCAAAGGACCCCACCATTAGTCCCCGCAGCCTCTACTGCCCGTTCATCACGGCCATGCCGGGGTTTTACCACTCCGAGGTCTATTCCCTGACCGTCGATTTCAGCGTCTCGGCGCGTGTCCAAGCCAAGGAGCTCGAACGGTTCATGCTTTTAGCCGGGCTCGAAGCCGTCCCTGTGCGGCGCTTGGTAAGAACCGTGCTTCAGGGGCGCCGCGCCTTGCGAGACGCCCGGCAGGCAGTCCTCACCCAGGGCCGGGAGATCCTGGATACCATAACGCCGGATGAAAAGGTGATCGTGCTGCTGGGCCGGCCCTACAACCTCTACCACCGCATCCTGAACTTAGGCATTCCGGAGCTGATCGAAAGCTTAGGGTACCGCGTCATACCCATGGACATCCTGCCGGATGAGGCCACAAACGCCGACGTAACCGCGCGCTTTCCGGACATGTACTGGTACCAGGGCCAGCGCATCCTGAAAAAGGCGCTTACCATCCGTAAACACCCGAGCTTTTTCCCGGTCCTGCTCTCCAATTTTTCCTGCGGCCCGGACTCGTTCATCCTCTCCTATTTCGAGGAGATCTTCAGAGACAAACCCTACCTCATCCTGGAGCTGGACGAACACGGCTCGGCCACCGGATACCAGACGCGCATCGAGGCCTTTCTCGACATGGTAGCGCACGCTACGGCGACGTCCGGCACGGGCGTCGCCGTCCCGAGATCGCGTATCCGTTACGATATGGCCGGCATGCGCGGTAAGCGCCTTTGGATTCCGCAAATCCATCCCTATATCCCGGACCTGTGGGCCGCCATGCTCAAGCACCACGGCTATGAGACGCAGGCCCTGGGCACCGAATCGCAGGCCCACTGCGACCTTGGCCGCTCGTTTTGCCGCGGCAGCGAATGCCTGCCGGCGGCACTCACGATCGGCAAGTTCATCGACAATGTGAAGGACAGCCCGCACGAGGACGTGCTTATCATGCCGCGCGCCAACGGCCCCTGCCGCTACGGCCAGTACGCCACGCTGCATTCCCGGATCCTTGAGCGCGTCGGCCTTGAAAAGGCCCAGATCCTCTCGCCCACCTCCGAAGACGGCTATGCCTTCTTCACCCCTGAGATCACCCGCGCGGCCTGGAAAACGGCCTGCATCGGCGATATGCTTTATAAGCTCCGCTGCCGCAGCGTCCCCTACCATACCAACCGCGACTTAGCCGAGCGCCTTTTCGATACCGCCTTAACCGACCTATGCCACCTGATCGCACAGGGCCGTGACTGGCAAGGCTATGTTCACAACCTGGTGCGCCTGCTCAAAAAAGAGATCGACTATACCCAGCCGCGCAAACCCTTGGTCGGCATCGTGGGCGAGATCTTCGTACGCCTCAACCGCTTCTCGAACCAGAATATCACCCAGGTGATCGAAGCCGCCGGCGCCGAGGCCTGGCTGTCGCCCATGAGCGAATGGTGCCTCTACGTAGCCGAACTTCTCACCCAGTCAACCGGCCTCTGGGCCAAAATGCGCGCCATTCCCTACCGCGCCTACCTGCACCACATCGAAGACACGACACTCAAACGCTTCGCCCCGCTGCTGTTTGGTCTTAAGGAACCGCCCATGCGGAGCGTCTTGAAAGAAGGCACCCGTTTTTTGCCCATGGACTTCGAAGGCGAATCCATTCTGACCCTGGGCCGTGCCAAGCTCTTCGCCGAGATGGGTGCCAGTCTGATCGTCAACTGCGCGCCTTTCGGCTGCATGCCCGGACGCATCACCGCCTATTTCTTCCAGAACAACCCGCATGTCTTCACCGCCCCGATCGTCAACCTCTTCTTCGACGGCACCGGCGACAATGTCTCGCGCGTGCGGTTGTACCTGGAATCCATTGTCCAGGATCAGAATGAGCGTCAGGGACCCAGGCCTGTCGTGCGCCGGATCGTCTTTCCGGCAACAGCCCTTCGTGCTAAGCCTGATGATCAATGGACCCCCGGCGAACGCCGGCCCGAGGCCTAATAAGCAAAGGCATGATAGCCTTCAATAAGATATCCGGAGGAATGAACCGAGAACATGGCCTTCTTGATCTCAATAGGCATGGAGGCCGGAGGTAGTAAGATTTGATGCCGCTGATTTCCTACAAAAAGGGGGGAATGATCTAGATCACTCCCCCACGATGCTATTTGATTTATTTATATTTTATCTGTGATGTCCAGGGCCTCTGCCATGATTGCCGCCGCCGCAAAGACCCTTGGCTGACTTCCCATGGCTGTTGCCGGAGGCTTTCCCGACGCATGCACCCGTAGGGTCGCCGCTGTGATGGTCACCACTCATATTCCCGAGGCCGCAGTGGGAACTCAGAGGGCCGTGGTGTGCACCGGCGGTATCACCTTGCACGGAGCTGCGATGGCAATTCTTGTTCCCGTCATGCCTTTTCCCGGCATTGTCGCCATTCGCATTCGCCTGCTCGCAATGGGATCTTACATCGCAGTGATGGTCGCCGGGTATGTTCCCTTTGTAGGATTGGTGCCGGGATTTCTTGGTGCGATCGTGCTTATCACCATCCACATATCCATCGTCGTGGGTATGATGTTTGTTGGTGGCGCCAACATCTTCAGATGTCGATTCACCCTTGGCATTGTCGCTGTTATGTGAACCGCCGGAATATGCACCGGCGCTTGTTCCCTGACTGGAAGCCATTCTAGCTGCGCCGTCACCATGATGTGACGGGGTAGAAAGGGCAATGAGCAATGGAGAAGTTGATTCCTTGGATGGATCAGCCATCGCAGGTTTTGTGTTGTTCTTCTGAGCAATAGGCGCAGCCTTCTTTTGGAGGGCGGCCGTTGCTTTCTTTACGGGCCTCTTCACCTGTTTTTTGGGTTTGGTCTTGCAGGGTATCTGAACCTTGGTGACATCGGCGTGAACGGATGTTTTGTTGTCATTCTTTATTTTTGCCGCCAGGAGATCTGCTTGCGCCTTTGACATCGGACCGTATTTGATTTTTACGACGACGCAGTCACTGCAAACCTGAGCAATGCCGGCAGTGGGAAACATCAATAACAAGGCTACCATTATTAATAATGATTTTTTCATCTTAGCTCCCTTCCAACCATCAGTGCCTGTGTAATAGCAGGGAATATGCCAGGCGCTCAAAAAAGCATTGAAGTGCCTGTTTTACTATCCGGATCACGCCCTTTTTCAAATAATATAACCCCCGGAGCAGGTGGAGATTGCAGGAGAATCCTTAATCACGGACGCGCGCTTGCTTTACTTGTTCTCGCCCCATGAATGAACCTGCCTTGTTGTTCCGGGTATCAATAAAAAGGAAATATATTACCCAGTAGGAGGAAAGGGGTTTCTTATGTATAGGTCGGGGCATGTATCATGAAACCAATAATACATCAGATAAACAAGACATTAATGATATATTGCACCCCATTGCTTAGCTATGCTATATATTGATGCGTTGCAAGGGGTTCATAGGTGCGCAGGCGAGCCCTATGAAGAATATCTTAACGAATATTTCTAGCATATGGATATCGTGGTGGTGTTTTAAAAAGATATTGGGTTCGAGCCTTATCCTACCCTGCGGGCTCTCCGTATGAGCTGGTAGACTCTGTCCGTTGCATCACAATAGATGCCCGAGAGTATGTGCGCGGCAACAATTTTGCCCGACATGGCGGCCCCTACGATGCCGCCCGGCCACAGCGACCACTGGCCGGCCATATAGAGTCCGCGTACCGGCGTGCGGAACTGGGCCGGCCGCCGGGAAAAAGGTGCCAGGTCAGGGTCGAAGGTGAACGCGCAGGAGCCGCCTTCCTTGTTGAGCGTGAAGCGGATGGTGGACAGCGGCGTTCCGAGGTCCCAATACGCCACCTTATCACGCACTCCGGGGATCACGTTCTCCAGGTTGTGCAGGAGGTCATCCTTGACCTTCTCCTTCAGACGCCGGTATTCATCAGGCCGGGCACGCTCGTCGCCGCCGGTGCCCCACGTGTTCATCCAGTGGCAGTTGGTCATGGTCTGGACCGTCACGGCGCTCCGGCCCGCCGGTGCCAATGCGGGATTGTCCAGGCAGGGGGCGTTGATCTCGATCCAGGTATCGCGGTGCATATCAGGGTCATTGACCAGCGCGAGTTCCTTGGCCCCGTTCCGCGGCATATAGAAGGTATGATGCACCTTCAGGAGCTTGTGCAATTCCGAGGGCTCAATATCCAGCCCCAGGTACAGGGCGACCAGGGGTTCGGCCACCGGCGCGGTGGTGATCTTGTTTAAAAAGGCCGCGGAGGCTGTGCCCTTGGGAAGCATCCTGGTGTACAACCGGATCATATCCCCGCAGTAGATGATGTGTTTGGCATACAACGTTTTCCCTTGGCCGGTCCGCACCCCCAACGCTCGTCCGCCGCTGATGATGATTTGTTCGACCATGGTCTTGAACCGGAGCTGGCCGCCATGGGCGCAAAAATTCCCGGCCAGGGCATCCATGAGGCTCTGGATCCCGCGCCTGGGGTACCAGTAATCATGGACCCACATATGCCAGAAGCCGGCGCCGTTCATGATGCTCATCCCCTGATAGCCCGGCATCAACAAGAAATTCAGGGCCTCGGGATCGGAGATGTAATGCTTTGCCAGGGCCTCGATCTTGCCGTTGATCATCTCCCATGCCAGGGACATGTTCTGCATGCCGAGCATTACCAACCGCATCACCCCGACAATCTGCTCCAGCCCTGTGGCCGTAAAAGGTAGACGACCCTTATCCGTTGCCTTTTGCATGAAGGCGCTGAATTCTTCGAGCTTGGAGAAGAAGCGCCGGATACCTTCAGCGTCGGTTGGGAAGACCTTGGCCAGGGCCTCGGCCGTGCCCGCGAAGTCCGTGATGATATGATCCATTCCGGGATGCATGAAGCGGTACATGGCCCGTTCCCAATCGTCCGGATGGTAAAGGCCGAGCTGTTTTAAAAGCGGGAAGACGATGCCCATGTTTTCGATCGACTGGTCCCCGGCGTCGAAGTAGAAGCCCTTACGCCAGAAGCCCGCCATGAGGCCGCCCGGCTGGTGATTATGCTCCAACATGAGCACGCGTCTGCCCGCGCGGGCAAGGAAATTCCCGCACATGAGGCCTCCCATTCCGGCACCGATTACAATCGCATCATAGTTCCTCGGCATGGTTGTCTGCCCTCTCAACAGAGAATAATAAGACAGGGTGAACTCCGTCGCTATGGTTATAAAGTATCACTTATTGATAAATCAAGGACAATGCAGCCAGGGATCGAAAGGATCTTGTAGCTCGCAGGGATATCAGCCGGTAAAAAGAAGAGACCCCATGGTGAGTTCACCGCGGTCAGCATGGATACTTTTCAAAATCGTAATGTTCCTGAAAGCTTAAAGAAAGCTTGACGCGTGTAAACAAAGGTGCGCTTATCTTCGGGCGGGCCGGTCGATGCCTTCCGAGGCAGGCCTTTGGGCCTGATGGCGGGGCGTTCATGCGCATGCGAGGGATATGATGAAGCGGATTCTGATCGTGGTCATAGCGTTAGGTATGTTGATGCCGGGGCAGGCCCGGGCCGGCGGCCTGGGCGTCAGAGGGTATTACTGGGCCCCGGCCGTATCCGGCGATATCCGCGTGGACGGCGACAAAGAGCGCGGGGAGGTGCTCGATTTCACCGATACCCTCGGCCTGGAAAATGTCCCGGTCCCAATCGTTGAGGTTTATGCCGGCGCGGCCAATCAGAATATGTCACTAGCCTATGCCCGTACACGCTCCTCCGGCACCCGCACCCTGAGCGAGGAGATGCGTTTCGGCGGAGAGCGCTATCCGGTCCGGGATATCATCTGCTCGAGATTGTTGCTGAAGGCCTATGACTTCACCTATGGCTATAGCCTGATCGCCACGCCCATCATCGAACTGGGTGTGTTGAGCCGGGCCACGTTCATCAACGGCTCGATGAGTGTCAGCTCGGCCCTCAGACCCATGCGGCGGGAAAAGAATTTCCGCTCCCCGATCCCCATGCTGGGTGTGAACCTGCGCCTGGGCCTCTTACATTTTCTGGAGATCAACGGCGTGGCATGCGGGGGCTATGCCCAGGGCAAGGCCTATGAAGGCCGCGCCGAACTGGTTTTCAAACCCGTGGCTTTAGTGGGTCTCCATGGCGGCTACCGCTCACAGGTTTTCACGGTGGACCAGGATCAGGTGCGCTTCACGCTCAACGACTCGGGACCATACCTTGCGCTGACTTTGGGCTTCTAGGATAATTGAAGGTCAGCGGAACCAATCCATGCCTGCCCCCTTGTGCTTGAGCGGTTCGTTAAGGCGGCACGCGATCTTAGGAGGCGGCAGTCCTTGATTTGTGCCTGGATATCGACTTTATGATTCACCGCCTAAAAAGATCTCAAGGCATCGCTTGTCAACGACTTAGGATCGTATGACTACACCCTTGATTCCTCCGGAGATAAGGGAGGTCAGATTGGTGAGGATCTGGGGGAGTGCCAGGCCTCCGGGAGAGACGAGGTAGCGCGGTCGCCATTCGGGGAGGAACTTGTCTTTGAATTGCCGTATCCCCTGAAAATTGTAGAAGTATTCACCATGGCCGTAGAGGAAAGCCCCCAATTTATTCCACAAGGGGGCGAAAGGTTTGTTTTCCAGCCCGGATAGGGGCGCCATCCCAAGATTGAACCAGCGGTAGCCTTCCTCTTTTCCCCAGAGCATGAGAGAAAGAAATAAATAATCCATGATGCCGGCAGGGGCATCGTCGCTATGCCGCATGAGATCCACGGAGAGCTCCTCATGCTCGGCCCCGAGCCACAGGTTGGCGAATGCGAGCAAGCGTCCTTCTTTCCTGACGGTCCCGATTGTAAAACGCCTGAGGTATTCTTCTTGAAAGAACCCGAGCGAGAAGCCTTTTTCGCTGGTGTTCTTCCCTTTAAGCCATGCATCGGAGACGGCCTGCATCTCAGGCAAAAGAGCCGGGACCTCTGCGGGTGGAATAACGGTAAAACTTACCCCCTGCTTCTCCATGCGGTGGTGGATATACCGCAGGTCTTTGCGTGAACTCCCCTCGAGTGAAAATGTCGGCAGGGGAACACGGGCTACTTCTCCCAGCTTGAGCACGGTCAGTCCAAGATCGAGATATAGTGGCAGGTTGGGCGCATTTACCTCGTAGAAGACCGGCCATCCGGCGTGTTCATCGCAGGTCTCCATGAATTGCCAGATGAGTTCCGGCCAGGCCTCGGCTTTACCAACGGGGTCACCCATGACGATCCAGCTGTGGCCTTCGATACGGTACATGAGAAAGGCGCTTGTCTCGGCGTTGAAGAGCAGGGTCTTATCGCCCAAGAGCGCCAGATTGGCATATGTTTCCCGGGATTCCCGTATGATGGGTAAGGCGCGCTCCAGCTCATCCTTACGGGCCACCGGGTGATGGGCGCGGGCAGGGCGTACCAGGCGCGCCAGACCGAACCAGAAGAGTACGGCAAAGACCCCCGCGCCGGCGCGCAATGAGCGCGGCGCATCGTGATCAAAGGAGAATCGCCACCAGAGGTTATTGGAGAACTCGATGTGTTTATAGGAAAACCAGATGAGCCATACCGATGAGCAGAAGACCAGTATGGCGGCAATGAACCAGCGCCAGGAGAATATTTCATGCATCAGCGATGCCTTGCGGTAGAAGAACGGACGGGACGGGAGCAGCACGAGCAGCATGACCGTTATGGCGATGGCCTCCTCATAGTCAAGTCCCTTGAGCAGGGACAAGACGATGCCGCAGGCGAGCAGGCCGGCGGTCAGGAGGAAGGCGGCATCGAGCCTGCGCTGAAGACCCCGCGCGATCAGCAGCAGTCCGACCCCGGCGATGCTGCCCAGGAGATGGGATATCTCGATTACCGGCAGCGGCAGAGTATCCCTGAGCCAGACAATACGGGGCTCGGCGGCGGGAAGCGCCCCGGAAAAGAGCAAAATGATGCCGCCCAGAAATGTCATGACGGCCAGGACATTGGGCACGACCAAGGGCATCCATTGGCTGATGACGCGTACCCCGGCCTTGAGGTACTCCCGGCGATGAATAACCTCCTGTGCCCCCAAGAGGGCCGCGGCGCAGATAAGCGGCAGGAGATAATAGACCGCCCGGTAGACCAGCAACGATCCCAGGATGGTGGGCGTCGGGAAAACGGGACTGAGCATGAGCATGATCGCGGCCTCGAAAACGCCCAGTCCACCGGGGACCTGGCTGGCCAGTCCCGCCATTTGCGCCAGGAGGAATACACCAAGGAAACCGGGGAAGCTGATTGTGGCCGGGGGCAGGAGCACATAGAGGACGGCACCCGCCAGAATCCAGTCGCAGATCGAAATTATTGTCTGGGGCAAGATGAGCTTTAGTGGCGGCATTTCGATCTCGATTCCCTTGAACCGCATGGGACCTATCCGAAAGAATCCTAAGATGAAATAGGCGGTGGCCGGGAGCAGGAAGAGTATTCCTAATGTTTGGGCGGAAGCAAGCGGTATATGCAGTGCCGCTGGTACGGTCGGCGGTTGCATGAGAAAAACGACCCCGCCTAAGGTCAGGAATCCCAACCAGAGGGTGGCGGTACAGAAAGCGATCACCTTGGTGATCTCAATGGCATCCAGCCCCCAGGCGGAATAGAGACGGAAGCGTACCGATGCCCCGGCGATCATCGATAACCCGATGTTGTTGCTGAAGGCGTATCCGATGAACGAGGCCAAGGCGGTCTTGGCATAGCCCAACGGATTGCCTACATAGCGTAAGGCCAGGAAGTCATAACCGGTCATGATAAGATAGCTCAGGAGCGTCAGGGCCAGGGCCTGTACAAGACGTACGGAGGGGAAGGTATGCAGAATAGCAAGGAGATCCCTTAGATGATAAATCTTGATTTCATGATGTAATACAGCCAAAGCAACCACCAGGAGCGTTACACCGAATAGAGAGCCAAGGTGCTTTCTCTTCATGATCGTTCTCCCGGCATGTCCCCCATACCTCCTATCCTAGCCGATCAGACGTAATGCGTAACGGCGTTTACGAATTCTTTACCATGCTTCGCCGACCGGAACACAATTATTTTACAATAAAAATGTTAGTCTGGCGGCACGGAAAAAACAAGGAGGAAAACGGTGCGGATCAACGATGATCGATGGATGTATGCAAGCTACATAAGAACCTATAAGGAGGTTTCATAATGAAAAGATTGGTGGTCTGTTTCGTGGCAGGACTGTCCCTGGCAGTCTTCACCTCCTTTGCTCTCGCCGCCGAGGCACCGAAAATTGAACCTGCCGAAAAGGTCGAGGCCAAGGCGGAAATGAAGGCCGACACCATCCTCGGTAAGATCATGAAGATCGAAAAGGCCAAGAACGAGATCGTCGCCTTCAAGGGTCGCGTGCTTGTGAGGCGGATCATCCCGCGCGCAGGGTGAAGGTGATGGCGAAGCCGGTGGGAGAGAGGTTGCGGGCCTGAACGCTTCCCTGGCAGGCTTCAAGACAAGTCTTGACGATCGCCAGGCCCAGCCCGTGGCCGCCCGTCTCGCGCCGCCTGGACTCCTCCGGCCGGTAGAATGGCTCGAAGAGCTGGGAGAGCGCCTCATCCGGCACGCCCGGTCCGTCATCCGTAACCTCAATGAAGACCTCCTCCCCCCGTCGTTCGGCCGTAACGGTGATGGAGCCCTCCTGTCCCGCATAGCGTACGGCATTGCGCAGTACGTTCGCCAGGGCGCGGGTCAAGAGCTCAGAATCGGCCAGGGCCGACAAGCTCTCATCCATACAAAGGCCGATTTCAAGGCCTGTGATCGCCTCTCGTTCCAGGGCGCGCCGGATGCAGGGAGCGATGGGTATGAGCACCAGGGCGCGCCTCATCGGACCGACCTCCGCACGCGAGAAATCGAGCAACTCATCGACGAGGCGCGCGAGCTCCTCGGCCTCGCGTATCACCCCTTTGAGCCTTGCGTCATCTGCATGCCCCTGCGCGAGGATCCCCAGCCCGAGCTGGATGCGCGCCAGGGGGGAGGCCAATTCATGGGCGATATCTCCCAAGAAGCGCTTGCGCCCGTTGACGAAGACCTCCAGCTTGGCCGTCATGTCATTAATGGCCGTGCTCAAGCGGCCGATCTCATCCGTGCGGGAGGTGTCGAGGCGGACATCAAAGCGGCCGCGCGTGATCTCACGCGCCGCGGACATCATGCGCGCTACCGGCTTGGTGATACTCCGTACAAAGGGCAGCCAGAGGATGGCTGCCAGGAACACGACCGCGAAGGCTATGAGAAGCCACGGCCAGGGGTTGAAGAAGAAACCGCCTCCGGTCAGGGATGCCGAAGAAGCCAAAAGGACGACCGGCACCGGCTGCCGGGTGTGCTCCAGGAAGATCAGCAGGGGCACGCCCACCCAGTAACGATCGGTGGTGCGCAGCATGAAGTGGGCGGGCGGCAAGGGCACGAGCCTGCCCTGTAAGGCAATATGCGGCAACAGAAAGCGGCGGTGCTCTCTGATCTTCGCATGCACCTCAGCCGGCACGAGCGTTGGGCTGCCCGCCACCAGGCGTCCATCCAGGGTGATGAGTTCGAGATTAATATGGTAGGAACTGGCATAGCTGTTCAGGATGGTGTCCCATTGTTGTGAAGGCGCGCTGTTCAGTTCCTGGGCAATGCGGTTCCCCAGCGCCAGCATGCGGGTGCCGTAGATGGCTGACAACGGGGAACTCGGCAGGATCCGGATCTGGATGTTGAAGAAGATCGCCAGGCATCCGCCGATGATCACCATGGTCATGAAGAACCAGAATAGGGTGCGGATGAAGAGCGTTCCCGGCAGTCTCACGTCTTACGCTCCGTGTTGCCGATCAGCAGATAGCCGGCGGTACGGACGGTACGGATGAAGCGGGGGTTGCGGGGGTCATCATTCAGCTTGCGGCGCAGCGATGAGATATGTACGTCGATGGAGCGGTCGAAGACCTCGTAATCGCGGCCGGCTATGGCGTCGAGCAGCTGGTCGCGGGTCAAGACATGGCCGGCGGCTTTCGCCAGACAGAGGATGAGATCGAACTCAACGGGCGTGAGATTCATCGGCGCTTCGTCCACGTATGCCATGCGAGCCGCCGGCTCAATCCGCAGCCCACCGACGATGATCGGCGGCGCCGGCACGGGGGCATCGGGCTTCCGGGCCTGAAAGGACCTGCGCGTAACGGCGCGCAGCCTGGCCAGGAGCTCGCGCGTGGAAAAGGTCTTGGGGAGATAATCATCGGCCCCCATCTCCAGCCCCAGGATGCGGTCGATGTCCTCACCCCGCGCCGTGAGCATGAGGACCGGGATATTGGAGGACTGTCGCAGCTTATTAAGGACCTCGAACCCATCCATACCAGGCAGCATGACGTCCAGGATGACGGCGGCGAAGGTCCCGTTTTCGGCCAGCGCTAGACCGTCCGGACCGGTGTAGGCGCCCTCGACGACATACCCGAAGGGAGAGAGATAATCGCGTACCAGGGCGCAGAGCTCGCGATCATCATCGATCATGAGGATTTGCAGTCCACTCTCCCGCATGTCTTCCATACCTCCCATCCTAGCCGATCCGGTATAATGCGCAACGGCATTTACGAATACTTTACAATTTTTCTCTCCCTTAAACATAATTGCTTTACACGAACGGTGCTAGTCTGTCGGCAGATAAAAACTAGGAGGAAACGATGCAGAACCTGAGAGACCGAGATAAGAGTTTGCGGTGGCATCTTGTCCTGGTGGTGATCGGCATCATCTTTTTCTTCGCCCTCGAATCCCATGCCTTCGCCCAGAGTCCCCGCGTTGACATGCCGTGGCCGGATTGTCCATACATATGCAAAGTTGCCGAATCGAACATGTCTATCTTTCGGGAGAACGCTGCCATGGTTAAGCATCTAAAGCTGAACTCCGAGCAACCCCAAGTTCTGCGGCCCCCCCTGTAGGCCTCTGTACCAGCCCATACCCCTAAGCCCCGGCGGATAGGCCCCCGACCCGCCCCTTCGGGAGGCCATGCGCGGCACGAGTCCGGTTTTTCCTCCTCTCCGGACTCGTGCCGCCAACGCCATCATCGGTATTGTCTTCAGGGACACCGGAATGAAGAGATCGTGACCTTGGTGAAAAGATGCCACGACCCCAGAGGGGGCTTATGTCCGGTATGGATTTCGGCCTGACGTAAAAGACAAGACCGCCCTATCTATTCTGTGATATAAAGAGAACCTGCCTGAGAGGAGGAGCTATGTCCGAACTCGTAACCATAGCAATCGAAAATCATATAGCCGATGTCCGTTTCAACCGCCCTGACAAATACAATGCCCTGAGCCTTGACATGATCACGGCCATGGCCGATGCCCTTGACAGGCTGGCCGAGGAGTCCACGGTAAGGGCCGTCGTGGTCTCCGGTGCAGGCAAGGGTTTCTGCGCAGGCCTTGATGTCGAGAATTTCGCCGCGCTGCAGTCCGAGGAAGGCGGCAAGCTCGGCAATCTCACCGACCGCTATGGAAACCGCATCACCAACATTTTTCAATACATCGCCTATGGCTGGAAACAGCTTCCCATGCCGGTGATCGCCGCCATTCACGGCGTGGCCTTAGGCGGTGGCTGCCAGATAGCGCTGGGGGCCGATATCCGCTACTGTACACCGGACGCCAAGCTTTCCATCATGGAAATGAAATGGGGCCTTATCCCGGACATGAGCGCGAGCCAGACCATCCGTGACCTGGTATCCCTTGACGTGGCCAAGGAGCTGATCTTTACGGGAAAGATCATCCGCGGTGAAGAGGCCGCACGGTTGAAGCTGGTCACGCGGGTCTGCGAAAAGCCCCATGAAGAGGCCATGACCTTGGCCAGAGAAATCGCCTTACAAAACCCGGCCGCCATACGCGCAGCCAAAAAGCTGTTGAACGAGGTCTGGCATGGAGATTCGGCCCGGGGTTTATTGATGGAATCCGAACTGGAGATGACGCTCATCGGGACCCCCAATCAACTGGAGGCCGTGGCTGCCAACTTTGAAAAGCGTACGCCGAAATTCAAGGAGCTTGGCTGAGCGAATCGTCAGCGATCCCTTGGAATTTTTTTGACCGTTGCCGCCGAACGGTGCACGTGGATGAGACGCCCTATTCGTAGATGGGTCGGGTGTCCCAAGGGAATTGCTCCAGTCCTCACGGCGATTGCTACTTGGTAATATGGCGAGGCGCAAGCGGATGGCCCCGCAGGGAGCAACGTGGCCTACGGTACCATAAGCGGTAACAAACTGAATTTTAAAATGGGTTGATGTGTCCAAGGGGGAGATTGCAAACAATGGGATCTTGAACCTGGAGCTTAAACCCGACGGCAAATTGGTCGCCACGAAAAAGAACGGCGGTTTCGCGGATGCGGAGTGGACGCGGCAAGCCCAGGAATAGGCGGCCATAATTCAGGAGGACAAACGCAGGTGAATATCGAGGTGAACGTGAACAAAGTAGCAATACTGCTTTGTTCCATAGCACGGATTTGGGGTGCGCTAAGGGGGCGCTTCCCTAAGGTTTTTTACCTAAGCACATGTTCCCCACGCTTGCGTGCAAGAGGATTCTAGGATTCAGGTCTTGTTTCTTGCGTCGATATCAGTTTGACGCTAAAACCTGCCCCGTTTCACTGGTGATGGGGACAGGTCGGCGTCGGGTGATACCTATATGATCACATCCGTGATATCCGCTCCATCGGCGACTTCTTGCGCGAGATTGGTGAGCACCTGTCCGGCGTAGCCCTTGGCGTTTTTCAAGGTTTCACCCAGCTTTTGAAAAAGCGCTTGAAATTTTTCAGGGTCATCCTGCGCAAGCGCCTTAAGTTTGGTGAAGAAATCGGCTGTCTGGGACAAATCGACGGAATCAAAATATGAGGTTGAGTCGTTCGTCCCGAGTGTTGAGAACAGGCTGTTTTGTTTTGAACGGTTCTCCTCCAGGAGAGGATCTGATACCTCCGTAGAATTGGAATCCTTTTCGTACCAGAAACTGTTGGTGATATAAGCACTGATCGTATCCATGGTAGCGCCCATGTTCGTACCTCCATCATGTTATACGCGCTGATTCAGCAAAGGGTGTGCCATGTGATAGGCAAGCCGGATCATCCTGTTTGTGCCCGCATGCCTTACGCACCTATCAGGCAAATATTTCCTCCCGTTAAGTAAATTCTGCTGTGCGTCGCGTGCGCTCATTGATCCATGGGCGGGGTATCCGTACATGTCTTGGGATGAGGTTCAATCTTGACCAGATACAGGGGGGCAAGCGCTATCAGCCCGAGGCTCAGGATCATCAAGGCCTGGCCCAGGCCGAGATGATCGGCGAGGACACCCATGATGAAGGCCATGACCGCGGTATAGAGCGCGGTCACCAGCGACCTGACCGACAGCGAGGTCGCCAGGATCTCGCAGGGGACCGTATCGCTCACATAGGTGACACTCATGGGCGAGCGCAGGTTCTGGATGATGAAAATACCCGTGAACAGGATGATGGCCGCCAAATCGAAACTATAGAGATAGCTCAGACCGCAGATACTCCCCAGGATAAAACCCGTGAGCATGGTGAGGTTCAGAGGCCGGGCCAGGGTGGCGAAGCGCGCCGCAAAGTCGCCGGCGCGTCGGCTGGCCTGGGACGTCATCAGATAGATGCAGAAGTACACGAGGCCCAAGAGAACGGCCGAGCGCTGTTTTCCCTGTAGGAATATCAGTACGGGTAAACTCAGGGCGAGGCTCTTGACAATGGGCTGCAGGAAGTCTTTGACGGCATTGTAGAAACCATCGTAGATGCAGACATTGGTGGTGGCCCTGAAAACTTCCTGACCGGCCAACGACATCTTGAAGCTTTGCCAGACCACCCTAAAACTCTGCCGGATACTGCCTACGGTATGGACTTCTCCATCGAGTTCAGGAGGGTAAGACAGCATCAGGAAGAGGTTGACGATATAGGGCAGGGTCGAGATCAGAAAGATCACATCGTAGCGGCCGCTTACAAAGACGATCGCGGCCGCGATCAAAGCCGAGACGGCCGAACCTCGCTGCGACCAGGAGCGCGTATGTCCGTAGTAGTCCACCTTCTGATCCTGCCAGCCTTTCATTCTGAGGTATTCGAAGATCATGGCCTTGTGGGTGCCGCCCCTAAACGCCTCGCCAAAGGCAAAGAAGGTCATGCCGAGCAGTAGAAGCCAGAAGCCGGCGGCGTAGTAGAAAATCAGGAAAGAGATGATGTAGGACAGGAATGACTGCACCATGGTGCTCCGTCGTCCCAGCGCATCTGCGATGACGCCGGTGGGCACCTCCAGCACATTGGTCATGATCTCCCGGTAAGCATAGAGCGTGCCGATCAGCGTGAAGCTCAGACCTTTTTCCAGCAGGAAGAGGATCAGAAAGGGTTCAAAGAGTTTCAGGTTTTTCAAGAAACCATAAGCGCTGAATTTGGCATATTGGAGATCTTTCTGGTATGTGCCCGCCATGGGTTTCTTATGGTCTGCGTTGCCCGGTTCGTCAATCCTTAAAAGAGGCATTGATCATACCGGATAGGCCGGTTTACAGCCGCATCTGAGCACCATCAGGATTTTATCATCATGCCTTTGATTCCTCCGGAGAAGAGAGATCTGATCCGTGATCGCCTGCGCTGAACAGCGCAGACCTCTTCGACACTAATGTCGAAGGACACCTCCTTTGTCGAACAAATCGCACTGTTTTGACCATAACTAGCTGATAAATCATATTGTGTAATTGGCACGACATTTGATGATAACGGTTTAAAACGCACAGTGGAGGTTCGTATGGATTTGAAGAATCGGATCAGTTTGTTTATCTTGATCATGATGGTCATCGCGGTGCCGTCCTGGGGCACCGAGCGCATCGATCGCATCCAGGCCCAGAAAATCGCACTCGAAAAAACAGATGTCAGCTTAAGCCAGATCATCAGCTCGCTTGAATCCAACTCGGGTGTAAAGGTGATAAAGGTCGAGACGGAACCCTTCAGCCTGACGCAAGGACCGATGTGCTATGACCTGCTGACAGCTAAGGGGACCAGTTCGTGGATAGCTTCTATTTTTAAGTGCTCAAAGGCGACGGAATACTATGTGGATGTAAGATCGGGCAAAGTGCTCCTGCAGAAAAAACCTTTTTGGGGGTACTTCTATTTCAGTGCGGACAACAAGGCCAAAGCCCTGTCACAGGTAAAATTATCCATGGTGCAGGCTATTGGAATCGCTGAAAAAGAGGCCGGCGGCAAAACCGTACATGTCAGAATTCACAGGGACAGCGGCATTGTTTTCTATCAGATCACCATGATCGTGAATGATGCCCTCCAACGCATGCTGGTCGATGCCTATAACGGCAAGGTCACCGATGCGCCGATGCATCGCGATAGCCATTTTAAAGATTAGAACATCTGCGGTGGCTGGATCTGTTTTGGCTTTGGTCCAGCCATCGCATCCTTTCGGAATTAAGCAATGGATAGCGGTCTGAAGTAAAAAACAAGACCTGTCCTCCCCGAAGCTTTTTCGCCGTTTTACGGCCGTGTATTTTGCATGATCTCCACCACGGCCTGGATGGAATCGGTCACGGTGAAAATGGAGCGGTCCTCGGGGCTGATCATGCTGCCGGCCAGCATGGTGTTTTCGATCCAGTCGATCAGGCCGGACCAGTACTCCGAGCCGAAGAGCACCACCGGGAAGGGTTTGATCTTATCGGTCTGGATAAGGGTCAGGGCCTCGAAGAGCTCATCCATGGTGCCGAAGCCGCCCGGAAAGATCACATAACCGATGGCATACTTGACGAACATGACCTTGCGGATGAAAAAGTAGCGGAAGCTCAAGTTGACGTTGGTGTAGGGGTTGAGCTTCTGTTCAAAGGGCAGCTCGATATTGAGCCCCACGGATTTGCCCAGGGCCTCGAACGCGCCCTTGTTGGCCGCCTCCATGATACCGGGGCCACCCCCGGTGATGACGGCCAGGCCCTGGTTCGCCAGCTCTCTTCCCAGTTTGTCGGCCAGGGTATAGTACTTGTCGCCCGGTTTGGCGCGTGCCGAGCCGAAAATGGTAACGGCCGGGGGCAGGTTCGAGAGCGCCTCGATGCCGTCCACGAACTCGGCCATGATGCGGAAGATGCGCCAGGATTCCTCGGGGCTGATCTTGTCGATAACATACTGCTCGTTCTTCATCATTGCTCCTCAGTAAGGCATTCGTTTTGCTTATCGGCAATTTATGCTATCAGGAATACCTTAAGGAGCGCTGCATGACGGATCTGCATATTCACACCACCTATTCCAGCGACGGCAGGCATACGCCCGCCGACATCATGACCATGGCCGCCGCCCGGGGGGTCAAGACCCTGGCCTTTGCCGACCACATGGCGGTGGGCGCCACAATCGAGGGCCTCGCGCTCTCTCCGGCGGCCGGGCTGGAGTTCTTTTCCGGCCTGGAATTCTCGACCATGCATGACGCGAAAGAGTACCATCTCTTGGCCTACGCCTTTGATCCCCGCGATCCTGCCCTGCTGGAATTTCTCGCCCATTACTGCGGTCGCGTGTGGGAACAGACCGCCGTGACGCTTCAGCGTTTTCGCGCCATGGGCTTCGACGTGGAGATCGAAGATGTCGAGGGCTGGGGACGCTCCATACCCTCGGGCGTCACCTTCCTGGATGCGCTCAAGCGTCGCAACGGCCATGACGCCCGCTTGCAGCCGTACCTGCAGGGCGCCAAGGCGGGCGCGCCATACTTGAGTTTCTATATCGACTATCTGCGCACCGACCTGGGAGTCGGACTGCGCCGCTATCTGCCGGACCTTGCCGAAACCCTGCACCTCTTCCGCCATAGGGCCGTGTTGGTCCTGGCGCACCCGGGCAGGATCGAGCGCTCCCTGCTGGCCGGACTGAAGGCCGAGGGTCTGGCGGGCATCGAGGTCTACAGCACCTATCATGACGAGGCGCTCGAGGCCATGCTCTTAAACCTGGCACAAGACCTCGATCTTATGGTCAGCGCTGGCTCCGACTTCCACGGAGAGCTCATCAAGCCCGGGATCGCGGTAGGCGATGTGCGCGGAGCGCCCAGCATGTCCCTGCTGCGCGCTCTTAGGGAAAGGCCGGGGCCGCACGAAGCTTGACTTGCCTCTGACGGACATTATCTTTTTCTCTTACCTGTAAGAATTTTCATAGGTGTATGAGGGGGGAGATTATGCATCCGGTCAGGGCCATCATCATTGGGGCATTTTCGGTGTTGTTCGGTTTGTACGGCTGTTCCTCATCCGGAGGCGGTGATTCGGATCAATCATCAGCGGCAAGGCAGGGCTCTCCATCTACAGCCGATGGATCCTCGGCGGGCATGGAGAGCCTGAACCTGGAGGGCGTCCTGTCGTTGCAGGGGCTGACCGTCGTCAAAGGCATCGCCTGCCGCGACCCCAAGAGCGGCAAGGAATACACCGGCTATCTGGCCCGCTTCGACGGGCAGTTCACAGAGGGCACCAATGCCGCGGGAGAGCTTATCGGCCCCCTGCCAAAGGAGTGCCTGGTGCTGAGAGGGTCTTCCTACTGCATGGGCTACCAGATGGGCGCGCTCAAGCCGGCCGAAACCGCCCGCATGGTCAACGAGTATATCTTCACCGTGCCCGAAGAGATGCTGGGCATCAAGCGCTCCTATTTCCCGGCCCTGTTCGACTTCCTGGAAGGAGAAGTTCGCACGCTGTGCGAAGGCGCCCGCGGCTCCATCCCGGATTATCTCGAGGAAGAGATGGAGGGGATCGCCGCCGGTGCCCGTGCCCACGGGTATGACGTCAGCGCCGACAATGTCATGCTTTTGAACGAAGGATTCGATGCCATCTACTCGATCCTGTTCACGGGCGTGCTGCCGAGCGTGCAGGCCTTGATCGACCTGCTGGACCCGTATAAGGACAGGCTTGCCGGCGAGAATAAGGCCAGTGAGCTCGAACGGCTGGAGAATTCCATCCAAGTTGATGACGGCAAGGTGAGCTTCCCCCTGGCCAATCCCTTTGTGATGGGGTGCAATGAGTTCGTGGTATCCGGCAACGCCACGCCTGACGGCGCGGTTTATCACGGCCGGGACTTCATGTTTTCCACCGGCGATATGTACCAGGACTACGCCTGCCTGGCCGTGTACCTGCCCGAGGAAGGCTACCCCTTCGCGGCAGTTACCGCGCCGGGTTTCGTGGGCCACCCCACGCTCTTGAACAGCCAGGGGCTCTCCATGGGGGTGGATGTGGTCCTGGGCGCCTGCACGCGCTCGACCCCGGGACTGGGCGCGCTGATGGTCCTGCGCGATATCGTGCAACATTGTGCCACCCTCGACCAGGCCGTGGACCGCATGAAAGGTCAGGACCGAGGCGTGTCCTGGCTCTACATTATCGCTGATGAACAGGCGAGCGCGAGCTATACCAACGGCGTGGTCATCGAGGAGGGCCGCAGCACGCCTGAATTCACCGGGCCGGATGTCATGCCCGGTCTGAATGAGTGGCTGTTCGATCCCTGGATCGAACAGCTCGATCCAGAGCCCCTGCCGGAAAAGGGCCTCATGTTCCGAGACCAGGCTTGGGTCTACCCCCTGGCATTCGAAGGCGCAAGCCTCGGATACCCCGGCACCCTGACCTACCTGCTCTATTTTCCGGAACAGGACGAATCCTGGACCGACGTGGTCCTGGCCACCAACCACTATATCATCCCGCGCATGGTCTTCACCACGTTCACGCCCCTGATGGCGCTCAACGGCGCGGGCACGGAGCTGGACAGTTCAATTCAGCGCTATGAGCTGCTGCGCGACCAGATTGCCGAGAAATATGGATCGATCACCTTTGAGACGGCCGTGGAGCTGATCGATTTTCTCAATCCCAACCGCGGGCTCGACACACGAAAACGCTATACCATCGCTGGTCCTGTCTACGGGCACCATGCCACCATTGATAACGCTAACCAAATACTTACAGCCCTGTTCGGGTATTACGGCGATTGGCAGCATGGGGTGGCGGATACCTGGGTGCGGCTTGATATGAAGCCGTTTGCGCAGTATCTGCAGCAAAATGAGTGATAGCCGCGTAGACCTCTCGCGGCATCCTTTTCTTTTGTCCGGTCGATCTTATTATAGCGACAATAGATATACAGGGAGACAATACCGGGAACAAAAGGAGGGGCCTATGAAACGGATCGCCAGAGGGATACTGGGCATCAGCCTGTTCGCAATCGTTGTGGCTGGATTGCATTCATTGGGATACGGTTTTGAAGCCAGGGATCAGCTGAACATCAACACGGCAAGGGTAGAGGAACTCAATGAAGTGCCGGGTCTGGATATGGATCTGGCAAGCAACATCGTGGCATACAGGAATGCGCATGGCCCGTTCGCAACGGTCGATGATCTCCTCAAGGTAGAGGGCATGGATGAGAAGAGACTTGAGGCTGCTAGGATGTATTTGACGATCGAGACACAAACGCATCTCGAATAGGAATGAGACCCCCTCGGATGCTCATGTGCCCGAAAGGTCAGGAGCTCTAAAATAAAAGTGCTCGACCGCGTATTCCGCAGCGAGCACTTTCGATCTTCGTCCTCTCTGAATTGTCAGGGTAACAGGATGCTTTTTTGCTAGAATTTCACGTAATCGAGCCAATCCTTGTACGTGTTGTTGCACCCCTTGACCACGTCGAAGTAGGCCTTCTGGAGCTTCTTGGTGATGGGGCCGGGTTTGCCCTCGCCGATGACGCGCTCGTCGATTTCGCGCGCCGGGGTTATCTCGGCCGCCGTGCCGGTGAAGAAGACCTCGTCGGCGATGTAGAGCTGGTCGCGCGTGAAGAGCTCTTCCTTGACGGTGAATCCCAGGTCGCCGGCCAGCTGCATGATGGTGGCGCGCGTGATGCCCGGCAGCACCGTGGTCAATGGCGGCGTATACAGCACCTTGTTCTTGACGTAGAAGATATTTTCGCCGCTGCCTTCGGCCACGTAGCCCTGCGGGTCGAGCAGCAGGGCCTCGTCGTACCCGTCGCGCGTGGCCTCGAGCTTGGCCAGGATGGAGTTTACGTAATTGCCGCTGACCTTGGCCTTGGTCATCATGTTGTTGGAATGATGGCGGGTGAAGGAGGAGGTCTTGACGCGGATGCCCTTGGCCAGGCCGTCGTCACCGAGGTAGGCGCCCCATTCCCAGCAGATGATGGCCACGCGGATGGGGTTATCCTTGGGGTGCACGCCCATAACCCCGTCGCCGATGAAGACGATGGGCCTTATATAGCCTTCGTGCAGGTCGTTGGCCTTGAGCGTAGCCTTGGCGCCGTCCATGATCTGCTTCTGGGTGAAGGGGATCTTCATCAGGTAAATCTTGGCCGAGTCGAACAGCCGCTGGGTGTGTTCCTTATGCCGGAAGATGGCTGATTTGCCGTCCTGGCATTTATAGCACCGCTCGCCTTCGAAGGCCGCCAGACCATAGTGCAGACTGTGCGTGAGGATGTGCACGTTGGCGTCTTTCCAATTGACCAGTTTTCCATCCAGCCAGATCTTTTTCAATTTGTTCATACTGTCTCGTACTCCTTATGTGCTGAACCTGCAATGAATAGCATGGCATTATCAGGCATTTTGATGGGGAGGTCAATTTGTTTTTTCAGTTGCATCAATCAGCAGCGGTTCATATATGGTGTGCATATGAGGAGGAGGCCATGAAATCGTACCGCAAGGAATTATGGTTCAACACATCCAGCCGCATGGAGTTCATCAACATCACACCGCAGGTACTGGAAGCCCTACGCGAAAGCGGGATCAAGGAGGGCCTGTGCCTGGTGAACGCCATGCACATCACGGCTTCGGTCTTTATCAACGACGACGAATCCGGTCTGCACCAGGATTACAAGGACTGGCTGGAGCGCCTGGCCCCGCACGATCCCACCGCGTTTTACCGCCACAACCGCACCGGCGAGGACAACGGCGACGCGCACCTGAAGCGCCAGGTCATGGGTCGCGAGGTGGTGGTGGCCGTCACGGCTGGCAAGCTGGATTTCGGCCCCTGGGAGCAGATCTTCTACGGCGAGTTCGACGGCCGCCGCAAGAAGCGCGCGCTGGTCAAGATCATCGGCGAATAATTGGGAGATGGTGGAGATGAAGGGATTTGAACCCTCGACCCCCGCGTTGCGAACGCGATGCTCTCCCGCTGAGCTACATCCCCACAGTTGGAGCTTGTACTAGAGAGATTTTCATTCGTCAACCCCTTTGAGGCTGTAGCTTGTGTCGAGAGGAGATTATGGCGCGGCCGATCGGGGCAATAAGGTCCTGGCCAGGGCCATGGCCTCGGAATAGTCCTTAATCTCGCCGTTCAAGCCACGATCGCGAATGGTTTTGAGGCAGGCGCCCAAGTACTTGTCCTGGGAAAATCCGATGGCGATCAAGTCCTTACCTGCCACGGGCGGTTTATAGTGCCTCCAGGTGGTGATATAAGTGGAGATCATCTCCTGCATATCCGCACTGGCGGTCTTGGACATGGCGAACAGGATTTCCTCCAGCGAGGCGTCTTCCAGAACGCCCACCATCCAGGCCGGCGAGTTCTCGCGCTCGGTGTTGAAGCGCCTGAATATCTCGAGCACGGTATGCTTGGCGGCCAGAATTTCGCGCGCGTCGGCGCCGGAAAAACCCAGGCTCTCGGCAATGGCGATAATGGCCTTGGGTTTCATCTGATCGGTCAGGGCCAGTAAATAGATGAACCAGGGACGGATGGTCTCGTGGGTGTAGAGGAGGTTGAACCAGGAGATGGTCTTTTTGGCCTTCTGGAAGCTCTCCCCGGCCTGGGGGTTGAAGATCAGGGCCGGATGGATGGCCTCGAGCACACCCAGCTCCTTGAGCCGTTCCATGCAGGCCACCGGGTCTTCTTCGGACAGGATCTGACGGATCTCATGGAAGATGCGTTTTCCCGGGATGCCGCGCAAGAAGCCCGCGTTCACGGCGGAGTGCACCAGCGAGAGGGTTTGCTTGCCCAAGGTGAAGCCATAGCGCTTTTCGAAGCGGATGGCCCTTAAGATCCGCGACGGGTCTTCCACGAAGCTCAGCGAGTGCAGCACCCGGATACGTTTTTCCTTGATGTCGCGCTGGGCACCGAAGAAATCGATCAACTCACCGAAGCGCGGCGGGTTTAAGGCCACGGCCATGGTGTTGATGGTGAAGTCCCGTCGGTACAGGTCAAGCTTGAGGGTGGACTCCTCCACCACGGGAAAGCCGCCCGGGATCTTGTAGTATTCGAGGCGCGCCGTGGCCACGTCGATGTGCGCGCCGTCAGGCAAACTGACCACCGCGGTTTTATATTTGTCGTGCGAGGCCAGGCGCGCGCCGCCCATACGGGCGAACTCCTTGGCGAAGGTGATACCGTCGCCCTCCACCACCAGGTCCACGTCAAGGTTGTCGATGCGCAGGAGCATGTCCCGCACGATGCCGCCCACCAGGAAGATGTTGTAGTTAAGCGAGTCCGCCAGTTCCCCGGCGCGGATTAGGAGCTCGTACATGCCGTGCGGAAGGCGCTCTTCCAGGAGGCTCTGCACGGTTTTCTTGAGGGGGGTCCCGCGGGAGACCCCCTCGATCTTTTCCATCTTGGCATGCATGGCGCGCATGAGGTCGGTGCGGGTGATCACGCCCATCACCCGGCGCTCCTCCATGACCGGCAGGAGCCGCTGGTTGCCGTCGATGATCAGGGCGCGGATCTCGCCCATGGAGGCGACCGGTTTCACGGTCTTGATGTCGCGCACCATGTAGTCCTTGACCTTGGATGCGCCGAGGTTATGCCCCTGGGCGCGGGTGACGATCTGGCGGGTGACATAGCCCAAGAGACGTTCATCCTTGGATTTCACGATCACGGCGTTGATGTTGTACTTGTTGAGAGTGTCGCTGGTTTCGTCGATGGTGGCGTCGAGCCTGACCCCCTTGACCGGAAAGGTCATGATGTCGCGCGCGGTCAGACGCGGTTTGACCTCCTGTTTGACATGCTTGATCAAGGCATGCTCGGCCTGGTCCAGGGTAAGGTCCTTGATCGAGGCGGCCGCCGCCGAGGCGTGGCCGCCGCCGCCGAAGAATAAGGCTATGTCCGCGGCGTTGACCTGGGGCAGGGCGCTGCGCGCCACCAGGTAGATGCGCTCTCCCATCTGGCCCAGGGCGAACATGGCATCCGTCACGAACATGGTCCTCAGTTTGTGCACCAGCATGGCGAAGTCTTCCACATAGGCGCTTGATACCGAGCGCGTGAACAGGATGTTGATGCCGTGGATCTGAAGGCTGCGGCCGTTCTTGATGAGTTGGTCCAGGACGTCGACCTGCTCCGGGCTCAGTTCGCGCGAGACCATGCGCGCCACCATGTTAAGGTCCGCGCCCCACGACAACAGCTTGGCCAGGGCCATGCAATCCTCGGGCGTGGTGGAAGGAAAGAGCAGGCTACCGGTGTCCTCGTAGATTCCCATGGCCATAAGCGTGGCGACCGGGGGGTTGGGGGTGATACCGCGGGAAGAGAGGACCTCCACCATGAGCGCGACATTGGACCCCAGTTCGCGGCAGAACTCCTGGTGACCCTTGACATCATCAGGCGAGGGCGGATGGTGGTCATAGATCACGATCTCCAGGTTGTCGTGCTCCAGGATATCCGCGAAGGCCCCGATGCGCGAGACCTGGCGTGTGTCCACGATGATCAGGCGATCCACGGCGTCGAGATCGATATTTTTGAGCTTGACCATGTCGGCCACGACGCTCTTGGGTGCCGTCATCATGTAGTCGCGCACGCCCTTTTCCTGAGAGCCGGAGAAAACCAGGATGGCCTCGGGGTGTAGAAACTTGGCGGCCAGCATGGAAGCCGTGGCATCGAAGTCGGCCTGGATGTGGGTGGTGATGACTTCCATGGCTAGCTCCTGGGGTGAAAGCGCGTATGGATGTCCTTCAAGCGCTGTGAGGTTATGTGCGTATAGATCTGGGTGGTTGAGATATCGGCGTGGCCCAGCATCATCTGCACCGAACGCAGATCCGCGCCGCCGGAGAGCAGGTGGGTGGCGAAGGAATGCCTGAGGGTATGGGGCGAGATCGATTTGAAGATGCCGCAGGCTACGGCATAACGCTTGATGATGTACCAGAAGTTTTGGCGTGTCATGGCCGTGCCCCGATTGGAGCAGAAGAGCACGTCGACGGCCTTGTGAACCAGCTGCGGCCGGCCGCAGCCGAGGTATTCCTGCACCCGCGCCAGTGCGCTTTCACCCAGAGGCACGAGCCGTTCCTTGCCGCCCTTGCCGCGAGTCATGAGATACCCCACGTGCAGGTTGAGGTTCTGGAGCTTGAGCCCCACAAGTTCCGAGACCCGCAGGCCCGTGGCGTACAGGAGTTCGAGCATGGCCTTGTCGCGCAATCCCAGCGGGGTGGAGCAGTCGGGGGCGCCGAGCAACCGATCGACCTCCTCGATGCTCAAGACCTCAGGCAGAAAGACGCCGCTTTTGGCGCGTACGAGGTCGCGGGTCGGGTCGCTGTCCACAAGCTCCTCCTGGAGCAGAAAGCGGTAGAGCTGCCGGATGGCCGTAAGACGGCGGTTGATGCTGGCGGGTTTGAGGCCCGAACGTTTGCTTTGGGAGGTGAAATCGCGCAGGTGCGCTGCGGTGATGTGTCCATAGTCAAGCTCTTGCTCGGTCGTCCAAGCCGAGAAAGAGCGCAGGTCGTTGGCGTAGGCGGCAATAGTGTTCTCAGGGGCCGATCGTTCCGAGACGAGGTATTCGAGGAAGGCGTCGATCAGATCCTCGTTCATCGCTTGGTGATGGTGGGCTTGAGCCCCAGCTGTGTGAGATCGGCATGGACCATCTTGGTGCTCTTCATATCCGGAAAGGCCCCGACCACTACGCGTAGGCACCCGCCGTTCTCCTCAATGAGATAGCTTGCCACGCCGAGGTTTTCTAAACGCCCGATTTCCTGCATGGCCTGCTTTTTATCCTGGGCATTGAAAGTGGCCAATTCCAGGGTGTAGGGGGTCGGCCCGCCGATAAAGGCTCCTTTGTCGATAACGCCTTTACGTTGCAATTCGTGCATTTGCTGCACCGCTTCCTTGGCCCTGGGGAAGAGTCCATAATCCAACCGATACCAGATGCCCGTGGCGCCCAGATCGGTCTTGGTGATGAAGACCGTCCCCAGCGTGGCGTTCAAGCGCGCCATGCTCCGTTTGGCGTCGCTGAGACTCTGTGAGGAAAGAATATGAATGGTGAACGGATAGAAGGTATTCTTAGCGCAGCCTTTGTCGGGTGCTGCGGGTGAGGGCTGAGGCTGGAGGGTGGTCGTGGGGAGCGGAGCCACGATCAGGGGTGAGCGCTTTATCTCCTTCTGCAGGACATTGCTCTTTCCGTAGCTTGCCCAAAGACAGAGTGGTATGAACATGATCACCAGGGCTGGCATTAGAATCCGTTTCATGAACTCCTCCCGTTATTGAAGGCATAGCTGGTATTGTCAATATAGCTGTTGACGCCGGACAGGATGCCCTCGATGATGCTGTTCTGGTACTCTTTGTTCTGTATCAGCGTGCACTCGGTGCCATTCGTGATGAATCCGATTTCGACCAGGATGGAGGGCATCTGCGCCCCCATGAGGACATAGAAGGGGGCCTGTTTCACCCCCAGGTCCTTGCAGGTATGGCCGGAACTCTCCAGGGATGAGATGATCGATTTCTGGGTGGAGGTGGCGAAGCGTGAAGATTCGTTGATTTTGGAGGTCAACAACAGGTCGTTGATGATGAACTGCAGGTCGGAAATCGACTTTGAGGTCGTGGCGTTTTCGCGTGCGGCTACCTGGATGGCGGAAGCGTCCGAGGTCAGGTTGAGAATATAGGTCTCCACGCCCCGGATGCTTTCATCGGCGTGGGCGTTGACGTGCACCGAGATGAAGAGATCGGCCTTGTGCTTGTTGGCAAAGGCCGTGCGTTCCTCAAGGGGGACGAAGACATCCTTCTCGCGAGTCAGAAAGACCTCCAGGCCTTCGGCCTGCAAGCGTTTGGCCAGCAGCTTGGAGACCGCCAGGGTAATGTCCTTTTCTTTCCGGCCGTCCAAACCGATGGCCCCGGGGTCCTTGCCGCCATGCCCCGGATCGATAACAATGCGCGAGACCTTGAGTGAAAGCTGTCTGGCGATGGAAGGCATGTCGCTGGCCACCTGTGATGGCGTGCCTTTACGAACACGTTTGATGCCGCTGTCGTGGCGTGCGACGGTCCCTTTTGCAGCGCGTTTCGCCGTAGCGGTGCTTTTAAAGTCCGACGCCTTGGTGCTTACATCCAGGACGATGCGCGCCGGATTCTCCAAAGGGAAGGCCTTGTAGGTGGTCTTGGCGCTTAAATCCACCACTACGCGCACTTTATCATGCTGGTTTTGTGAGATGCGGATATCATCAAGGAGGCCGCTTTTGACTTCCATCCTGTGAGGCAGGTCTTTGGCGATGTGTGTGTTGTTCAGATCCACCACCAGACGCTCGCTCCGTCCGGCCTGTTCGTCGGCGGGCAACGTAAAGGTCTCGAAGGCCGCACTGCGCGTAAGATTGATGACGATACGCGTATAGTCGTTGTCCGACCAATGGCGGACATCCCTGACCTGCACGAGTCCGGACATGGGGGCGTTCGGCTGATCGGTTTTCTGGTCCTTATCCATGCTCGGCGCACTTTGATCGTTAAGCCTGTCGGCGTTGGCGACATTGATGGAGTTGAGGGCCTCGCGCGCTTGCTGCGCCATATCCCCTTTGGGAAATTTGGTCACGATATCGCGATATATGCCAATAGCGCGTTCTTTGTCTTTTAAGCGGAGTTCATACACGCGCGCCTCTTTGTAGAGGGCGTCATCGGCCAGGGAATTATCGGGATAGCGTTGCGCCACCTTCTCATAGGACGCGATGGCGGCATCGAGATCGGCCTTCTTCCCGAAATAGCCATAGATCTGTTCATAGAGCTTGGCCTGCATGTAGACCGCTTTGGGCGCCCAAGTCGAATGTGGAAAGCGGCGCTCAACGTCCCCATAGGCGTTCACAACGGCGAGCCATGAGGCTTTGTCCTTGCGTAGGCTGGTATCGCGGGCCAACTCGATATAGGCTTGGTTGGCCTGCTGAAAGGCCTTCAGACTCTCGCCATTGCTTGCGGCGCAGAGTCTGACCGGAAAAGTAGTCGGGAGTGCCAGCAGCAACAAGACAAGTACCTGTAGGCCCCGGGCTAACTGTTTTTGCATGCTTGCTATTGTAGCCGAAAAGTGGGTACTAAACAACCATGAGTAAGGAGCTGAGGTGCTGGTAGACGAGGAGGACATCACTTCGGCATCAGGGGACCGGCGGCGATCAACCGAAGCATCGGTTCTACAGTGCGTTTGCTTACTGCTGGGCGCGTTCATAAATGATTCTCAGGCCTTTCAGGGTCAGATCGCGGTCGATGATATAGTCCTTCGGGAACCATTCTTCCAGCACGGCCGAGAGGCCTCCCGTGACGATCACTCCGGGGTCGGCGTCGATGTCCATCAGTCGGGCCATCTCCCTGATCATGGCGGCATGTCCGATCACGATCCCTGAGGCCATGCACTCCGGGGTGGTCCGGCCGATCGGGCGGAGGGTGCGCTCGATGACGATCTCGGGCAGGGCCGGAGCCAGAGATCGCAAGCCCGTATAGGCGCTTATGAGCCCCGGCGCGATGGCGCCGCCCATGAAAGCACCCTGGGCATTTACATAATCGATGGTCGTGGCCGTGCCCATGTCGATGACGATTAGAGGCCGGCCGGGTTTCAGATAGAGATGATAGGCGGCTGCGGCGTTTACCAGCCGGTCGATGCCCAAGGTGGCGGCGCTCTGATAGCGGTTCTGGATGCCCATATCGGTATGGATATCCACCATCAAGGGTTCGACGCTGTGTTTGGCATTGAATTCGGCTTGCAAGATGCGGGTGATCGGCGTGCGTACGCTGGCAATGACCACGGCGTCCGGCATGGTAGCCTGGAGGACAGGCATGAGTTCCAGAAAAGAGCCCTCTTGCTGGCATTGATTGGTTGACAGGATAAACACGTCCCGGATGACGGGGCCATCGAAGACGGCGGATTTTATGTGGGTATTCCCCACATCAATGGCCAACATGAGTAGTTTCTTAAACCAAAGAGGTGTAAGAGAGCAAGGTCTTTTTCATGGGTTACGTGTGTTTTGACAAAATGGCACATGGCAAGCCGGCTGATTGTGAAATTTTTGACATTTTGTACCACGACCACAGTGCTCGCGCGGTTAAGGACGGTCAGGATGTCAGAGGGGCAGGCCTGCTGGATAATAATGCTAATAATATTAACTAAATGTAAAATGGTATTGATTGGCATATCTATTGCTTGGTATGGGGAAGGAAAAACAAAAAACGGAGGTATTCGCCATGTTGATGCTGTGGATCGTAATCGGGTGCTTGTTCCTCACCGGAATCGGAATCAGGTTCATGTACAGGGTTCTGGGGCTCACCCCGGTTGAGGCCGCTGCGGTCTATGTTTTCATCATCATCCTGGTCGGTGTGAACACTGCGCCGGCGCGCCAGATGATCGCCCAGTTGTTCTAAGGGCTTGTTAAGATATGAAGATCCAGAGGCTGCCCAAGCCGCTCACCACCAAGATCACCAGGATCAGCGCCCACGGCCTGGTCCTGGTGGCGCTGACTTTCTGCGGTCTCTATCTCGGTTTATATCTTGATCGTTTAACGAATATGGCCCCCAATTTTACGTTATTGTGCTTGGTGTTGGGGGTGGTGTTAGGATTCCGGGGCTTCGTGCAGGAGCTCCTGGCTGAAAGAAGAGGTTCTTCATGAGCATGGTATTCATTGCCATCGGCGGCATTTCCCTGGGCGGTATCTGTTATCGTTTCGCGGCTCGTATGAGCGCCCGGCAGATGGCACGCTACAGTCTGGAAAAGAAAGGCAACTCTTAAATCACCGCCCGCCACCACGTCAGGCCCAGGCGCTTTTAAGCTAAGGCGCGCGGCCTAAGGCGGTAGTGGTCGTGCAATATTCAACGGACGTTGTCGGTTTTGCTCAACCCCGAGGTGCTCACAGCCGATATAGGTATGCGTGGATATGCGCAGCGCTTTATCGGCGGCTTCGCGTTTGTTTGCGGTTTCAGCGATATCATCGGATGCGTCTAAGGAGCATACCATGACAACGGTAAATCAGCCGGTTACGGCCGATCAGTTCATGCAGGCGGAGCGTCATGCCATCACGGGTGTCTTCGCCCGTTTGCTGCCACGCTACCATGCCACGCACGGCGAAGGCCATGCCGCCCGGTATGCCATGGCGGTAACCAATATTCTGTTTTCACTTCCGGCCCAGGAGATGGACCGGCGCTTTCTGGAGGCCCATCGTGAAGCCGTGGATAACGAGATAAAAGTCCTTAAGGACGATCACGAGATCCGTGAGATCGTGACCGAGACCATTACCATGCGCATCGTCTTCGCCTCGCGACAGCGAGGCTGCTCCCAGAAAGACCTGATGGAGCCCATTGAAACGCTGAAAAACCTAGGCCTCTATCTGCAGGGCGGCGCCATTCCTACCCCGCGGTCGTTTCTGGTCAAGGCCGAGGCCTTTTTCAAGGCCTCGCCGCGCTAGCGCTCCTTGGCTCGGTTCTGGAAGAAGCGCATCAGGAACTCCGCGTCCAGGGGTGATAGGTCGAACTCAAAGACCGCCTTTTCGATAACCGTATGTGCGGGGTGATCCGGGTTCTGTTCCAGAGTCTCGGAAACCCATTTGATCGCCTTTTTTATCTCATCGCGTTCAGTTGCTATCGTTGCCATCGTTATGTTCTCCTTCGCCTGCTGCTGATATCCATAACCTCTGTATAGAGCAAGCCTTGGTCTCTGACAAGAGGCTTCGCTTAGAAAAGAAAGATGATTTGCGCTTTCGTTCCACTTCATTTTCGGGCTAGGGATAGACCATGCATGGCAAAAAGGTATTGCTGGTGAATCCCTGGGTGTATGATTTCGCGGCCTATGACCTGTGGGCCAAGCCCCTGGGACTCTTGTATCTGGGCGCCATGCTACGGCAGAACGGGTGCCGCGTGGATCTGATCGATTGCCTGGCTTCCGACCAACCTGTGCCAAGGGCATGCGGCCAGGGCAGGTTCCGGCGCGAGGTGGTGGATAAACCCGCGCTACTCAAACATATACCCCGTCACTATGCCCGCTATGGGATGTCCATGGCGGCATTCCATGACCGGCTCGCTCAGGTTGAACGGCCTGACGTGGTGCTGGTGACATCGCTCATGACCTACTGGTACCCGGGGGTTTTCGAGGCCATCCGTCATATCAAGGCCGTCTTTGTCGGCACACCGGTGATCCTGGGAGGGGTCTATGCCACGCTCTGCTCCGGACATGCCGCCGCCTACTCCGGCGCCGACCATATCATCAGCGGGGAAGGAGAGATGGAACTCATGAACCTACTCACCGGCCGGTGGGGAGTCAAACCAGTCTACCCCCCGGATCCGGATGACCTCGATGCGCGCGCGTATCCCTGCTGGGACCTTGAGCCATCCTTGCGGTACGGCTGTATCCTCACCTCACGCGGATGTCCCTGCCGGTGCACGTATTGCGCCGCACACCTGATGGCTGGTGGCTTACGGCGCAGGGATCCTCACAAAGTGGCGGATGAGATCGCTTTCTGGCATGGCCGGGGATTGAAGGATTTCGCTTTCTATGACGACGCGCTGCTTATGCAGAGCGACTCCTTGGCCGCGCCAATATTGAAGGAGATCATCAGCCGCGGACTCGATGTGCGTTTTCACTGTCCCAACGCCCTGCACGCCCGTTTCATCACTCCGGAACTGGCGCATTTGATGCGTGCCGCCGGTTTCATCACCATCCGGCTGGGGCTGGAGACATCCGACCCCGCGCGCCAGTTTTCAACCGGCAATAAGATAACCACTGCGGAGTTTCTGCAGGCGGTCGTCAACCTCAGGCGGGCAGGCTATGAAGGGAAAGATATCGGGGTGTATCTGCTCTGCGGTCTCCCTCGCCAGGAAGCCGGAGAAGTCCTCGACGCGATTCGGCTGGTACGTGGCTGCGGCGGCCGACCGATACTGGCCGAGTATTCTCCCATACCTCACACCGGGCTCTGGGATCAGGCCGTAGACGCCAGTCCCTATCCTTTGGCCGAAGAGCCGCTCTTTCACAATAATACCCTGCTGCCCTGTGAATGGACCGGGTTTACCTATGCGATGTATCAGGAGCTGAAGCAGGCATGCAAGGACAGTTCCTGAAATCTAAAACAATTGGTTTGCGTACGTCAGCCAATCTTTAAGCAGCACTTCGTCGGTGCTCAACATAATCTCCAAACCCATGCCTGAGCGCGGGATGTTCCGTACTACCCGGCAACGCATGCTAACTTCTTTGCCCAGCTCATCATGGTCGAAGTTCACGATAACCACGTCATCGATTGCCGCCGGATAGGAGGTTTCGAGGAACAGGCCCTGTTCGCTGATGTCGCGGACTTGCGCGTGACCAAGCGCCAGATACCCTCCTCTAAAGAGCGCGCGGTATTCCACCTGCTTGCGTGGAAACCGTCTCCGCTCTCGCATTACTATCCTCCCGTATACGTTACGGTAAACCTTTTGCGTAATTTATCGACATCTTGAAATGAAATCTTTATGGCTTGGAGTGTTAAATTATAAATTTTTTTTAATGATCTGCGGTCTTAGGTTTTCCGCCGTTCAAGGCCCTTGATGATGGCCGTCATGACATCGTTGACCGGGGTGGGCACCCCTTGTTCCTTGCCGTAGCGGCTGATGGCACCGTTCAAGGCCTCGATCTCGGTGGAGCGTCCTTGTGTGATGTCCTGGTGCATGGAGGAATGGTGCATGGCCGTGGGCGGGATCTGGTGCTCAAGCAGGAAGCGGTAGTATTCCTCGGGCCCGGCATATGGCATGGCCACCCCTTTGGCTGCGGCCACGGCAAAGATCTCCCGGATGACGGCCTCTATCAGGCCCAGGGATTCGGGGGTGCGGGTAAGCTCGCCGTAGGGTACGTCCAGGATCGCCCCCAGGGCATTGAGCGAGCAATTGTACAGTACCTTGCCCCACAGCTGAGTTGTTATGGAAGGGCTTACGGCGCAGGGGATGCCGGCGTCATTCAGGTCATCGACGATTGTTTGGATACGCTCAGCGCTGATATCGCCCGAGGGCGAACCGAGCAGGACCTTGTCGGCGTACACGGTCACCTTAGCCGTACCCGGACGAACGACCTCAGCCCCGAAGATGATGCGCCCGCCCACGGTGCGCGGCCACCCCGCGGTCGCGGCGATCGTCTCCCAGTTTCCGAGTCCGTTCTGGATGGATACCACCAAACTGCCTTCATGCATGAAGGGCAGGCACTGTGTACAGGCCGTGGCGGTGATATGTGACTTGACACTCAAGAGCACCACATCGAAGACCCCCGTGAGTCCGGTGGTGCCGTAGTAGGCCTTGAGGTTTTCCAAATGGTGTTCGCCCCATAGGCCCGTGATTCTCAGTCCGCCGGTCTGAATAGCCTTCAGGTGATCGTCAAGTCCCACGAAGGTGACATCCCGTCCGTTCTTGGCCAGAAAGCCGCCGAAGATGCTTCCCAAAGCGCCGGCGCCCATCACGAGATAGCGCATGCCTAGCCTCCCTGCGCCGTGAGTATGCTCACGGGCTGCGTCTCATTGCAGCGGCTCCATCCCAGCATATCCTTAACGGCGTAGATGCAGTCCTGGATGTTGCTGAACACCGGCAGACCTGCCTGCCGTAAGATGGAGAAGATCTTGATGCGCACCTCCTCGATATGCAAGTCGTCCTCGGTGAAGCGCGAGAAGATCGGGATCACGGGTTTGTGCATGCGTCGCGCCGTGTCCACGATGATATGCGGGCCGCTCTCGATCTGGTCATTCTGGAAGGTGCTGATGAAATCCAACGAGAAGTACGGGATGATGATATCGATATTCTCGGCGTCGTCCATGACCTGCATGGTATGAGCCATGATATGGAAGTCGAAACCGTAGGCCCCAAGGTCAACGGGGTTCAGGGTACAGGTGTTGACGTTGCGGATACGCTTGCCGATCCCATCCTGGATCTTCTGGTCGAGCTCGGGCAGGCTCATGCCGTTCTGATAGGCGAGGTCGGTCAGGAGCACGGATGTCCCGCCGCCGGCGCCCAAAAAACCGATGCGTCCTCCGGTGGGGATTTTCTTGGATGTGGCCAACATGACCACGTCGAGCAACTGCTCGAAGGTGTCCACCTGGATACAGCGGGTCTGCCGCATGATGGCCTCCCAGATATGATTCTGACTGGCGATCGCCCCGGTATGGCTGGCCGCCGCCCGCGCCCCGTGCTCGGTTGTACCGCCTTTCAGGATCACCACGGGCTTGGCCACGGTGGCCGCTCTGATGGCCTGGATAAACGCGGGTCCATCCTTGATGTCCTCGATATAGGCCGCGATCACCTCGACCGTATCGTCCTGGGCCAGATAGGCGATCAGCTCCGTAGCCGTGATGTCGATCTGATTGCCGTAGGAAACGACCTTGTTGATGGGCACATGCCGGGATTGCGCCATGCGCACGAAGTTGCTGGTGATGCCCCCGGATTGTCCCAGGAAGGCGGCCTGGCCGACCCCGGTCTGCCGGAAAAAAGGATCGAAGAGCACGCGGGAAGCCGTGCAGTGCACGCCGATACAGTTGGGCCCCAGGATACGGGTCTGGCCGCGCGCCTGCAGGAGATCTTTTTCAAGATGCGTATCGCCCACCTCGCCGAAGCCCGAGGTGAAGAAATGGACGAACTTGATGCCCTTGGCCGCCGCTGACTTGACCGTATCCAGCGCAAGGTTGGCCGGAACGGATACGATCGCCAGATCCACGGCCTCGGGCAGGTCTTCGAGGCTGGCATAGACCTTGATCCCATCGATCTCGGTGTATTTCGGATTTATCGGATAGACCTGTCCCTGAAACCCTGAGCCTTTGATCACCTGGTAGTACGGGATTTTGCCGCCGCCCAGATGGGGCGAGGCCCCCACCACAGCGATGCTGCGTGGATAAAAAAGTCTTTCCATGGTTGTGCTCCTTCACGATGCAATCAGGCTTCTTTATTGATCAAATCAATATCAAATTCAAGTCGTAAAAAGAGGTGATTGGGCAGATAAGACGCTCAAGGATGGACGGCACGATCCAGGACATCGCGGACCTTGCGTGCCAGCGACAGGGCTGTAAACGGTTTGCCCAGAAAATTGATGCCCTCCTCCAGCACGCCGTGGTGGACGATGACGTTCTCCGTGTAGCCTGAGGAAAACAGCACGCGCAGATCGGGACGTTTGCTCACGAGCCGGTCGGCCAGGATGCGGCCGTTCATGCCGGGCATGATGACATCCGTGATCAAAAGATGGATCGCCGTGGGGTGAGCTTCGGCCAGGGCGAGGGCGATTTCACCGCTGGCGGCCGCCAGCATCTGGTATCCCAAGTGTTCCAGGACACCCAACGAGAAATCGAGCACGCCGGGATCGTCTTCCACCAGCAGGATCGTCTCCGTGCCGCCGGGGATTTCTTCCGACCTGGTTGGTTCCTTGAGCCGGGTGACTTCTTCCATCAGACGGGGGAAATAGATCTTGAAGGTGGTCCCGTGTCCCGGCTCAGAGTAGACCTCGATCGATCCCCCATGCTGCTTCACGGCGCCGTAGCTGGTCGCCAGACCGAGTCCCGTGCCTTTGCCCAGGGGTTTGGTGGTGAAGAAGGGCTCGAAGATGTGTTGTTTGACCTCCGCGGCCATGCCGCAGCCCGTATCGCTCACGGCCAGCATGACATACTCGCCGGGCTTGGTGTAGGGATGGCGTTTGACATATTCATCGTCCAGATGCTGGTCGGCCACCTCAAGCACAAGGCGCCCGCCTTCGGGCATGGCGTCGCGGGCATTGACCACCAGGTTGACGATGATCTGTTCGATCAGACCATGGTCGGCCTTGATCAGGCCCAATTGCCGCGGGGCCGAAATATCAAGCCGGATATCCTCGCCGATCAGACGGGCAAGCATCATGTGCATATCCTCGATCAGTTTGGCCAGGTCGACGGGCTCGGGTTCGATGATCTGTTTACGAGAAAAGGCCAGGAGCTGACGGGTGAGGTCGGCGGCGCTTTGGGCGGCTTGCATCACCACCGTGAGGCGGGGATGCAAGGGATTGTCATCCTCCAATTCCATCAACGCCAGGTCGGTATTGCCGAGGATGGCGGTAAGAAGATTGTTGAAATCATGGGCCACCCCGCCCGCCAGCCGTCCTATAGATTCCATCTTCTGCGCCTGTCTCAGCTGGGCCTCGAGCTTTATCTTCTCGTCTTCGGCCTCTTTGCGTTCCGTGATGTCTATGCCCACGATGATGGCATGCGGGATATGCGCAATCGAGATCACCTCGGCCGATATGAGCAGGGTCAAACGCTTGCCGCTTCTGGAATGGATAACAATCTCCTCGTCCAAGACGCTGATTTTGTGCGTCAGGATATCCATGATGGAATCGAAATCCGAGGCATTTTCCAAGAGAGAGAGATCATGGGGGGTATGGCCGATCATTTCCTCGCGGCTGAACTCCACAGCGTAGCAGAAGTTATCGCTGACGTCCACGAAGCGTCCTTCAGGGAAGGTGATCAGGCTGATCATCAGGGGGCTCAAGTGAAAGGCCTTGGAAAATTTTTCCTCCGACTCCTTCAGCAGCGCATTGGCGTTCAGGATCTCCTGCTGGGCTTCGATGAGACGCACATTGGCTTCTTCATACTCACGCGTGGTTATGGCCATCTTTTCAACCGTGCCGGTAAGCTCCCGGTTGATGGCCTCGAGCTCCTCCTTCTGCACATTGACCGTGGCCTCGGCCAGCCTGCGTTCATGGATCTCGGCGGCGGCCTGGTTTAAGGCACGATGATTGATAGCGAAGGTGCTGTACGTGGTGATGCTGATAAATACAAAGGCTACCGTGGCATCGGCCAGGTATTCTCCCATTATATAGTTGGGGATCGGTAACTGTGCCCGAATGTGCCAGGCATATCCGAAGAGGAGCACAATATTCAGGAAGGCATACAGGATAGTGGCTGATTTGTATCGGGTTACCGCCAGGGGGGTCATGGAGAGCAGGCCGATGCAGAGCACGATCGAATCAAGCCGTGCAATGATCGGACTGCGGTCGAGGAACATCGAAGTCCAAAGGGCGACCATCGTACCGAAGAGGATCAGGTGCGCGGAGATGGAAAATCGGCCGCGTATCAAAAGTATAAAGGCACTCGCGGCGACAAGGCTGCAAGCAAGCGCGGGCAGGAGGACACGAAAGTCGATTCGATAGCCGGTTTCCGGACTGTGCAGCTGAAAAATGGTGGTATAGATAATGACGATTGTTATCAGGGCCAGCAGGACCAGGCAGATGCCGAAGAAAAAGCGCGCCTTCATTTTGAGATGCAGATCTGACTGATCATATGAAGACATAGCCCGTTCAATCAGTCTGCGCATACCACCTCACGTACAACCATAGCGGCTTTATCATCCTTGAGTGGATATCTATCTTCATTTCGGAAAGGGTTCATCGAATCTTGAATGTCTGCGCAGGCCTTGAAAGTATTCCCCGCCACCATTACTCTTGACATCACCAAGCAGAGGCGTAAGGCTTGGTATAGGCCTTGGCCGTGGGGTAAGATGTCCTTAACGGTACGTATACAGGCCCGGGTTAGTTCAAGGTCGCTGGAATTTTTCATCACGGCCCAGGAGGGACGACTATGTCACAGAGAAACTTCATCGTTTGTATCATCGCACTGGCGCTGATGCATGCCTCCATGCTGGGGGCGGCCGAACCACCTGAGCTGAAGTATAACCAGACCATCGGCAAGATCAAGCTCGCGGTGCCCGAGGACCCCAGGATCAGGGATTATCTCGGGCTGAAGGTAAAGACCGGCCAGTTCGGCATCGGCCAGATCAGGCCGGGGCTCTTGATCATCCAGATCTTCAATATGTACTGTCCGCACTGCCAGCACTACGCCCCGCGAGTCAACGAATTTTATAAGCTGATCCAAACCGATTCCCGTCTCAAGGATCGTGTCATGCTCATCGGCATCGGGGTAGGAAATTCGCCTTTCGAGGTGGACATCTACCGCAAAAAATTTTCCGTGATGTTCCCGCTTTTCGACGACAAGGGCTACGCCGTTTACAACACCCTCCAAGATGTGTTGACCCCGCATTTCATCGGCCTGATCTTAGACGGCAAGGGCACCTATCGCATGTTCTACTCCAAGAACGGCGGCTTCGATGATCCGGCTGCGTTTCTGAATGAGATGCTGAAGCTTTCCGCTCTATTTCCCGGAGGTATCCAATGAACAAGCTCGGCGTGGTGATCATCTCTCTGGTTCTGCTATGCTTCAGTCAGGCCGCGTACGCGGCATCCGAGGCCTTCCAGGACAGCATCTATCAGGTCGGGAAACTCAAACCTATTGACAGCGTCCCCAAGCTCAAGGTGGGTGACAAGGCCCCGGATTTCGAACTGCCGGCCGTGTCCGGCGGTACGGTAAAGCTCAGCGATTATCGGGATAAGAAAAACGTGGTGATCTCCTTCGTGCCCGCGGCCTGGACTCCGGTATGCTCCGACCAATGGCCGGGCTATAACATCGTCGAGGACATCTTCACCGGACACAACGCGATTCTCCTGGGGATCAGCGTGGACAATATCCCCACGCTCTATGCCTGGACCGGCAAGATGGGCAAGCTTTGGTTCCCGGTGCTTTCGGATTTCTGGCCGCATGGTGCCGTGGCGGATAGGTACGGGGTGCTAAGATCGAACGGCACTGCCGAGCGCGCCATCTTCATCATCGATACCAAAGGAATTATCCGCTACATCAATGTGAACGACATCAACCACCGCCCGCCCCTGGATGAAATCGTGGCAGCCCTCAAGAAGCTTAAACCTTGATTTGTTTTTGAAAAAAAGAGGGGAAACCTTTTGCGCAAAAGGTTCCCCCTGGATATCTGAAAAACTAGGCGATGTTCTTGTTGGGGTCTTGATCGTGTTCGGCCAGCCAGCGCGGGCAGTAGGTTTCGCACCAGGCCCGGGTGCACTTGCCGGTGAACATGGCCTGTACCGTACCAGGGTTGCCGATGGTGCCCAGGTAGAGGTGCACGATGAAGAACGAACCGAGCACCATGACGCCCAGGGCATGCAGCATGAAGGCCCAGCGGGCGATCACGACCGGGAAGACCAGCGGAGAGAGCATGACAAGCCCCGATACCACGATGATGATACCGCAGCCGATCAGGCACCAGAAGAAGGCCTTCTGACCGGCGTTGAATTTGTAAACCGGTGGCAGGTTGTCGGTCGGCCACAGGTAGCCGCCGCCCTGCATGATCCAGCCCAGGTCATCCTTTTCGAAGATGCATTCCTTCCACCACATGATATAGGCGTTTACAAGCGCCATGGCAAAGATGACGCCGGAGAAGATGTGCATCCATTTGGTGGCGTAGTAGCCGCCCAAGAGCGTCGGGATGATGCTCCAGGAATGGAACATAAGCCCTAAGCCGGAGATGAGGCAGAAGAGGCAACTGCCGGCCAGGATCCAGTGCGCGATGCGTTCGGTCGCATCGGTGACCTTGATCAATTCTTTGCTATGGTGAGACATGTCATTCCTCCCCTTCCTTCTTTTCGTGGGCCTCGTGCGGACCCTTGATGAGGTAGTGCAGCAGCGAGGCCCCGGCCACGCCGCCGATGCCGATCAGGGTGAAGGGTTTGAAGAGGTTCTTCCACCACAGGACCGTAGCCGGCATCTTGGGGTCGGGGTTCATCTGGGAGAGATCCTTCGGCGCGATACCGGCTGGCAGGATCGTAAGCACATGCGTCTCGTATTTGGGATTACCGGGATAGACCAGACCGCCGACCTGCTCGGCGCGCTTATGCGCCTTTTCGAGCATCTCTTCCTTGCGGCCGAAGAGCAGGGCCCCGGTGTTGCAGGCCGTGACGCAGGCCGGCTGCTTGCCGTCCGTGATGCGGTCATAGCACAGGGTGCATTTGGCGATCTTGTCCTGGGCCTTGGAATACTTGGGAATCCCAAACGGGCAGGCCACGGCGCAGGACTTGCAGCCGATGCAGAACTTGGGATTGTGTATCACGGCGCCTTCGTCGGTGCGGGTTAAGGCCCCGGGCGACGGACAGGCTTTAACGCAGGCCGGCCAGTCGCAGTGCATGCAGGCGTCGTGTCGCATGATCCATTTGAGCTTGCCGTCCTTTTCCAGTTCGTCGAAGCGGATAAGGCACCAGGTGGTAAAGGATAGGTCGGCCGGGTTTTGCAGACTGCCGGTGAACCCGGTCTTTTCGGCCGGGAGACTGTTCCACTGCTTGCAGGCTACCTGGCATCCCCGGCAGCCCGTGCACTTCGTTACGTCGATGAGTTTGATGTATTCAGCCATGGGTTACCTCCCCATCCTTGCGATGTTTACCAGGAAGGCCTTGTATTCAGGAATCATGGTGTTAGCGTCGCCGATGAACGGCGTCAGGTCGTTGGCGTTGCCGCCCGTGACCAGACCTTTGTATCCGAAATGCCAGGTCATGCCGACCTGGTGGACCGTCTGGCCGTTGATGGTGAAGGGCTTGAACCGCTTGGTGACCATGGCGTAGGCCTCGATGCCTTCCTGATTGCGGATGGACGTGATGCGCACCTTGTCGCCGTTATGGATGCCTTTTTCTCTGGCCAGCTCCTCGCTCATTTCCACGAACTGGTGGGGTACCAGCTCGGCCAGCCATGGCAGCCAGCGCGTCATCTGACCGGTCTGCCAATGTTCGACCACGCGGTAGGTGGAGCAGACGATGGGAAACTCCTTGCCCTCGGGGCTGCCGAAGGTGGCGGCTGCGCACCCTTCCACGATGAACGGATCGCAGACCTCTTCCTTGACCTTCTTATCCCAGCGCGCGATGACCGGCGAAACCTGCTCGGCGCTCATGGTATTCTTCACCTGCGATTCAAGCGGCTCGTAGTGCTCGGGGAAGGGACCGTCGGTCATGCCGGCCGCAAAGAGCTGGGCGTGACCATGGTTTATCATAATGAAGGGGTACTTGGCGCCGGGGGCGCCGCCGCCGTCCACGACGTCGCCGGCCCAGAGCTTTTTCATGGCATTCCACCAGATGACCGGTTTATCCTTGGCCCAGGGATTGCCTTCCAGATCCACGCTGGCGCGGTTGTAGATGATCCGTCGGTTGACCGGCCAGCACCAGGACCAGTTATGATAGGATCCCAGGCCGGTCGGGTCGGTTGAATCGCGTTTCATCATCTTGAATTCGGTATTGGTAACCGAATTACAGTACAGCCAGTTGCCGCTACAGGTGCTGCCGTCGTCCTGCAGTATAGCGAAGCTGGGGACCATGTCGCCGGCCTTAAACTTCGTGATCGTGCCGGTGGCCTTGTCCTCGATGTCCTTGTCGACCACGAAGTAACCGTTGATCTCCTTGGCTACCTCGCGCGGAGAAGGGGTGTTCCTGCCGTTGGGACCGACCTTGCCGTAATTCCAGGTCAGATTGAGGACTGGGTCAGGGAAGGCGCCGCCCTCGGCCTTGTAGAGATCCTTGAGGCGGTATACCAGCTGGTTCATGATCCAGAGATCATCCTCGGCATGCCCTGGCGGATCAACGGCCTTATAGCGCCACTGGCCCCAGCGACCGGAATTGGAGACCGAGCCTTCTTTCTCCACGGAGGCCGCGGCCGGCAGCATGAAGACCTCGGTCTTTATGGTTTCAGGATCGACACCGGCCTCTTTCTGCCAGAAGGCCGATGTCTCGGTCTCCCACAGGTCGACCGCCACCATCCAGTCGAGCTTGGACAAAGCGCGGCGGATCATACGCGAACTAGGAGCGCCCACGGCCGGGTTCATGCCCCACACCATCAGGCCCTTGACCTTGCCATGCGCCATCTCACTGAAGATCGGCAGATAGGAGTAGTTTTTGCCCTTATCCGGTTTGGGCAGGTAGGAATAGGCGGTCTCCAGATCGGCGTCGCGCCACCAGGCTTTCATGAGGCTGGCCATATACTTGGGGGTGTTGCCCCACCAGTTGACGCTCATGGGGTCGTTTGATTTGGGTGTATTCTCTTCATTGTATTGGGCCAGGGTCGGTTGGGCCGAAGTGGGCACCTTGAGATAGCCGGGCAGGATATGGAAGAGAGCGGCATGGTCGGTGGAACCCTGCACGTTGCTTTCACCCCTGAGCGCATTGATGCCGCCGCCCGCCACGCCGATGTTACCCAACAGGATTTGTAGCACTGAGAAGGCGCGCACGTTCTGCGAGCCGTACGTATGCTGGGTGGTGCCCATGGCGTACATGATAGTACCGGATTTCTCGGGCTTGCAGGTGGCGGTAAAGGCGTCGCAGACCGCCTCGAAGTCTTGGGGATCAGTGCCGGTCAACCCGCAGACCTTCTCGGGGGTGTAGCGTGCATAGTGTTTCTTGAGCAGCTGGAACACACAGTTCGGATCCTGCATGCTCGGGTCCTTCTTGGGGTTGCCGTTCTCGTCCAGCTGGTAGGTCCACGTGGCCTTGTCGTACTTGGTTCCCTCCAGGCCCGAGAATAAGCCGTTCAGATCGGCCGGGCCCTTGAAATCGGGGTTCACCAGATAGGCCGCGTCGCTGTATTCGCGCACATAGTCCCGCTGGATGCGGTTCTTCTGAAGAGCGTAATTAATCATGCCGCCCAGGAAGGCGATATCCGTGCCCGAGCGCAAACGTGCATAGATATCGGCCGTGGCCGAGGTGCGGGTGAAACGCGGATCGACGTGGATGAGTTTCGCCCCGCGTTTGGCTCGCGCCTCATTGACCCACTTGAAGCTGATGGGATGGTTCTCCGCCGCATTGGAGCCCATGATCAGGATGCAATCGGAATGTTGTATATCGTTCCAATGATTCGTCATGGCACCGCGTCCGAAAGAGGCCGCCAGACCGGCGACCGTGGCGCTGTGTCAGATCCGGGCCTGGTGCTCGACGTATACCAGGCCCATTGCGCGATTCATTTTTGTAAGACAATAGACTTCTTCATTGTCCAAGGCCGCGCCGCCGATGGCGGCCAGGTTGAGACAGCGGTTGACGACCTCGCCCGCCGCGTTGGCGGTTTCGAAACCGGCGTCACGGGTTTTCTTGATGTTGCGTGCGATTTTGTCAAGCGCCCACTCCCACTCCACCTCTTTCCAGGCGTCCGCGCCCGGGGCGCGATACAGTACCTTCTGCATGCGCTTATCGTTGTTGGCGATCTGATAGAGTGCACTGCCCTTGGAACACAACGCCCCTTTGTTGATGGGATGGTCCGGGTCGCCTTCGGTGTTGACCACCTTGCCGCCCCTGACATGGGCGATGATGCCGCATCCCACCCCACAGTAGGGGCAGATGGTGGTCACTTCCTGCGCATAGCGGATCTTGCGGGGTTGTGCGAAAGCCGGCTTGACGCCGATCCCCGTGGTGATCCCTGCCGCGGCCAAGGTGCCACCAGCGATCTTGAGGAAACTCCTCCTGCTAATATCCATATATCACCCTCTCTTGTAATAAAATTTACTCAATATGTCATCTTATAATAATCAATGGATCCATACAACCACTTTAAATTATGCATATAATTACATATAAAGGCGGATGAGGTGAAAATATTTAATTATGCATTTCAATGCATAAATAAATATGGTGAGAAAACCCGCGCGCGCTTGACAGAATATCGCGCATGCCGTACAGTTGCTCGCCATGGAATGGGATATTCTCTTACAGGCTTACCCCGCTGACCAGGCCGGGATCTATAAGGCCAAGGCCTTGCGCGAATCGATTGACAGGCACATGGAGGGCATGGACCTTCCCGTCCTTGACGAACAGTGGCAGGAAGGCGGCGTGATTGCGGACATTCTGCCCACGTTGGCACGTCTCCTCGGCCTCGTCTGGCAGGAAACCACCGGGCAGGCACCCGCCTTTGACATACAAGCCATGCTTGAAGACGCCATCATAAAAGGTCAAATTCCGCACGTTGAGGCCATGGATGATGAAGCCCTGCAGGTCATCGTCAATCATACCTTTGCCCGGTTGCTATCCCTCCTGCGCGAGAAGAATCCGAACCTCATCCCTGCGGCGTGGAAGTCCGGCAAGTGCCCATTCTGCGGGGCGTACCCGCGCGTGGCCTTTGAAACCGAAACCGGCCGCACCTTGTGCTGCCCCCTGTGCGGATATAGCTGGCCGTTTGTTCGCGTGCGCTGTACGGTCTGCGATAATGCCGATCATGCCACGCTCGGATATTTCGAGGCCGAAGGTCTGGCGGACAAACGCGTCTATTTCTGCCGCGCCTGCAACCACTACCTCAAGGTCATTGACGCCCGGCAACGCCCTGTGCACGACGCCGAAACCGAGGATGCCTTGAGCCTGGAACTGGACGATCTGGCGCGCAAGGAAGGCTTTATCGAGGCCCCGCAATAGGCGCTTAAAATCCCCTTTGAGCCTCTCTTCAGATCGGGTTGACCGGGATCATGTTTCTTCCAAGACTTGGCGGAGCTTTTGCGCCAAGGCATGGGCGGAAAAGGGTTTGCCGATGAAATGCAGATCCTGCTCCAACACGCCGTGATGGACAATCGTATCATGGGTGTAGCCCGAGTTGAATAAAACTTTAAGATCGGGACGGTCATGGACGAGCGCATCCGCCAGTTGTCGCCCGTTCATGCCGGGCAGCTTCACATCCGTCATGAGCAAGGCTATGGGTCCGTCATAATCCCGGGCCAGCGATAAGGCATCTTCTCCGTTGGAAGACGCCAGGACATGATAGCCCAGCAGTTCCAGGGCCCCGCGGGTGAATTCCAGCACCCCGGGGTCGTCTTCCACGAGCAGGACCGTTTCGCTGCCGCCGGGCAGCTTTTCCGCGCCGGGCTCCTTGGGGGCATGGGCCCTATCAAGGGCCACCGCGGGGAAATAGATCTTGAAGCATGTACCCTGGCCCGGTTCCGAGTACACATCGATATAGCCGTTATTCTGCTTGACCGCTCCGTACACGGTGGCCAGTCCGAGTCCGGTGCCCTTGCCCAGGGCCTTGGTCGTGAAGAACGGCTCGAAGAGGTGCTCTTTGACCTCGGCGTTCATACCCATGCCCGTATCGCTGACCGCCACCATGACGTGCTCACCCGGCATGCCATACCCGTGCCGCCGGCAATAAGCTTCATCGAGCATGACATCGGCCGTCTCGATGGTCAGGGTTCCTCCTCCGGGCATGGCGTCGCGGGCATTCACGGCCAGGTTCATGATGATCTGCTGCATCTGAACCGCATCGACCTTGATGTGGTGCAGTCCCGGCGGGTTGGTCGAGCGCAGCGTGATATCCTCGCCGATCACGCGTGAGAGCATCTTGCCCATGTTCCAGATCAGTTCATTGAGGTCGATCACTTGCGGTTCGATGATCTGCTTGCGGGAGAAGGCCAGCAATTGCTTGGTCAGTTCGGCCGCGTGGTCAGCGGCCTGCTGGATGAGCTTCAGCCGGCCGCTGACCCTGGGGCCAATGTCCGCCTGCAGGAGCGCCAGCTCGGCATTGCCCGCTATGGCGGTCAGGAGGTTATTGAAGTCGTGCGCCACGCCGCCGGCCAACCGGCCGATGGACTCCATCTTCTGGGCCTGCAGGAATTGCTCCTCCAGACGCTTACGCTCGGTGATATCGAGCAGCATGGAGATCGCATACGGCTTGCCGGCGATCATGACCAGCCGGGCGGACAGGAGATTGATCATGTGCTCGTTCGTGTTGGGGCGGACCAGACGAACCTCTTCATTACTCAACCAGCCTTGGGCAACCAGCTTCTCTTGTAAGCGCAGGGCCTCCGCGGGGTCTTCCGGACGGGCGAGCTGCTGGATTTCCCCAATTTTGCGACCGAGGATGGCTTCCCGGCTGAGTTGGGACTTTTCACACATCCGCGCATTGATATCGATGTAACGTCCTTCCAGATCGGATATGGCTATTGACATGGGCGCCGTTTCGAAGATCGTGCGGAACTTTTCCTCGTTCTCGCGTAATTTCTCTTCCGCGCGCTTGCGCTCGGTGATGTCGCGCATGATGGTGGATATGTACTCGATCGCCCCGTCGCCGCTCGTATGGATCATGATCACCTGCGAGACCGAGATTTCCCGGCCCTCCCGGTTGAGGACCGCAGTTTCACCCTGCCAGATCCCGTGAGTGCGCGCGGTAGGGAGGCCCTCCTCCTGCACGATCCGTAAAGCCCAGGCCGGGTGCGTCTCGTTCAGGTTATGCCTGTGGATATCTTCATCCTCGCCCCATCCCAGCATGCGACGTCCAGCCGCATTGACGTAGGTGAGCCCGCCATCCGGTCGGGAGGTGGCCACCAGGTCGCTGGTGCTTTCCAGGATCGCCATCAACCGTGTCCGTTCCTCTTCGACGCGCTTGCGTTCGGTGATGTCATAGAAGAATGCGGTCATGCGGTTAGGACCGGTCTGGAAGGCAAACACGGTAAAGGCTCCGGAAATCATCCGGTCCTTGTATTGGATAACGTCTTTTACCCAGCGCTGTCCCGTGTGCGCTACCTCCCGGTACACCTCGGAAATCTCAGGGGCCAGCATGGGGAAGGCATCTCCTATGGCTTTGCCAATGAGCGCGGCATGCGCGATGTTCAGGATGCGGTCGGCCGCCGGATTGCCCCCCAGAAAAATGAGCCGCCCGTCATCCGTAAGCTTATAGCTGTGGGCGCCGAAAGGGGCATTGTCGATCATCTCACGGATGCGCGCTTCACTTTCCCGTAACTCTGCTTCCGCCTGCTTGCGCCCGGTGATATCCGTGACGATGCCTTCAATGGCCAAGGGACGACCCTCTTCATCCTTCACCAGGACGTTACGTTGGTGGATCCAGCGCTCCTGACCGGACTTGTGAATAATTTTAAATTCATAGGAAGGCGCCATCATGCCCTTCGTGAGGTTCCCAAACTCCAGGGCAAGGTAATCGGACCAATCAGGGTGAATCACTTTTTGAATCAGCAGGGGATTGCGATAGAACTCCGCGGGTTCATACCCGGTGATATCGAGCGACGCCGGGCTGACGTATTCATAATTGCCGTCAGGCAGGTGCATGCGAAAGATCATGTCCTTGGCATTCTCGGTCAGCCTTCTGAACCTTTCCTCACTACTCTTTAAAGCCTGCTCCGTCCGCTTGCGCTCGGCAATCTGCTCGTGCAGCAGGGTATTGCTTTTCTCGAGCTCGACTGTGCGCATCTTCACCAATTCATCGAGATGATCGCGGTATGTGCGGAGCTCCGCTTCCATGCGGATGCGCTCCGAGATGTCGGTGATCACATTGGCGATGCACAGCGGTTGGCCGGAATCATCGCGGAGCAGGGAGATGTTTTGGATGGTCGGCGTAGTATGTCCCTGTTTATCGATCAAGATCAACTCGCCCACCCACTGTCCTTCGTGCTGGACCACCGGCAGGATCTCCTCCCTGAGACGTTGGGCGGTCACGGAACCATAATAGGAAAAGATATCGCTTTGATGCAATTTCTCCGCTGTTTCCTCACCCAAGAGACGGCACAGGGTGGTGTTGGCGTAAAAGATCCGACCCTCCAGATCGGCCATGCCCAGGGCCTGCCCCGAGGTTTCCACGAAGCGCTTGAAGATATCTATCTGGTCCTTGCTCTGCCGTGCCGGGGATTTCTTGCGCATAGGCCTTATAATAAACGGCTATCCGGCATTGTCAAATGCACGGAGCCCCTTAAGGATATACGTGGAGATGACGGTATCCGGCGGTGGATGAAGGGATGGCATGCCTCATCGCTCGCCGCGGTAGTTGCCGCTGTAATCGGCCGTGCTCAAGGGTTCGGAGTCGTTCAGGAATTCACCGGCCACGACGCGGCCGATGAACAGGGTATGGTCTCCGGCCGCGATGGTGTGCTCCACGGTACAGTCCAGAAAGCCGATGACGTCCTCCGGCACGAGCGCCCCCTGCCGTGAGCGGCGGCAGGTCAGGCCGTCGAACTTATGCCGCCAGTCCGGGATCTTGAACTGCTTGATGAGTGCAAGCGATTCTCGGGGCAGAACGCTGATGCAGAATGCGCCGGCCTGTTGGATCTGAGCGCAGCTCAAGCGGTTGTTGCGGATAGCCACGCTTACGAAAGGCGGTTCATGGGAGCACTGCGCCACCCATGAAGCGATCATGGCATTGTCCTGGCCCTCGATTATGATCGAAACCAGGTAGATCCCATACCGGAAGCGGTCAAGCACCTCCTGCCAGTCCTTCTGCATAGGTCCTCCTTGCCTTGAATTAGAGGCCTTTGAGCGCCAGGTTGCCCCGCCCCAGCAGGTCATGCAGGTGTACGACCCCGGCGAAGGCCTGCGTGGCTTCATCGAGCACAATGAGCGAGGTGATCTGGTGACGCTCCATGATATCCAGGGCGTCGATGGCCAGCATGTTGCCGGGGATGGTCTTGGGGGCCGGGGTCATGATCTCGCGCGCGCTCAAATTTTGCACGGCGCCCTTGTGTTTGAGCAACGCCCGCCTGAGATCGCCGTCGGTCACGATACCTTCGATGTGTTCGTGGCCGCCCACCAAAGTTATGCCCAGTTTCTTGGCCGTCATTTCCGCAAGCACCGTTTCCAGGTTGTCCGCAGGTGACACAAAGGGCAGGCGCTCTCCGCTGATCATGATTTGATCGATACGGCACATGAGCTGTTTGCCCAGTTCGCCGGCCGGGTGAAGGACCTTGAAGTCCTCGCGGTCGAAGCCTTTGAGCCGCGAGACCACCACGGCCAGGGCGTCGCCCAGGGCCAGCTGGGCCGTGGTGGAGGCCGTGGGCGCCAGACCCAGGTTGCAGGCCTCGCGCGCTACATGACAGGCCAGCACGAGATCGGCCTCCTGCGCCAGGTGCGTCTCTGGGTTGCCGGTGATCATGATAATGCGGATGCCCAGGCGTTTGAGCGCCGGGATCAGGTCGGAGAGTTCCTTGGTGGTGCCGCTATTGGACAGGATCACGGCGATATCGTCGGCGCTGATGACGCCCAGGTCGCCGTGCATGCCGTCCACGGGGTGCAGGAACATGGCCGGTATCCCAAGACTTACCATGGTGGCGGCAATCTTGCGGCCGATGATGCCGGACTTGCCCACCCCGCTCAGGACGACCTTGCCCTTGAGGACGACGATGGCTTCCACGGCGCGCGCGAAGGTTTCGTTCAACTGGGTGGATAGGCCGCTAAGCCCCTCGATTTCGGTTTCGATCACTTCTTGGCCCAAGGTGATGATGGCTTCCGTGTTCATAGAATTCTCCCGAGCAGATCATAATCCAATGCGTCTTCAATCTCAACCGTGACGATGGTCCCGAAGGGGGCGCTGCCGTCATTGATCAGGACTTCTCCGTCCACCTCCGGGGCCTGGAAGTCGCTGCGGCCCGCCAGGAGCAGATCGGTCTCGCTGTGATAGCCTTCCAAAAGCACCGGCACTCGCCGGCCGATGAAGGCCTTTAATTTGGTGCGTGAGACCTTTTTCTGCAGGGTCATGATGTGTTCCAGACGCGCCTGCGCTTCCTCGTGATCGATCCTGGGAAGGACGGCGCTGGCGGTGCCGGGCTCGGGCGAGTAGGTGAAGGCCCCCAGGGAATCGAAATAGCCTTGAGCCACACAGTGCTCCAGTGCCAGGAAGCTCTCCTCATCCTCGCCGGGATGCCCCAGCATGAGGGTGGTTCTGATCCAGATCCCGGCCTCCTTCACAAGGTCGAGCGCCTGGCGGACGGCATGAGCGCCACCGTGGCGACCCATGGTTTTCAGCACTTGCTCCGAGACATGCTGGATGGGCATCTCGATATAGCGACAGATACGGGGGGTATCGACCATGGTTCTGACTAGGGATTTACTCACGGCGGCGGGATGGATGTACATGGGCCGCACCCAGGCGATGCCTTCGATATCCGCCACGGCCGGCAGCAGCCGGGCGAGCCCGTCTTTGAGCCCCAGATCGGCGCCGTAGCTGCCGATATCCTGACCCACCAGGATCAGCTCCTTAACCCCTTGACGGGCCAGGGCGCGGCATTCGTCCAGGACGGTCTTAAAAGGTTTGCTGATCAGTTCGCCTCTGATAGAGGGAATCAGGCAATAGCGGCAGTGGTTCGAACACCCCTCGCTCAGTTTCACATAGGCGCTGGCGCCGGTGGAGCAGAAGGTGCGCCGCACCACGGAATCGAAGCGTGGTTCAAGGTAGCGATCGGTTCCGGCAAGGGCCTCCGTGAGACTCCCATAGCTGCCCGGGCCGGCAAAGAGGCTGATCTCCGGCAGTTCACCAAGGAGCTCTCGGCCGTAGCGGCTGACCAGACAGCCCGCGCATACTACGGTTTTGCCCTCTTCCAGGTGTTCCAGGAGGGTCTGGATGGATTCTTCCACGGCCGTGGTGAGGAAGGCGCAGGTATTGACGATCACCAACCGCGCCTCGTGCGCATCTGTCTTAAGTGCATATCCGGCCTGAATCAGGCGTTCACAGATGTATTCGGAGTCGACAAGGTTCTTGGGACAGCCGAGGCTGACCATGGCGAAACCGGGTGGTTTATCAGTCAAACGGAGTATTCCTGGCCACTACCACGATGCCGCCGGGTGAGATGTCAAACCGCTGCCGGTCTTCTTCGGCGTCATGCCCCACCGTTGTGCCGGCGGGCAGATTCACCCATTTATCGACGATGGCGTTGCGCACCTTGCAGTTGCGTCCCACCACCACGCCTTCCATGAGGATGGAATTGGTGATTTCGCTGTAGCTGTTCACGCGGACATTGGGCGAGATGATGGAGCGCTCGACCCGGCCGCCCGAGACGATGGCGCCGCCGCAGACAATGGAATCCAGCACCATGCCGATGCGCTTGCCGTCGCTGCCGCCGGCAAAGACCATCTTGGAGGGTGGATACGGGCTGTACACGGTATGGATCGGCCAGTTCGGGTCATAGAGGTTGCACTTGGGGCTGACGGCCACGAGGTCCATATTGGCCTCGAAGTAGGCGTCCAGTGTACCGATGTCGCGCCAGTAGGGGTTGTCACCCTGGATGCCCTGGAAGGGGTAGACGAAGACGCGCGAATCCTTGATCATGCGCGGGATGATATCCTTGCCGAAGTCGTGCGCACTGGCCTTCAGCTTGGCGTCTTCCACCAGTTGTTTCATCAAGACCTTGGTGTTGAAGACGTAGATGCCCATGGAAACCAGGACACGCGAAGGGTCGCGCGGCATGGTAAAGGGGTTTTTCTTGGGTTTTTCCTGGAACTGTTCGATCTCCAGGCTGCGCCGGGCCTTGATAATCCCGAACTGGTCCGCGGTTTCAACCGGCATGGGTACCACGCCGACGGTCAGGTCCGCCCCCTTTTCCTCGTGGAATTTGATCATCTCTCGGTAATCCATTTGGTAAATATGATCGCCTGAGAGGATCAGGGTGTATTGCTTCATGTCCTGTTGCAAGGTGTAGATGTTCTGAAAAACCGCGTCGGCCGTGCCTTCGTACCAGGCATCCCCCACGCGCTGCTGGGCCGGGATGGTATAGATGAATTCTCCCATGGGCGTGGAAAAGAACGACAGCCAGCCGTTCTGGATATGGCGGTTGAGCGAGAGCGACTTGTACTGGGACAGGACATAGATGCGTTTCAGGCCGGAGTTTACGCAATTGGAAAGGGTGAAATCGATGATGCGGTACATGCCGGCGAACGGCACGGCCGGCTTGGCGCGATCCTTGGTCAGGGGGTAAAGGCGTTCGCCTTTTCCTCCGGCCAGGATAATGACATCGACATGGTTACTGAGGCTCATCGGTCTCTCAACAATTCGTGGATGGTGTTCTTGAGCTCGGTGAGATCGTGCGACTTGATCACGTAGGCATCGGCGGCCAGGGCCAGGGGGTCTTCCCTATAGCTGGCATAGGCCGTATGGATGATGATCGGCACGTTTACCCGTGCTTTGAGCATATGTCCCATGGTTTCCATACCGTCCATCTTGGGCATTCTCAGGTCGAGGATGATGAGGTCCGGCAACACATCATCCCCTTTGATCATGCTTAGGGCCGCTTTTCCGTCACCTGCCAGCGTTATTTCATAGCCCTCGTCGGTGAGTTCATCGGTGAGGAGTTTCTGCAGGCGAACATCATCCTCAATCACCAGGATCTTCTTCATAATGTCAGTATTTAAAAACATAGATGCCGACAATAGTCAATGACGTTCACCACCAGAATGAACTGATTGTGGTTGCATTTCGGGCGCTAAGAAAATATAGACAGCCCATGCATGCCAAGGTCATCTCTTTTGTCGGACGCGGCTCTTGGAGCGGCAAGACCACGGTCATCGAGCGCGTCATTACCGAGCTCAAACACCGCGGTAGGACCCTTACCGTGGTCAAGCACGGCATCCACATGCAGGTGCCGGACAAGGAGGGCAAAGACACCTTCCGGTTCGCCCGGCAGGGTGCGGACAGGGTCATGATGTTCTCCGACGACAGTCTGTTCATGTATGAGAACAAGCCGCCCGAGGTGGAACACGTGGTGAGTATCGCGGTCAAGGACGTGGATATCGTGCTGGTGGAAGGCTTCAAGGCCGGGCCTTTCCGCAAGATCGAGGTCTTCAATAGCCAAGTCTATGAGACCCCGCTGTGTCTTGAGCATCCGAGTCCGGATTACATCGCCCTGGTGAGCGATAAGGAGCTGCGCGTACCCATCCCCCGTTTCGGCTTCGAAGATACCGCGGGACTGTGCGATTTGATCGAACAGGTGACGCACAGTTGAGCTTCTTTTCTCAAAAAATCTATGCTAAAGCCTGCCCATGATTATCATCCATCTACAGCCTAAAAAAGAAACGCCCATCTTGAACGGTCATCCCTGGGTGTTCGCCGGAGCGATCAACAAGGTCGACGGCGCTCATCCCCGGCAGCTTTGCCGGGTCATCAGCAGCCAGGGGCTCTTTGTCTGTCAGGGATTCTACAACCCCTATTCCCAGATTGCCGTACGGGTGTTGAGCCTGGGCAAGGAGGCGATCGGGCAGGACTTCTTGGCCAGGCGTATCAAGCAAGCCGTCGGCATGCGCCGTAGGATCGTGCCGGCCGATACCACCTGCTATCGGTTGGTCAATGCCGAGGGTGACGGCCTACCGGGGCTCATTGCCGATATCTACGGCGATATCCTCGTGTTGCAGTTTCTCTCGCTGGGAATGGCGCAGTTTCTGGATGATGTCGTGGCCATATTCAAAGAGTGCTTCCCGGGCCATATCATCCATGAGCGATCGGATGTCAAATCGCGTAAGGCCGAAGGCTTAAGCCCACAGTCCGGCCCGCTCTCCGGCGTTCTGCCCGAGGACGATATCGAGGTCATGGAGAACGGCATCCACCTGGCCGTGGATGTGAAGACCGGCGAACGCACGGGCTACCCCATGGACCATCGCGTGAACCGCAACAAGCTCATGCGCTTGGCAGACGATAAATCAGTCCTGGACCTCTTTGCCTACTCGGGCGGATTCGCACTCAATGCCCTTAAGGGCGGAGCGCGCGCGGTGGTCTCGGTGGATTCATCCGCCCCGGCCCAGTCCCTGGTCAAGCGCAACCGGGAGCTCAACGGGGTGAGCCCCCTGGTCTGGAGGCATGTCAAGGAGGATGTTTTAAGCTATTTGAACCGCGAAGAGGAGTGTTTCGATCTCGTGGTATGCGACATGCCCCCCTTTGCCAAGCCCGAAGAATATACCAAGGTTAATACCCTGGCCATGGCACGGCTCAAGCCTGGAGGACTGCTCTTCACGGCCGCGAGCTATGCCACACGCTTTGGCGCCCCCGAACTCCTTAAGGCCGTCAACCGGGCGGCCTTAGCCAACAAACGGCATGCCGCGGTGGTGGAACCGCTGTATCAGTCCCCTGATTATCCTTATCTAAGTGCCCATCCCGAGGGTGTGCACCTGCATGGTTTCATGGTGTACGTCGCCTGAGTCCCGCCGGTCCGATTTATTGTAGGCCGAAAGCCTGGTTTCAAAGCTGGGTTGTCAAATAATTGACTATCGATACCGTGCCATTCTTTTGTATTAAGCTAATATTATTCATTAGTTAATGCGTACCTCTGTCGGCATGAATCTTGCTTTTGTTTTTCGATAGTTATGAACGATGATGGGACGGGCCGAAGGGAGAGCGAGTTTACCAGACGGGGCATAGCCTCCCGGCACGGGTGTGCTGAAACCCGTCCTGCGCGCCGGCAGGTATCGTTTCGTTCACGTATGTTCGGCGAGCGTGCCTGCATGCTGGAGAGCCGTTGCGGGCGAAAGGGTCTGGACACGACATGAAATGGACCTTGCGCCATAAAGTCAATGCCGCCATCTTAGGCACTTTTCTCGTGATTGCCGTGATTTTTGCCGCTCTTGGGCTGCCCCTTCAGCAGAAGCGGATGGAATTTTCTCTCAGCAAGATCGAAATTTTCTTGCGATCCATGGTGGAAAGCGAGCGTGAATCCCTGGCCAAGGAGATCATCGAGGGCCGTACTCAGGCGCTGAATGCCAGGATTATGGGTATGCTCCAGATTGAAAACATCCTGTCCGTCAAGGTCTTTGATGCCCATGGCCGGCTTCTGGTGGCGGCGGACAAGACATCGGCCGGTGACGGGTTAAACCCCAAGATGAGTCGTCCGTTCCATGAGGACGAGGACATCCGGTTGGGGATGATCCGTGGGCGGGAATCCGTTACCTATAGCGAGGAGCTTGGGGTTATTGGTGAGCGGATCGGGCATATCCGGATTTCCTATTCCCTGCATGAGATCCAGCGTGATAAGCGCCGAACATACGCCCTGTTCGCGGGGCTGTTGACCTCCATCCTGATGATTATGCTGGTGCTCTTGAATGCCATGATGAGCGTGGTGGTTATCTCGCCGGTCACGTCGTTGAGGGATGCCATGCGCAGTATGAACCGCGGCGCCCTCGGAAATCAGGTATCGATCAGAAGTCCCGATGAGATTGGTGAACTGGCGCGCACCTTCAATCAGATGTCGGCTGATCTGGCCTTTTATTATCACCAGATCGAGAGCCGAAACCGGGAATTATCCGTAAGTGAGAAACGGCTTGAATTCGAGCGCGAACGTCTGGATGTCACTTTGAGGAGTATCCTCGACGGGGTGATCGCCACGGACGTCTCGGGTGCGATCACGCTGATGAACGCCGCCGCCCAGGCATTAAGTGGTTACAGCCTCAGCGAGGTCATCGGCGAACCTTTAAGCGCTGTCTTTGAGGTGCTGGACCCGGAAACGCTGGCCCCCCTTGAGAACCCGATCGATGATGTCCTGGACGCCGGCGAGACCATACGGAACGCCGGGCGCACCATCCTGGTGGCCAAGGACGGTACGCGACGGGACATCTCCTTCAGCTGTGCCCCCATCATCGATAATGAGCGCACGATCATCGGGGTCGTGCTCGTCTTTCAGGATGTCACCGAACGGCGCCGGATCGAAGAGGATAGGGCGCAGATGCGAGTCTACCTGAGGAATATCATCGACTCCATGCCCTCCATGATTATCGCGGTCGACGAAGCGGGCGCCGTTGCCGAATGGAACGAGGCGGCCTCGCGCATGACGGGCATCCCCGCCCAGAATGCCGTCAGACGACTGTTCTGGGAGATTCTGCCCATGCTCGCCAAGTACCGTTCCTCCCTTCCCGAGGTGATCGAAACCCAGCTGCCCATGGAATTCCACCGCGAAGTCATGGGAAACGGCGATATGCAGGTCTATCGCAATGTTACGATCTTTCCGTTGGCGGCTAACGGCGTCAAAGGGATCGTCATCCGCGTGGATGACGTCACGGAGCTGGAGAAGAAAGAGCAACAGCTCCGGCAGGCCCAGAAGATGGAGACCATCGGGACCCTGGCCGGTGGTCTGGCGCACGATTTCAATAATCTCCTGGGCGGTTTCACCGGGGCGCTCTCGCTGATTAAGTTCAGAATGCAGCAGGGAAGGGAGATCGACAAGGCCTTTATCCAGAAATATCTGGATACCATGGAAGACGCCAGTGCGCGGGCCGTGGATCTGGTTAAGCAGATCCTGTCCATCTCACGCAAACAGGAGACCATTTTGGAACCGGTGGATTTAAATGCCACCATCGAGCATGTGATGCGCATCTGCTCGACTTCCTTGGATAAGTGCATTGATCTGGAGGCGCAGTATGCCCCGTCCCAGGCCATGGTTAACGCTAGCCAGACCCAGATGGAACAGGTGCTCTTGAATCTGTGCGTCAATGCCGCGCATGCCATGACGACCATGCGCGGCATCGACGAACACCAGGGAGGAAGACTCACGGTAGCTCTCAGACAGGTCACATCCGATACTGGTTTTCTGCGCCATCATCCCGAGGCACCGCAGGGCGATTACTGGCAGTTGTCCGTCCAGGACTCGGGTGTCGGGATGGATGCCATGACAAAAGCCAAGATTTTCGATCCCTTCTTCACCACCAAGCAAACCGGCAAGGGAACGGGTCTGGGTCTGGCTATGGTATACAACATCGTACGGCAACACGCCGGCTTTATCGATGTCCATTCCGAGTCCGGGTGCGGCTCCACCTTTGATGTCTATCTGCCGGTCCTGCATGCGGCCGGAACTCGTAACGGGGACGAACCGGTGATGGAGGTCAGGCGCGGGAGCGGCCTGATCCTGGTCGTGGACGACGAAGAGATCATCCGTCAGACCGCCCGGGCTATCCTGGAAGAGTGCGGTTATACGGTCGTGCTGGCGCATAACGGTGAGGAAGGGGTACGGATCTTCAAGGCACGTCACGATAAGATCAAGGCCGTGTTGCTGGACATGGTCATGCCCAAGAAGTCAGGTAAGGAGGCCTATCTTGAAATGCGGGCCATCGACCCTGACCTGAAAGTGCTCCTGAGTTCCGGGTTCAAGCAGGATGAGCGGGTGGAGTCCGTAATCAAACTCGGCGTTCAGAGCTTCATCCAGAAGCCTTATAGCCTGGATACGCTTTCCAGGGCTATATTCACGGTTATTAACGACTCCAGCTCGGAGTCTTTTAGGATATAACCGCCGCCAGATACCCCACGACCGAGGTTCTTTCTCCGGTAATATCGCCCGAATTGGCATATTTCAGAACCTGGACCGTCGTGCGGCCGATGGCTTGGGCATAGACCATGGCGCTGATGATCGGCCCGCCGCCGCAGGCCTCGCCAGCGCCAGTCTCCAGGGACTGGTTCAGCCCTTCGATGTCAAAGGTCTCGATGTGTTTGGCTATTGTTGAATCCATGACGGCGGCCTTGGCCGAATGATGGAAATGAGAAAGGTCCGAGCTGGCCACCACCAGGGTCTCCCGGGGGTCTTCAATGCTGCGGGCCAGCACGTTTCCCAGTTCCCGGCACAGACTGATATGCTGCTGCCCCATGATGATGGGACAGAGTTTGAAGGTGCCGAGCGCGACCTGCAGGAATGGCAACTGGATTTCCAGGGCATGTTCGGCCAGATGCGGTTGATGATTGCCCTGAATATTTTCCGACTCGTTCAGCAGAAGCGCGCAGAACTCCTCGTCAACCTCGAGTAAGCCCAGCGGAGTTTCATAGCCGCCTTTGGCCCATATTGAGAGAAAAGGAAAACTGGCGCGATGCGAAGGGCTGATAACCACCACCCGCTTGTAGGAACGGCCCTGCACGGCTTTGTACGCATAGCCAGCAACTGGGCCGGAGTAGATATAGCCGGCATGCGGGCTTATCACGGCTACGGGCTTGCCCGTAAGCTGGGGAATGGCCGCGTCTTCGAGGAAGGTGTGGACATCGCGTCTGAGCATTTCGGGACTTCCCGGATACCAGCTTCCGGCAACGGCGGGTTTGCGGACGATAGCCTCCATGCTTCACCTCCTTGAGCTGACGATAGCATACTAGGTAAGGCTCTGCAGATGGCGAGTCAAGCTAAAAAGTGGGCGTCATGGGTGGGGTCATCGCTTGAAAGAAAAAAAAAGCCATCCCGAGCGATGCGGCGCAGGATGGCTTTGCCAATGGCGTTTGTAAGCTGGTCTAACGTTTTGAGAACTGCGGCCGTTTGCGGGCTTTATGCAGGCCGTATTTCTTGCGTTCCACCATGCGCGGGTCGCGGGTAAGGAATCCGGCGGACTTCAGTACCGGTTTCATCTTGTCGGGGTCGAACTCCGAGAGCGCCCGGGATATGCCGTGCCGGATGGCGCCGGCCTGGCCGGAGATGCCTCCACCGCTGACGGTGGCGTAAATATCGAACTGGCCTCTGGTCTCGGTGAGTTCAAAGGGCTGCATGGCGATCAGTTTCAAGGATTCCCGGTCGAAGTACTCATCGACCTCCCGTCCGTTAACGGTATAGGTGCCTTTTCCCGGAGACAGCCACACGCGTGCGGTGGCGTCCTTCCTTCTTCCCGTGGCGTAAATCTTCTCTGGCATAACGACCCCTCTTATGGCTTAAACGTTTGCGGCTGCTGAGCATCGTGCGGGTGCGTGCTGCCCGCATATACCTTGAGTTTCTTGAACATGGCCTTGCCCAGGCTGTTCTTGGGGAGCATCCCCTTGACGGCATGGCGGATGATCTCTTCCGGTTTCTTGGCCAGCAGATCCTTGGCCGAGGCGGTTTTCAACCCACCCATGTACCCGCTGTGATGGTAGTACATTTTGTCTTCCAATTTGTTGCCGGTGAGTTTCACCTTTTCGGCGTTGATCACGACCACAAAGTCGCCGGTATCCACATGCGGCGTATACTCCGGTTTCGTCTTTCCCCGCAGGATCGAGGCGATATCGACGGCCAGCCGGCCCAGTACCTTGTCGGCGGCGTCAACCAAAACCCATGCATGGTCGGCGTCTTCCTTCTTCGCGATGAATGTTGTCCTCATACCTGTTAGCTCCTTAGCGCCCAAATAGGGCTCGGATATAGCCGAAGCGTTTCCGGATGTCAAGCGCAAGATCGTTCACATCTGATCCTGCCGGGAAACCACGGTTCGCAATGTGCCGGAGGTATACCACTTCAAACCCCTTATGATCGTGGCGGCGCCGGAGACATACATTGAATTCCTTGCGGTAGTGCCTTCAGTTTTTAAAACCTCTGCGCGTCTGATATAACAGGTATGCAAAGGTATATACGAGAGATCCATGCATCCTTGCAAGGTGGAGGCCCCATGGAGTGGCAGGGTCACAATACCCTACCCTCCCTTGTCCGGAGCGCTAAAGATAAAAACAATAGCTCAGTATAAAACCGGCTTACTTCTTCATGGATTTCTGGAAAAGGGCGTCAGCTGCCTTCATCTTTTCGTCAGCCATCTTCTCCCTTTCCTCAGCCGCCTTTATAGCATTTTCAGCGCGGGCTGCGGCTTCTTCCGCCTTCAGCGTGGCCGCATTGGCTGCCGCCTTGGCTTCCTCCGCATCCTTCGCCGCCTGATCCGCTCTCGCTCCGATCTCCATCTCTTGCGCCTGAACCTTCTCGAGGTCGCCTTTGGTTGCACAACCTCCCACAGCCAGAGCGAGAACAAGCATCATTGAAATGATCAGTAGATTCTTCTTCATCCTTGATTCACCCCCCTTCTATGCAGAATAAATTATGACTTGAAAAACTATCAAAGTTGAGAGTTACTCCATTTATAATAGCCTCATTGTTTAAGTCAAGTCTTTGGTTCCCTGTCGTTATTAAAGACTCGTGACATACTTCTCAGGTATGAGAACGTCCACGGTGTCTCACTCATATTCACGAACAGAAGAGATGGAGGATCGGCTATTTCTTGGCAGGTTCAATCACGATACCGTTCAGTTCCAAATCAATCTTCAAGCGTTTGGCGGCATCTTTGGCCTCGTTGATATCATTGAAAGGGCCGGTAATAACATGGTAGCCATCGCTGGCTGATACCACCCTTGCCGGGATTTGTGGACCCTGGTGGTTGATGATGGCGGCCATCTTCAGGGCATCAATCTCCTTACTTACAGTAGACGCCAAGACGTACCACGCTTCAGTTTTCATCTCTGGTATTTCTGGTCGGCCATATAATATATCCGGGTGTTTGACCTCTATGGTAGGCGCAGCCCATCTTCCTTGTTTGAACTCGAATATGGGCACAGGAATCCCCCGGGCCTCGGCAAGTACCTTCTTGATTTTATTCCAGTCAAGCGCACGCCCGGAAATCTTTTCAATATCTTTCAATCTTGCATACATCTTCTCTAATTCAACAGCGTCCGAGTCTTCTGGCGGTACATGAACTTCCATATAAACGATTTGATTGCGCTCACCTATGAGGTATGGCTGGTTAACGATGCATACAGGAGTGCCGACCGGAGTGTTCTCGTAGAGTTCCTTTATATCTTCGGGATAGAGCCTTATGCAGCCATTGGTTGCCATAAGACCAATGCTGTACGGTTTGTTGGTTCCATGTACCAAATACGTCGACTTGCTTAAATACAGTGCGTATTCCCCCAAGGGATTTTGAGGTCCCGGCGGTACTTCAGCGGGCAGAGGGTCTCCCTTTTGCCGGTGATCCTCGGAAATTGAGGTGGGCACATACCAGGTCGGACGTGTTACCTTGCGGTCCACATACATTTGACCTATAGGCGTGGGTCGCTCTGTGGTACCGATACCGACCGGGTAGGTCAATACCACCAGCGAATTGTTCTCTTCCTTGAATTGAAAGATTCTCATAGCGGCTAAGTTGATAACGATGCCTTTTCTGGGAGCGTCCGGCAGGATAAAACGCAGAGGCAAGACGATACGCTTTCCGGCCTTAGGCACCCATACGTCAACCCCTGGATTTGCGGCACTGATTTCATTGATTCCCAGGTTGAAGTGGCGTGCGATATCCGGCAACGTATCTCCCTTTTCAAGCCTGATGACTGCCAGTCTTCCAATGACGTCGCCATGGTTCACAACCGAAAACTTTTTCCGTTCCAAATATTCTCCCGGATAGATGGGAAAGGGACTGGATTTCTCCTGGAGGCTTTTCATTGCAGCACATCCATGGAGCGATAAGATGGCTATCAAGGCAACGATAAGACGAGCCCTGCGGGGTAAGAGCGACAGGTCAATGATTCGGCACATAGGTCAAATAAGATACCTTCTTTCTGGCGGAAAATTTGAAAAAACCATTCATTCAGTAAAGCACGGGATCGTATTGGTGCGCAAGGCTCAATTCCTTCGCGGGAGCAATAACGTGCCATTCGATGATGTATGCCAAAGAATATTCGACAGTTTCAATATAACGGATGCTGTTGGAGGGGGTCTTATTAATTATTACAGCTTCCTATGGCCTTATCTCGACGATCGTACCATTCGGCACCAACCTGTCGATTTCTTCGATCTCTTGGTCTGTGACGGCAATACACCCGTTCGTCCAGTCGAACCCTGTGTGAAGGTCGCCCACCCAAGAATAACCATTTTTAATGCCGTGGATCATGATGTTTCCGCCCGGAGAAACACCAAGTTCTTTTGCCCGTTTCTTGTCCGTCTCGTTGGGATAGGAAATATGAAGAGACAGGTGATAACGGCTGCCCACATTTTTCGAATCGATGATGTAGACCCCCTCCGGGGTTTTGTTATCGCCTTGCCTTTCTTTCGGGCCATTTGGGTTGCCCCCCAAGGCTATCTTGTAGGTCTTGAGAACCTTGCCCTTTGAGATCAACGTCATTCTCCGTTCTTTTTTTTCTATCAGAATCTTATCTGCCGGTACCTTCTGGATAGCAAGAACCCTTTGTTCGAGCGCTTCAATCATTTTCCGCAGGGTAACAATCTCATCCCCTTGGCTTTTGATCTCTTGTTGGAGCGTATCGATCTGTGTTTGCTGCGTGGTAATCTGCAGATCATTGGTGATGATGGTAGTGATATGAGATATCATCATCATACTATCCTGCCAGTACCCACTCGCCGGGTAATCCTTTGTGAGTTTCTGAAAACATTCCAGAGCTTTCCGATAATCTTTTTGCTTATTCATAGGATAAGCATAGATCATACCCATTTCGAAAAGAGCCCTGTCTCCCGCCGCGGGATATTTTTCAATGACCTGCGCATAGGTGCGTAGAGAGGATCTGTAGTTCCCCTGATTGAAGAAAATAGTCGCTTCTTTGAAGGTTGACCTGACCTGAGAGCCCTCATACACGTAACCGCACCCGCTTATGAGAATCGATGTCATGATGATACAGGCAAAGAAGAAGCAAAAATGTTGACCTATCCTGCTTTTCCCTTTACCCATAGAGACCTTCATGTCCGTTCTATTACTTCCGATGATCTTAGCGTTCATCCGGGTCCTCTTGCTGATATATCCATCTTCTGAAGGTCATGGATATTAATAATTCGGTAGACGGACGCATATAACAATTAAGAATATTATTGGTGCCGGAGGCGGGAATCGAACCCGCACGGGACTGAGTCCCTTCGGATTTTGAGTCCGACGCGTCTGCCAGTTCCACCACTCCGGCGCTTGTTGCCCTCTTAGCAAAGCTCGTCGTGTTTTGCAACGCCAAAACCCGGACAGGCCGACCTGGAACCATGGCGCGGAAGGACAGGCGCGATCGGGATTGCGACCTCCATGGTTCAGGCGTAAAATATCCGGTTCTTGCCATGGCGTTTGGCCGTATACATGTGCTTGTCGGCCCGGTCGAGCAGGCATGTAAGCTCTTCGGGCGCGCGGTACTGAGTCACTCCGACGCTCGCGGACAACGTGACCGTGGAGTCGCCCACCTGAAAGGACTGTGCGGCAAAACCGATACGGATTCTTTCCGCCACCTTGACGGCCTCGGCCCCGGAGGTTGAGGGCAGGGCCACCGTGAACTCCTCCCCTCCGTAGCGATAGGCCGAATCGGTCCGGCGCATGCATTCCCGGATGGTATCGGCCAAAGCGACCAGCACCTTGTCGCCTTCCAAGTGACCCCAGCGGTCGTTAAAGTCTTTGAAATTATCGATATCCAGCAGGAGCAGAGAAAAAGGCTCGCCATATCGTTTGGCCCGCGCCACCTCGCTTTCGATCTGGGTATGGAAATGGCGCATGTTATAAAGACCGGTCAGACTGTCTTTTATGCTGAGTTCTCGATAACGGCGCTCGCTTTCCATGAGCGCCGTCTCGATCTGCTTGCGTACGCCGATTTCGCGCTGGAGTTCCTGATTGACGCGGATGAGTTCGGCCGTGCGCTCTTCGACCTTGTGTTCGAGGCTGCGATTGAGCTCGGTAAGCTTGCCCTGGTAGGCGGTGATCTTCTGGGCCGTGGAGTACAGACTCTCGGAGATGGCGATGAATTCACGGTCCAGGCTGCTGGAGACAAGTTCGGCCGGTTTTTCTTCGCTCAAGGAAAGGGCGGTATGTTCGATCTCCTTGAGGGAATTGAGCAGCGCTATGAACACCAGGATATACATGATCACGCCGACCCCGACCATAAGGATGGTGAATACCAGCATCACTAAAAAAGGCGATGCGATCATCTTGCCGGTGCTTACCCCGTGGGTGATCAGGATGGCCGCCAGCATAAGGATGAAGAGGAAGGCAAGTTTCATGTTCAGGGGTGAGGCATAGGGCGAACCGTGCCAGGCATGCCGCCTGGCCAGCAGCCGGCGCAGATGACGGCGGAGGTCCGTGGAGATGATCTCGGTGATGATGTGGGTGAACATGACATAGACGGCCCAGGCCGTGATGCTGGCCTTGAGGATCAGAAGGCCGTGCAGAAGGCCGCTTAAGCGGAGCATTTCCAGGAGAACACCGATAACGACAACCGGAATGGCGATGGCCATCGCGAGCCTGGTATTCACGGAGGGGAGACGCTCGACCGCCAGGGCAAGCTCTTCCAGGACCGGGGTGGAGAGCTCATCGAGAGGGGCGTCCTTTTTGATGTGGTCATTGATGATCCGCAGTTCCTTGAGCTCCCAGCGCCGGCCCCACAGGCGCGAGAGCCCGAAGAGGATATAATGAAGGCCCGTAGCACCGATAACCAGCACGGCGCAGATGAGATTGGTCGGATGGATGGTGCCGGGGGCGGCGAAATCGATGGTCGCCCACATGAAGAGCATGCCCAGCGCGGCGGCGATCTGACCACCGAGCACGGAATAGATCGCGATGGCAAAGGTATAACAAACCTTGGCCGTGATAAAATTAAAAAAGCGTGTCAGCTGCGCCCAGAGCATGGTGCGATATCTTAGCCCCCATCTGTTCTATCGACGAAACGGATTTTATCTTTAAATGATATCGGGAAGGCCGGCGGGACAAGTCTTGGTACATCGGACAATATGCTTTCTTGACAAAAGCCCTGGTTCAAGACATGATCAGGGTAAAAGTCCCCCACAAAGATGACAGGGAGAATGGCATGGCGGACGAAAGCACATTGGTCCACAGTTTTCAGAAGAACGCCCTGGAAGAGGTCAGGGTCTCGATCAGTACCTACAAGGGAAGGAAATACCTGGATATCCGGGTATATTACCAGGGCGATGACGGTGAATACAAGCCCTCGAAAAAAGGGGTGGCCCTTTCCCCTGAACTGCTGCCCGAGCTCGAAACGGCGCTTGCCAAGCTGAAGACCCATCTGGATTAGTGACATGGGACCCACGCACGCGGCCCTAGCCGCACGTGCAAGGGGACTCCCTGTCGAAATAGAATGCAATCGCGCCTGTTAAGGGAAAACAGAAATGGTCGATGAGTTTAGTACAACGAAGATCCTCCACGTAGGATCTTCTTTATAGAGGCGGCCAGGCACCCATCAATGGATAAACCTGGCTGTTCTTTTTTTCCGCTCTTCCTCGATTTACGTTGATACCCTGAGCAACCGAACATCGTATAGCGGCATTGTCGATCTCCCGCCGGTCATTCCATTGCCCGCGGCAACTGCCGCGAGACCAGGGAGATGCGCGAGGAGCGAACCTAAAGTTATTGACAAAAAGGGACGACTTAAGTAGAAGAGGTCTCCGTGGCGGAGTAGCTCAGTTGGTGAGAGCATGCGGCTCATATCCGCAGAGTCGGGGGTTCAAGTCCCTCCTCCGCTACCACGCTCGGATCAGACCTCATTGTCAGTTTTAAAGAGGGGGGATTTTCTTCTTGTTTGACAGGGGGGATGGAGCATGAGGGATATCACGGTCGGCTTCCTGTGGCATATGCACCAGCCATACTATAAAGACCCCGTCACCGGTACGTACTCAATGCCCTGGGTGCGCCTGCATGCCGTGCGCGGATATTATGACATGATCGCCATCCTGAAGGAGTATCCGGAGGTGAAGTGCACCTTCAACCTGGTGCCGTCGCTCCTGGCGCAGGTGCTGGACTACACGGAGGCGGGCCTGCGCGACACGGATTTTCAGCTGGCGCTGCGCCCCCCCGCCGATCTGCTGCCCGACGAAAAGAAACAGATCATCGAGCGTTTCTTCATGTGCGCGCACGATACCATGATCGCACCCTTTCCCCGCTATGTGAACCTGCTCGCCAAGAAGGGAGGCTCAGACCTCGACGCCGCCGTCAAGCGCTTCACCGACCAGGATATCCTTGATCTTCAGGTCCTCTTCAACCTCACCTGGATCGGTTTCATGGGGCGCAAGGACGAGGGCATCCTGGATCTCATCAAGCGCGGACGGGGTTATACCGAGGCCGACAAGCGCTATGTACTGGATACCCATATCGATATCATGAAGGACGTGATCCCGCTGTATAAACAGGCCATGCAACGCTCCCAGATCGAGATCACCACCTCACCTTTCTATCACCCCATTGGACCCCTGGTCATGAACGTCGGTTATGCCCTGCGCTGCATGGACACGCGTCTGCCGGAGGAAGGTTTCTTTGCCCCCGAGGACCTGCACGCACAGGTCAAGCGCGCCCGGGATCTGCATGCCCAGGTGTTCGGGACGCGGCCCCAGGGGATGTGGCCTTCGGAAGGGTCGGTCTGTCCCGAGATGGTCGAGATCATGGCGCAAAACGGCATCACCTGGGCGGCCACGGATGAAGACATCCTGTTCGCCTCGCTGCGTGAATCGCGCACGGGCGCCAGGCTCTATAAACCCTATCGGGTTGTGCATGGCGAGAGCGCGGTCGATATGTTTTTCCGCGATCGGACCATGGCCGACCTGATCGGATTTATTTACTCCAAGAATCCGCCGCAACAGGCCGCCGCCGATTTCATGGGGCATCTGGTCAATATCCGCAAGGCCTCAAAGGCCTATGATTTCTCTCCGTTCGTATCAATAATCTTGGACGGCGAAAACCCCTGGGAATACTACCCCGACGGCGGGGAAAGTTTCCTGAGAAATCTATACGAGGGGCTCTCGCATACGGAAGGGATCAAGACCGCCACCTTCAGCGAACATCTCAGCGCCCATCCGCCGACCGAGAAGATCACCAATCTCTTTACCGGCAGCTGGATCAACCATAACTTCGCCATCTGGATCGGGCACGAGGAGGATCGCAAGGCCTGGGAATACCTCTCCAAGACCAGGCGCTATGTAGCCTCCAAGGGCAAGGAGGCCGACGCGCTCGCCTGGGAGGAGATCTACATCGCCGAAGGCAGTGACTGGTTCTGGTGGTACGGGGATGAGTTCACCAGCGTCAATGACGAGGAGTTCGACCGCCTCTTCCGCATGCATCTTAAGAACTGTTACGAGATCCACCGCGACACGTCGCCGGCCTACCTCTCCCAGAGCATCCTGACCCCGCATGATATCATGCCCTTGAAGGCTCCGGTCGGGTTCATACGCCCCATCATCGACGGCAAGGTCTCACATTTCTACGAGTGGCGCAAGGCCGGCTACTATATCGCCAAGACCGCGGCCTCCAGCATGTACAAGAACGTCAAGCACATCGTGCATGTATTTTATGGTTTTGATATCGAGAATCTCTATATGCGCATGGACTTCGCCAATATACCGGACAAGGCCGTCATCCGGGTCAATTTCACCACCCCCGAGCCCATGCGCTTGTCCATTCCGATCATGGATAAGGGCATGAAGCTGTACCGGATTGAGAGCGGCCACTTAAGCATGGTGGCGGAAGTTTCGTCCGTGGCCTATGAGAGCGTGCTCGAATTCAAGGTTCCCTTCGCGCTGCTGGCGGCGCCGCCCAACCAGCGCCTGCGCTTCTATATTACGCTTTTAAACGAGGGCATGGAACTGGAACGACATCCGGGTTCGGGACTCTTGGCCCTGGATGTCCCTGAAAAAGGCTTCGAAAGGATGATGTGGTATGTCTGACAAGATCAGCTTGGCCTTCTGCGTCCATTCCCACCAACCGGTCGGTAACTATTCCTGGGTGTTCGAGACCGGGGCGCAGGACTGTTATCTGCCTTTTCTGGAGCACCTCAGCGGCTACCCGGATTTGAAAATGACGCTGCACTACACCGGCGCCCTGCTGGAATGGTTCATGCAACACCGGCCCGAGTTCTACGACCTCTTGCAAACGATGGTGAAACGGGGACAGGTGGAGATCATGGGCGGCGGCTTCTATGAGCCGATCCTGTCGGTGATCCCCGAGGATGACGCCCAGCGGCAGATCGCCATGCTGAACGCCTTTGCCAGGCAGCGTTGGGGGGGCAGCCCGCGCGGTCTCTGGTGCGCGGAGCGGATCTGGGACCCCTGTCTGCCCAAGAAGATCGCGGGCCAGGGTATCGAATACACCCTCCTGGACGATACCCATTTCCTGGCCGCCGGGCTTACCCCGGATGATATCCACGGTTACTATCTCACCGAACGGGAAGGATTCTCGGTCAAGGTCTTCCCGATTGATATGCACCTGCGTTACATGATTCCTTTCAAGGAGCCGCACGAGATCGTTTCGTATCTGCTGAGGCTCCGCGACAAAGGGGTGCGCGTGGTCACCTACGGCGACGACGGCGAGAAGTTCGGCATGTGGCCCGGCACGAAAAAGTGGGTCTATCAGGACGGCTGGCTTAAGCGTTTCCTGGATGCCATGCACCAGGCCGGCGGCGAGATCGAAATCATTACTTTGGGCATGGCCCTGGATAAGTATTCCCCGCAGGGCCGAGTCTATCTCCCCACGGCCTCCTATCAAGAGATGATGGAATGGAGCCTCTTTTGCGAACAGGGCCGTTATTATCAGGGGCTCATCAAGCAGGCCAAGCAGAACCCTGACTGGGAACGCCTGCGGGCCTTCCTGCGCGGCGGCATATGGGACAATTTTTTGGCCAAGTACCCGGAGTCCAACCGCATGCATAAAAAGATGCTCAAGGTAAGTCACCTGGTGCGACAATACGGCATGTCTGAAAAGGCCCTCAACCATGTCTTTAAGTCGCAGTGCAACTGCGGATACTGGCACGGTCTTTTCGGCGGCGTCTATCTGACCGCGCTCAGGCATGCCATATACGAAAATCTCCTGAAGGCGGAAGCCATCATCGATTCCGAGCGACTCAAGGATCAAGCCTGGGTCATGGAACGCGAGGATTATGATTTCGACGGACAGGAGGAGATCCTGATCTCCGGGCGGGTGCTCAACTGCGTGATCGCCCCCCATATAGGCGCCTCGGTCTGCGCCCTGGAATACAAACCCGCGGCCTACAGCCTGTCCAATGTCATGATGCGTCACCCCGAGATCTACCATAACAAGATTCTCGAAGCCGGCGATCATCTGGGCGAAGGACACAAGGAACAGCCGCTTTCCATTCATGACATCCCCTTCACATCGACCGAGGATCTCAAGGGGATCCTGGTGTATGACCAGTATCCGCGCCATATCTTTATGACGCATATCATGGACGCCTCCCCGGACATGGCCGCTTTGTTGCAGGGACGGCGCATCAACGCCTCCCTGACGGCTGGAATACCCTTCACGTGCGCGTGCAGCCGGGAAGAAGGACCGAACCTGAGGATCGACTTCGTGGCCGAAAAGGGTTTCGAGATGCATAAGCACTATGAATATGCTCCCGAGGGCAGCCTCACCGTAGCGCATACGCTCACGGATGAGCATGGCAAGGAACTCTGGATGGCCGTGGAATTCAACCTCATGGTCTTCACCGACATGTTTATGGCAGGTTCCAAGCACCATACGGAGCGCGGTGCCCTGCATGCCAGGCAGGTCGAGTTTCGCGATCAGGATCATAATCTCAAGGTGGCCATCGAGTCCGAATCCGAATGGGACATCGTGGTCTTGCCCATCGAGTGCGCGTCCCAGAGCGAAAGCGGTTTCGAGAAAACCTTCCAGGGCTGGAGTGTGTTCTTCATCCGCAAGGTCGACGGTGCCATACCGACGTTAAAGCTGCACGTAGGTGATGCATGTCCGAGCTGAGGAAGGACCCCATTGTCGACCGGTGGGTGATTATTTCGGATGCCGCGGTCCGCACGCCCACGATCCCCAAAGAGGGAGTTTTCCCCTCGCTCGGTCCGCTCTGCCCGTTCTGTCCCGGTAATGAGTACCTCTGTCCGCCCGAGATCCTGGGCAACCGTCCTGAAGGCTCACAACCCAACGATGCGCGTTGGCGTCTGCGGGTAGTGCCCAACCGCTCGCCGATCCTGGTGGTGGAGGAAGACCTGAAACGTATGGGCGAGGGCCTGTACGACAAGATTTCCGGTATCGGCGCCAACGAGGTCATCATCGAGACCCCGCGGCATGGTGTCCGGCAGTCGCAGATGGAACTAAGCGAGCTGGAAAATGTTTTCTGGGCCTACCGGGACCGCGTGATCGATCTCAAACGTGACATGCGCATGCGCTTCGTGGTGATCTATAAAAACTACGGTCGGTTGGCGGGGGCCACGCTCGACCACCAGTATTCACTGCTCATGGGGTTGCCCATCGTGCCGCGCGGGGTGCTGGAAGAGCTGGAAGGGGCCAAGAAACACTACGACTACAAGGAGCGTTGCGTCTACTGCGACATCATCCGGCAGGAAATTCAGCAGGAGATCAGGGTGGTCTCCGAGACCAAGGATTTCCTGGCCATCGAGCCTTTCGCCCCACGCCTGCCGTTTGAGACCTGGATCCTGCCCAAGCGCCATACGCCGTGTTATGAGGATATCGAACCGCGCGAGATCAGAGAGATCGCGCTCATTTTCAAGGAAGTGATCAGCCGCCTCGACCTCGCGCTCAACTACCCGGCGTACAACTATGTCATCCATACCTCGCCCTTTCATCAGAGCTGCGAGACCTACTATCACTGGCATATGGAGATCCTCCCTCGTCTGACCTTCCTGACCGGCTTCGAATGGGCCTCGGACCTCTACATCAACACCACCTCTCCCGAGGATGCGGCCGCTTTCTTGAAAGAGATCATCATTTAACACCCCATGCCGCGGTTTTTTGCCGAGATCATCGACCGTACTGAGGCCGTCATCCACGGCAAGGATGTCGCCCACATCGCGGGACCTTTACGAAGGCGCGTCGGTGATCCGCTCTCCATCAGAGACGCCCGGCAGGGATTCGCGGCACGTATTGAGGCTATCAGCCGCCACGAGATCCGCCTCAGCATCCTGAAGATCGAGGACCTAGAGGATCGCAGCCCAAGGCGCATTCAGCTCGGTATCGCGCTGATCGCACCCAAGGACATGGATGAGATCATGCGTTTATGCACCGAACTCGGTGTGCACGATATCTATCCCTTGGTGGCCGAACGCTCGAATTTCCGCCAGGTAACTCAGGCGCGTCGGCAGCGCTGGGAGGACATCATCCGCGAGGCGGTCAAGCAGTGCGAGCGCGGAACCGTCCCGCGCCTCTATCCGGAGCGGGACGTGATATCCTTCTTGAAAGAGGCCCCCGCACGCTGGCCCAAACGCCTCATAGCGCTCAAGGATGCCCCAAATGGTATCGGCGAGTTCGGCGGGGATGATATCGGGATCATCATCGGACCGGAAGGCGGTTGGACCGATGCCGAGGTCACTCTGGCGCTGGAGCAGGCATTTGTCCCCGTGCACCTGGGCCGGACGATGCTCAGGGCCGTAGGCGCGGCCGTGGCGGCGGTAGCGATCCTGGGCGCCTGAGACCGGCCGGCGAAGCTCGTCGTGTCCTGGTGTTTGCCTGCATACGGCGTATCTGCGGAGTCCTAGGGCTTGCGGGTGCTCAGATCGGACAGGAGTCTCTGGGCGGCATTACGTTCGCTGAATTTTTCTTTGGCGCTCAAGGCCTTTTTGACAAACGGTATGGCATCCTTATGCCGGCCCTGCCCTGCAAGTACTAAGGCCATATGGTAATTAATCATCGGGTCATCGGGCATACTCTCCAGGGCATGCGCGAATTGCGTCTGGGCATTGCGATACAAACCTTTTTTGAGATAGATATACCCTAACGTATCACAGATGCGGGGATTGTCCGGGAACTTCTCCTTGGCTTTGGTGGCAAGCTGCAGGGCCCGGTCCAGGTTGGGACGCTTATCTTTATTGGCGATGATCCAGGCCAGGTTGTTGGAGGCGATGGCGTTGCCCGGGTCGCGATCGAGAATATAGGTATAGACCTTGACGGCATCCTCGACATGTCCGGCGTCGTGATGGATCAGGGCCAGCAGGGTGGCGGCCTTGATGTCGTCCGGTTTCTTGTTGAGGATGTCTTCGTACTCTCTGAGGGCCTGAGAGGTCATGTGGTTGCGGATATAGAACGAGGCCAGATAATGATAGAGATCAATGCGCTTGGGATCTTGGTCGATAGCCAGCTTGATGGCGTCCAGGGCCTCTTCCTTTCTGCCGGCGGCCTCCAGCAGTCCGGCCAGAATCAACCGGCAATGGCTGGATTTCCCTTTTGAGCACAGCCGCCCGATCTCGTCAATGGTGGCGGGAAGGCCGATGACCTGTGGGGCGATGTTGGCATAGAGCGACAGTGACTCAAGCTTTTCGGGCCAAAGTTTTAATCCGCGTTGAACGCTCTGGAGGGTTTTGTCCTTGTCTCCCTTGGCGGCGTAGTAGTGCGTCTCGCAATAGATGGTCGGCCAGGCATCGGGATACTTCTTGCGCATGATTTTAAGATATGCCAGCCCTTGGTCGAGCTTTCCGAGGCGGACGGCGGAGACGGCGGCCATGGAAAGCACATTGAGCGAAGCGGGCATGCCTTCGAGGGCTTTGTCCGCCTCGGAAAGCGTATCCTTGAAAGCACCATTGCTGAAATGGATCTGGGCCATAGTGGCATGGAGACCGGGGTTCTGCGGGTGGGTTTTAATGGCGGTTTCAATGGTTTGGAGCGCCTTCTCCGTATCAGTCTGGAGCAAATACGCCTTGGCCGCAATGATGGCGACATCGGGATTAGAGGGCGCCTCCTTGAGCAAAGGATTGATGATGTCGAATGTCTTGGCGGTATCGCCTTCGGCCAGACTGAGGCCGGCAAGGATCAGTCTGGCCGAGGCGGCATTGTAGTCTTGGGCGATGGCTTTTTCAAGAATATCCTTGGCCTTGTCCTTTTCGCCCCGGGCGATGAGCAGTTCCGCCACCGCCTGCTTGGTGGCCGGGGTATCCTGGATGGTCTGGGCCTTCAGGGCCAGGTCCAAGGCGTTTTTCAGGTCTCCTCTCACGCGTGAGGCCTCGGCCTGGAGCATCACGGGACGCGGGTTCCGGGGGAAGCGTTCGGTCAGGTCCTTGGTCAGGGCATCCAGGGGGGCGCTGAATCCATATCTGAGATAAAAGTTAGCCAAGGTCAGTCCGTCCGAGATGTCCTTGGACGATACACGGTAGGCTTCCTCGGCCCACCTTCGCGCTCCATCGAGATTTTTTCTGGCGGCATAGATCTCGCTGGCCTGAACCCTCAGCCGGGAAGAAGCGGGATACTGGGTAATGCCTTTTTGGATCAGGGCGAGCGCCTTATCGGCCTGATCCAAACCCAGATACATTTGCACGGTATTGATGAGGAGAGATTCGGAAGGGTTGCCGCGGGCCAGGATACCTTCCATGAGAGACAAGGCTTCGGCCTTTTTTCCGGTCAGATACAGAGCCTGGGCCTGGATCTCGCGGCCCCGGGGATTGTCCCGGTCGATTTCCAGGATCGCCTGGGAGCTTTTCAGGGCATTATCATAGTCCTTGGCCACGAGATAAATGGCCGCCAGGTTCGTCAGGGCCCTGATATTGCGGGGATCGACCTTGGAGGCCTTGAGGAAGGCCCGGTAGGCCTCCTTGAACCGGTTCAGTCTGAGCTCGGTATTGCCCAGATCGATCAGGGTATCGACATCGTCCGGTGCTATCTTCAGGGCATTCTGGTATTGAATGGCCGCCTCGGCATATTTATGCTGGGCCGTGTACTCGGCGGCGCTCTTGAGATATCCCGCCCTCTTTTCCTCCGGACTCTTGCTGCAGGCGCCAAGGAGAAGGGACGTAATGATTGCGAGGATGAGGATAAAGATCGATCTCTGTCGCATGATCCCTCCAGGTCGACAAGAATAAGTGCCCCCTGATTAGCATAGATCGCGCTAAAGGGAAAGGACAAGCGCTTGAGGTCGCGGTCGTAAGATCATGATAATATGCGCAGAGGCTAAGATTGACTTGGCGAATTTCCGATACTATTGTTAGAGGATGATAAACCCGGAGGAAGGAAAGAGATGTTTTTCGATCCGCTCTATATAGTGATGTTCATACCGGCTTTTTTATTGAGCATCTATGCTCAGATCAAGGTCAAAAGCTCCTATCATCGATATTCCAAAGTCCCGACCATGCGCGGGGTCACCGGAGCGCAGGCGGCGCGGCACCTGCTTGACGCCGAAGGCCTCGCCGATGTGCGGGTTGAATTGACGCAAGGGTTTCTGTCCGACCATTATGACCCCCGTACACGGGTGCTGCGGCTTTCCGAGGGGGTTTATGGCGGGGATTCGCTGGCCAGCGTCGGAGTGGCCGCCCATGAAGTCGGGCATGCCATCCAACATGCGCGCGGCTATGCCCCGATGAGTCTTAGAAGCGCCCTGGTCCCCATGGCCTCGATCGGCTCCAACTTCTCCTGGATATTGCTGATCATCGGTTTTATGCTGGCGTCCAAGGCCATGATTTCCGCCGGTCTGCTTTTTTTCACGGCCGTGGTCTTATTTCAAATCGTGACGCTGCCCGTGGAGTTCAACGCCTCCTCGCGGGCGCTGAAGGCCCTGCCGGCCTCCGGCATGCTGAGCGATTCCGAGGTGGCCGGGGCCCGCAAGGTGCTTTCCGCCGCCGCTTTGACCTATGTGGCCGCCGCCGCCGCGGCTATCATGCAACTGATTTATTTCCTCTTGCGGGCGGGGCTCTTAGGCGGCAGAGATGAATGAACATGGTATTCGTCGAAGTGGTGAAATACGTATGCGAGGGTGTGAGGTGTTCTGAGCGGGCATGAAGAACAAACGGTATGTGATTGTCATCCTGTTATTATGCGACTATGCAATGGCCTTCGGCGCCGTGCTGGCGGCCAAATTCATTCAGAGGATACTCCCGCAACTTTCGCTCCCGGATGAATTGCTGTATCTCAAGGCCGCGGTCTTCACCACGGTGGTGATTCTGTGTTTCTATTTCCAGGATCTCTACGACTGGAAATACTGGCGCAGGCTCTCCGAATTGGTCTCCTCCGTGCTCTTGGGCGGCGGCACCACCCTGATCGCCCTGGCGCTCGTATACTATATCCTGCCCATGGTGGCATTGGAACGCGACATTCTGCTCATGGCCCTTTGTATATCCCTGGGGTTGTCGCTCGGTCTGCGCGCCATGTATCTGACGCTGCGCAAAGCCGAATTCGCTGGGACGCGCGTGGTTATCCTGGGCGACGGCAAAAATGCCCAGGTTCTCCTCTCGGAGCTGAACACCAGCACCTATCCGGTCATTTTCGAGGGCTATGTCGGTAAATGCAACCCCGAGATCGACTGTCCCCATATCGGCGATGTTGAAGCCCTCACGGATATCGTCAGCCGCCTCGAACCGGATAAGCTGGTGATCGCCCTGGATGATCGACGGGGTTCCCTGCCCCTGGACGATCTCCTGCGCATCAAGCTCTCGTCGAGCGAGGTGGTCGATGCAGCCGGATTCTATGAAGACTACATGGGCAAGATCCTGATCGAGGAGATTCGGCCCAGCGCCCTGATCTTTTCGCATGGATTCTTAAGCACCAAATATGGAGATTCGTTGAAGCGGGTTTTCGATGTCTGCGCGGCCTTGCTGGGCATCATCCTCACCGCGCCGATTATGTTGCTTACGGCCCTGGCGATCAAACTTGATTCACCGGGCCCGGTCTTTTATCTCCAGAGCCGGGTCGGCCAGCACGGCCGGGAGTTCAAGCTGATCAAGTTTCGCTCCATGCGCCAGGACGCCGAGGTCGCCGGACCTCAATGGGCCTCCCAGAATGATCCGCGCATCACACGGGTGGGGCGGATCATCCGCAAGCTGCGCATCGATGAGCTGCCGCAATTCTTCAACATGCTCAAGAACGACATGAGCTTCGTGGGGCCCCGGCCCGAGCGGCGCTATTTCATCGAGCAGCTCCAGGAGATCATTCCCTTTTATGCCATGCGCTTGTACGTGAAACCCGGTGTCACCGGTTGGGCTCAGATCAACTACCCGTACGGCGATTCCATCGAGGACGCCAAGGAAAAGCTCAAGTACGAGCTGTACTATATGAAGCACCGCTCCTTGTGGCTGGACATATCCATCATCCTCCAGACCGTCAAGGTTGCTTTGAAGGCCCGCGGCGCCCAATAAGACAGCGCGCCAGAACGCCACATACCCGCGTCGCTTCCTCGCCGTGGAAGCTGCGCCATATGCTAAAAGTGATTCGGGTCATCCTGACCCTCACCCTTCGGGCGCACGCTTCGGTGCGTCCAATCCCGCTGTCCTGCGGAATTGTTCCGCCTCGCTTCACGGCATCGTCGGTCCTCGGTCTGCTTTGTTCTGACGTGCTGCCCATCACCGCATGAATTATGATGTAGGGTGGGTGGAGCGCAGCGTAACCCACCAATTCACACATCAGCCTTCATGTATGAATACCTCATTGACTCTAAAGACAGAGCAGGTATATGACTACCTCATAGTGGAGAATGTTCATCCGATAGGCTTCGCGCCGTTTTTTGCAGTCAATATCCGATACCACTGACTTACTGTAGTATATCCCAGTATTGGTGCACGAATGCAGCATATTAATTGTTCTGCGTGAGGAAATGAAGAGCGTCTCACAAAAATGCGTCTACTGTGGGGTAAAGCTAGGGACGACGAGCGACCACGTTCCGCCGAACCAAATGTTCCCAGATCCGAAGCCGTCCAACCTAATCACGGTCCCAGCTTGTACTGAATGCAACAAGGGATTCCAGAAGGATGAGGATTACTTCCGAGGTCTATTCGGGCTTACCGGAGGAGCGCTGATCGAGCACGATGCGCCTGAGTTCTGGAAAAAAGTGTGTCGGGGATTGCAGCGTAGTCCCGCCCTCAAGAAGACTATCGCTGACAGTCTTCGCAGTAGCACCATGGTTAACCCCGACGGTGAGGAAGTGGGACGATTGATCAAGGTCGAAGATAACTGGCCCCGTATTGTAAGCCTGATCGCCAAGTGCGTACGTGGCTTGTACTTCTTCGAGACGTGTGAGACATTGTCTCCGTCGATTGAAATCGAGTGTCCACAATGCGGTGATGGGCCGATAGCCCTTGGGACATTATACGCGTTGACCCATCGTGGCAAACGCGCTTGGCCCGGGATTTTCGAATATTGGTATCGAGTGTCCGCCGATGACCCTGCAGCATCTGCATGGATACTGACCTTTTACTCTAATCGTGTTTATACAGCATTCACCGGGAGAGTACGCATTGATCAGTTACAGAACAAGGAGCCGGTGGAGACGCGATAAACCATGCGCCTCAGCTCAGCGTTATCATGCTCAGCAGATATCAATATTTTTAGACCGCATCTGAGGATGCACGGGTTTTCAATCAGCAAGAAAAGGATTTTTACTATTTAATCTTCCAGCCCCAGACAGCCTCAGAATAGTTCAGACCGAGGAGCGACGAAGCCGTTTTGCGAGGCGTACAGAGACGTACGCCGCAGCAAGACGGCAAGGAAGCGACGAAGGTATGGACTATTCTGTGGCTGTCTGAAGGGGGGGTGCCTGCCCTCCGGGGGGGGGACCGGAGGGCAGGCGGGGGCATAGGCTAGTCCCGGTGCGTTTGGGGGCGCGCCCGGAACAGGGCTAACAAGGATAAGGTGATGAGCGCCGGGAGGCCGGAGGTGCCGGAGTGGGCGGTGTGGATGAAGCACCCGCCGCCGCCACCGCCGCCGCCCTCGCCCTGGCTTTCGCCGTCGTCGACGCTTTGGGCCTGGGGCGGGGTCCAGTTGCCGGTATCTTCAAGGCTGTGCACCTCGATGCCTTCCAGGGCGTTGTAGGCATTGATGCAGCCGCCGCTTAAGAGCAGGGTCCTGGGGTAGGACTCATCCATGACGGAGGCCTTGAGGATGCGGGAGCGGAGCTCGGAGAGGCTTAAATCTGGGTTCTGGGAGGCCACCATGGCGGCCACGCCCACGACCCAGGGGGAGGCGAAGGAGGTGCCGGAGGCCCAAGAGGTGGTGCCGCCGTCCAAGTCGGTGGTCTTGAGGCCCGAACCCGGTGCGGCCACATGCACGCTGTAGCGTCCGTAGTTGGAGAAGCTGGCGAGCTCGTCATAGCGGTTCATGGCGGCCACGGCGATGACGTTGGAGACCTGGTAGTTGGAGGGGTAATGCGCCACTTTGTCGTTGTCCTGGCCGTTGTTGCCGGCCGAGGCCACGAAGAGCACGCCGTGGTTCTTGGCATAGCGGATGGCGTCTTCCAGGGCGTTGGAGTAGGAGCTGAAGCCCCAGCTGGCGTTGATGATCTTGGCGCCGTGATCCACGGCATAATAGATGGCGTCCACGGCGTCCGAGGTGTAGCCGGTGGTGGAGCCGTCGGAGAGCTTCATGAACTTCAACGGCATGATCTCGATGGGGGTGTTCCAGGCCACGCCGGCGCTGCCGGTGCCATTGCCGCCCTTGGCGCCGATGACGCCGCAGACCTTGGTGCCGTGGCCGGCGTCATCCTCGGGGTCGGAGTCGCCGTTGGCGAAGTCATAGCCGGGGATGAGGACATCCACGAGCTCGGGGTGGTCGGCATCGACGCCGGAGTCCACGACCGCGATGCGGACGGTAACGCCGGCGGGGCTGGCGGCGAGGAAGTCGAAGGCGGCATGCATGTCGGTGCCGGCCCATTCGGTGTCGCTATAGGGCCAGTCGCTCGGGACATCCTCGGCCTGGATGGTATAGTTGGGTTCGGCATAGGCGACATCGTCGCGGTTTCTGAGATCGCTCAAGGCCTGATCGGTATCGTCGACGGCCACGGCATAGGGCCTGGAGTCGCTGAAGCCTGACAGGGCCTGGACGGCCTGATTGGGTTTGAATTTGACGATGATTTCGCCGGGTTTGAAGTCGGCGGCAAAGGTATTAATGGAGCAGGCGATGATGGCCAATAGGGTGAAGCCTAACGTACGGTGTCCTTGCATTGAATCCCCCCTGGTGCTGTACTCTGGGGGGATATAAGGCAAGGCCGGTGCCAGAAGGCTGCATGGGTAATATCGCTACTATAATCAAAGAGATACGCAACACCCACCCGCCCGCAACCGGTTACATGGATTACGGTATCGTGATCATGGTCACGCACCCGTGATCGTAGGGACGCTGGCGGGGGTAAACTCTGGCTTTACTTTTGTCCGGAACGGAATAATATAAACGTATGCAGGTAATTTTCCATGAGGACTTTTATGAGGTCTACACCTATGACCCGGCGGCCGAAGCCGGGCGCATGGAGGCCGTCGTTGAAGTGATCCGGCCGCACGTGGAATTCATTACGGCTCAAGCCGCTCAGCCCGAGGACATCGCGGCGGTGCATTCCCAGCGCCATATCGATTCCATCCGCGGCCAGGGCCTCTACGACATCGCGGCCCTGGCGGCCGGCGGTGCCATTCAGGCGGCCAGGCGCGGACTTGAAGAGCCCTGTTTTGCCCTGATCCGACCGCCCGGACACCATGCCTCGGTGGATTCAGCCTGGGGCTTCTGTTTCTTCAACAACATGGTCGTGGCGCTCACGCATCTCAGAAAAGCCGGCTTGATCAAAAGCGCCTATGTCCTGGACATCGATCTGCACTTCGGGGACGGCACGGTCAATATCCTGGATGGCCAGGACTGGGTCAGGGTGTACAATATCGCCGCCCATGACCGCCTGAGGTATGTGCGTGAGGTGCTGGACGAGATGAAACACTGTCAAGCGGACATCATCGGCATTTCGGCCGGCTTCGACAACCATGCCCAGGACTGGGGCGGGGTGCTTGAAACAGAAGACTATCATGCCATCGGCGAAAGCGTTCGCGCCGCCTCGCTCCGTAACGGCGGGGGCTGCTTCGCGCTGCTTGAAGGCGGCTATAACCACAAGGTCCTGGGGCACAATGTCCTGGCCTTGATCAAGGGCCTAAGCGCGCGGCCGTAAAATACAGCTGCGGTCTTTTAGCCGGTGGTGTGACAATAGACGTACCCGGTGTCGGCCTCGATGCGTATCAGACAATCCTCGCTCTCGTATTGCCAGTAGCCGCGCTCGTATTCAAGGTCTCCCCGGCACGGGCACCCGCATTCGGTCATGATCAAGGTGGCATCGTCCTTGTCGAGCGGCAGGTTCACCGGGCGGGAAAGAATGATTTTGATGGAAAGCCCGCCGAAGTCCATCTCGATCCAGGCCGCCACCACGGTCGAGTCCGAACCGGAGCAGGCGATGATGAGGATCAGGGCGGCGGCGGATAAACCCGCCGCCCATGGGAAAGCAGGGTGCAAAACCGCATGCGTTTCAGGTGAAGAAACCGATCTCGCGGGCATAGGTGCTTTGCCTCTGCCAGGGAAGGCCGGGATGGGCGGCCGTGATGGTGTCGTCCCCCAGGAACTTCACGCAGGCCTCGTCCAGGGCCAAAGGCGAGGCCCCGGAAAGGAATCCGAAGTCCGGGGCGATGATCTCCGTTTTTCCCGGCAAGCAGTCGCACTCGGCACTCACCTTGATCAGCGCATTGACGAGCACGGATTTTTTCCGGATATGCCTCCAGACCGCGGCCGCGGTTTCCACGAGCTTTTCCTGAAAGGCCTCGGGGGATGAGTTCCACATGATCTTCAAGGCCGTCTCCGGGCAGGCGGCAATGCATTGCGCGCACCCGATGCAGCGTTTGAGGTCGTACTGTGGGTCTTGATCGGGGAGCATGCCGGCCGCTCCACTGGGGCAGACCTCCACGCACACACCGCAGCGCACGCACTTCCCGGGTATGAGCGTCGGACGGACATCGGCGTGCATGCGCTGTTTCTGTGCCCGCGAGGCGAAGCCCATGGAGAGGTTTTTGATGGCGCCGCCGTAGCCTGAGGCCAGGTGGCCCTTGAAATGGGAGAAGATAAAAAAGCCCTGGGTTTTGTGCACGAGCGATGTCACCTGCACGGTCTGGAAATGTTTGTAGCCGGCCGGAAGGTCGATGACATCGCGGCCGTCCATGCCGTCGGCGATCACGAGCGGGCAGCCGAGAAAATCCGCGGTGTAGCCGTTGCGGGCCGCGGTTTCCAGGGAGTCTTTTCCTAAGCGACGGCCACCCGAGTACAGAACCGTGGTGTCGAAGATAAAGGGTTTGGCACCCAGGGAGCTCAGCCAGTTCACGATCGCGCGCGCATAGACCGGTTCAAGGAAGCTCTCATTGCCGCGCTCTCCCCAGTGGAGCTTGATCCCCACCGTTTCTCCGGCCGTAAAAGGATGCGGGAGTTTTACCAGCAAGGCCTCCAGGGCCGCTATCGCTCCCGTCTGGGTACCATCCGTTCCTGAAAATCGTATCTCCACATGACCTCCCTTTTTGGGTGTCAGGGGGGCGCCAGATCCTATTTGATATCCGCTCCGGTAGGCGGCCGCGGAACGGCCGGCTTCGAATAGTCCTCGCCGCGTTTGTCGCGGTCGCGTTTGCGCTCCTGGCATAAGAAGAGCAGGGCGGCGGCGTTGGCCTTGACATGGGCGAAGATGCTCTCCGGGCCGGAATAGGCAGCATGCTGTTCCAGATTGTCCTGGAGTTCTTTGATGATATGGTTCAGCGTCTCCTCGTGCAGCTCATGTTTTATTTTGATTAATACTTTTTTCGCATCGTCATCGGCGCTCATGCCATCCTCCTTTTTCATCGGTGATCATAGGCTACCTCATCTACCCGGCGGGGGTCAACCGTTTTTGGCCTGCCGGCGGCGGGTGTCGGCGTTCAAGAAGATGGGTTTGTCGGGGCATCGGGGAGGGCTGTGCCGAGTGGTCGCGAACATGTCAGGGTTGCCTGGCTTGCAGGCTGTTTTTCCCTTGACTTTATGGATTGATTCAATTACTGGAAGCTCATTCAGAAGGCAAAAGAGACGATAAGAGAGCCATCGATTGTTTCCCATACAGACACAAGTCTTTAATTAATCACCGAAAGGAATTTGACATGCATTTAGAAGAGCTCAAAAAGCTGGGGCCCAAGGAACTGCTCGAAGCCGCTAATTCCCTGGAGATCGAGGGTTCCGCCACCATGAGCAGACAGGAGCTTATCTTCGCTATCCTCCAGGCCACGGCGGAAAAGGAAGGTTACATATCGGGCGAGGGCATCCTCGAGATCCTCCCGGACGGCTTCGGTTTCCTGCGCTCCGCCGATTACAGTTACCTGCCCGGGCCGGACGATATCTATGTTTCGCCCTCGCAGATCCGGCGCTTCAATCTGAAGGTCGGCGATGAGGTGCGCGGCCAGATCCGGCCGCCCAAGGACGGTGAACGTTACTTCGCCCTCTTGAAGCTTGAGACGATCAACGGCTCACAAACGGAAGACGCCAAGCACCGCGTGCCCTTCGACGAGCTCACTCCGCTCTATCCCGAGGAGCGCTTCACTTTGGAGACCAAGACCGACAACCTGACGGGTCGCACGCTCGACCTGTTGGCCCCCATCGGCAAGGGGCAGCGCGGCATCATCGTATCGCCGCCCAAGGCCGGCAAAACCATGATGCTTCAGAGCATCGCCAACAGCATCACCGTCAACCATCCCGAGGTGATCCTGATGGTCCTGCTCATCGATGAGCGGCCGGAAGAGGTCACGGACATGCGCCGCACGGTCAAGGGCGAGGTCATCGCCTCGACCTTCGACGAACCCGCCTCCCGGCACGTCCAGGTGGCGCGTATGGTGATCGAGAAGGCCAAGCGCTATGTGGAATACCGCAAGGACGTGGTGATCCTGCTCGACTCGCTGACGCGCCTGGCTCGGGCTCATAATACGGTCTGCCCGCCCTCGGGCAAGCTCCTCTCGGGCGGCATCGACGCCAATGCCCTGCAGAAGCCCAAGCGCTTCTTCGGCACGGCGCGCAATATCGAAGAGGGCGGCAGCATCACCATCATCGCCACGGCCCTGATCGATACGGGCTCGCGCATGGATGAGGTCATCTACGAAGAGTTCAAGGGCACGGGCAACATGGAGATCCATCTCGACCGCACCATGATGGAACGTCGCGTATTCCCGGCCGTGGACATCTCCAAGTCCGGTACGCGCAAGGAGGAGCTCCTGATCCCGCAGGAACAGCTCGACCGCATCTGGATCCTGCGCAAGCTCTTGAGCCCCTTGAACCCCATCGACAGCCTTGAATTTCTGCTGGACAAACTCAGCAAGACGGATAATAATACGCATTTCCTGGAAGCAATGAACAAGTAAGGAGCAAGCAAGATGAAGAAGGACATACATCCGAAGTACGAAGAGACGACCGTGACCTGCGCCTGCGGCAATACCTTCACGACCCGTTCCACCAAGCAGGACATCCGGGTCGAGATCTGCAGCGCCTGCCACCCCTTTTATACCGGACAGCAGCGCGCCACCTCTGCGGCCGGCAAGGCTGAGCTGTTCCGCCGCAAGTACGGGGATTACCTGAAAAAGAACAACCAGTAACCTTAAACTATGCTGGAACGTTTACAGGAGATCAAGGATCGCTACGACGAAATCAACCATCTCCTGGCCGACCCCGATCTTCCCAAGGACCGTGAGCGCTATACCCAGTTAACCAAGGAGCATGCCGGCCTCGAAGAGTATATGGGCCCCTATCGCAGGCTCATGGAGCTCGAAGAGGAGATCTCCAGACATGCCGTCATGCAGGATGACCCTGATCCGGAGATGCGCGAACTCGTGCGCGATGAGCTGGAAAGCCTGCGAGCCGAGAAGGCGCAGATCGAACAGACCATCCGCACCCTTTTCATCCCCCGCGACCCCAACGACGACAAGGGTGTCATCCTCGAAATCCGCGCCGGCACGGGCGGCGAGGAGGCCGCGCTTTTCGCCTCCGACCTGTTCCGCATGTATGCGCGCTATGCTGAATCCCAAGGTTGGAAGGTCGAAGTCTTAAGCCAGAACGACACCGGCAAGGGCGGCCTCAAGGAGGTTATCGCCGGCATATCGGGCAGGCGCGTCTATGCCAAACTCAAGTACGAGAGCGGGGTGCACCGTGTGCAGCGCGTGCCGGTCACCGAGGCCTCGGGACGCATCCATACCTCGGCCGTCACCGTGGCCATCCTGCCCGAGGCGCAGGAGGTCGATATCGATATCGACCCCAAGGACTTGAGGATCGACACCTACCGCTCGTCCGGCAGCGGCGGCCAGCATGTCAACAAGACCGAGAGCGCCATCCGCATCACCCATATCCCCACCGGCCTGGTGGTCACCTGCCAGGATGAAAAATCGCAGCACAAGAACAAGGCCAAGGCCATGACCGTGCTGAGGGCGCGGCTCTATCAGAAGGCCCAGGAAGACCAGCACAACGAGATCGCGCAGGAACGCCGCTTGCAGGTGGGGACCGGAGACCGCAGCGAGCGCATACGCACCTACAACTTCCCCCAGGGACGCATCACCGACCACCGCATCAACCTTACCCTGCACAAGCTCTCCGCCGTGCTGGAGGGCGACCTGGACGAGATCGTCGAGGCCCTGGCCACCGAGTCCCAGGCGCAAGCCCTCAAGCAGACCGGGACATAACAGTTGGAATGTTTTTCCCATTTTACATTCAAGATGACACCGAGGAGGCCAGGAGGAAGCGACGCAGGTGTACATGTTTAGTACTCCGAGTCGCTGACGACGCAGCCGACAAAGGTGCCGCTTGAATGCAAATGGGAAATATAACCATTCGCCAGGCTATCACCTGGGCAAATGGTATCCTCTCCGAAGCCTCAATCGAATCCGCCCGGCTCGACGCCGAGATCCTTATCCTGCATGTCACGGGTCTTGAGCGTGTCCAGCTCTACACGCGCAGCGAGCAGGAGCTCGGCGCCGCCCAACATGCGCGCTATACGGAGCTCATAGCCAGGCGGGCCAGGGGCGAACCGGTGGCCTATCTCGTGGGCCAGAAGGAGTTCTATGCCCTTGACTTCACGGTTGGCCCGGCCGTGCTCATCCCGCGCCCCGAGACCGAGATCCTGGTAGAAAAGGCCGCAGCCTGGGCATCATCCGGGGCGCACGTGCTGGAGATAGGCGTGGGCTCAGGCGCGGTGATCGTAGCCTTGGCCAAAGAGAGGCCGGATCTCAAGCTCTTCGGCCTGGATATCAGCCCGGAAGCACTCAAGACCGCACGCCATAATGCCCGCCGTCACGGGGTGTCCGATCGGATTCACCTCTTTGTGGGCGATACGCTTTCGGCCGTTGGTGCGCGCTTCTCCTTGATCCTGATGAATCCTCCCTATATCGCACGGCGTGAGGCGTACGCTCTTAGCCCCGAGGTGGCGCGGTATGAACCGGACGTAGCCCTTTTTGGTGGAAATGACGGGCTCGATGTTATAAGGAAGATCTTGTCCATGGCAGCAGGCAATTTGCTGCCGGGAGGCCGCTTGCTGATGGAGTGCGGGTATGATCAGCAGTCGTCCGTCACCCGCCTCGTTCAAGCCGCGGGGGGCCTTCGGCTGAGGGAATGGATAACCGACCTGGGTGGGATACCCCGCGTCGTGATCGTGGAGAAGGCAAATGGATAATTTCGTCATTGAAGGCGGGCGGGAACTCAAGGGCGCCGTCAAGGTATCGGGCTCCAAAAATGCGGCCCTGCCGATCCTGTGCGCCGCCATCCTGGCCGATGGGCCCTGCACCTTCCATAATATACCGGACCTCATGGATATCAGCACCATGGTCGAGGTGCTCTCCGTCCTGGGCATCAAGGCCCACAAGCCTGGGCCCGGCACCTTGGTCATGGATCCGTCGGAGATCATCTCCTATGAGGCGCCCTATGATCTGGTCAAGAGCATGCGCGCCTCGATCCTGGTTCTGGGGCCGCTCCTGGCCAAGTTCAAGCGTGCCAAGGTGTCGCTGCCCGGTGGGTGCGCCATCGGTGTGCGGCCGGTCGACCTGCACCTGAAGGCCTTGACCAAGATGGGCGCCAATATCGAGCTCTCGCACGGGTATATCGTGGCCTTTACCGATGGGCTCAAAGGGGCGCACATTATCTTCGAAAACACTACCGTAGGCGGCACCGAAAACATCATGATGGCCGCCACCCTGGCCGAGGGCACCACCATCATCGAGGGCGCGGCGCGCGAGCCCGAGATCCCGGACCTGGCCGAGGCCCTCAATAAAATGGGGGCGCATATCGAAGGCGCCGGCACCGGCACGATCAGCATAGAAGGCGTGAAAGCGCTCAGCGGTTGCGAACACACCGTCATACCGGACCGTATCGAGACCGGCACGCTCATGGTGGCCGCCCCCATTACCAAAAGCCGGCTTACGATCACCGGCGTACGGAGCGACCATAATAGCGCCGTCGCTGAAAAGCTCAGTGAGATGGGCATCGTCATTTCGGAAAAGGACCATGATATCATTGAGGTGGACGGCAAGGTGGATCTCAAGCCCATGGAACTGACCACCGCTCCTTTCCCGGGTTTCCCGACCGACATGCAGGCCCAGATCATGGCCCTGGCCTGCGTGGCGGGTGGAGCGTCGAGCATCACCGAGAACATCTTCGAGAACCGCTTCATGCATGTGCCGGAACTGATGCGCATGGGCGCCAACCTGGAGGAAAAGGGCCGCACCGTCATCGTGCGCGGTATTGAGCGGTTCCAGGGGGCCTCGGTCATGGCCACCGACCTGCGCGCCTCCGCCTGTCTGGTGCTGGCGGCCTTGAACGCCAAGGGGCTGACCGAGATTCGGCGCATTTACCACCTCGACCGCGGCTACGAAGCCCTGGATGAAAAGCTCGCCATCTTAGGGGCGCGCGTGGAACGCAAAAAAGGCGGCCTGTAATGGAGCAGATCTCCACGCGCACGCCCGGTTGGGAAAAACGTCTGGACATGGTCCTTTCGCGTTCCCGCTCCGTATCGGCCGATATCGACCGCACCGTGTCCGAGATCATCACGCGGGTGAGGACCCAGGGCGATCGGGCCATGGCGGCCCTGACGAGGAAACTCGACCGCTTCGATCCGGACAAGGAAGGCTTCTGCATAGACCCGGACATGATGGCCCATGCGGCCGGCCGTATCGAGCCCGAGCTGTACGAGGCGCTGGCCGTTGCCGCCGAGAGGATCAGGGCCTTCCACAGCCACCAGCGCGAGGAATCCTGGACCATAACGGATGCCACCGGCTCCATCCTGGGCCAGAAGGTCACCCCGGTTAACCGCGCCGGCATCTATACCCCGGGCGGGCGCAACGCCTTCCCCTCCACCTTGCTCATGAACGTCATCCCGGCCCAGATCGCGGGGGTGGATGAGATCGTGGTGGTATCACCCACGCCGGATGGCCGGGTGAACGACACCCTCCTGGCCGCGGCGCATATCCTGGGAATAGGGCGCATCTTCCGTATCGGCGGGGCCCAGGCCGTGGCGGCCCTGGCGTTTGGAACCGAGAGCATCCCCAAAGTTGATGTCGTAGTCGGACCGGGCAACATCTACGTGGCGCGCGCCAAGGCCCAGCTCCAGGGTATGATCGGCATCGACGCCATCGCCGGGCCGTCCGAGATCGTGGTCATCGCCGATAAAGGTGCGAGCCCTAGCTGGATCGCCTGCGATCTGTTGTCCCAGGCCGAGCACGACCCCATGGCCTCGGCCATGCTCATCACACCGGAAGAAACCTTGGCCGCGGCCGTGCTCGATCACCTCGAGCGCGAACAGGCAAGTCTGCCGCGGCGTGAGATCACCGCGCGTTCGCTAGCCGACCATGGGGCCATTATTATCACGCGCGATCTTGATGAGGCCATCGCCATCGCCAACACCATCGCCCCCGAACACCTCGAGCTCATGCTGGCCGACGCCATGACCCATCTCAACAAGATCAGGAACGCCGGGGCCGTGTTCCTGGGCTACCACTGTATGGAAGCCATCGGCGACTATGTCGCCGGACCCAACCACACGTTGCCCACGGCCGCTACGGCCCGCTTCTCCTCCGCCTTAGGGGTCTACAATTTCCTCAAGCGCACCTCGATTGTGGGGATGTCGCCCCAGGCCGTACACGAACTGGGACCCATGGCCGCCCGAATGGCGCGTTCCGAAGACCTGGAGGCCCATGCACGCTCCGTGGACTGCCGCCTTACATGACCCCATCCTGAAACGCATCGCCGACCTCTTTACCCCGGACGACTACCTCGTGGGCGGTTGCGTGAGGGACTTCTGTTTAGGCCTTCCTCCGGCGGACTTCGACCTCGTCAGCTTCGGCGATGTCTGGAAGCTGGCCGGAAGAATCGCCGAACGCTTGGGGAGCCATGCCTTCTGGATGGACAAAACCCGCGCCATCGCCCGCATCGCCACCGGCGAGCCGCCCATCAAGATCGATGTCTGCGCGCCCAAGGCCGCCACCATTGACGCCGACCTGGCCGAGCGTGACATTACCATCAATGCCATGGCCTTGCATCCGACCACGCAGGCCCTGATCGATCCGCTGGGAGGGGGGGCCGACCTTGAACAGCGCCGCATCCGTATCATCGCCGAGAAGAACCTGGCCGACGACCCCTTAAGGGTCTTGCGCTGCCTGCGTTTCAGCCTGCAGCTGGACTGCACCCTTGACGAAGAGACCGGCTCCGCCCTGACACGCCAGGCGTCGCGTCTCAGCGCTGTGGCCCCGGAGCGTATCAAACAGGAACTGAATGCCGCCCTGGCGCTACCCGGCGGGGCAAGGATCTTCGATCGCATGTATGCCTACAACCTGCCGCTGTTTCCCCAGTACGTGGACATCGACCAGGGGCCGCACCACCGCTGGCCCCTTATCCGCCATGCCGTGCTGGCTGCCCAGGAGACCGAAAGCCTTCTGGATAAGGCCGAAACCTATCTGCCCGGCATAGGCGACTATTTCGCGGAGCGGATAGAAGACGGGGTGCCGCGCGCCAGCATCCTGAAGCTCGCGGCCTTTCTGCACGACATCGGCAAACCAGAGGCGCACACGCTTGATGCCGATGGCGTGGTGCACTTCTACGGTCATGCCCAGGTCGGGGCCCGACAAACCGCGGAGGCCTTGAAAAACCTGCGCTACGCCACCCAGACCATCCGGATCGCCTCCGGAATCGTGGAACACCACATGCGCGTCCTGGAGCTGGCCGTGGGCGGCGTCATCACCAACCGGGCCATGCACCGCTTCTTAAGCGCCACCATCGGGTTTACTCCCGAGATCCTGCTCCTCACCATCGCCGATGCCGAAGCCACCGGCAAGGACCCGGCCTATGCCGGCGCCCGGCCGGATATCGAGGCTGTTGTCAGAAGCATCTGGACGTATTATCGTGAGGTCTTTTGCATAACCCGTCTGGCGCCCTTATTGAGTGGTCATGATATCATGCAGGCCCTGGATATCCCGACGGGACCGGATGTAGGAGAGGCGCTTGTCATGGTCGAAGAAGCCCGCGCGGATGGGCTCGTCCAGGACCGGGACGAGGCCCTGGAGTATCTGAGAAAGCACAGAAAGTCTTAATCCTTCCCCTTTTTTTCCCTGCGGAGCGTGGAAATAAAGGGCGCCGATCATGCTGGTTCCGCGTTCATTTGACAAGGGAAGTTACCCTTCTTATTATTATCAATCACAAGTGTATGGAGGCGGGTATTCTGAAAAATTGACCCTGGCGCCGTGCGTAGCGCCAGACAGATGGAATCCAGGGAATGTCGATGTCGGGGCATGGTTCGGGAAGGTCGAATAAGCAGCATGTACACATTCTGCAGCAGACCGAGGTGCAGCTGGAGATCTTCAAGCGTTTCGTGGAAACATCCGGCCAGGCCTTGGGCATGGCCGATCTGGATGGACGGGTTTTCTTTGTAAACTCCAACCTCTGCCGCATGCTGGGCCGGGACAACCCCGAACAGGTTTATCGGCATGATCTTTTCGACTTCTATTCTCCAGAGACCATCCAACGCCTTAAGCGGGAGATCCTTCCGCAGGTGCGGCAAGACGGGCAGTGGGTCGGCGAACTGAGCCTGATCGATGCCCAAGGCCGGGCCACACCCACGATTGAAAACATTTTTCTCCTCCGGGACGACATAGGCAAACCGTTGTGCTTTGCCACGGTATTGACTGATATATCCGAACGTATCCGTATGGAAGAGGAGCTCAAAACCTATCGCGACCAGCTTGAGCGCCTGGCCGCCGAGCGCACCTCAGAGCTGGAAAAGAAAAATGCCCAGCTGAACGCAGAGATTATCGAACGCAAACAGGCCGAGAAAGAGCGCACACGCCTGACGGCCATCCTGGATAACACCAGCGACCTGGTTGGTGCGGCTTCCCCGGATGGACATGGCTTGTATATGAATGCAGCCGGCCGCCGCATGGCGGGATTTGGCGATGATGAAGACCTGAGCAAACGCACTATGTCGGAGGTGCATCCGGCCTGGGCCTGGCCTTACGTTGAGAAGGTTGGCATCCCAACAGCAATAAAACAGGGCGTCTGGGAGGGTGAGACCGTCATCGTGAATCACCAGAACGGCACGGAGATACTGGTCTCGCAGGTGATCATGGTGCACCGTACCACTAATGGCGAAATCGATTTTATATCCACCATCATACGCGACATCAGCGAGCGCAAGCGGGCCGAGGAGGACTTAAGGGAAAGCGAGGAAAAATTCCGCACCATCGTGGACAACATGCAGGACGCGTTCTTCCGCTGCGATTTAAGCGGCGAACTCGTTTATACAACCGCGTCCGCGGCGCGTCTGCTCGGATGTTCTTCCGCTGAAGAGATGGTCGGCCTGAAGGTCATGGATTTTTATTACAATCCTGAGGAGGCGGAAAAACAGTTTGAAATTCTCCAATCGCAAGGAAGGCACGTGCATTACGAAGTAACCCTCAAGCGCCGGGACAACGGCCAACCGGTCGTCGTCTTAGCCAACAGCCAGTTCTACCGCAACAAAGACGGCACGATCATCGGCATAGAAGGGGTCTACAGTGATATCACTGATCGCAAGCAGGCCGAGGAGGCTCTGCGTAAGTCGGAGGCAAAATATCGCCTCCTGCATGACAGCATGCGGGACGCCTTTGTAAGTTGTGCATTGGAAGGTACGATCATGGAATTCAATCAAGCCTATGTGGATATGCTCGGATACGATCAAGCCGAGCTCGATAAGCTAAATTATAGGAATGTTACTCCGGAAAAATGGCATGCCTTCGAGGAAGAGATACTTGAAACCCAGGTCTTTCAACAGGGCTATTCCGATGTCTACGAAAAGGAGTACCGGAGGAAAGACGGCGTGATCTTTCCGGTGGAATTGCGCACCGTACTCCTGAGGGACGATGCCGGCAATCCCTCCGGCATGTGGGCCATTGTGCGCGACATCAGCGAGCGCAAGCGCGCGGAGGAGGCGCTTCGGAAGAGCGAGGAAAAATATCGTCGCATCATTGACACGGCCAACGAGGGCATATGGATAGTAGATGCCGATCTTCGAACTAACTTTGTCAATGCTCGGTTAGCCGAAATGATCGGGTATAACGGGGAAGAAATGATTGGCCAAAGGTTCGAGTCCTTTTTGTTTGAAGAGGATCTGGCGGATCACGAGAAAAGGATAGAAGCTCGCAGAGAAGGTGCGTCAGATCATTATGAGCGACGCCTGCGCCATAAAGATGGACATGCCGTTTTAGTCCTATTATCAGCCACGCCTATCCTTGATAACGAGGGTCATTTCCAGGGTTCCTTTGCCATGATCACCGACATCACCGAGCGCAAGCGAACGGAAGTGGAATTGCAGAAGCTGGCGTCGGTCATCATGCACTGCAGCGAGCTGGTGAACCTGGCGACCCCTGACTGGAAGATAACCTACCTGAATGAGGCCGGGATAAGGATGCTGGGGATCTCGGCTGATGAGCTCGAGGGGATGGATATTAAGCAGGTTATTCCCGACCACTTGATGGAAAAGGTTCGGAAAGAGGTTCTACCGGCCATGGCGGCGGGTGGTTGGGAGGGAGAGCTGGAATATAAGAATCTCAAGACCGGGGCGCTGACCGCTGTGTACGCTACGATATTCTTGGTTAAGGACCCTAAAACCGGCGTCCCGCTCTACCATGCCAATGTATCGCTGGATATCAGCGCGCGCAAGCAGGGCGATCAGGCCCTTAAGGAGAGCCTGGAACTTCTGGCCGATGCCGAGCGCATTGGGCGCACTGGCAGCTGGAAAATGGACGTGTCCCGGAATGAGTTCACCCTGTCGGCGGGCATGCGCAGGATCATGGGGTTTACGGAGCAGGAAACGATTACGTTTGAATCCATACAGTCCCGTCTGTACCCGGATGAGCTTGATGATCTGCTGGCAAAATGGCGGCAGAGTATTGATAAAAGGTCGCCTTTTACAGCGGAATATCGGGTCCTGCTCCCTGATGGGACAATCCGCTATACCGTTGGAACGGCAGAAGCACTATGTGATTCTCAAGGCGAGCCGCTTTTCCTCCATGGCAGCATCCAGGACATCACCGAGAGGAGAGCCCTGGAAGACGAGCTGATCAAGGCCCAGAAGCTCGATTCCATCGGCACGCTGGCCGGTGGTCTGGCGCACGACTACAACAACCTCCTGACCGCCATCATGGGTAATATGGAGCTGGCAAAGGTGCATGCCGGCAAGAACCATCAGGCCCAAGCCTACCTGGCCAAAGCGCAAGAGGCGGCCCTGACGGCGCGGGACCTCACCCGACAGCTCATCACCTTCTCCCAGGGCGGCTACCCACAGGGCGAGGTCATGCCGGTCCAGGAGCTCCTGACCGAGTCCGTCAGGTTGGTCCTGAGCGGTTCCAATACCAGGATCTCCTGGCGGATCGCGGATGATCTTCCAGAGGTGAAGATCGATGCCAACCAGATCCGCCAGGTGATCCACAATATCGTGATCAATGCCCAGGAAGCCATGCCGCAAGGGGGAACGCTTCTTATCGAGGCGGATAAGATCATTCTCGGACCCGATAACCCCTTGCACCTGGCCGAAGGGATCTATGTCCGGCTGGCCTTCCGGGATGAGGGACGGGGGATTAAAGCCGAAAACCTGCCGAAGGTATTCGATCCCTACTTCACCACCAAGGATTTGGGACAGGTAAAAGGCATGGGGCTTGGCCTCTCGATCTGCTATTCCATCATCAAGCGCCACGTCGGGCATATCATCGTGGACTCCACCTTTGGCATCGGCACGACCGTAGCGCTATATCTCCCGAAAGGATATGCATAATAGCGTTTTTTTAAGGCGTGTTGAGGTTTTATTTTTTTTTGTATTCTGGTATACAGGTCGCATGAAGGTCAACGATTGGATGGTACGCAACGTGATCACCATCGGTCCGGGCGCCAGCGTCAAGGATGCCTTGGGGATCATGAAGAAACATTCTTTACGGCATTTGCCGGTGGTCGACAACGGTGTTTTTGTGGGGCTGCTCACGTCCGGCGACGTCAAGCAGGCCATCCTGACGTGCATGCTCGATACCCTGACTGTCAAGGAGGTCATGCTGGCCAATCCGTACACCATCCGGCGCGAGAACTCCCTGGAGGATGCGGCGCGTCTGGTATACGAGAAGAATATCGGCTGCCTGCCGGTGGTCGAGGACGGCGAAGTCATGGGCATCCTGACGGTCAACGATATCCTCAAGGCCTTCATCGATATCATGGGCGTGCTCAAGGCCGGCAGCCGCATCGATGTGATCCTCAAGCATGTGCACGGGTCGTTCGATGAGGTCGTGTCTTTGGTCGAGGCCAAGGGCGGGTTCATCATCAGCGTGGGCATGAGCTTCAGTGAGGATGACACGATCCACCACTTCCGCGTCTCGGGCGGCGATTGTCCGGCCATAGCGGAGGAATTGGCTCGCTTGGGCTATCGGGGAGTACGCGTCGTCGACTAGTAAATTAGGAGTGCGATGCCCGGGTGCGACGCGCCAGAACTTCGCATATCTTTGTCGCTGGCTCGCCCCGGGAGCTGCGACATACGTGAGTATGTCTCGCTCCGTGGCTCGTCGCTCCTCGATCTGCTTTGTTCTGACGTGCCGCACCCCTCATAGCGCAACCGGTAGGTTAAAGACATCCCATTCTGCGATAGCCTCTTGGATATCACCATTCCAACACTGATATCTCCTTGACGGCTCCATGGGTTACGGCAATAATGGCAAATGGAAGCCCGTCTGGATAAGCAGTAATAGGCCATAACGTAGGATGGGTGGAGCGTCAGCGTAACCCATCACGTATTTGCCGAATCATGTTTCTTTTACCGTTCATTATTCATAAAATTCACCGATATTCCGGTCGTTATATATATCACCTCCGCCCCAATCATGCGGGTATATCCCGCGTTCAACATAGACATGAAAGGTTGAATACGGCCAATCAATCACACGTGAGACATGGCCATGTTTGACGGGATTGAAGTGGATGTAATCCACATGACGCTTCCAATCATTTTCATCGCGAATGGTATGCTCCCAATAGCGACGCTGCCATATTCCCCGTTCACCTTTGGCTTGCCGGGAAGCAGAGCGCATTTCGGTTTTCGGCGATCCTTTAGAATAGGCCGCCTTCAATTTCTTCCAGCGGGTTGCATAATCATGGTCGTTTTCAGGGAGCGTCCACATGCAGTGCAGGTCCTCAGGCAAAACAACGAGGGCTAACAGATCAAATGGATGAATCGAGTGAACCTTCCGGAATGCATGCCGCAAGAGATCGATCTCATCGATCAATCGTGAGCTCTTGCGATTAGCCAGGGCAACTGTAAAAAAGTACGTGCCACCCGGTACATAATTTCTTCGATAATTGGTCATATATGCCAAATTCTCCGTTGTCTAGCGATGGGTTTCGCTGACGCTCCACCCATCCTACAACTACAACCTGCGATCAATCCTCATTACCCGGCAAGTTTATGATGTTCAGAATCTGCTCCGGGGTCATGTCTTGGATGGCGATGACCTTGGTGCGGGATCTGTCGCCCTGGATGAGCGAAAGGCGCGAGGGCGCGATGTGAAGTGACTTGGCGATGAGCTTGATCAGGGCCTTATTGGCCTGGCCTTCCACGGGTGGTGAGTTCAGGCGAATGGTGAGCTGATCGTCCTGGACCTTTTCGATGCGGTTGCGTGGTGCGTTGGGGTACACCCGGCAGGTGAGGACGGTATCCCCGCCCTTACTGCGTATCCACATCTCCGATCTCCTTGAGCCAGGTCTGGGAGGCCTCCAGCTTGCCTTTGAGATCGGCGAAGAGACTTACTTTTCTGTTTTTCAGTTCGATAATTTGCCGTTCCAGGTTGACCTTGGCCTTCTCGACCTCGAAAATGATCTCGCGGGCCTTTTGCCGGGCGAGCTCCTCGCGGTCGCGGGCCTCCTGTTCGGCCTTTTCGATCAGGAGCTGCCCCCGCTCCTGCATGGATGTGGCGCGTTGTTCCGCGTCGCTGATGATGCGCTGGGCGTCATAGTTGGCCTGCGCGAACTTTTCATCCGAGAAGCGTTTGGCCTGGATGAACAGTTCCTCCAGGTCGCGCTGCTTGGCCCGCAGGTGCTCCAACTCGGTTTTGAGGGCGTGGTTCTCATCGGCGAGGTCTTCCATGGTGTCGGCTACGACCATCAGAAAACCCTTCACCTCGTCGCGGTCAAAGCCCCGCAAGGTCGTGCGAAAGGTTTGTTCGCGTATCATCTCGGGTTTGATCTGCATCAAAAGCCTCCTTTCAGGCGCATTCCCATTTCGATCAGGGATGTCACCAGGGCTTTGTCAAGGAAGATGATGATGACAATGATGATAATGGGCGAAAAATCAATGCCGCCGATGCGCAGGAAGGGAAGACTCCTGCGCAGCCAGGAAAATACAGGTTCCGTGGCTGAATAGAGAAAGCGCACAATGGGGTTGTAGGGATCGGGATTGACCCAGGAAAGGAGCGCGCCGATGATGACGATCCACATATAGATTTGGAGGAGTATATGGAGCACCTCGCCGATTCCGATTAGGACATTTGCCACTACAAACATGCATACCTCCCACTGAAGCCGAACACGCCTCGTGCTATCTATGACGTAATTTTAGGCGGGAATGCAAGCCTTTTGTAAAGAGGCTGTTTGCGGAACCAAGAACGGAGGTGCGTGCCCGGTTTCGGTGAGAAGCGGGTGCTACGGCGTGTAACCGATACGGAAGGGGTGGACGTCGCGGCTGATGCCCTTGACCTTTACCGTAGGCATGGGCTCGAAAGGTATCTGAGATCCGTGACAGACCTGGGCCTGTTCATAGGTCGATTTGGCCACGATGATCTCGGCCTCTGAGGCGATCGATTCCAGACGCTGCGCCAGGTTGACCGGTTCGCCGATCACGGTGTAGTTCATCTGCTCCTGAGTGCCGATATTGCCCGCCAGCACGATGCCTGAGGCGATCCCGACGCCGACGTCGATGGGGAAGAGCCCTTCATTGACCAGCTGCGATTTCAAGTCGATCACCTTGCGCTGGATATTGATGGCGCAGGTGATGGCGTTGACCGCATCCCTGTCGGACGCGTCCGGGATGCCGAAGACCGCCATGACGCCGTCGCCCAGGAACTTGTCCAGCATGCCGCTGTGGTCGAAGATGCAGGGCACCACGGCCTCGAAGTAACGATTGAGCACCTGCACGACATCCTGCACCGGGCACTTCTCCACCAGCGGGGTAAAGCCCGATATGTCGGCGAAAAGGACCGTGACCATTTTGAGCTCGCCGCCCAGCTGCGTCAAGCGGTCGTCGGCCACGAGATGCTCGGCCAGGCCGCGCGAGAAGTAGCGCGACAGGTTGTTGCGTTTCTGCTCCAGGGTCAGAAGCTCGCGATAGGTGCGCACCAGCGAGGCGGTGATGGAAAGCTGGTCCGCGATCAGCTCGAAAAAGCGCAGATCGTTGGGCGAGAACGAGCGCGGGGTGTTGTCCCGGAAATTCAAGACTCCCACGCAGGCCCCCTCGGATATGATCGGCACGCAGGCGAGCGACCCCTGCTGGCGCGTGCCTTTGTCCGAGAAATTGGGGTCCATGGTCACATCCGGGATATAGATGGTCCGCACCGTCTCGTAGACCTTGCCGGCCACGCCTTCTCCACGCCTGAGCTTGATGGGCGGCCGCTTCTCACCCCCGAAAAAGAGGCCCGAGACGCTCACGACATGCAGCTCCTGGGATTCATCGTCGATGAGCATGAGCGAGATGCTGTAAATGCCGGTGTAGTGTTTTACAATGTCCAACTGCTTGGTAAAGAGCTCATTCCAGTTGGAGATGCTGGTGACCTTCAGGGTGTCCCCGAGCTCCTTGAGGAGCGAGAGCTCGGAGATCTTCTGCTCATAGACCTGCTCGAGCGATACGATACGATCCTTGAGGAGATTGAGGATATCACGCTCCATCATGCTTCCAGAATAAACCTCACGCGGGCCCTAACATCTTCATAGGCCTTCCCAAGCTTTTCGGGTGAAAGGTTTCTCTCCCCCGCATAGACAGCAGCCGTATGATTCAAACGTTCCTTGTCGAAACCGCCCGCATGTGAAATGCAGTCCGCGATATGTACGGCGAAGGCCAGCGGCTTGTTCGAAGCACGGCCGGGCAGGTGGTGCGTCAGGATGCCCTCCACGATCGTCTCCGGCAGCTGCCAGCGCTCGGCCACATAAGCGCCGATCTCGGCATGCGTGAGCCCGCTGGCCTTTTCTTCGGACGCGAGATCGTCAAGCATCGAAGGCCCTTCCCAGGTCCCGGAAAACTCACCGCGCTGCATCATGACGATCTTGCCGAGGTCGTGCAGCAGTCCCAGGGTGTATACCATCTCACCCTTGGCGCATCCCATGTATGGAGCCAGCATCTGCGAGAGCTGGGCTACTACCAGGGAGTGCTCCCATAGGGCGGCGGCCGTCTTGGGCGAGATGCCGTTCAGAATCTTGCGGATGGCGATGGAGAAGGCCAGGTTGATGACCTCATCGTTGCCCAGGATCAGGACGGCGTGCTCGACCGAATCGATCTGGCGGTGGAAGCCATAGAAAGCGGAGTTGACCACTTTGAGGAGCTTGGAGGTAATCACCGGATCGCTCTCGATCACCCCGGCCATCTTTTTGGCGCTGGCCATTTCGTCCTGCGCCAGCGCAATTACCTGCGTGGCGATGGACGGCAGCGTGAAAAGGTGCTCGATATTTCTAAACTTGCGCAGCGTGACGGTGCCCTTTTCCTGCTTGACCTGCATGCGTTCCTGATATCCCCAGCCGTCGATCATGGCGTTGAGGTCCTGTTCCGCGCGGTCTTGATTGGGCACGATGGACGTCACCACGCTGTAGGGCAGGAACTCCCGGACCCAATCCTGGCCTGAGGCCGGCATGGAGGTGAAGACCTGACCGAGCTCCCCGGCGTGGGATGCCATGAAGGCATAGAATTGGTAGAACGTGGCCGAGATGAAACGCGCCTCCGGCTCCTGCTTGCGCTCCGAGGCCCGCGTCTCCTTGATATTGTCCCACAGGCGTTTGACCCAGTGCGAGCTGCCTAAGAGTCTGAGCCGTTCCAGCGCCACGAAGAACAGACTCTGAATATTGTCCCCATCCACGGGAAAGACCGCGATCCCTTTGGGAATCGAGAGGAAGGAGGCCGAGGCCTCATTGGCGTCCGTACCGATCATGCCGACCACCTCGTAGTCCTGGTAGCGCAAAGCGGTGTCCATATCGCGTTTGCCCGCCACGACCTTGTCGGCATACTTGCTCGGGACCACCACCAGGGCCAAGGACCCTCCCAGGGTGGCGACCTTCTTCAATTCTATCTCCAGAGGCATGAGCAGTTCATTGTCCCGCATGCCATGTCTATCGTCATGCGTGCATAGATTCTTGACTTATATCAAAGGCTCACATAAGATACATTCCGCCTGCGCGGGTCCAGGGGGGCGTGAAAGATTAGACGATAAACACCCGGGATCGCGCATTCCACCGGCACGGGAGATGAGATGATAAGCGTCGACCTTGCACGACAGACCATCCTCGGCCATATCCGGACCCTGCCGGGGGAGCTCGTTCCCCTGACGGCAACGTTGGGACGGTATCTGTCCGAAGATATCGTCGCCGGATTCGCCATCCCCTTGTGGGACAACTCGGCCATGGATGGTTATGCCGTACGCCTGTCCGATATCGCCGCCATTCCTGCGCGCCTGCCGGTCTCGCAGGTGATCCCGGCCGGCAGCACCCCGCGGCCTCTGGAACCGGGGAGCGCCGCCCGGATTATGACCGGTGCGCCCATTCCAGAGGGCGCCGAGGCCGTGGTCATGCGCGAAGATACCGATGAGCTGGGCGAGCGCGTCGAGATCAAACGCGCCCCCAAGAAAGACGAGAACATCCGCTTTAAGGGCGAAGATATAAGCTTGGGCAGTGTGGTGCTGAAGCGCGGCACGTTGATCGGTCCTTCCCAGATCGGCCTTTTGGCTTCGCTGCGCTTAGCCCAGGTGCCGTGCACCAAGCGCCCGGTCATTGCCGTGCTCTCTACCGGTGATGAAGTGGTCGACCTCGATCAGCCCCTGACGCCGGGCAAGATCCCCTCGTCCAATTCCTACACCCTTGTGAGTTTGGTCAAGGAGCTGGGCGCCGTCCCGCTCTATGTGGGCATCGCCCGCGACAACCGCGCGGACATTGAAAGCAAGCTGGCAGCCGCGGCCAAGGCCGATCTGATCCTGACCTCGGGCGGCGTTTCCGTGGGCGATTTCGATCTGATCAAGGACGTCATGACGAGCAAAGACAACCGCATGGAGTTCTGGCAGGTGGCCATGAAACCCGGCAAACCCCTGGCCTTCGGTTTCACCGGCACCGTCCCCACCATCGGCCTGCCCGGCAACCCGGCCTCGGCCATGGTCTCGTTCTACCAGTTCGCCCGTCCGGCCATCCTCACCTTGCTGGGAGCGTCAATACCCCACCTACCCAGCCTCAAGGCCCGTCTGACCATCCCAATCATAAAGAAGGGCGATCGCCCCCACTACATCCGCGGCCTGCTGACCGGCGGCGAGGAATTGCGCGTGCAGGCCAGCGGCGCGCAGGGATCGGGTATCCTGTCCTCCATGGCCGCGGCCAACTGTTTCATCGTGATCCCCAAGGAAAAAGAGCTCGTCCAAGCCGGTGAGCTTGTGGATTGCGAGGTCTTTGGCTCCATCGAGCCTGAGGACGTAAGCTCTTGACTGAGGATGATTTGACCCTAATATATTCACCCAATGATCCGAAGGAGTTGTGACGGGAGCGGAAATTTGGTGGTTGACACGCAATCTCGTATCGGTATATGACCGATCGTTCAAAGTTTATGTGGAGGACGGCATGCTGAGGACAAAAGAACTCCAAGAGATTAAGGAGCTCCTTCTGACCATGAAAAAGGAAATCCTTGCCGATCTTGATGAGAGGATCAAATCCAGCGATGTATCCGAACAGCGGGTCATCGGGGATATCTTTGATGATGCGGACCTCGAACAATCACGCGAATTCAATCTGCTCTTGACCGCGCGGGAACGCCAGAAGATCAAGCAGATCGAGCAGGCGCTGCTCAAGATTGAAAACGGTGAGTACGGTGTGTGTGAAAGCTGCGAGGCGGACATCCCGGTCGGCCGTCTCAGGGCCATGCCTTTCACCACCTTGTGCGTAAAATGCAAATCGCAGCAGGAGTCCATGGAAGGCCATGTGACGACCGCATACGTCAGCGAAAAAGGATAGGTTCATGGCCCACAGGGTGGAAGTGGGGCCGAAACCACACCTATTCGACGCGCGCGGTGAACGGATAAAACGGCAGATCCGGCACGCCTTTCCCAAGATCGATCTGGACGGCATCTGTTGCCTCGACATCTATACCATCGACAGTCCGGACATAAATCCACAGTGGTGTGCCGAGGCCTTCTGCGACCCGGTCATACAGGATATCGCCATTGACCGGCCGCTGAAGAGCGATTACGATTGGTATATCGAGGTCGGCTACAAGCCCGGCGTCACCGATAATGTCGGGCACAGCGCCCAATACGCCCTGGGTCTCATCAGCGCCCGGTATCTGCCGGTCTATTCCGCCCGGGCCTACCTCATCAAGGCCGACATCCACCGCAAAACCGCCGAGGCCATTGCCCGGGAATGTCTTGCCAATACTCTGATCCAGAACTGCCGGGTTTTCGACCCGGCCGAGGCCGCCGTCATGGCGCCCTATGTGCCCAAGGTGGTCGATCTCACCCCACCTTCCTATGAGGAGATGGACCTCAACTGTTCCGATGACGAGCTGATATCCCTGTCCCAGACCAGAACCCTGGCGCTGAACCTGACCGAGCTCAAGGCCGTTCAGGCCTATATGAACGACCCGGGCGTCCAGAGCAGGCGCGCCCAGATGGGGCTTTCAGGCATGATCACGGACGTGGAGCTGGAGGCCTTGGCGCAGACGTGGTCCGAGCACTGCAAGCACAAGATTTTCAACGCCGATATCACCTACACCGAGGGCTCGCACACCGAGCAGATCCGCTCGCTCTTCAAGACCTACATCCAGGGCTCCACGCAGGAAATCCGCAAGTCCAAGGGCGGGCGCGACATCTGCGTGAGCATCTTTACCGACAATGCCGGCGTCATCCGTTTCAACAAGGATTACAACCTGGTCTTCAAGGTCGAGACGCACAACTCGCCTTCGGCCTTGGACCCCTACGGCGGAGCCCTGACCGGTATCGTGGGCGTCAACCGCGACCCCTTCGGCACCGGCATGGGCGCCAAGCTGATCTTCAACACGGATGTCTTCTGTTTCGCGAGCCCCTTTTTCGATCGCGAGCTGCCGCCCAAGATCCTCCACCCCCGGCGGATCTTCGAGGGCGTGCGCGAGGGCGTGGAGCACGGCGGCAATAAATCCGGCATCCCCACCGTCAACGGCTGCCTGGTATTCGACGAACGCTATCTGGGAAAACCGCTGGTCTATTGCGGCACGGCCGGCATCATGCCGGTGAGCGTGGGGGATAAGCCTTCGCATGTCAAGCAGATCAAGCCCGGCGACCTGATCGTCATGGCCGGCGGTCGTATCGGCAAGGACGGCATCCACGGCGCCACGTTTTCTTCCGAGGAGCTTCACGAGGCATCGCCCACCTCGGCCGTGCAGATCGGCGACCCCATCACGCAGAAGAAGCTCACCGACTTTTTGCTGCGTGCCCGCGATCTGGGACTCTACCGCGCCATCACGGACAACGGCGCCGGCGGTCTGTCTTCCTCGATCGGTGAGATGGCTACCCTGTCGGGCGGCTGCCGCATTGATCTCGACAAGCCCCCGCTGAAGTACCAGGGCTTAAGCCCCTGGGAGATCCTCCTCTCCGAGGCCCAGGAACGCATGAGCCTGGCCGTGCCGCCCGAGCAGGTGGAGGCCTTCATGGAGCTCTCGGAGCGTATGGGGGTGGAGTCCAGCGTGATCGGGGTTTTTACGGAAACAGGTATGTTTCATTGCACCTACGCCGGCAAGACCGTGGCCTATCTGGACATGCACTTTCTCCATGACGGGCTGCCGCGCCTGGATCTCAAGGCCATCTGGATCGATGCCGATCTGCTGGACGGCCCCATCCCCGACCCGCCGGATCAAGGAGCCAAGCTCAAGCAAATGCTCGGCCGGCTGAATATCTGCTCCAAGGAATACATCGTGCGACAGTACGATCACGAGGTCCAGGGCGGATCGGTCGTCAAACCTTTGGTGGGCGTGGCCTGCGACGGCCCGTCGGACGCCGGCGTCGTGCGGCCGCTTTTGGATTCCATGGAGGGCGTGGTCGTGTCCAACGGCATCGCCCCGCGCTACTCGGACATCGACACCTTTCACATGGCCGCCAACGCGCTGGACGAGGCTATCCGCAATTATATCTGCGTGGGCGGCAACCCGGACCATTGGGCCTGCCTCGACAACTTCTGCTGGTGCGATCCGGTGCTGAGCCGCCGCAATCCGGACGGCCAGTACAAGCTGGCCCAGCTCGTGCGTGCCAACAAGGCCATGGCCGAGTACACCAAGGCCTATGCCTGTCCCATGATTTCGGGCAAGGACAGCATGAAAAACGATTACATTATCGGCGAGACCAAGATCTCCATCCCGCCCACCTTGCTGGTGTCCGTGATCGGTAAGATCAACGATGTGCGCACGGCCGTGACCATGGATGTCAAGAGTCCCGGCGACCTGATCTATATCCTGGGCCGCACCGCCCGGGAGCTGGGCGGCAGCGAATACCTGGCTTCCTGCGCCCTGCCCGGCGGGAGCGTGCCCAAGGTCGATGCCGGGACCGCCCTGGCGCGCTACCGCAGACTGCACATGGCCATTACCATGGGCTACATCGCTTCGGCCCATGATATCTCCGACGGCGGCCTGGGGATATGCCTGGCCGAGAAGGCCTTTGCCGGCGGCCTGGGTTTGTCGATCGATCTGGGACAGGTCCCGACCACTGGAAGCTTAAGCGATACCGAGGTCCTTTATTCTGAAAGCGCCAGCCGCATCGTGATCAGCGTGGCCCCGGAACATGTGGATGAGATCGAAGCCCTGTTCGGAACTGACGCGCGCTGCATCGGCAAGACGACCACAACGGCGCGCTTGACCATCACCGGCAGGAATAAAGAGGTTATCATCGATCAGGACATTGTTAGCCTGAAAACGGCCTGGAAGGCCACCCTGGACTTTTAAACCATGGCGCACCCCGTAAAAGCCCTCGTCATCACCGGATACGGCACCAACTGCGAAACCGAAATGGCCTATGCCTGCACGCATGCCGGCGCGCAGGCCACGATCGCCCATCTGAGCGATATCCTTAACGGGCAGATCCGTATCGGCAACTACCATTTCCTGAACCTGCCCGGAGGTTTTTTGGACGGCGATGACCTCGGCAGCGCCCAGGTGGAAAGCGTACGGCTCAAACACGCCACCATCCAAGGTGGAACGCGCACCCTCTATGACGAGATCCTGAGCTTCTTCGAGCGCGGCGGTCTGATCCTGGGGGTGTGCAACGGGTTCCAGGCCCTGGTCAAGACCGGGCTGTTGCCCGGCAACCCCTTCGGGGCACGCCGCGCGACCCTGACCTTCAACGACTCGGCCCGCTTCGAAGACCGTTGGGTGGCCCTGAAGGTCAACCCCCACAGCCCGTGCGTCTTCACCAAAGGTTTGGACCGCATTAGTCTACCCGTGCGTCATGGCGAGGGCAAGTTCATCACCGACAGCGAGGACACGCTCAAGGATATCATGGGCAACCATCTGTCCGCCCTGTTCTATGCCGACGCCGACGGTCATCCGACCCAGACCTATCCGGATAACCCCAACGGCAGCGCCTTTGCCATAGCCGGCATCTGCGACGCTACCGGCCGCGTCTTCGGCCTCATGCCCCACCCCGAGGCCTATACGCACGCCACCAACCATCCGCTGTGGACGCGCCGCAAGGACCTGCCGGAGCGCGGAGACGGCATGGCCATCTTCGACAATGCCGTGAGTTACCTGAAAGGCGTCTGATCCAAAAGGGTAGGCTCAACTCAAGGCCGTGGGGCCAAGCCCCTAGCCCGATGTCTTGAATTTCTCTACATTCTCGGCCAGTACCGTGGCCTCGCCGCGCAGGTTGGTCAGGGTGCCGGCCAGTTCCTCGGCCGTGGAGGCGTTTTGCTGGATACTGCCATCGATCTGGGTGATGGCATGGCTGACCTCGCCGATGCTCTGGCGTTGCTCTAAGCTCGTGGCGTTGATCTCTTCCATCATGCGGAAGAAATCGTCCAGACGCGACATCATCTCCTCCAGGGATTTGGCGGTCTTACCCATCAGGGCATCGCTGGTGCGGATGCGTTCCACGGTGCCTTCGATGAGCGTGCGGATCTCCCGGGTGGCAGCGGCGGAGCGCTGCGCCAGGGCCCGCACCTCTTCGGCCACCACGGCGAACCCCTTGCCGTGCTCGCCGGCCCGGGCGGCTTCAACCGCGGCATTCAAGGCCAGGAGATTGGTCTGAAAAGAGACATCGTTGACCGTGGCCACGATGTCACCGATGCGCTGCGAATCCCGGGAGGTATCCTGGATGGCCCGCGTCAGGTCGCCGAACATGCTCTTGCTCTGCTCCATGAGGTTGGTGATGCGCCGGGACGTTTCCTGTCCCTCGGCCAGGAGCTGTCCCGTATTCTGGAAGGCGGCGTTCATCTGTTCCATGGCCGCGGATATTTGTTCAACCGAGGCCGCCTGCTCCTGGGTGGATTGGGAAAGGCTCTGGGACCCCTCGCTGACTTCGTCGATGCCGTGATACAGCCCGGTGGAGGTATCCTTGGCGCTCTTGATGAGCGTTTCCAAGTTCTCCACGAAGGCGTTGAACCAGAAGGCCAAGCCGCCCACCTCATTGAGGGCGGATACCGGCAATCGCCGGGTCAGATCCCCTTGACCCCCCGCCATCTCCTTCAGAAGGGCAGATGTCTGAGCGACCGAGAGCGACAGGCTCTTTAAGAGCAGATAGCTGTTCATGAATATCAGGACCACGGTCTGGCCCAGGATCAGGAAAAAGCCTACTTGCAGGGATTTCAACGCCAGGCCGGTAAAGAGGGCAAAATAGATGATGCCGATGAAATTGCCGATGGGCGGCAGGGCGATGAGCAGGATCGTGATCAGGACCTTGGTGTTGAGGCTGATCTTCATGATACCGAAGTCCTGATCGAGGATGCCCTTGAGCGGGTATTTGGTAAAGAATGGTATCAGGCTGTTCTCGGATGCAAGATAGTAGAAGGAAACGGATGTCAGGGCGATCATGAGCAGAATGTATCCGCCCAGGAATAGCTCGGACATGGATATGTAGCCTTTGAGATAGTACGGCAAAATCGCGATGGGAAAGCCCAGGCCGAACCATCGGAAGAATATGGTGCCGGCCTCGGCGAAAGGTGCAATCGCGGCCGAGCGCACGGCTTGCCGCAGATCCTCTTCCCGGGGGTGCTCCTCCTCCACCAGGTCGATGGCCGGGCGTACGAAGTGGTACTTGACCCACAGTCCCAGGAGCAGGGTTACGGTCGAGGCGATCATGATATACACCAGACCGTTCAGGATATGCGTGCGAAAACCAGGCGATGCCGTCATCATGAAGAAAACCGCGCAGGGGATGATGACGAGATAACTGACGACTTCCTGCATGAGGAAGGGACGGAGGAAAAAAGTTTTGGCGGTAGCTCTCATGCGTCACCTTTTAGGCTTGAATTTTTTGTATACGATCATACTGTATGTATATAATCGGAATAGGCGCCCTGTAGGCATTAATGGATTATTTATCTAATGGGTATGGTAATAGCGAAGGAGGATGAACCATGGAAGGCTGGAGCGAAGAGGAAATCCGGAACAAGGACCTCATGGCGCCATGCGGTCTGTACTGCGGAGTCTGCGGCGTATACATCGCCACGCGCGACAACAATCTGAAATTCAAGACCGTCATGGGCAACCTGTACGGCACCAAGCCCGAGGAAACGGCGTGCCTGGGCTGCATGCAGCCCGATCCGCCCAAGAAACTCTATGGCTATTGCAGCATGTGCTCCATCCGTGATTGCGTGAAGGCAAAAGGCTACTATTCCTGCCACCAGTGCGGTGACTGGCCGTGCGAGCAGATCAAGGGCTTCGGCTTGGCCACGGGCCACAGGGTCATGCTTGCCACCATACCACTGTGGCGCGCCAAGGTGGCCGAACTGGGCGATGAGGAGGGCAGCGCGGCATGGGCGCGCGCCGTGTGCGAGCGCTACCACTGTCCGGATTGCGGCAAGCCGCTCTTTCGCGGCGCCAGGCGCTGTCGGGCTTGCGGCAAAGACGTCGCCGATGACCTGGACGGAACGCTTTGATATTTTGCTTGACAGGTATAAGGTCCTGAATCATAACGTCCGACAAGTACCTTTGATCGAAGAGGAGTAGAACCGTGAAGCAGAATGGAGATCGCAATCTGAATTTAGCGCTGCTGCTCCTCCTATGCCTTACGACAAGGGATCGCTGCCCATCGCTTTGGGGTTGTCCCTGAAAAACGGGAGACAAGCAAGACCTCAAAGGCCATGGGCGGAAAAGTCCATGGCCTTTTTATTTTGGGAGAAAGGAGCCTACAATGGACGAGAACGAGAACAGGGTATTTATTTTCGATACAACGCTTAGAGACGGCGAACAGTCACCCGGGTGCAGCATGAACCCGGAAGAAAAACTGCACCTGGCGCGCCAGCTGGAACGCCTGGGCGTGGACATTATCGAGGCCGGTTTCCCGGCCGCCTCGGAAGGCGATTTCGCCTCGGTGCAGCAGATCGCGCGCGAGATCAGGGGCATCCAGATCGCGGGGCTGGCCCGGGCCAACCTCAAGGACATCGACCGCGCCTGGGAGGCCGTCAAGCACGCCGCCTTCCCTCGCTTGCATACCTTTATTTCGTCCTCCGACATCCACCTCAAGTACCAGCTACGCAAGTCGCGCGCCGAGGTCCTGAAGGAGGCCCGTGCGGCGGTTACGCATGCCTGCGCGTTGACCGACAACGTGGAGTTCTCGCCCATGGACGCCACGCGCAGCGACCGTGACTACCTGTGCGAGATGGTCGAGGCGGTCATCGAGAGCGGGGCCAAGACGGTCAATATCCCGGATACGGTGGGCTACGCGATACCCGATGAGTTCGGCGCCCTGATCGCCTATCTCTTCGAGCGCGTGAAGAATATCCGGCAGGCAATCATCTCCGTGCACTGCCACAACGACTTAGGGCTGGCCGTGGCCAACTCCATCGCGGCCTTAAAGAACGGCGCCCGCCAGGTGGAATGCACGGTCAACGGCATCGGCGAGCGCGCCGGCAACGCCGCCATGGAGGAGATCGTCATGGCCCTGGCCACGCGCAAGGACCTGTTCAATCTCACCACCGGCATCCGCACCGAGTACATCTACCAGACCTCGCGCCTCCTAACCCAGATTACCGGCGTGCGCGTGCAGCCCAATAAGGCCATCGTGGGGGCGAATGCCTTTGCGCACGAGTCCGGCATCCACCAGGACGGACTGATCAAAGAGAAGCTCACCTACGAGATCATGACCCCCCAGTCGGTCGGCATGCCCGAAAGCCATATCGTGCTGGGCAAGCATTCCGGCCGCCACGCCGTCATCAATCACCTGCGCACGCTGGGCTATGACCTCACTGACGAAGAGCTGGGCCGGGTCTTCGTACGCTTCAAGGACCTGGCCGACGTCAAGAAGGAGATCTTCGACGAAGACCTGGAGACCATCCTGTATGAAGAGGTCCTGCGCATCGAAGAGACCTACAAGCTCGTCTACCTGAACGTGGTCAGCGGCAATGTCGCCATCCCCACCGCCACCATGCAGATCGAGATCGACCAGCAGGTCATCAAGGACGCCGGGTTCGGCGTGGGCCCGGTGGATGCCACCTTTGCCGCCATCCGCAAGATCACGGGCACCAATTACGATCTTTTGAAGTATGCCGTCAACGCCGTCACGGGCGGTACGGACGCCCAGGGCGAGGCTACGGTGCAGCTGAAGTACAAGGACCGCGCCGTGGCCGGACACGGTGCCCACCCGGACGTTCTGGTGGCCTCGGCCAAGGCCTATATCAATGCGCTCAACCGCATCGAATGGCTGAAGAAAGGCGAGGGATAATGACCATGCACCACCTACTATGCTGACATTATCTTTTCTCTGTGTCCTCCGCGTCTCCAGCGAGCGGGTGGTGAATTTTTATCAAGATTTACTCTGGCAATCGTATTTGTTGTCTGGTACGCCTGCCTAAAAATGTTGTTTCATAATGCACAAAAGGAGGAGGCATGGCGATCTTTGAGTTCAAGGGCAAGGTCCCGCGGATAGGCGAGGGCACCTGGGTGGCCGAAACCGCCACCATCATCGGAGATGTACGCATCGGACAGAACTGCTGGATCGGACCCAACGCCGTGCTGCGCGCTGATTTCGGCACCATCATCATCGGCGATGACACGGCCGTGGAAGACGGCGTGGTCATCCATACCCCGCGCACCGTGACCATCGGCAAGCGCGTGACCATCGGGCATCTGGCCATGGTGCATAACCGCCTCGTCAAGGACTATGCCGTGGTGGGCATGGGCTCGACTTTGGGCGATGACGCCGAGGTGGGCGCCTGGTCCATCGTGGCCGAGCACTCTTTGGTGAAGAAGAACCAGATCGTCCCGGACTACAAGCTCTACGCCGGGGTTCCGGCCGTGGAAAAAGGCGATATCACCGAGCAGTACCAGGAGATCATGAAGTTCGGCAAGCAGATGTATGTGGAGCTGGCAGAGCAGTATAGGACGACCCTGAAGAAAATCGACTGATAGAGAAGAGAGAGCGCGCCAGAACTTCTCAGCCCTTTGTCGCTCCTCGTCGCAGTAGCTGCGACATACGCTAAAGTATGTCTTGCTCCACGACTTCGTCGCTCCTCGGTCTGCTTTGTTCTGACGCGCTCTCTACACAAGCTCATACACACTTAGGGTTGGTATGTATAACGAAAATTTAAGCTGAAGCAGCCCTACGGGCTTCGAAAGACTTGAGCGACTGGTTCGATCGTCACCCCGATACCTTACTTAAAGCCTATAGTTCATAACCCTGTTTTGCGTCCAATGGATTGACGAGCACTATCTTATCCCACGAATGTTCGAATTGGAACAACTGGCGCACTTTTTCGTGGTCCCTCTCATCAATGCCATACCCGATATGGTCTACGAGCACGAGCCACCATTCGGGGTACTTTGCGCGTACGCATTCAATCTTCCGTGTCTTCTCTGTCACGCAGATACGAATGTTCCTGCTGAGTTCAGCCAAGACAAATCCTCCAGAATTACTGTCCGCAAAGCCGCCAAGTACAAAAAAATCTGTGAACGGCTGACTAGCTTTAATAAGTGTTACATAAAATTTCGGGGAGATAGTAATTATAGTCTCGCGATTGTTGATGTTGTTACGAAACTTCGCTAACTCTAATCGGAGCGCAGATGCCAGTTGGCGCCAAGGAGGAAGCGGTCGTCGAATACGGTACATCACATACCAACTCTCTCCATCGGATGGACCAAGTGTTCTGAGTAGCGCCCGCACTTTTATCTGAAGAGGGATCGTCACATTCTCAAGCCCACGATGGCCGTTTGGCGTTTCTTCATTCTGATTCAGTCGACGTACCTCAACTGCAATTCGTCCATCAATAAGGAAGTCAGGAGGTATATTGCCATCCGGTTCGTAAACGACATCACAGAAACCTTGACTCGACAAGTATTCGAATACGATCTGCTCTGAACGATCCATGCCTTTATCCTGAGTGGCTCAATAACCGAAATCATCCGCCGTAACCACAGCGGGGCAATTTACCGAAAGTTACCACCTGACGTGAGGGGGTAAAGGTGGACGTGAATCACTGCGCTTGTTGCGGTCGGGTGGATTTGCTGGTTCACAGTTTTTTAACTTTAAGAATGTTGGTCGACGGGGCAGCCAGCAAGCAACTGACCAAAGCCACAGCTAATAAGGTTATTCTTACCTTACACGAAACCACTGTTTCCTTGACCAGCTTTATACTGCTTTCTCTGACCGTCATAATCACCTCCTTGCTCTGTTTAATGCCTGCGTACATCTCTATATTTAATAGACTTAGAGATAGAACGGGTTGTGACTTATGGCCAGATTGCTTTGCAGGAATTGAACCTGCACCCATCTCCCCCGTAGGCCAACATTCACAAAGCACTTTTACTAACATCACCTCCATTCATACATGACGGTGACTCTTTACCCTGGGCGTCGTGGTTGTATTATGATCCAAGTTGGGTATGCCGGATTCTCCCGCAGAAGCTTGCCTCTTCATTTTGATTCTATGGAGCATGAATGGAGATCTGTCAACATCTTCCCCAACGGTTTGCCGGAACAATGGGATAATTCTTCAGCCGCCTGCTAGAAGATCTCTTTGGTTTCAATGATGATCGCATGAGGAAACGTCCGTTTGCCTTTGACATATCTTTTCCTGGCATCTCCATCGCCGGAGAGGTCGATAAATGCGGTGCTCATATCATAGATGCGCATATCAAAACCTCTTGCCGCCAGTGCTTTTTCAAACCCGGACTTATGGCCCTGTCCGGCGGCGTGGAGTTCAAGGATGAAGGTGTCGGGGATGGAGAGATCGGAAGGGTTTTCATACGCGACGATGCAGTTGTAATGGTTGGTGGCATGGAAATTCCTGCATGCATAGGGACGGACGGGATAGATCCGGCATTGGTTCTCCTGCAGGAAGGGGCATTCGAAATTGGTCCCGAAATGCTGCTCGCGTGATAATTGCCGGATTCTTTCAGCATTCGTTGCGGCGGATTTCAGAAATCTGCTCATAGCCTGTTGCGGCAAGGCCTTTTTCAGGTATCTCATGATCAAGAACAACTCGTAAGCCCTGACTTCAACTTTGAAGTGGCAGCAATATGAACATCCGGCTTTGCAGTCAGTCTTTCTGGAGATGGCGTTTAATACATCTGCCGTGAGTTCATCGTGTCGCTGGTATGAATTCGAAGTGCATGTCTCGATATCCAATGACCGTGATAGGTCATTACACGCATGTCTATACTCGCTGAAAGCCGCTTTCTCATAGAGTGGGTGCACGTGTTTTTACCTTTTTGCGACCGTAGTCGTCCGCTGTAAATACAGCGGAGCATTTTCCTTGAAATTTACCACCTGACGAGAGGCGGGGCAAGGGCAGACATGCTCAGCATCTGGGGCACTCCTGGGTAGGGGATAATTGTTTAATATTCAAGAAGATGTATGCTGATCTGCAGTGTTTTCCGGGCTTGACACGCTGGTATGTCGGTCAAAAAGAGGGCTGTACGGCGCAGCCAGGTTCCCTGGGTTCAGGATTCCGCGGTTTTTAAAGGCCGATGTCAATCCCAAGGATTGATCGCCGCGCCCTGTATCGCCCAGATTACAGATAGCGTTTGCCGGTCAGGATCTCCGCCATGATACGCCAGTATAGGTCCGCCGTGGCCACACCATCATGATAAGGGTGGTTTTAATAGCGACGATGAGCATGTCCCTTCCTCCGCATGCCCCCCATGAACATTTCAGTTGTTCGTCGCGGCCTGCCATGTGAATCATGATTGCCTCCGCCGATTCACATCCGCGAGCCGCGCCTATAAAAAATCCAGCAAGATATGCGCCAATCACTAACTGATTGATAGTATGATGGGCTGGCCCCACCCATCGGTGATGGGCATGCACGATTTTGTTCAACCCTTTAACATTATTGTCAAGATGATTATCACGATGTGTATCCTATCGTTACCCCCTACCCGAGGAAAAAGCTTCCCCTTTGCTTTTCGCCTGAGACATGGTTAGTATCGTTCTCATAAAAATCCCACCCTGAAAGGAGGAAGCAACATGGTTTTGAATCATCCCGAAGCGACCCAGCAGGCGCTCAGCATCCTGCGGTCAGGCAATCCGTTTCAGTGGTATGTCATCACGCTCCTCGTAATTGTTCTCTACATCTACGCCACCGAATATGAACGCGGCAACTACCGTGTCATAGCGGCCGGCCTGGGTCTGTACATGGTGCACTGGTTCGTGGAGATCATCAATGCCTTGATTCAGCATTTCTCAGGCCACGCCCTGTGGACCGCGCCCACCGGCACCGCGTTTGCCATCATGGTGGGCGTGTGTATCGAGATCAGCCTCATGTTCTCCATCGCCGGCATGGTGGCGGTCAAGCTGCTGCCCAAGGACCCATCAGCCAAGATGCTGGGGATCAACAGCCGGGTTTTCATTGCGCTCACCTCGGCGGCCGGGGCTGCCATCCTCGAGATCTTCCTGGTGCGCACGCCGGCCTTTGTCTGGGTCTATCCCTGGTGGGGCGCTTTTCCGGTGTTCGTGACCGTGTATATCCCGTTCTTCGCCGCCGCGGTCTGGTGCCATGAAACGGAGCTGAAAAAGAGCTTCACGTTCATCGGCATCCTCGGCGCCATCAACCTGGCGGGCCTGATTATCTTCGGCGCCTTGGGCTGGATTTAACCGCAAAACAAAGGGCCTGGTCCGCAACCTGCGGCATTCGTATCCTTTGTTGCGGACGGCCCGTCCTTTTGGGGGCAGGGCTGTCCGCAATTGTTGGAAGATCAGACATCGAGCGTGAGACCGCCTTGCTCGAAGTAATCCTTGATGCCGCCCTTTAAGGGTGTTTTAAGGCTGAGCCGGATGGCCTTGTTCGGGCAGTTCACCGCACAGATGCCGCATCCGAGACAGGCTTCCTCATCGATCATCAGTCGGTCCCCTTGGCTGGATATGGCGCTTACCGGGCACTTCTTGACGCACAGCAGACATGTGTTGCAGGCTTCATCATCGCATGACGCCTTCCAGCCGATGGACCGGAAGCGGCTGGTCAACTTCTTGTAGTTCGAATTCCGCAGCAGATTGAAGGCGGTACAGCAGCAGGGGCAGCAGAAGCAGATATCCAGGCAACGGTGCACGTCTTCGTCTTTGATGCCCCATACATATGATTCAAACTCTACCCATAGCGCATGTCCGATCAGGCCCAGCTCGCCCCCCCTGTCAACATATGCCAGGGCCTCTTCCAGGGTGAGTTCCCGGGCGATGCCGTTCGCGACCGCCACCCGGGCGCCTTCGCCGATGAAGATGCAGCCGATGTCATGGGGATAGTCTTTGCAGTCGTGCGCCACCCGGCACAGGCACCGATCCATGGCCATGCGGTAGGGGGAGTCCTTGATCACCTGTTTGATCATCTCTATCGGCAGCACGACGCTCTGGGCATTGTCCGTGATGTCTTCGTTGAGATTGAGGAAATAGCCCTGGGTAAAGCGTGCTTCATCCGGCTCGATCATGATCATGCGTCGTAAGAGTGGGCCGAGCAGCCTGGACTCGATGTAGGGCGCCACTTTCGGCACCAGTCCGAAGATCGGCGGGTACAGGTCCACCGTGGAAGACCGTGCGGCGAGCACCTTTTTGATCAGATTGTTGATGGCAGGCTTCATGTGTTAACCTCGATCCATGATAACTTAAACATCACTCAGTTAATGGTTTTTGTCAAGAGCTGAACCGACCGGGACGCTCCCCATTGACTGAGGCAAACCGGCGATTATTCTTTCCAAGAAGAGGGAGTGCCCCACCAATACCTCCATCCAAGGAGCCTGCCATGGGAAGAAAGCGGAATCGTGAACGCGGAGAAGTCCGGTATTCCGTTATCCCGGCCGCATGCCTGTGCATGCACTTCGCTTTCGTTTGGCCTTTAATGCAACCGGCAACCGCCTCGGATCAGGACAGCGTGGAATCGCAGAAGGCATTTGCCGAGGCCGCCCAAGTCTTCTTTCACCCCCGCTGCCTCAACTGCCACCCCGTCGGGGATGCGCCGCTGATCAAGGACGATTCGCAGCCGCACCTGTTTGGCGTCAAGCGCGGACCGGACGGCAAGGGGATCGCGCCCTTGAGCTGCACCCTGTGCCATAGGGATGAAAACCAGGAAGGCGGTCCTCCCGGCGTGCCCGATTGGCATATGCCGACGGAGAATATACCCATGGTCTTTCAGGGCCGCGCCACCGGAGAACTGTGCCGCCAGTTGAAAGATCCGCAGAAAAACGGCGGCAGGACGGGTGAACAGATCATTGATCATATCGACAAAGATCCCCGCGTCCTGTGGGGCTGGAACCCCGGCAAGGGCCGTACGGTCCCTAAGATGGGCCACGAGGAGTTTGCGGCCAAGATGCATGAATGGGTGAAGAAGGGCTGCGCCTGTCCTGAATAAGGGAAAAACAAGAGAGGGTGAAGCGAAGCGTAACCCATCTTTGATGCGTCGTCTGGATGCTGTTACACATCCTCCCCGGTGATGCCGGAGATGATCCGGCGGGCATTCTCCGAGAATATGTTATCGTAAAACGCCTGCGGCAAGTTATAACCGAGCAGGCAGTCGAGCTCCATCTCGCGCGGCAGGATCAGGTTGGGGAAGTCCGAGCCGTAGACAATGCGGTCCTGATGGCGCTCCAGCGTATCGGCCCCCAGATCAAAGGCACCGGGCTGGCCCGGATAGAAGGTAAAGGCCGTATCGAGATACAGGTTCGGGTAGTCGTCCAGCAGCTCCATGAATCCGCCGTATTCCAAGGCGCCCATGTGGGCGACATTAATCGGCAGGTCCGGGAAACGCTTCATCAGCTTCTTGAAGTGGGCGAGCCCCACGAACTCGTTGCCCACCGGGCCGGTGCCCACGTGCAGGAGCATGCGCTTGCGCCGCGCCTGGACCATGTCGTAGAGCGGCATGAGACGCTCGTCGTGCGGATAGAAGCGCTGCACTAAGAGATGCAGCTTGAAGCCGATGATGCGGGGGTGTTCCAGGAGCTTTACAGCCATCTGCAGAGCATCGGCGTCGCCGGGATGATAGGCCGCGAAGCAGTACAGGTCCGGGATCTCGTCCAGGACCTTGAGGTTCCAGGCATTGATGGCCTGGGCCACGCCCTCCTTGTGGGCGTAGTTGGAGTAGACGATGGCGCCGATGCCCCTTAGCCTCAGGTAGTCCACGCATTCCCGGTAATAGAGCTGGTGGATGACCCTGGCCCCATAACCCTGCTCGAAGAAGCGCCAGATCGACTCGAAGAGCCGGTCCGGGAAGAGGTGTGCATGGAAGTCGATGATGGTATCGGGCAGTTTCGCCATGGCCTTGTCTCCTGGTAGATGATCCTGAAGGAGATGTCAATCTCAAGGCCTGCCTTCCAGGCATCGGGACATCTCGCCTGCATTACCCTCCGGATGGAGACCGGCAATTGTCCCGCGCCCCCCCCTTGTTCCGAGCTTGTGTTTTGTATGGGTTGCTGTATGGAGGTGGTATGATGTCGGCCGTGAAACTTATGATAACAAGCCTTTCCATTTTTTTCCTTGTTGACGCCGCGTTTTTTTTTGACGATGCCTATGCGATGGCCGAAGAGCGCGTGACCTTTTACCCTACGTACGGCTACCGGCAAGGGGATGCCTGGGTGGTGCCGATGCGGGTGTGGGTGCATGACCGCCGCGGGGCGGCTGAAAAGGTGATAACCAAGATAGCGGCCAGCATGGGCAACCTTGATCCTAAGGAAATCGTCAATTTCAGGGCCCGCATCCAGGATTTCGTGGCCGATGATCGGTCCCGCGAGGCGCTCGCGTTCACGTTCGATCATGACCCCGAGAACCACGTATATCAGGTGGAGAACGGCCCGGGAATTTTTCCGCGGACCGACCTGAACGGTCTCATTGAAGGGGTGATCACCATCCCTCAAGCCAAGGCCCGGGAGCTGCTGGCCCGGCAGGGTTCATGGGACGGCTGGCTGACCTATCGCGCGACGTCCAAGGGTCATACCGGCGCCGGGCGCGTGCGGCTGATCGAACCCACGGGGCTTTCGGTGGTCTCCGATATCGACGACACCATCAAGATCACCGAGATCCCGGCGGGCGCCAAGGTCGTAATCCGCAATACCTTTTTCCGGGACTTCATAGCCGTGCCCGGAATGGCCGTGATGTACCAGGCCTGGCCAGGGGCCGCCTTCCACTATATTTCCGGCAGCCCCTGGCAACTGTACGGACCGCTTGCCGACTTTCTCTTCAGCCCTGAAGCAGGCTTTCCCGAAGGATCGTTTCATATGAAGAACGCCCGCAAGAATCTCTTGAGCGCCGGCACCTGGGAAGACTTGAGCGAGCTTACGACGAACGAGAACCTCACCTTCGAGCGCAAACTCTCCCAGATCAGCGAAATCATGGGCCGGTTCCCGGAGCGGCGCTTCATCCTGGTAGGCGACTCCGGCGAGAAGGACCCGGAGGTGTATCGCGAGATCAGGCAGAGGTTCCCCAACCAGGTGCAGGAAATCATGATCCGCGATTGCATCAATGACAGAGAGAAGCGTCCGGCGCGTCTGGAGGGCATGACCGTCATTCCGGCCGAAGGGGGCGGCTCCCGTTCCGGAGAGACTCAGGCGGCGCCATGAAGATCCTGATCGTGCTCGGCCATCCCGACCCGAACAGCTTCAATCATGCCATCGCCGCGGGCGTGCATGCGGCTTTGATGCATGACGGCCATGATGTCATCCTGCGCGATCTGGCGGCCGAGGGCTTCGATCCGCGGCTGAGCGTGGCCGAGCTGGACGGTAAGGGCGCCATGCCTGAAGATATCCGGCCCTATTGCGAGGAGCTGCGTACCGCCGAAGGCATTGTTATCGTACACCCCAACTGGTGGGGCCAGCCGCCGGCCATCCTCAAGGGCTGGATCGACCGGGTTTTGCGGGCGGGGGTGGCCTACCGCTTCCAGGAGGGCGACGGCGGCGAAGGCGTGCCCATCGGCCTGCTCAAGGCCAGGGCCGCGGTGGTGCTGAACACCTCCAATACGCCGGATGAGCGTGAGTTTAAGGTCTTCGGAGACCCCCTGGACGCGTTGTGGCGCAGATGCATCTTCGACTTGTGCGGCGTGCGCGCCTTTCACCGCCGCATGTTTGGTGTCATCATCACGAGCACGGCCGAGAGGCGCCGGGCCTGGATCGAAGAGGCCCAAAATTTGTGTAGGAGCGTTTTTCACCCTCAAGCATAGGCCCCGGATTTTTGCGATCATCCCCCGCATATTCAGGCAGGGAACCATGAGCCCCACCGGCGATGTGCCGCCGGTGACCGGCAAAGAGAACGCTGCCATCATCTGGGCTTCGATGTTTCGCCATGGAAAACCTGAAGGCCGCTATGCAAGCGGCGCGCACGCCTTGGGCCGAGCGCTGGGTTACCAGGGCTCGGCCGACTCAGCCTGCCCGGTACGCTGACGTGAATCCTGGTTGCCGCGCATTCCGACACATGGCCCATGAGCTCTATGCCCGTTATTTCCCTTGCGAAGGTTTTTTACCGCCCCCCAAAGTATTTGACAGTCTACCCCGGCGGATATAGAGATTATGTTCAAGATCAAGCTCGGGCTGCGGTAAAATAATACCGCAATTATGCGGTCTACTCCAATGTTAAGCTTTGAAGCATGAGTTAAAGTCCGGTGTTTTCGGACATAAACTTGGGAGGAATATTTAATGATTAAGCCAGATGCAAAAACCCTTAGTATCACAATTAAGTGCTTAAACTGTCAGGGTAAATTTCCTTCTCCGATTTTTATGACTCCATATTCATCGTTCGATACGGCTACACTTTTCGGCAATATGGCTCAATGCCCCCATTGTCGAAAAATGACTAGCTGTAACAAAGAGAATTTTGTGGCCCGTTTTGAAGGCGGCGGCTTTGTAGGCAATGACGTTATCTGAGGCCAAGGCGGAAACAAGCCATCCATACGCCTAACCAGAAGCTGCACGCGGACTGTCAGGGCCGCACTTCCGTGGTAACTTGTCAGTCCAAATTGGCCCTGGCAGCCGGTAAGCCGCACGTAGGTGACACAACGTTATGAAATTGAACGAGTTAGGTTTCGACCAATGGTTTGAGACGCACGGCAGCGAGTTACAGCAGGTGGGGCGCGGCATTGCCCGCATCTCGGCCGTTGACCGCGGATCATACCTCATCAGAAATGAAACCGGAGAGGTTCCGGCCGAGCTCGCGGGGAAGTTTTCTTACCAGATAGAAAGCCCCGTTGACCTGCCCTGTGTCGGAGACTGGGTGACGGTGCAATACTACAACGACGACGCGGAGGCAATTATCCACTCCGTGTTTCCACGCAAGACTTTTTTGCGCCGCAAGACCGCCGGTGAAAACGTCGCTATCCAGATGATTGCGGCCAACATCGATACTGCCTTCATTGTTCAATCATGCCATTATGACTTCAACCCACGGCGATTGGATCGGTACCTGGTAATGGCGGCCGACGGAAAAGTTGAGCCGATCGTCATCCTTACGAAGACGGATTTGATCAGCCACGATGAGCTGGAACAGAAGCTTGCGATCACCAGATCAACCGCGATTACGGCCAGGGTCCTTGCGCTGAGCAACATCAGCGGCATCGGGTTTGACGAGTTTCAAGCGCTGCTGGTCCCGGGAAGGACCTACTGCCTGCTGGGTTCATCGGGCGTCGGGAAGACGACCCTCATCAATTGCTTGATCGGTCAGGACGCTTTTGAGACAAAGGCCGTCAGCACAACGGGAGAAGGCGCCCATACGACTACGCGCAGGCAGCTCATCGTACTTGATCAAGGCGCCATGTTGATCGATACACCCGGAATGCGGGAGCTGGGACTTCTTGGCGTCAGCGAGGGGGTCAACCAAGGCTTTGAAGATATTATCCTCCTTTCCGCCAGCTGCCGCTATGCAAATTGCAGCCACGAACACGAGTCCGGCTGCGCTGTCCGAGCTGCGGTAAAAGACGGTAAACTGAAGGAAGATCGTTATTCCAGCTACATCAAGCTCAAGAAGGAGTCCGAGTACCACGAGCTGTCCTACCTGGACAAACGCAAGAAGGACAAAGCCTTCGGACGCTTTATCAAATCGGCTAAGAAACAAATGAAGGACTGACGATTACCGAACAATGTGCTGCAGCCGACCGCTTTTACGGGGCGGCGTGTGGCCTTGACAGCGCAAAAGACAATTTACAATTCAGGGTGGCACCGGCAAATTTTCGCAGGATAGCGAAAATTGTCGTACCTTGCGTGTGCCCGAAGGGTGAAGGGCAGGGATGCCCTGAAACAAAGCGCAGTCTTGCCAGTGGCCTTATTGTGCAAGTAAGGCTGCAATTGGCATGTTGATGAAGGGTCGTTATCATATTCAGCACGGGCAAGGCTAAAGCCTTGGCCCGTGGCACCCTGGTTTGTCCTTGGCGTTAGTCGCCGAAGCCAACTGATGCTTGATTGTGGAATGGAATTACAGCCGCTGTATGCTTGCGGCGTCGAAAAGGTGAATGTGCGCGGTATCGATGCTCGGGCGCACGTCTTGACCGGGTGCCACCCCGCTATGGCCGGGAGGGTGTCTTTGGTCTGATAAAATATCCTCGAAAAACCGGGACCCATGTATAGCCCAACAACAGGCTGTTGCCCGCGCCTAAACCATCAACGGCATAGGCATGGCGGGTAGATAGGTCTTGAGCAAGTGCGGAGGAACGGCTTGACATACGTGGAGGGAAAGCTTATATACTAGTTAATCGATAGTGATTAAAAAATATAAAAAAGGCTGAGTATGAAACTATCAACCAGGGCGCGTTATGGTGTGCGGCTGTTACTGGAGCTGGCGCTGAAATACGGCAAGGGACCCGTATATCTCAAGGACATCGCCAGGAAAGAGCAGATCTCTGAAAAATACTTGAGCGTCATCATCATCCCTTTGAAGGCCGCCGGTCTGGTACGTGCCACACGTGGAGCGCATGGCGGATATAACTTGGCCAAGAATCCTTCCGAGATCAATCTCAAGGAGGTCGTGGACATCCTGGAAGGCGGCACCTGCCTGGTGGACTGCGTCAATGACCCGGGGGCCTGCGCACGCTCGCGAACCTGCGCCAGCCGTGACGTGTGGCATATACTGAGCGACAAGATATCCGAAACCTTGAGCGCCATGACCCTGGAAACCATGGCGGGCATGAGCCGGGAAAAGGCCAACCCGGAGGAAGGCCCCATGTACCATATTTAAAAAGGAGACCAACGATGAATCCCATATATCTCGATTACGCGGCCACAACCCCCATGGCGCCCGAAGTGCTGGAGACCATGCTTCCCTACTTCACCGAATACTACGGTAATCCATCCAGCCTGCACGGCTACGGCCAGGTCGCCAAGGACGGCATCGAGCGTGCGCGTCAGACCATTGCGGCTTTTATCCATGCCAAGGAAAATGAAATCGTGTTCACCGGCTCCGGCACGGAGAGCGACAATACGGTCATCAAAGGCGTGGCGCACGCCCTGGCCGCCAAGGGTAATCATATCATCACCTCCGCCATAGAGCACCATGCCATCCATGAGTCCTTGCATTTCCTGGAAAAGCAGGGGCTTCAGGTGACCTACCTGCCGGTGGATGAATACGGCCTGGTCGATCCCGATGCAGTGAAGAAGGCCATTACGGACAAGACTATCCTGGTCTCCATCATGCATGCCAACAACGAGATCGGCACCATCGAACCCATCGCCGCCATCGGCGCCGTGGCCCACGAAAAAGGCGTGCTCTTCCACACCGATGCGGTGCAGACCTTCGGCCACATCCCCATCGACGTGGACGCCCTGAATATCGATCTCTTGAGCGCCTCGGCCCATAAGCTCTACGGCCCCAAGGGCGTGGGACTGCTCTATATCCGTAAAGGTACGCGCATCACGCCTTTGCTGCACGGCGGGGACCAGGAAAAACACCGCCGGGCCTCAACCCAGAACGTAGCCGGTATCGTGGGCTTCGGCCGTGCCGTGGAATTGGCGGCCTCTGAGATGGAAAGCGAGGCCGCGCGCCAAAGTGCACTGCGCGACCGGCTTATAGCCGGCTTGTTGGCCGCTATACCGGACAGCCGCCTGAACGGGCACCCGGAAAAGCGGCTGCCCAATAACGTCAACATCTCGATTGCCTATATCGAAGGCGAAGCCATGCTCTTGAACCTCGACATGGAAGGCATCGCGGCCTCGACCGGCAGCGCCTGCACCTCGTCGAGCCTGGAGCCCTCGCACTGTCTGATCGCCATCGGCCTGCCGCACGAGCTGGCGCACGGGTCGCTGCGCTTCACGCTCGGCCGGGGCACCACCGAGACCGAGATCGACACGGTGGTCGCTGTCCTGCCGGGCATCGTCGGAAAACTGCGCGCCATGTCGCCGCTGTATAAAAAAGTTGCGTTGTAAAACGCGCAAGAAGGAGATAGGTATGGATGCTGCTTGCAGAATATATAACGAAAAGGTGATGGACCATTTCCGCAACCCGCGCAACGTGGGCGAGGTGGAAAATGCCGACGGCATCGGCCAGGCCGGCAACCCGGTCTGCGGCGATATCATGGAGCTTTCCATCAAGGTCGAGAACGATGTGATCAAGGACGTGAAGTTCAAGACCTTCGGCTGCGGGGCGGCCATTGCCACGAGTTCCATGGTGACCGAGCTGGTCAAGGACAAGACCTTGGACGAGGCGCTGGAAGTTTCGAATAAGGCCGTGGCCGATGCCCTGGGCGGACTGCCGCCCATCAAGATGCACTGCTCGGTCCTGGCCGAAGAGGCGCTTCATGCCGCCATCGACGATTACCGTCAGAAGAGGGGGGCCTGAAGCCGGGCATGGATATCGCCAAGGAGATTGAGAAGCTCAAGCGCCGGTGCACAATTATCAATTGCCCGAGGTGCAGGACATCGCGGACGATGTGGGCGACTCGCTGGGAATACGTATCCAGGACGCGGCCGTGGTGATGGCGCACCCCGAGTGCTCGCGCGGCGTGCGGGCCCTGGCCGATCGTGTCCTTTTCACCGAGGCCAAGCAATGCATCCGCAGGATGTTGGAATATCGGGTCTGAATCATTATTTGTAAAGGGAGGTTGCGAGATGAGTGTTGTCGATAAAACGCTGAAGACCGAAACGCTTTTGCTGCACGGCGGCCAGGAGCCGGACCCGACCACCGGCAGCCGGGCCGTGCCCATCTACCAGACCACGTCTTACCAGTTCAAGGACACGGAACATGCGGCCAACTTGTTCGCCTTAACCGAGCCGGGCAATATCTATACGCGGCTCATGAACCCCACCACGGATGTGCTGGAAAAGCGCCTGGCCTTGATCGACGGCGGGGTGGGGGCTCTGGCCGTGGCCAGCGGGCAGTCGGCCATCGCTTTAGCCGTGCTGAACATCGCCAGGGCCGGCGATGAGATCGTGTCCATGGACAACCTCTACGGCGGGACCTATACCCTCTTCCACTATACCCTGGCGCGTATGGGAATCACGGTCAGGTTCGTGCGATCGAACGATCTCGAAGCCCTTCAAAAAGCCGTCACGTCCAAGACCAAGGCCGTGTACGCCGAATCGATCGGCAACCCCAAACTGGACGTGGCCGACCTCGATGGAATAGCCAAGATCGCTCACAGTGAGGGCGTTCCCTTTATCCTGGACAACACGGTCAGCCCCTTCCTGCTCAGGCCCTTTGATCACGGCGTGGATATCGCGGTCTATTCGGCCACCAAGTTCATCGGCGGACACGGCACCTCGCTGGGCGGCATCATCGTGGATTCCGGCAACTTCGATTTCTGCGGCGGAAAATTCCCGCTTATCACCGATCCGGACCCGAGCTATCACGGGCTCGATTTCCACGCCGCGCTCGGTAAGACGGCCTATATCACCAAGGCGCGCGTGACCTTGCTGCGCGATCTGGGTCCGGCCATGAGCCCCTTCAACGCCTTTCTCTTCCTTTTAGGGTTGGAGACCCTGCACTTAAGGATGCCGCGGCATTGTGAGAACGCCCTGTCGGTGGCCGAGTTCCTGTCCCGCCACCCCAAAGCGGCCTGGGTCAATTACCCGGGGCTCTCCACCAGCCCTGAATACGGACGCGCGCAAAAATATCTTGCCAAGGGCGCGGGCGCCATCATCGGCTTCGGCATCAAGGGCGGCGTCGAGGCGGGCAGGCGTTTCATAGAAGGCTTGAAGCTCACCAGCCATTTGGCCAATATCGGCGACGCCAAGACCCTGGCCATCCATCCGGCCACGACCACGCACCAGCAGCTCTCGCCCGCCGAACAGGCAGCCACGGGCGTCACGCCGGATTTCATCCGCTTATCCATCGGCCTGGAGCATGTGGACGATATCATCGCCGACCTCGACCAGGCCCTTACAAGGACGGACATATGATCTACGATGATATCGCCCAAACTATCGGAAACACGCCCCTGGTCAGGATCAACCATTTGTCCAAGGGCCTGAAGGCCACGATCCTGGTCAAGGTCGAATCGTTCAATCCGCTGGGCAGCGTCAAGGACCGTATAGCCGTGGCCATGATCGAGGCCGCGGAAAAAGACGGGCACATCACCAAGGACACGGTCATCATCGAGCCCACCAGCGGCAATACGGGCATCGGTCTGGCCTTTGTGTGTGCGGCGCGCGGCTACCGCCTGATCCTCACCATGCCCGAGACCATGAGCATGGAACGCCGCCAGCTGCTGGAGATCCTGGGCGCCGAGCTGGTGCTGACCGACGGCAAAAAAGGCATGACCGGCGCGGTGGAGATGGCCGAGGAAATGGCGCGGGGGATGGCCAACAGCTTCATCCCGCAGCAGTTCAAGAACCCGGCCAACCCCGAGATGCACCGCCGCACCACGGCCGAGGAGATCTGGACCGATACGGCGGGCCAGGTGGACTACTTCGTGGCCGGCATCGGTACGGGCGGCACCATCACCGGCGTGGGCGAGGGGCTGAAAAGCCATAGCCCTAAGGTTAAGATCGTGGGCATCGAACCCGCGGACTCTCCCGTGCTTTCCCAGGGCAAGTCCGGTGCGCACAAGATCCAGGGCATCGGCGCCGGTTTCGTGCCCGAGGTCTTAAACCGCGGCATCCTGGATGAGATCATCACGGTCGGGCATGAAGACGCCGGCCGCATGGCACGGCGCCTGGCCAAGGAGGAAGGTATCCTGGCCGGCATATCGAGCGGCGCGGCCCTGTGGGCGGCGCTTAAGATCGCTGAAAGGCCGGAGGCCAAAGGCAAAACCATTGTCGCGCTTCTGCCCGATACCGGCGAGCGCTATCTTTCGACCTGGCTGTTCCAGACGCATGCGTGAGGAGACTATGAACACCTACCAGGAATTATTCGCCAGGAACTATGGCATCTTTTCCCTCTCCGAGCAGGAACGCCTACGCCATGCCTGTATCCTGATCGTGGGCTGCGGCGGCATCGGCGGCACCGTGGCCGTCATGCTGGCGCGCTCCGGCGTCGGCCGTTTCATCCTGGTTGAGTTCGACGACTACTCAAAGAGCAACATGAACCGGCAGGTGGCCTGCTTTACCGATACCCTGGGCCGCAACAAGGCTTCGGTGCTGAGCGAAGAGATCAAGCGCATCAACCCCGAGGCCGAGGTGGAGCTGCATACGCACTTCTTGACGCATGCCGAGATCGCCACGCTCATCCCGAAGGCCGACATCGTGTTCCCGGCCGCGGACGACATGGCCTTCAGCATCATGGTCTTCCGCGACTGCCGGAGAGCGGGCAAACCGGCCCTGTTCGTGGTGCCGGCCGGGACATGGGCCAACGTGAGCATCATCCTGCCCGACGGGCCGGACGTGGAGGCCATCAACGGCGTGCCCAGGCTGCCCACCTATGAGGCCCTGAAGGATGTGTTCAGCATCAGGCGCTACAAGTTCGGCACCTTCTTCTATGTGCCCCTGGCGGACTGGCGCGTCGAGTACTACCGTGAATTCATCGAGCGCGACCTGGCTCCGGCCCAGCTCTGCCCGGTGGTGTGGCTCTGTTCGTCCCTGGGCGCCATGGAGGTGCTCAAGGTCTTGAGCGGTAAATGGAAGCCGGTGGCCGCGCCCCGCTACTGGTGCATCAACCGCGACCGCATCAGAATACAACGCATTAACGGGCCGCATCTGCAGACCCTGCTGGTCTGGCAGCGCCGCATCATGTATCGCATCTTCCAGACGCCCTTCGGTGTTATTCAGTCGCTCTTCCAGTGGCTGTGGTGGCCGTGGTTCAATCGGCATCATCAGCGCCGCCAGGACCGGGGCTGAGAAAGGTTAAGGACACTATGAAGCTGATAACCACTGATCTGATAAACGACCTTATCGCCCAGGCCGGAACGAGCCCCCGGCGCCGCATGAACCACAACGTGCACCCCCAGCTCTCCGACCCGGTGCAGCGCCTGTTCGTGGCCGCCCGGAGAGACTCCTACTTCCGCCCCCACCGCCACCGCGACAAGTGGGAGTTCGCGCTGGTCATCTCCGGAGCCTTCGAGCTGCTTATATTCGATGACACCGGCCGCCTCACCGCCCGCCAGACCTTGGGACCCGGCACCGGAACCATCGGCATCGAGCTGGCGGCCGACACCTGGCACACCTGGCTGGCCTTAAGCGACGACGCCGTCTTTTTCGAAACCAAACAAGGCCCCTTCGACCCGCAGACCACCTCGGAATTCGCGCCCTGGTCCCCGGCCGAAGGCAGTCCGGAGGAGCCGGAATTCTTCATGCGCCTAAAGAGGGCGCAGGTCGGCGAGAAGGTGGCCGGATGAACCAGAAATAAGGCCATGCCGTTCAAGGGGTGTTGCATGCGTTCATCGTCATCGGGGTGTCGCCTAAAGCCGTAACCCATCAGAATTTTAAAACAAGATTATTCGCTGCGCTCGGGATGACGGTCAAAAAACAGGTTTTTTTTGATATCACCCTGAGCTAAGCGTTGGGTCTCAGGTCACTTCACAGGGGTGTTCTTATCGGTGAGCCGTATGCCGCTCTCTTCAATAGTAATCAACCGTTTTTTGTAGAGCGCGCCGATGGCCTTTTTGTAGGTCTTCTTGCTGATCCCGAATAGGGCATAGATGGCCTCCGGCGCGCTCTTGTCGGTTACCGCGATAAACCCGCCGTGGGCCTTCATGGCATCAAGAATTTTTTTTGAGAGCGGATCGATCTTGGCATACCCGGGTTGATGCAGGCACAGATCGATTTTGCCGTCTTCGCGCACATGCTTTATGAAACCTTGTATATGCTGTCCGATGGTTACGGTCTGAAACACCTCGCTCTGAAACAGCACCCCGCTGAAGGTGTCATTGATGATGGCTTTATACCCGATCTCGGTCCGGTCGTAGATCAAGAGATCAACCGCCTGTCCGTCATCGTAAAAGCACATGCCGGTATCGAGATATTTTTCAATTTTCGTCGAAGCCGTGATGCGGCCTTTTTTCTCATCCAGATAGACATAGACCAGGTACGACCCACCGATGGCCATCTTCTGGTTCTGTTCACGCAGCGGCACCAGCAGATCCTTGGGCAGGCCCCAGTCAAGAAATGCCCCGGCGGCATGCAGGCCCGTCACCTGCAAGAAGGCAAATTGACCCACTTGGGCATACGGCCTCTTCGTGGTGGCGATGATCCGCCCTTTATCGTCGCGGTAGATGAAGACCTCGATAGTATCCCCGGACCCGCACTCCAGCGGCAGCTCGTTCTGCGGCAAGAGGATATCGCCCAGCGCGCCGCCATCCAGATGCCCCCCTTGCGCGCCACGTTTTACAACCTTGAGCGTGTTTATTTTTCCTATTTCGACCATGCAGAAGTGCTTCCCTTATCCTTTGCATCCATTCCCGCAGTGACTCGACCCCTGGGCCAAAGGATTTTTAGAATGCCCGTGTAATACCATAGATGGTCTGACGGTGATATGATTTACTCGTACCCGCGTCGGATATCAGCGCGCAGGTTCCTTGGCCGCTGCCTCCTGGATGATATTGCAGTGGGCGCAGCGGTGAAACCACTGGCCGCGGCGGGTGGAGGGCACGACCTGCATGGGTTGGCCGCAGGTCGCGCAGTTTTTGGGGTCGGGCATGCGTGGATCGGCCCCTTTTTCGGTCTGCCATTTCTCGCATTTCGCGCAGATCTTGCCGCCGCCCCGCGTGGTGCGGACCGGGCCTTGGCAGAAGCGGCAGAGCTCCAGCGGTTTGCCCTCGGCATCGGCATCAAAGGTTACCCGGCATTCATTGTCTGTGCTGGCGGCGCACTTCACGTAGTGGCGGCCTTCCCAGTCCCGCAGATGCAGGTTGGATCCGCATTTAGGGCAGGCGCCCACCACGGGTCCGAACACGCGGCCGCCACTTTTGGGGGCTTGGCTTTTGATCTGATCCACCACTTCGGTCACAAAGGACCGGATGCCATGCATGAACTCATCCCGCGCTACCTCGCCGCGGCGCATGCGTTCCAGGCGTGCTTCCCAAACGCCGGTCATCTGCGGGCTTTTCAAGGTCTCGGCCCGAAGCGTTTGGACCAGCTCGATCCCCTTGGCCGTGGGCTGCAGGATATTGCGTTTGCGCTCCACGAACCCGCGTTTCAAGAGCGTTTCGATAATGTTGGCGCGCGTGGCGGGTGTGCCCAGGCCGCAGTCCTTCATGGCGCCTTTGAGCTCCTCGTCGTCCAGCTCCTTGCCCGCGCTCTGCATGGCGCCCAGCAGGTCGCCTTCGGTCATGCGTTTGGGCGGTGAGGTCTTGCCTGCTTTGGGCAGGAGGTCCTTGGTCTCCACCTTTTCTTCCTTGGCCAGGCGCGGCAGCTCACCGGAGTCCTCATCCTCTTCCGATTCTTCGGTGTCCCCGGCCTTGGTTTTCTCTTTTTTCGGACGGCCATGGGGCGGGTCTACGGCGGAGAATCCCAATTCCTTCACCACCGTGCCCGTGGTCTTGAAGGTTTCCTTTTCTATTTTCGTGATAATGGTGGTCTTGCCTTCGATGCGCTCGGGAAAGTGCGCGGCCAGAAAGCGCCTGGCGATCAGGTCGTAGACCTTCAGGCGGTCGCCCTCAAGGTTCCTGGCCGGGTTCTCGGTCGGCACCAGGGCCGAGTGGTCCTCCACCTCTTTGTCGTTCACGAAGCGCGTGCCCAGCTTCACGGGCCAGCGCCCCCGCAGCTCCTCCACAAAGGGCTGCAGATGGGCAAGCTGCCCCTGAGCGATGGCCTTGATCCAGCCCGCGGTCTTCTGCGCGTCGCTTTCCGTCAGGTAGCGGGAATTCGTGCGCGGGTAGCTGATGAGCTTGGCCTCGTAGAGGTCCTGCGCTACCTCCAGGGTGTGCTCGGCCGTGAACCCGAAGCGCTTGTTGCACTCCTTCTGCAAGGCGGTAAGGTCGTAGAGCAGCTCAGGTTTTTTCTTCTCGGTCTTGGAGGTGAGCGCCGCGACCGTGCCGGGCAGGCCGGAGAGCTTGTCGGCCAGGGTCAAAGCGTCCGCTTCCTTTTCAAAGCGGTCCTGATCCTTGCCGTCCACTTTCTTAAACCATTTACCGCGGTAGGTCCCGCCCTCAGCCTGGAAGGTCGCCCATAAGGTCCAGAAGTCCTTGGGCACGAAGTTGGTGATTTCCATCTCGCGGCCCACCAGCAGCGCCAAGGTCGGCGTTTGTACGCGGCCGACGGAATAGACCCCTTCACCCCCCGCGCGTCGCATGGCCAGGGTCTGGGCGCGCGTGCAGTTGATGCCCACGATCCAGTCCGCCTCCTGACGGCTGCGCGCCGCATCGCGCAGGCCGTGGTAAGCCTCGCCCGGTTTCATGCGGCTATAGGCCTCCCGGATGGCATCGTCGGTCAGGCTCGATGTCCAGAACCTCAGCACCGGCTTGGTGCAACCTGACAGGCGGTAGACCAGGTCGAAGATGAGTTCGCCTTCTCTCCCGGCGTCGGTGGCGTTCACGACATCCACCACATCGTCGCGGGTCATGAGCCGGGCCACCAGTTCGTATTGATCCTTGGTGGCCTCGATGGGGGCGTATTGAAACGCTTCGGGAAAAAAGGGCAGGGCATCCATGCGCCAGGCTTTAAGCCCGGGATCATACACCTCGGGCGCTGAAGCCTGCACCAGGTGGCCCACGCACCAGGTGACGATGATGTCATCCCCCTGGATGAAGCTGCGGCCCGTGCCCTGAACGCCCAGGGCCGCCGCTATGGCGCGGCCCATGCTGGGTTTTTCGCTGATGATGAGACGGGTCATCGTTTTATCCTTCGGCAGGTGTCTGTCTGTCGCGCCGGGTTCAATGCCGGGCTATAGTATTGCGGCCATGGTTCATTGTCAACAGGCGTGCGGTTGCCTGCAAAGGCTTCAACCATTATTTTCCTGTAGAAGAGAAGGCTTTTTGAGGTTATATGCAATTTCGCAAGTAGCGAGTATGGGGGCCAAGCCAATGAAACTGAAAAATACGATGCAGCGCTGGACGGTTGATGATTCCGCCGACCTGTACCAGATTCGGGAATGGGGGGCCGGATACTTCAGCATTTCCGATCAAGGGGATGTCGTGGTAACCCCGCTGAGGGGCAGAAAAGATGTATCCGTCAATCTGCCTGAGATCATATCCGGGATCGTCGCGCGCGGCTATGACATGCCCATGCTCCTGCGCTTTGAGGACATCCTGGATTCCCAGATCATCCACATGCATGAAAGTTTCCGCTCCGCGATCGCCAAGTTCGATTACCAGGGGGACTACAAAGGGGTCTACCCCATCAAGGTCAACCAGCAGAAACAGGTGATCGAAACCATCACCCGCATCGGGAAGGTGTATCACCATGGACTCGAAGCCGGCAGCAAGTCCGAGTTGATCGCGGCTCTGTCCTTCCTGGACGACAAGGAGGCCTGCCTGATCTGCAACGGCTACAAGGACCGGGAATTCATCGACCTGGGTCTGTATGCCTGCAAGATGGGGTTCAAGTGTTTCTTCGTGCTGGAGATGCCCGGCGAGCTGGACCTGATCCTGGAACGCTCGAAGGCCTTAGGGATAAAGCCTCTCCTGGGGGTGCGTTTCAAGCTTTCCACCCAGGCCGGCGGGCACTGGACCGAATCCGGCGGCGACCGCAGCATCTTCGGCCTGACCATCTCACAGATCATCAAGGCCATCGAAAAGCTTAAAGACGTGGGCATGCTGGACTGCCTGCAGCTGCTCCATTACCATCTCGGTTCCCAGATCCCCAATATCCGGGATATCCGGGCCTCCATCCAGGAGGCCTGCCGGGTGTATGCCGGGCTGGTGCTCGAAGGCGCTCCCATGGGGTATTTCGACCTGGGCGGCGGCCTGGCCGTGGATTATGACGGCTCGCATACCAATTACATGAACTCCCGCAACTATACCCTGGATGAGTACTGCGCCGACGTGATCGAGGCCATCATGGAGATCTTAAGCGAGCACGACATCGCCCATCCCACCATCATCACCGAATCCGGCCGGGCCACCGTGGCGTACTACTCCGTGCTGTTGTTCAATATCTTCGATACCAGTTCCATCGATACGGGCCCCATACCCAAGAAACTGCCGGAAGACACCCCGGAGATCATCCTGAACATGCTGGAGGTCCTCAAGTCACTGAGCGTCAGGAATCTTCAGGAATGCTACAACGACGCCCTCTATTACCGCGACCAGATCCGCGAGATGTTCAAGGTCGGCGACTTGAGTTTAAGGCAGCGGGCCCTGGGCGACAGGATATTCTGGAACGTCATTCAGACCGTGAGCGAAAACATCAAGAATCTGAAGTTCGTGCCCAAGGACCTGGTCGATATCGACACCGCCCTGTGCGATACCTACTACGCTAATTTCAGCGTCTTCCAGTCCCTGCCCGATTCCTGGGCCATCGGGCATCTGTTCCCGGTCATGCCGGTGCACCGGCTGGATGAAATGCCGTCGATAAACACCATCCTGGCGGACATTACCTGCGACTGCGACGGCAAGATCGACCGCTTCATCGACAAGCAGGGCGTGCGTCGGGCCTTGAAACTGCATACGGTCAAGGAGAACGAGGACTATTACCTGGGTGTCTTTCTGGTGGGCGCATATCAGGAAACGTTGGGCGACCTGCACAATCTCTTGGGCGACACCAACGTGGTGAGCGTCCGCGTGCATGAAGACGGGACCTACAGCTTTGTCAGGGAGATCGAAGGCGATACCGTGGCCGATGTCCTGTCGTACGTGGAATACGAACCCAAGACCATGACCAAACAGTTTAGGGCCACGGCCGAGCAGGCCATCCGCGAAAACCTCATCACCCCCCAGGAACGCCGGGAGATCATGCGCATGTACGAAGAGGGCTTGCGGGGCTACCCCTATTTTGAACAATAGGAACTCCCGCTTTGGCTTGACGGTAAGTGTGGGTTCGCTCTATATCAATACGGAAATCAACGTCAAAGTCCTGAGAACCTGCGAATTGCAGCGGCTAAAGATGTCCCTGCCTGCCGAGGGTTGAGCATACCGTGATCATGATTCCTTTCTTGATTGCTCGCAACCGCACGAGGTCGCATGGGAGGGACTCAAGCGATTTTTTAACGCCAATATCGATGCCTATCTCGGTTACATGAGCAAGGAAGACCTGATGCGAGCCAGAAAGCTCGCCGGTAACGCCCGCACGATCGAGGAAAAGCTAAAACGGCAATACGGTCTGAAGAAATAAGCTGCAGCCCCTCATAATAATGAAGCATGTGTTGCACCATGTGGCCTGGAATATGCTTGCAGTGTGCATGCCCGCCATGGTAGCACGGCAGGACTTTTTCACGGAGCAGAGGGTATGATTCATCTGAGTAACATCAGCAAGCAGCATGGGGCGCAGGTCCTGTTCAAGGACGCCAGCTTCCAGATCCTGCCCGCTTGCCGCAGCGGTCTGGTAGGGCCCAACGGCGCCGGTAAGACCAGCATCTTCCGCCTGATCATGGGAGAGGAGGAATGCGACAGCGGCGAGATCACCAAGGCCCGCAAGACCACGGTGGGCTACTTCTCGCAGGATGTGGGCGAGATGTCCGGCCGCTCGGCCCTGGCCGAGGTCATGGCCGCTTCCGAAACCGTGACGCGCCTGGGCCAAGAGGTCCGCGCCATGGAGGCCAAAATGGGCGAGTCCATGGACGCGGACGCCATGACAGACTTGCTGGAGCGCTACGGCGAGGTCTTATCCGAGTTCGAGCATCGCGGTGGTTATGACCTGGAAAGCCGGGCGCAAGAAGTCCTGACCGGCTTAGGCATCGGGCCGGACCAATATAACCTGCCGGTGGAGACCTTCAGCGGCGGCTGGAAGATGCGCATTGCCCTGGCCAAGATATTGACGCTCAACCCGGATGTGCTGCTCTTGGATGAGCCCACCAACCACCTGGATGTGGAATCCATCATCTGGCTGGAAGGGTGGCTTGCGGGCGAGTTCAAGGGCGCCTTGTTGATGACCACGCACGACCGCGAGTTTATGAACCGTGTCGTGAGCCGCATCATCGAGGTAGCCAACCAGACCATCACGACCTACAGCGGCAATTACGACTTCTATGAAACCGAACGCGAGATCAGGCGCGAACAATTGGCGGCCAGCTACCGCCGCCAGCAGGAGATGCTGGCCAAGGAAGAGGAGTTCATCGCCCGCTTTGCGGCCCGGGCCTCGCATGCCTCCCAGGTGCAGTCGCGCGTGAAGAAGATCGAAAAGATCGAACGCATCGAGATCCCGGCCGAGCAGCGCACCATCAAGTTTGCCTTTCCCACGCCGCCCCGCAGCGGCGACGACGTGATCAAGCTCGAAGGCTTAAGCAAGACCTGGGAGCGCCATGATGGCGGGCAGCGCTCGGTCTTCGGCGGCATCACCGGCATGATCAGGCGGGAGCAGAAGATCGCCGTGGTGGGGGTCAACGGCGCGGGCAAGTCCACCTTCTTGAAGGTCCTGGCCGGTCAGACCGAGCCAACCAGCGGCAGCGTGACCATCGGCGCCAATGTGAACATCGGCTATTTCAGCCAGCATGCCATGGACATCCTCGACCCCGGCAAGACCGTGCTGGACACGGTGCAGGACGCCATGCCCCTGGCCAACCTGGGCGTGGTGCGCAACCTCTGCGCGGCCTTCCTGTTCCAGGGCGATGATGTCTATAAGCGCATCGACAAGCTCTCGGGCGGCGAGAAGAGCCGCGTGGTGCTGGCGACCATGCTGGTCAAACCGGTCAACCTCTTAATCCTGGACGAGCCAACCAACCACCTCGATATCGGCTCGCGCGCCGTCCTGCTGGAGGCGCTCAAAGAATTTTCCGGCACGGTCATCCTGGTCAGCCATGACCGGCATTTCCTCAGGTGCCTGGTAGACCGCGTGTTCGAAATCGATCATGGTGAAATGCGCGTCTACGAAGGCGACTACGAGTATTATCTCTTCAAATCAGGACAGGCCGACCGCGCAGCTTGATTCCATCGGGATTTAAGCGCTCCCCACGTCGTCTTCGTCGGGTTGCTCCTCGAAGTACTAGTCGGTACACCTGCGGGCAACCCTCCTTGCCTCCTCGGTATCATCTTAAATCGCGATGGAATCACCATGCAATGTACGCCTCGGGCGTGCCTCGGCACGTCAATTTTCGCTATCCTGCGGAATTGCTCCATCAATTTTAGAAATGACGGATAAGACCGGCGCACGGATGTACCGCAATCATTCGTGCGTCTTTATCGCCGTCTGAGAGATTCGACCGGTCAAGGCGGGGCTCCCTCACTTGACAAGCAGGATTGCCTTCCTACTATAAACAACCGGGCAGCGTATCATCGCGAGGTTGTTTGATGCAAACAGGGCAACCAACGGATATATCCATTCTCCTTTCCGGCGAGGCCGGCCAAGGGCTGCAAACGCTTGAGCGCTTGATGCTCGGCGTTTTCAAACGTTCGGGCTGGTATGTCCATTCATACAGTGAATTCATGTCCCGCATCCGGGGCGGCAACAACTCCACCGCGCTACGTATCGCCTCTTCACCGGTCGATGCCTGCCGCGAACGGATCGACATATGCGTGCCATTCAGCGCTTCGGCGCTGGATCGTTTTGTCAAAAGGATCACCCCGCAGACGCTCATTTTGGGCGACAGCGAGATCATTCCCGGCCGCTATCAGGAACAGGGCCTTGCCGTCGTGAACGTGCCGCTGATTCAAATGGCCAAAGACGCCGGCGGGGCCATTACCTTGAACATGATCGTCCTGGGTGTCCTGTCCGGATTCCTCGGGGTGGATCTTGAGCTGGTTATGACGCAGATGGGGTTGTCTTTGTCCGGTACTGATACCGAGCGCCAGGCCAGAAACATCGCCGCCGCAACCAAAGGACATGCGGCCGGTGTTGTGCTGCGGGAGCAGAAGCCCGGCGCCTTACCCGCCTTAGCGCATTCAGAGACCCTGAGCCGGGCCTTGCTCGTAAACGGCATCGATGCCGTCGGGCTGGGGGGCTTGGCCGGCGGGTGCAACTTTGTGTCATCATACCCCATGTCGCCCTCCACCGGGCTGCTGGTGTTCTTCGCGCGTCAGGCGCAGGCCTTCGACGTGGTGGTGGAACAGGCCGAGGATGAAATCAGCGCCGTCAATATGGCTCTGGGGGCCTGGTATGCAGGAGGCAGAGCGCTCGTAACCACTTCCGGCGGGGGGTTCGCCCTGATGGTGGAAGGGCTCAGTCTGGCCGGGGCGATTGAATCACCCCTGGTCATCCATATCGGTCAGCGACCGGGGCCGGCCACGGGGCTGCCTACGCGTACCGAACAGGCCGATCTTGAGCATGCCCTGTATTCCGGGCACGGAGAATTTCCCCGCGCGATCCTGGCGCCCGGAACCATGCAGGAAGGGTGTACGCTTGCGCGGCACGCCTTTGAACTGGCGGATACCTACCAGATACCGGTCATCATGCTGACCGATCAGGGCTATCTCGAGTCCAATCATCTTGTTCAAGGGCTGGAGATCGGCGCCGCGCCTGTTGTGAACCACCTCATCGAGACCGATGCCGGTTATCGGCGCTATGCGCTTACGGATGACGGCGTATCGCCGCGGGGCATTCCCGGATATGGGGCCGGCATTGTCTGCGCGGACAGCGATGAGCATGATGAAGGCGGATACATCACCGAGGACATGGATGTTCGCAGGGCCATGGTGGAAAAACGCCTCAGAAAACTGCGCGGTCTTGCAAACGCGGCAATCCCGCCCACGCTTGTGGGAAAGCTGCCCTGCACCTATCTGATTGTCGGATGGGGCTCGACCTTTCATGTCGTCAAAGAGGCGTTGGAGGCCCTGGGAAACATTGATATTACCTTCCTGCACTACGCTCAGATCTATCCGCTGCACGCCCAAACCGCCGGCATGCTTTTACAGGCGCGCAAACGCATGATCATCGAAGGCAACGCCACCGGCCAATTTAAGAGATTGATAAAGATGCATACCGGGCTCGATTTCGATGCGCAGTTCCTCAAGTTCGACGGCATGCCGTTCATGCTGGAGGAGGTCATCGCGCGCTTGGAGGATTTTGTGAAGGAGTCCGCACATGCCTGAAGATTTCGATTTTGATCACGCCATCGACATCGCCTGGTGTCCGGGGTGCGGGAATTTCAACATCTTGAAGGCCCTCAAGAACACCCTTGCGGAACTGGGCGTAAGCCGGCGCACGCTGGTGTTCGTCTCCGGCATCGGCCAGGCGGCCAAGACCCCGCAGTATATCCGGACAAGTTATTTCAACGGACTGCATGGAAGGTCTCTGCCGGCCGCCACGGCGATCAAGGCGGCCAACCCGTCACTGACCGTGATCGCCGAAAGCGGGGATGGATGCACCTACGGGGAAGGTGGCAACCATTTTATCCATACCATACGCCGCAACCCCGACATCACCAATATCGTGCACAACAACATGGTATATGGCCTTACCAAAGGCCAGGCGTCACCCACGAGCAGGCGCGGTTTTCTCACGCCGGTACAGATAACCGGGGTGCAGCTTGAGCCGTTTAATCCATTGGCTCTCGCCATAGCGCTGAACGCCTCATTCGTGGCCCGGGCATATTCAAACGATGTCGAAAAAACGCAGGAAATCCTTGCGCGGGCCATCCGCCACAAAGGCTATGCCCTGGTGGATATATTCCAGCCCTGTGTAAGCTTTAACCGGGTGAATACCCACCAATGGTACAAGAATCACACCGCCTACCTCGACCAGACGCATGACCCCGCCGACCGTGAAGCGGCCTTCAAGCTTTCACTCATGACCGACCCCTTCCAGATCGGCATATTCTTTATCAACCGGGAAAACCCATCTTTCGAGGAAACCCTGGCGGCCTATAAGGATGATAAAAGACCGCTCTATCAGCGTAGCGTAAACCTGGACGAGATAGGCAGGCTGCTGAAAAGCCTGGCGGCCTAGGCCCCATGGCCATGGCCGTAAGGCCTAGGGCCGGGTTATGAAAGCCGCAGCTGCTTCAAGGTCTCCCGCAGGAAATCGGGGAGATCCTGGGGCACGCGTGAGGTGACAAGGTTGCCGTCAACAACTACGGCCTTATCCTCATAGCTTGCGCCGGCCTGTTTAAGCTCCATAGCCACGGAGGAATGGGATGTGGCGCTTCGGCCGCTTAATACCCCGGCGCTGATCAAAATCTGCGGTCCGTGGCATATGGCGGCAACCGGTTTTTGGCGCTGGAAGAAATCGCGGGCGATATCCAATGCCCTCGCTTCCATGCGCACCTTTTGAGGCGCCTTGCCCCCGGGCAAAACCAAGAGGTCATATTCATCGGGATCGACCTCAACGAGGGTTTTATCCACAGTCACCTCATAGGCATGAATCCCTTTGATGGCGCCGCGTTTCATGGAAGCCACCTGTACCCCCACACCGGCCTCCTTCAGGCGGTAATATGGAACCAGCAACTCCAAGTCCTCGAATCCATCCGCGCTTACGATCAGGGACTTCATCTCACACCTCCTACATGCGTCGGGATATGCCGATACATGTCCGTTTTCAGCCCCTGTCAAATATTCAGCCTATCAATACCGGGCCGATTGCAGGGTGCCATCTCAACCTCTGGCCTCATTTATAGAAACAAAGGGCGCATGTAGCAATATCGCGGAGCTAAGGTGCCGTTAATTAAGGACTATTGCCCCTGTATCGTTATTGATTTTTTCATACCTGCCGTTGATTGACAATAAGGTATATCTTTCATCATTGATCTGGAAAGCAGGGCTGTGCTGACCAGCCGGGGCAGCGGTCAGTACCCGGGCGGGCGTGTGCCGTCTCTTGAATAATCAGCAGACCGGCGGATACGATCTTTTTAAGAATTCTCGGGCTCCGGTCAGGCGCCTATTTTTCCGAGGTCCTTACCGCCGGCAGGTAGATGCTGAAACACGTGCAGTAGGGGGCGCTGGTTACTTCGATATGGCCCCGACAGCCCTTGACGACCCCCTGCACGGCGGCCAGGCCCATGCCGCGGCCCATGAACTTGGTGGAATAGAACGGTTCGAATATGCGCGACAGGTCCTCCGGCTGTATGCCGCAGCCGGTATCCTGGACCGTAAGACGGACATAGTAGCCGCTGCCAAGCTCCTGGAGGTAGGCTGGATCAGCGGCCTTTCTCTTAAGGTTGCGGGTGGTGATCTTGATTCGGCCCTGGTTGACGATAGCCTCGCTGGCATTGGTAAAGAGGTTGGCGACAATCATATGCAGCTGGCGCGGATCGATTTTAATTTTCCACAGATCGGACTGCAGATCTTGTACGGTATGGATGCGCGGGTTGTCTTGTTCCGCCTGCAGGACGGATGCAATGGCCGCATTCATATCGGCCTCGGCTGCGCCGGCCTGCCCCGGGCAGGCATAGGCCACGATGAGATCGGTCAAATCGCCCACCATCTGTGCGGCCTGGGAGATGTTGGCAGCCATTCTTTGTCCGTTGGCGTCAAGGTTGATATCCTGTTTGAGCAGATCGGCATAGCCCAGCACCGTGGCCATGCGGTTATTCAATACATGCGCGATGTTGGTCGCGAAGTTTGCCGTGCCCTGTGTGCGCGCCTCTTCGGTCATGCGCTGCTCCTCACTTTTTCGCTCCGTAATATCGATAAGCGCCAAGCGTAGTTCCGCGGACTCGTCATGCGGATGAGGTTGCAGCGTGCCCTCGATATGTACCCAGGTATTGGGGTTGCTTCCAAACAGCAGTCGCATCTCGATATGCTGCGTGGTCTGAAGGGTGATCGATTTCAGGAAGTCTGTGAAGACCGGGCGATCTCCCCAATCCAGAAAGTTTACCAGCGGTAGATTGATAAGATGTTCCTGCCGCATGCCGAACAGTGAGGCCGCCGATCGGTTCGCCTCCATGATGCGGCCCCGTTCATCCAGGCTTAAGCATGCCATGGGGGCTGAATCATACAATTCCCGGTAGCGCTCGGAGAAGCTTTCCTGATGCCGGGCCGGTGGAGTCGGTTTTCGACTTTCCAGCCCCCCTTTCGGCAGGCAGGCTTCGGCTTCAGGGTTTGAAACGCTCCGGTCGGTTCCGGCCTGCAACAGCACGCGATAATTGCCCTTTCCCGAGCCCATGTGGGCCCTGTCATGTAGTTCGTTATGGGGTCTGATTTTATGATCATATGGTATATTTTTCATGCCCACGATCTTTGTATCCTTTCCCCGGCGCTTTTTCTCCCGGGTGTCTCGTCCATTGTCACGCAGCGTTGTGTTCGCCAAAATTCAAGTCCTGCAAGGTACTATCAATTAGCATGCCATACCTGCGACCATGAATAGGCAACTAATTTAAATGACTTGCATAATTACAGCATTTTACTGGCGACCGTGAGTTACGAAAAACGTACTGAAGCGGATCACATTTCTGTACATGCGTCTGAAACGAAAGCACTGGTCCTTTGACCTCCGCAGGGTGCTCGGGTGGCGACCCTTTAAAAACTGTTGTCAACCGGAGCTGAATCGTGTTGGATGCCCTTGGAGACTGTAATGGAAAAAATAGGCATACCAAGCATGGGTGCCAGGGATAAGCTGTACCGGACCGCCAACCTCCTGGCTTTGATCACGATCTTCTATAATATCCTGGAAGGGCTCTTCTCGGTCGGGTTCGGCCTGGCGGACGAAACCTTCACTCTTTTCGGCTTCGGCCTGGATTCATTCGTGGAGGTCATCTCAGGGGTCGGCGTGTGGCATATGATCCGCCGCATCCGGCGCTCAGGCGATAACAGCCCGGATATCTTCGAACGCCGGGCGCTCAAGATTACCGGCACGGCCTTTTATATCCTGGCGGCCGGGCTCATCATCACCGGTGTGCTGAACCTGGTCCTGGGCCATAAGCCCGAAACCACCTTCTGGGGCATCATCATCGCGCTGATCTCTATCTGCTCCATGTGGCTCCTGATCCATTACAAGGTCAAGGTGGGCAAGGCGCTTGATTCCCAGGCCATCCTGGCCGATGCCGTCTGTACCCGCACCTGCCTGTACCTGTCCGTGGTGCTGCTCATAGCCAGCGCGGGCTACGAGCTGACCGGCATCGCTGGCCTGGATGCCGCCGGCGCGGTCGTCATCGCGGGCTTTGCCTTTCATGAAGGCCGGGAGGCCTTTGAAAAATCGTGGGGCAAGGCCTGCTCCTCTTCAGCGTGCCATAAGGATTAGCCTTAGGAACAGCCTTAATGGCACAGCACCATGGTGATGAGCAGGATCAAGAAAAACCGGGAACGTTATTGTGATCAGGGAGACCCTGGAAATTCATGGCATCATCTCGTAGGCAAAGGGGTTTTTGTCCTCGCTGCAGTTCGGACAGGTGGCCAGCTTGGGACATGCATCGCACGGTTCCTTCAAGTCGGAGCGGGTCCATGACTCGACCTCTCGATACTTATCAAACGTAGGGTATATCCAGCCAACTGTTCCATTGTCATTTGTCATCCCGTTCTGCATGGCGTTGTTGGAAAAAATGGTGGTTGGGCTGGCGTAGGACGCCGAGTAGTAGCTCTGCGTGAAGTCATAGTCCGTGATGACAAAGAGCCGCTTCAGCATGCCGGGCGGTATTCTTTCGATATGGAAATTATATTGCGTCGGAGACGCAACCACGGAGGCGTTGATTGAAGAAAATTTGACGTAGAGATCTTGCAGATCAGCGGGTTGATGATCCAGAAGACAGGGGAAGCCGACACCCCCTCCCGCGGAAGGGTAAGCGGCATTGATTGTCTCACGATCCGATGCGTTCATAAGGTTGTACCAGACATCGTCGATGCAGAAGGTGTCAACGCTGTTGCCGAAATCAATAGGTGTGGGCTCGGAGACATCCAGAAAGCCTACGCAAACGGCGTCTTCTTCAACCCCCGGTTCGCTCAAGGAATAGCCCATTACTCCGCGATATACGACCGAGAACCTGACATCAGCCGCCCAGAGCGGGATCTCTTTATCAAGGGTGAATGTCAAGAGCGTGGATGCCCCATTAGCAAGGGTATGATTCGATTGCGTATCAAAGGCTTGGACAATAAAGAGCGGCTTGGTGGTGTTGAAGCTGGCGGACTCATAGCTCGCGCTGACAAAAGGGTCCTTGGCCCCTGTCGCGGGATCAGTGCTGTTCGGGTTGTCGGTCAGGAGCCGGTATTGGACAACCAGGGTATATTTTCCGCCCAGCAGGGACTCGCCCGTGGAGGTCGTGTTCTTCACGTGCAGGCTTACCGTGCCAAACCCCTGGCGGGCGGGGTCCTCAGGCACGCTATCCCGCGCGGCATACACCCCGTTTTCCGGTAGCGTTATCTCAAGGGTGCCCCGGAAGAAATACTTGAGCAGGCCCGCTGAATAGGATACCGCCCTGGGCACCAGGCGTTCGGCATAGCCTACCAGGACATTCTCATCCAGAAAGCTGGTCTCTAAGTAGCTATTGATAAGCTCATTGCTGGGAGCCACATTCTGCCATAGGATTGATACTGTACAGAGCTTATAGCCGGTCTCTCCATCGGCAATTTTATTCATATAGTTTCTTTGTATTGTCCCGTGCTCATTTCTCGGATTTCTGATCTCGGTCGCGACTCTTTCAACACTGCTTCCATATTTCGGATAATGATAAGAATCTTCTTTGAAGATCGTGTCGCTGCTCAAGTAGTTCGCGTTCGTATATTCCGCCAGACCGATGGGCTTGGTCACGGTATCATAGGGATTCTTACCTTCTCTGTATTGCTCCGTATCCACGATCCTGGCAATGGGTATTGGCGCGAGCTCATTTGGTTCCATGCGCAGCACGGCTTCATCGTAGGTATACCCGTTTTTGGTTATGTCGTTTTCCTTATATTCACCCTTGAGCCAGTTTTCGAACGATCGATTTTCTTTTTGATGGTAATTTTGCACCATGTGTTCATACGGGCATCCGACATGCGCATCATCACGCACATGCTCAGGCACCGAGCTATCCTGGATCAGGTGCATGAGGTGCCCCACGGCCAGGAAGGTTTTTTTCAAGGCTGTATTACGGTGCTCCATATCGTCTGCGGTCAAGGCCGAATGGAAATACTCGCGGGCATCATGCCAGCTGTAATCGCCGCCATTTAATATCGACAAGGACTGTCCGCCTTTATTGCGCTGTGACCAGAGCACCAAGGAATCTCTCTTCCCGAAAAGCCCTGCTTGGTCCCAGGCCTTTGAAGGGTCATGGAAATGAAACAGAACCCGCGTTGGGGGCTGGTCTTCTTCTATCCCTCCTTGAGTAACCAGTTCTTTAGGTGAGTCATAATCTGAGATTGTCAGCCAATTCAGGATAGTGGCATTACGGATGCATTTGTCATCCATACCGCCGTCGATGCCCAGGTATTTCTTCACATACTGGTCGAAGTCAAACCCGCCCACCGATTTTTCCAATATCCAATCGTTTATAGCTGCATGTTCTTCTTTTTCATAACCCCAGATTATACTATCCGGAGCCATAAGGAATAAAAGACATATCCGGTATATGATACCTAGGTTCCTTGTAGACATAATATCTTCCTTCTTTCTGCATTAATGTTCTTCAAGGGCTTTCCTTAACAAAGGCATGTGCGATAAGTATAAAGTGGTTGTGGATGGCAATGATACCCTTGCTTTCCGTTTTTCCTCCGGCGTTACAGCCCGCTTGAGGCCAATTACTTTATACAATCTTATTAGCTTTGAGTCTTTGATGTCATGGACGCAGATAACGTTGGGCGGGTACTGGAAATCGAAATCCAGCTCGCGCAGCTTGCGTTCCGGGTCTTTGACCGGGATAAGCATCTCGCACCGATTCTTTTTCCATTGCTCCAGGTATCTGGTGACCTCCTCTTCGGTATCACCTGGGCGGTATAAAAGGATGCCTTCAAGATTTTTTGATCTGTCCACATAGGCCCGAGCAGAAAAATCGCCTCCTTCTAATCTGGCAAGATATGGATAATAACCTGGTTTGTAATAGCCGAGCCAAGGAGGTCTTACCCAGGCAACCAGAAACCCGAAAAAGACACGCAAAAAACATGGATCGAACGTGCCTGAGCGTCCCGTAATGAGCCATTCGCCGTTGGCATCGGTGAGGACCTCTTTTACCTTATATACATCGCAAACATCACCACCGACCGATGGCCTGCATTTGTGCCACCTGGCCCACACCACGGCGCCCTCGATGGGTTTGAGGGTGTCGGCATCGATGATCTTGCCCCGCATGGTAACATAGCCCGGGAAATCGAAGCCCACGAGCGGGGCGGGAATAACGGCGCAGGTAAGCAGGATGCTTAAGATTATTCCATAATGACGGCTGATCTTCATGTCCCTTTGTTCTCCTTTCTTATCACCATCTTGGATTTCAATGGCAGC